>Ga0209770_10001662_pt1 | contig 11432 bp, 8 predicted proteins | sample LauGreSu1BDMLBDD_2_FD_187572 | JGI IMG/M metagenome (GOLD analysis project Ga0209770, IMG submission 187572) | Freshwater lake microbial communities from Lake Michigan, USA - Su13.BD.MLB.DD (SPAdes) (version 2) | ecosystem: Environmental > Aquatic > Freshwater > Lake | place: Lake Michigan, USA...
TGCATGCTGCTCTCCGTCTTCCCGCACATGCACCTGCTCGGCCGCGAGGTCCACGCGGAGGCCGTCCTCCCCGACGGCACGCGGCTCGAGCTGCTCACGGTGCGGCAGTGGAGTTTCCCCTGGCAGGACCGCTATTTCTACCGCAAGCCGATCTTCCTGCCGCAGGGCACCAAGGTGCACTGCCGCTGGGTCTTCGACAACAGCGACGGCAATAAGCAAAACCCGCACATGCCCGCCCAGCCGGTGCGGTTCGGGCCGAACGCGACGGACGAGATGTGCGAGTTCCACCTCGGCGTCGTGCCGGTGAACCTCGCGGAGGCGGAGCTCTTCCCCCTCGCGCGGGAGAAGAAGATGCGCGAGAAGATCGAGGCGCTGCCGCCCGAGCAGCGGGCGCGCTTCAACTGGAACGAGGCCTTCGAGCGCTGAGGGCCGGGCGGCCCCGGCTCAGAAGATCGAGTAGATGAAGGGGGCCACGCCGGACCCGCCGAGGATGATCAGGGCGCTGACCAGCAGGAGCACGATGATGATCGGCGTCAGCCACCATTTCTTGTTCTGCAGGGCGAAGACCAGAAATTCCCCGAGGACCCCGCGCTGCTTGCCGGCAGCCGCCTGGCTGAAGGTTGGTTTCTTTTTGTCGGTCATGGTCAGAATTGCCGGAGGTAGCTGGCGGGTGGTCGGGGGTGCTCGCGCCGCTGCCAGTAGGTCGGGGCGGAGGGCTCGAACCGCCGGGCCAGCGGATCGTAGCGGCAGAGCTTGAGGAGCAGGCCGATGGGCGTCAGCAGGAGGTAATAGAGGAGGGCGAGGACCGCATGCGACACCACGAAGCCGATGGGGTAGGTCGCATAGGAGAGCCCGACATAGAGGTGGCGCAGGCCGCGGGGCCAGGCGAGTCCGGCCAGGGGCACGCCGAGGGCCAGGCCGCCCAGCCAAAGGGCGAGCCGCGGGTGGCCCCGCCACTCCTGGGTGAGCGCCAGGGCGCCGACGAACAGGGCCCACGCGACGCCGAAGACGAGCAGTTGTTTCCCGGTGGGATGGCGGTTGAGGCGGAGCAGCGACATGGGGTCAGTCGAGGGCATGCTCGCCCAGGTAGGCCGCCCTGTCGAGCTTGGCCCCGGCGGGCTGGTCGGCCTTGCGCAGGATGTGTTCGCCGATCACGAGGACATCCATGTCGGTCGCCATGAAGCAGCGGTAGGCGTCCCGCGGGGAGCAGACCACGGGCTCGCTGCGCACGTTGAAGCTTGTGTTGATCAGGACGGGGCAGCCGGTCTTTTCCGCGAAGGTGCCCAGGAGCCGGTGCAGGCGCGGGTTGCGCCCGGCGTCGACGGTCTGGATGCGGGCGCTGTGGTCGACGTGGGTGACGGCCGGCACCGTCGAGCGGATCTCTCGCACCCGCTCCAGGCCGGCGGCGGCACCGGCCGCGGCGACTCGCTGCTCCGGGCGCACGCCGGCCACGAGCAGCATGTAGGGACTCTCCTGGCCCGGGGCCAATTCGAAGTATTCCGGGGCGCGGTCCGCGAGCACGATGGGGGCGAAGGGCCGGAAGGACTCCCGGAACTTGATCTTCACGTTCATCGTGGTCTGCATCGCCGGGTTGCGGGCATCGCCCAGGATGCTGCGGTTGCCGAGGGCGCGCGGGCCGAATTCCATACGGCCCTGCATCCAGCCGACGACCTGGCCGGCGGCGATCAGGTCCGCCACCTCGGTGCAGAGCGCCGCCTCGTCGGGTGCGCGGGTGAAGACCGCCTGCTCGGCGCGCAGGGCCGTCGCGATTTCCTCCGCCGAATACTCGGGCCCCAGGAGCGAGCCGCGCTGGTGGTCGGGCCGGGCGGGCACCCGCGGGTGCTCGAGCAGCTGGTGCCAGACAAAGAGGGCCGCGCCCAGGGCGCCGCCCGCATCGCCCGCGGCGGGCTGGATCCAGATCTCGTCGAAACCCGCCTCGCGCAGCAGCCGGCCGTTGCCCACGCAGTTGAGCGCCACGCCGCCCGCGAGACAGAGGGAGCGCAGGCCCGTCTCACGCCGCACGTGTCGGGCCATGCGCAGCATGATCAGCTCGGTGACCTGCTGCACGGAGGCGGCCAGGTCCAGCTCGCGCTGCGTGAGCGGGGCCTCGGCGGCGCGCGGCGGGCCGCCGAAGAGCTGGGCAAAGCGCGGCGAGGTCATGGTCAGGCCGCTGCAGTAGTTGAAGTAGGACTGGTCGAGCCGGAAGGAGCCGTCCTCCTTCAGGTCGAGGAGGTGCCGGAGGATCGTGTCCGCGTAGCGGGGCTTCCCGTAGGGCGCGAGGCCCATCAGCTTGTATTCCCCGCTGTTGACCTTGAAGCCGCAGAAATAGGTGAAGGCCGAATACAGCAGCCCGAGCGAGTGGGGGAAGCGCATCTCGTGGGTGAGGGTCAGCCGGTGGCCGGACCCGGTGCCGTAGGTGCCGGTCGCCCACTCGCCGACGCCGTCGAGCACCAGGATCGCCGCCTCGGCGAAGGGCGAGGGGAAGAAGGCGCTCGCCGCGTGGGACTCGTGGTGCTCGGTGAAGACGTAGGGCCGCCGGTAACGCCCGCCGAGCCCGCGGTTCATCACGGCCGGCAGCTGGAGCTTTTCGTGCACCCATTGCGGCATGGCCTGCAGGAACGAGCGGAACCCGGCCGGCGCCTCGGCGAGGTAGGTCTCGAGCAGGCGTTCGAACTTCAAAAACGGCTTTTCGTAGAAGACGACATGGTCGACCTGCTCCGGGGTGAGGCCGGCCGCGGCGAGGCAGTAGTCCACCGCATTTTTCGGGAAGTGGTGGTCGTGCTTGATCCGGGTGAAGCGCTCCTCCTGGGCCGCGGCGACAATCACCCCGTCCACGACGAGGGCCGCGGCCGAGTCGTGATAGAAAGCCGAGATGCCAAGGATGGCGGTCATGGCAGCAAGGCGGCGGGGCCGTGGGTCCGGTTACCCGCCGTGCCGCGTGGCGACCTCGATCACGTCATGCGGGGCGGCTTCCTTGGCCCCGGCGGTCGTCACGCGCACGTAGCGGGCCTTCTTGCGGAGTTCGCCGAGATCCTTGGCGCCGAGATAACCCATGCCGCTTTGCACGCCGCCGATCAGCGTGCCGAGCACGTCGTCCACCGAGCCGGAGACTTCCTTGAGGGCCTCGATGCCCTCGGCCGCGACCTTGCGGGTCGTGTCGGTCTTGTCGTGGCCGTAGCGGGCGGCCGAGCCGGCCTTCATCGCGGCGTGCGAACCCATGCCGCGGTATTGTTTGTAAAGTTTGCCCGAGATTTCCATGATCTCGCCCGGCGCCTCGCGGCAGCCGGCGAGCAGGCCGCCGAGGATGACGGCATCCGACAGGGTGAGCGCCTTGACGATGTCGCCCGACTTCGTGATGCCGCCGTCGGCGATGAGGCTGACGCCCTTCTTCGCGGCGCCGTGGCCGGCGACGTGGAGGGCGGTGAGCTGCGGGATGCCGACCCCCGCGACGATGCGGGTCGTGCAGATAGAGCCGGGGCCCTGGCCGATCTTGATCGCGTTGGCGCCCGCGTTGGCGAGGAACTCGACGCCCGCGCCGCTCGTGACATTGCCGGCGATGATCGGCAGGTCCTTGAACTGGCCGCGGATCAGCTTCACGACGTCGCCGACGCCGGCGGTGTGGCCGTGTGCGGTGGAGACGGCGACGATGTCGACCGCCTCCCGGACGAGTTCGCTGACATGGTCGAAGATCTTGTCGCGGTCGAGCGAGCCGTCGGGCTTGCGCACGGGCGAGATCGCGGCGCCGACGACGAGGCGGAACTGGGAGTCGCGCGCGGGCTTGCGGCGGGACTTGGCCTCGCTCGTGATGCGCTCGACATCCGAGATGGTGACCAGGCCGCGGAGGTGGTCGCGGTCGTCCACGACGAGGATCTTGTGGATGCCGACGTTGGCCGTGAAGAACTTGTCGGCGGCCCGGATCGGGTCGGCCGCCATCTGTTTCTCGGTGACGGTGATGAGCTGCTGGCGCGGGGTCATCACCTCGGAGACCTTCTTGGACTTGTAGCGGTCCTTGACCAGGTTGCCGGAGAGGAGGCCGGCCAGCTTGCCGGAAGCGTCCACGACGGGGAAGGTGCGGAAATCGAAGCGCTTCTGGTCGATCATCGCGAGGATTTCGCTCACGTAGGCGTCGGGCGCGACGGTGATGGGGTCCTGGATCAGGCCGTGAATGTGGCGCTTCACCCGGGCGACCTCCTTGATCTGGTCCTTGCCCGGGAGGTTGTAATGGATGAGGCCCAGGCCGCCGTTGAGCGCCATGGCGATCGCCATGCGCGACTCGGTCACGGTGTCCATGTCCGAGGAGATGATGGGGATCTGCAGGCGCAGGCCCTCGGCCAGGGTGGTCGCCAGGTCGGTGTCCTTCGGGAGGATCTCCGAGTGGAGGGTGGCGAGCGAGACGTCGTCGAAGGTCAGCGCGCTCGGCAGGTTGGCGGCAAAGAAGCGGTCGGCGGGCAGGTAGAAGTCCGAATCGCTGGCGGAAGTGGCAACAGGCTTGGTCATCGTTGCCGTGAACGAGATACTCCGACCGCGCCGAACCTCAACGATAATTTGCCGGAGGCGGTGGACGGACCCGAGCCCCCGGCTGAGCCCGAGGGCGGGGCCGGAACCCTTTGGCCAAACTCGCACTGGACCAGACCGTCCCTGCCAAATCCCCCGGCCAGCGGGCGCGGGTCGATTCAATGGCTGCCTAGGCCTCGCCCAGGCCGCCAGCATGGTTGATCAGAAAGCGGTCGTCAGGTTGTTGACCGATCAGGCCTAGCGTGATCTCGGATGCCGCACCTTTTTGCAGGGCGGAAGTTGCCGGATTGCAGGGATTCCCGACCGCTGGAAAAACCAGAATGCTGGAGGCGGGGTAATTTTACCGGCAAGAACTGCTCATATCCGGGTGGGGAAATTGTAACGCCGCGGCGCGACTTAAGCGTGCGCGGAATGCGGGGTAACCTCAGGGTGGTGGCGCTCCAGAGTTCTGTTCTCCTTCATTCCAACCAAGTAATATATAACCCCCCCCATACCATGCAAACTCGTCACGCCAAGGGCTTCACCCTCGTTGAAATCATGATCGTCGTTGTCATCATCGGCTTGCTGGCCGCGATGGCGATTCCCGCGTTCCAGAAGGTCCGCCAGTCTTCGCAGGACAAGACCGTGCTCAACAACGCACGCCAGCTCTCGGCGGCGGCGGATCAGTATTTTCTGGAGAACGGCGTTACGACCGTGGCCTCGGCCGGCCTCGTCGGGGCGACCAACTACGTCAAGGTCATCAATACCGTGGCGGCTGAATCCTACCCGGCCAACTACACGCAGGGAGTCACTATCACCATCTCCGGTATTGCCGGTGCCCGCACGGTTACTTACGCGCCGTAACCTTTCCCAGCCCGATCTACCCCAGGCCCCCTTCCACCCCGAAGGGGGCTTTTCGTTTCTCGCGCCGCCGCGTGGGCGAAAAATCGGGTATCGACCGGGTCGCGTGGCTTGACCACCGCGACTGATGCCGCGTATCAGGGGTGCCGTGCTGCCAGCCCCTTGCCAAGAAGCAATTTATGGTAAGTGGTCCGCCTTGCAATTTTCGACAATTGGCTCGTCAATCATCCCGCATTCACGCGATGTTTCGTCGATCTTTCGCGTGCGCACCCCGCTTCATCCCGCGTAATGCCCCAAGTTGAATCCAAGACTGGAAGTGAGCACCCGAATACCCTCCGGGCGGCGCTGATCTGTGCTGCGGCCGGAATCCTCGGCTATATCACCAACTTGCTCCAGGTCCCGGTATTTGGCGGCACGTCCCTGGTTTTCGGTGGAATCTTTGTCGTGCTCGCCGCGGTGTCCTGCGGGCCATGGTGGGGTGGGCTGGCGGCCGCCATGGCCTACACCCAGACGATAAACGTGTGGGACCATCATTATGGTTTCATCATCTTCACCCTCGAGGCCATCGCGATCGGGTGGCTGGTCCGTCGTCGGCAGCTGTCCTTGTTCCGCGCCACCGGCCTTTACTGGCTGGCCGTGGGGCTGCCGCTCACCCTGGTGCTGATCCTGACCCAACTGCGGCCGCCGTATCCGCATAACTGGGCGATGGTGATCAAGTATCCCGCGAACAGCCTGCTGGTGACCCTGCTGGCGCAAATCATCATCCTGGCCGATGCCTTCTGGCATTTTACCGGTCAGCCGCGTTCCGCCGTCCGCTCGCTCGAGCCCCTGCGGGCGCACTTGTTCCGCCGCTTCCTGGTCACTGCCGCGCTGCCGGCGGCGGTATTTGCCGTGGTCTCCGTGGTGACGGTCAACCAGCAGCTCCGCAGTGATGCGGAGGCGCGGCTCCTGCGCCAGGGTGAGCAGATCACGACCATCATCACCGCGTATGTGCAACAGCATGTGCAGGCCGTGCGCACGGCGGCGTCGGCGTTGGAAGGGCAGGAGGACCACGGGGAGATCCGGGCCAACATGCTCGACCGGCTGCGTCTGTCCAACCCGGGCTTTCTGACCATGCTCATGGCCGATCAGGACGGGTCCATGGTCGCGGCCAGCCCGGCCATCCTCGTCAGCTCCCAGGGTTCAACCCGGCTTAACGTGGCGGACCGCGAATATTTCAGGGCTCCGGTCCCCGGTGGGCCGGTCTACATCAGCCCGGTCTTTCGCGGGAGGGGTTTTGGCAATGACTTGATCATCGCCATCAGCGCCAGTTTTCGGGACCGGCTGGGCCGCCGGCAGGTGATCGAGGGATCACTCGACCTTGGAAAAATGAGGGATGATATCCTGCGAACCCCGGCCCTGGCGGATCGCCATCTGGTCCTGCTGGACCGGCGTTCCCAGGTCATCTTCAGCCACGGCCTGGCGGATGGTTTCCGCTCCGCCGACCTCTATCTGCTGCCGCCCCAGGACCAGCTGAAAAAACTGGTGCTGGACTTCTCCAGCGTCCCGACCACGGGCGAGGATCTGCTCTATCTTGGCGCCTGGAGCAAGGTTCCCGGCATGGACTGGCACCTTTACCTCCGCGAGTCGGTCTGGGTGAGCGAGTCCCGGGTGGCGAGCTACCTGCTGATCGTGCTGGCCGGCATGACGGTGGCCCTCGGGCTGGCGTATGCGGCCGCGCGCTTCACCGCCAACAACCTCAGCCGGCCTTTCCAGGACCTGGTGGCCAATGCCGAGGCCTTGGCCTTGCGCCAAGCCGGCTATGTGCCACGGCCCATGAGCGAAAACGTGCCGGCCGAATGGCAGACCCTGGCGGCCGATCTGTCGGAGACGGCCTCCCGCCTGGCGCAAACCCACCAGAGTCTCGAGCAGGCCGTGGCGGAACGCGATCACATCAACCAGGAATTGCGGCAGCTTTCGGCTGAACTGGATGAACGCGTGCGGCAGCGCACGATCGAGGCTGATACCGCCCGGGTTGCGGCCGAGAAGGCCAGCCAGGTGAAAAGCGATTTTCTCGCGACGGTCAGCCACGAGTTGCGCACCCCGTTGAACGTGGCCCTGGGCAACATCTACCTGTTGCAGCACAGCAAGACCGAGCCCCTGTCCCCGGGGCAGGATGACCGGGTGCGCCGCATCCAGACGAGCGCCCAGCATCTGCTGGGCCTGATCAACGACATCCTGGACCTGGCCAAGCTGGAGGCCGGGAAGATCCGCATGAACGTCGAGCCCGTCGACCTCCGACAGCTCGCCGTGGAGTGCGAGGATTTCTTTCGCGAGGAGGTTGCCCAGGCGAAGCTGACCTTCGACCTCCAGGTTTCCTCCGAGGTCGTCGCGCTCAACGCCGACAAGCAACGCCTGCTCCAGATCCTGCTCAACCTGATCAGCAACGCCGTGAAGTTCACCCCCGCGGGCGGCAAGGTCGGGTTGGAAATCAAGGAAATGACCCCCTTGGATTCGATCCAGTTCACCGTCTGGGACACCGGCATCGGGCTCTCGGCGGAGCAACAAACCAGGCTCTTCCGCCCCTTTGAACAGGTCGATCGCCGGCTGAACCGCCAATACTCGGGCATCGGCCTGGGTCTGGCGATCGTGATGCGGCTGACCAAGCTGCATGGGGGAACCGTAAGTCTGGTGTCGACTCCGCGCATCGGCAGTCGCTTCACTGTCACCATTCCCAAGGTCAAGGTGTCTTCGACCCCTCCCATCAATCGCGATGAATCCCGAGACAAAAGCTGAAGCCGCGGCCAAGCGGACCATCCTGCTGGCGGAGGACAACATCCCCACGGCGGAAGTTACCGCTGAGATCCTGGCCGATTTCGGCTACCAGGTGATCCTGGCCGCCAATGGCGAGGAAGCCGTCACCCTGGCGCGGCAGCATCTGCCCGGTCTCATCCTCATGGATGTGCAGATGCCGCACATGGACGGCCTCGAGGCGACCCGCCTGCTGAAGGCGGACCCACGGACCGCGGCCATCCCGGTCATCTGCCTGACGGCGTTCGCCATGGAAAAGGATGTGGCGATGTGTCTGGAGGCCGGGGCGATCCGGCATCTGAGCAAGCCGGTGCCGTACGACAAGCTGGGCGAGATCCTCGGGCACTATTGGCCCTAGCCGCCGCCGGGTGCCGGCAGGCATGCTTGACCACAAGTAATCAAGACCGGGGGGTTTCCTTGCCCGAGGCGCGCGATTGAAGCTTGGGCGCACAGCCCATGGATTTCCCCGACCGACCCACCAGCCGCGCACCTCGCCGGGATAGGCCCGGCCCGGGACCGGTTTCTGCCCGGCAGATGCTCGAGCGGGTGAAAAGTGCGGGTATCTACCTGACCGCCCAGCGGCGTGCGATCATCAAGGTCATCGCGCAGAGGCTGCATGCCTTCAGCGTCGCCGGTCTCTCCACCGAGCCGGCCTTGCGCCGGGTTTCCCCGGTCTGCATCTACCGGAATTTGCTCCTGTTCGAGAAAATCAGCCTGGTGAAGCGCAGTTTCACTCGCCGAGGTGGCTTTCTCTTCCAGACGCAACCAGCGGGTGCACCGGCGTCAATTACCTTGGCCTGTCGCAAATGCGGAAACCGGGAATCGATCACCAATCCGGGTATTGATCGCATCCAGCGGGAACTGGCCCAGCGCGGTTATGCTTCGGTGGAACATTGGGCTGAATTTGCCGGGGTCTGCCCCGCTTGTGCCCGGGTCTCGGCGCAGTTGGCGCCGTGTTCGTCGGGGTCAGGCCTGCTCCAGCAACTTTCGGCGGGCCGCTTGGAATATTCCACTGCCGGGCAATGATGGGCCCGTCGCGGGAATAACCAGGCGCCTTTTTATTCGCGGGCAAACCCGCCATCGCGCGGAAACCACCACACCTGCCGGCCTTCGTATGCTTGATCCGCCAGCCGGGCGGGATCTGTACTACCGGCCGCCGGGATCCCCGGTTGATATTTCGAACCAAGTGTCCGGATTTTATATGACTTAACGGGGCGGTGACCGCAGCCTGCCCTGCCGAAAATACTCTGCGGATAGTGTACGGAATGCTCCGCCCAATATCCGGGTGACAAGGTGGTAACAAAACAGGTTGCGAGCAGGGCAGGCTTTAGGCTAGGGCTTTATGGCCCGTAAAAATAGGTGCAATAGCGAGGAAACGTGAGAGATTTATAATATCAGCAATACACCTTATGAAGTATCCTCAAAAAAGTAAGAAATTGGATAAAACTGATAAAATTACCTCGGGCACCTGCAGCGTTCTCATTGTGGATGATCACGCCACCATTGCCCAACTCTTGGGTGAATTCATCGCCTTGCAGCCGGGCTTTCGAGTCAGCCAGATTGTTCACGACCGGGAAGCAGCCCTGCAGGCCTGCGCCATCGCGAAACCTGACCTGGCGATCCTGGACATCGGTCTGCCCGACCGGTCGGCCGGCCTGCAACTCCTGGCCGACCTGCGGGGACTCCATCCCGAAATCAAAATCCTGGTTTTCAGCGCCCTCAGCACGATCCAGGTTGTGCAGCAGGCCTTGCGGCTTGGGGCCAACGGGTTTCTGGAGAAATCCGCGGAATTTCCCGAGCTCCTGATCGCGATCCAGCGGGTGAGCGCCGGCCAGACCTATCTGGGTTCGGCGCCCAGTGCCATGGTGCGCGAGGCGGTCCTCCTCAGTTCGTCCAATGCCGCGATGCCCGAGCAGGATTTGGAAGTGCTGCGGCTGCTCTCGGACGGCCATGTCGTGAAGGAGATTGCGACGAAACTGCAGCTCAGCAATTCGATGATCTATAAAATAATCGAAAGGCTGCGCATCCGCTTTGGCGCCAAGACCAACGAGGATCTCATCAGCCAGTCCATTGAACAGGGCGTGCTGCAAGCGGATCCTTCCGCCCGCCGCACCTCCGGGCTGCCGCGGCCGCTCGACGCACCATGAACGATTCCGCGGCACTTCCCAAGGGCGTCATCAATTACCACCGCGTGGCGGGCAAGGTGCAGGGCTCGGTGCTGGCGGGGGAAATTCCGCGGGCGTGGCTGAATGATGAGACCCCGGGCGGCCCGCTGCGCGGGATCGGCCAGGAACTCCGGGCGCGGGCCGATCCGCTCCACGCGCATTGGATCTTCGGCGGGGCGGGCCAGCCCGAGGGTCAGGGACAGGTCGCCGTGCCGGGCGAGGCGGCCCGCCCGCTGGTTCTGCAGGTCTTCAACCTCGGCCGCGATGCCGCGGTCATGACCGTGGCGCCGGGCTGCGGCCTGGACTCCTTCATGCATTCGATGCTGGGCTCCGCCTTGCTGCAGGTGACCGAAATGGCGAACGAGCTGTTCTACGTCATCCGCGCCGAGGACGGTTACATCCTGCACGCCAGCCCGCGTTTGCTGAAGCTCTACGGACTTTCGCTGGAGCAGTTGCGATTCAACCCAAAGATCTGGCACGAACGCCTGGCCCCCGGGGACCGCGAGGTGGTGAGTCAGGCCTACCAACAGGTGCGCGCCACGGGCAGTTGGAGCGGCTCCTACCAGCTCCAGGCCTCGGATGGGCAGGTCCATTCGCTCAAGGATCATGCCGTGGCCGTCCCGCACCACCAACCGCCGCTGATCCTGGGATTCGTGTCCGATCAATCGACCCATGTGTCGCGCGATGCGCTGGCCGCGGCGCAACTGGCCGCCATTGACAAGTCCTACGAGGCCTTTGCGATCACGGACAAGGAGGGGTGCTTCACCCACATGAACCGGGCGCACCTGCGGATGTTCGGTTTCACCGAGCTGTCGCAGGTCCTCGGCAAGCCCTGGAGCATCCTTTATGCGCCCGCCCAGGTGGCGCAGATTTCCTCCCAGGTTTTCCCGGCGATTATGCAAAACGGCTACTGGAGCGGCATCCTGCCCGCCCGGCGGCAGGATGGCACATTGTTCAACGAGGACCTGACTCTCACGCTGCTGCCCCATGGCGGCCTGGTGTGCAACTGCCGCGATCGCTCGGCGGAGACGGCGATGCACGAGCGGATCGAACAGAGCGAGGCGCTGTTGCGCAATTTCGTGAACCACGTGCCGGTCGGCATCGTGATCAAGGATTCCTCGG
>Ga0209770_10001663_pt1 | contig 11429 bp, 13 predicted proteins | sample LauGreSu1BDMLBDD_2_FD_187572 | JGI IMG/M metagenome (GOLD analysis project Ga0209770, IMG submission 187572) | Freshwater lake microbial communities from Lake Michigan, USA - Su13.BD.MLB.DD (SPAdes) (version 2) | ecosystem: Environmental > Aquatic > Freshwater > Lake | place: Lake Michigan, USA...
GAGCTTCATCTGGCCGCCGCCGGCGAAGTTGCTGACGTCGAACACCGTGTCGAGGTCGTCCTCGCTCAGGCGGAACTGCTTGAGCTGGAGCTTGGGCGAGGCCGGGGGCGGGCCGCTGAGGGGGTCGAGGTGCGACTGGATGTGCCCGATGGCGCGGTAGGCGTTGATCAGGTAATAGACGCCGGACTGACGGACGCTGTCCACGACGGTGCCCGCCGGGATGGCGGCCGCGGTCTGGCCGCTGCTGCCCAGCGTGAAGCCCTGGAAGAAGGCGCGCCATGTCGGGTCGACGGAGTCGGGGTTATCCAGCCAGCGCTGGTGGTATTCCTCGATTACGCCGGCATTGGCGCGTTCGGAAACGGAGACGGGATTCATGGAGAAGATGGGTTGGGCGAGGCGAAATGGATCACGACTTGCCTATCACGTGGGGTAATAGTAACCGTGGAATCCGAAGGGGAACATCGGAGCCCAATCGAGACAAGTTGATTCAAGTTCCGAGGCGGCGGATGAACCGGGAATAATGCCCGGCGGGTCCGCTGATTAAGATAGATTAATTCCAGACCACCAAAATGACCGAGACTCACATCAAAGCCGCGCTTATCCGGTTGCACGCTGGCATTAAGGATTCTGATGGCCCGGCCATCTCCTCCGCCCTGACCGAGATAGAAACCCTGCAGGCGGCGCATGGCCCGGAATTGGACCCCCGCCTCCAGCACTTCCTCGCCGGCCGCAGTTATGCCAAAGCCCTGGCTTGGCTGGGAGGAGGGGACGAGCTGACGGCCAAACCCTCGTCGCCACCGGGAGGTTGCGGGGGAGGGCACGCTTGAGCGCTTCCGACAAAATCTCCACCGATGGCGGGCTGGGTCTGGGCCAGAACCCCTTCGCGTCCCTGGATCCGGCGGGGTTGCCATCCAAGCCGGTTGCGCCAATCGCCAATCCGCAATCCGAGGTCCGCCAGCAAAAGAACCGCGGCCGGGTCGATATCAAGCGCACCACCGCCGGGCGCGGCGGCAAGACCGTGACGCTTGTCACCGGCTTCGTCGGCATCGGCCTGCCGGAAAAGGAAACGCTCGCGAAGAAGATGCGCAACGCCTGCGGCTGCGGCGGGACCGTCAAGGACGGCGACATCGAGATCCAAGGCGACCAGCGCGACAAGATCGCGCAGATCCTGACCGACGCCGGCTTCCGGCCGGTGTTCGCGGGGGGGTAACTAAGATTTTTTCTGTCAAGTCGTAATGTCCTTCATGCACTCCCTCCGGCAGGCGATTTTGCTGGTGACCACATCGGCTTGTTGCCTGCGGGCATCGGTAAGCCCCCTGGCGTCCAAGGCCGACGGGGATTCGGATATTAGCCTAGCGGCTGCGACGCAGGCGCTGTCCTTAGCGGCGAAGCAGGCGGACAATTGTATAGTGTATGAAGGTTTGCCTCATCCCTTCTACAAGAAACTTTTGGAGGCGGAGATCCTCGCCAAACCGACTGTGCTGATCGACGAGAACTGGTTTTATCTTCCAGCGCAACAGTTGCTGGCTGAGGACTGGACAAGTCTGCACCGATTATTTGGGGCCGGAGTATTCAAGCCTTGGCGTGGTGAAAAGTTTTGCGGCGGCTTCCATGGTGATTACGCCGTGAATTTCGAGTCAGGCGGAAGTTCCTTTCTCGTTTTATTCTGCTTTGGATGCCACGAGGCCCGCATCCTGCGATCTCCCCTTGGGGAAGCCGTCGCCCAATCCCAACCAAGATTCCGCCTGACGGTCGATTTGACTGATGACGGTTATAAGCAGTTGCGGGAACTCTTTAAGAAATACCGCAAGGAACTGCCCCCAATGCCAGACCTCAAATCCAAGGCTAAGCCGCCAATCCAGCCGCCAGAGCCAGTGCGGCTTTCGCCCGGTTCATGATGTAGAGGTGGTAACCCGGAGCGCCGTGGGCGAGGAGGTCGCGGATCTGCGTGACGGCCCACTCGTTGCCGACGGACTCGACGATCTCGGGGTGGTCGCCGGCGGCCTCAAGGCGCTTGATGAGTTTTTCAGGCAGGCTGGCACCACACATCTCGGTGAAGCGCTTGATCTGCTTCAGCGAGAGGACCGGCATGATGCCCGGCACGATCGGGATGGTGATGCCGCGGGCGCGGCATTGGTCCACGAAGCGGTAATAGACGGCGTTGTCGAAGAACAGCTGGGTCGTGACAAACGCCGCGCCGGCGTCGACCTTGCGCTTCAGGTTGTCCAGGTCGATTTCGAGCGACGGCGCCTCGGGGTGCTTCTCCGGGTAACCACCGACCCCGAGGCAGAAGTCCGGGTGACGGGCCTTGAGCAACGCGACGAGGTCGCTGCCGTAGCGCAGGCCGTCCTTGTAGGGCACAAACTCGGTCTCGCCCTTCGGCGGGTCGCCGCGGAGGGTCATGATGTTGCGGTAGCCCCCCGCATGCAGCTGGTCGGCGACGCCGTTCAGCTCGTCGCGCGTGTGGCCGACGCAGGTGAGGTGGGGCATCACCGTGAAGCCGATCTCGCTGCGCAGCAGGCGGCTGACCTGCGCGGTGCGCTCGCGGGTGCTCCCACCGGCGCCGTAGGTGACGGACACGAAGTCCGGGGCGATGCGCTTGAGCGCGGTGGCCGTCTGCCGCAGGACCTCGACCCCGGCCTCATCCTTGGGCGGGAAAAACTCCAGCGAGCGCAGCGGGCGGTGCTGGGCGAAGAGTTCGGAGATGGGCCGGTCGGCGGTCATTGAGTAATCAATGCATCCGAATCCGATGATACGTGTAAAGCTCCGATTGCGTCTTACTTCGCCGGTCCGTCGGGGACCGTGGCCTCCAGAATGACATGGGTTTCCGTCTCCGCCACGGGCTGAAGCTTGAAATACGGGGCCCGCCACCGGGCATATTTCTGCATGAAGCCGGCGGTCGCACCGGTCTTGCCCATCACGAGGTAGCGCAGGCCGGATTGCCGCCAGCGCTGGGCGACGACGTCCGGCTCGAGGGTTGCGTCAAACAGCCATTCAACTTCGGGACTCCACAGTGGCGCGACCTCGGTTCCGATCGGGGCGAAGATCCGCGGCAGGCCGGCATGGTCGGAAAGGATACGACGCCGGTCGGGCAGCGGCTGGACGCGGGCGAGCAAAGCCTCATTGACCCCACGCACCTCGGCGGGGAAGCGGGCGGCGGCCAGCGGCCAATCGCGCACGCCGAGACGGTAGGGGTTCTCCGGCAAAACGAGAGATTTTGGGAGCGACTCCATCACGATGATGACCACCGCAACGGTCGCAATTCTGGCGGCCGCGGGGTGCTGAAAGCAAAAACCGAGGCCGTAAGCGGCCACGACCGCCAGCAAAGCCAGGGCAGGGCTCAGCACCCGGAGCGAATAAAACAACCCGCCGGCGGTGTAAGCCACCGAGACATACCAAAGGACGAACACCAGGCCCACAAACACCGCCACGATCCGCGCCTCGCGCAGCCGCTGGACCAGCAGGAAAACCAGCGCGACCACACCGCCCAACGCCGGCAGCGCCCACAGCGCCAGGTAGCGGCCGAGCGACATCCAGTTAGCGGAGGAGCCGAGCGACTCGCTGGCCGGCCCGCGCAGCGTGTCGTTCCAGGCCGTGAAAATCGGATTCGTAGCAAAGAGTCCCAATACATTCAGGCTGTGGAAGGGATTGCCGGTCAGCACCCACACGCGGAGCGGCCACGCGAAGGCCACCGGCAGGGCGACCGCGGCCAGCAGCCAGGTTTGGGAGCGCGGCGCCTGCAGCCACACGGTGGCGGCGATCGCGGCGACGGGGAAGATCACCCCGTATTCGCGCGTGCTGGCGGCCACGATGCTGAAGGCGCCCGCGAGCACGGCCCAGCGGTGTCCGTTGCCGTCGCGCAGATGATAGAGACTCCAGACCATGCCGGTGACCGCGAGGGCGGTGAGTCCCGTTTCCTGCCCCAGCAGGACGGCCCAGGTCAGCAGCGGACAGGCCGCGGCCAGCAGCACCGCGCGACGAGCCACGACCTCGCCACCCCAGCGGCTGGCCAGCCGCCACACGAGCTCGTGCACGGCCAGCAATTGGAGCGCCACGACGGGCGAGGTCCACCAGGCATGGGTACTGCCGCCACATGCGTAGGCCCAGACATAGAGGCCGGCCACCCCCGGTGGGATGCTCTCGGCCCAGAAGTAACGGACAAAGTCCTCCCCGCTGCGCGGCGGATAAAAATCCAGCGAGCCCACCTGCAGCATCTGCTCGGCGAGCCAGCTCCAGCGGAAGGCAACGTCCGGTCCGTTGAGCGGATGAACGCCCAGCCGCCACGCCACGATCAGCCAGAACGCGCCATAGAGCGGCAGCCACCGACCCATCTGCGTGAAACAAGCGAAGGAGGAGCTGATCTGCGTGGTGCTCGCACGCGCCGGCACGAGGCGGGCGAGCAGTGCGACGAGGCCCAGGGCCGCGGCGAGCGTGGGCAAAGAAATGACGGCTCCGGTCCAGGCGAAAACGAGCACGGCCGCATATAAGGTGGCGGCGGAGGTGGCGAACGCCGCGGCCAGCGACCAGGGCAGGCGCAAGGCCCGGAGCAACATCGAGCCCGGCACCAGCAACCCTCCCAGCAAGAGTGCCAGGCGCAGCGGAATCTCCAGGTAGCCGGGCAGGTGCATGCGGCGGGCCGACTAGTTCGCGGCGGCGGCCTCGCGGGCCTTTTCAGTCTTCAGCCGCAGCTGCCCGCAGGCCGCGTCGATGGCGTGGCCCTTTTCGCGGCGCAGCGTCACGGACACGCCGCCGCGGTCGAGCACCTGCGCGAACTTTTCCTGCCGCGTGAGGCTGGGGCGCTTCCACGGCAGACCCTCGACGGTGTTGTAGGGGATGAGGTTCACGTGGGCGTGCAGGTCGAAGGCGATGTCGCGGAGCTTCGCGGCCTGGTCGAGCGAGTCGTTGATGTCCTCGATGAGGATGAACTCGAGCGTGACCATGCGGCCGTGCTTCTCGGAAAACTCGCGGATGGCGGGGATGAGCTCGGCGAGCGGCCACTTCTTGTTCACCGGCATGATCTGCTCGCGGACCTCGTCGGTGGCGCCGTGCAGCGAGATGGCGAGGCGGATGCCGAGCGGCTCGTCGGCGAGCTGCTTGATCTTGGGGACCAGGCCGGAGGTGGAGAGGGTGATGCGGCGGGCGCCGAAGCCGAGGCCCCATTCGGCGTTCAGGATGGTGAGCGCGCGGATGATGGCGTCGTAGTTGTGCAGCGGCTCGCCCATGCCCATGACGACCAGGTTGTCGAACGACACGAGCTCGGCCCGGGCGCGCGGGGTGCGGTCGTCCTCCTGGTGGCAGACCTGGAGCAGCTGGTGGACGATCTCGCCGGCCGAAAGGTTGCGCTTGAGGCCCTCGAGGCCGGAGGCGCAAAACTTGCAGCCCATGGCGCAGCCGACCTGGGTGGAGATGCAGATGGTCTTGCGGGAGTTTTCCTGGCCGACGCCGAGCTGCGGGGCGCGGATGATGACGGTTTCGATGAGGGACTTGTCGCCGAGCTCGAGCAGGAGCTTGTCCGTGACGTCCTCGGACTGCTTGGTCAGGACGAACTTCGTCGGCTCGAGCTCAAAGGTGGCCGCCAGCCAGGCGCGGAGCGGGCGGGAGAGGTCGGTCATCTCCTCCCAGGTGCGGACGCGCTTCTTGTAGAGCCAGGTCAGGATCTGGCGCGCCCGGAATGCCGGGTGGCCGTGCTCGGTGAGGAGCGCGGTCAGCGACTCGAGGGTCTCGCCGTAGATCGTCGGCCGGGCGGGGGTGAACTTCACGCGGATAGGTTGAAAGTTGAAAGCGGGAGGTTGAAAGATAAATCGTGAGCCGGAAGTCAGGCGTTGCGGTCAGACTTTCACCGTTCAACCTTCGACTTTCAACTTCCCCATGAACCTCATCCACCGGCATATCTTCGCCAACGTCGTCCTGACGTGCGGGGCCGCCGTGGGTTTGTTCGCCTTCGTGCTGATGCTGGCCAATGCCATGAAGGACCTGCTCGGCTACATGCTGCAGGGGCAGATCGAGGTGGACACCTTTGTCCGGCTGATCGGGCTGCTGGTGCCGTTCGTGGTCTCGTATGCGCTGCCGATGGGCATGCTGACGGGCATCCTGCTCGTGCTCGGCCGGATGTCGTCCGACCGCGAGATCACGGCGCTGCGCTCGTCGGGCATGAGTGTCGCCTGGCTGTCGGCTCCGATCCTGTGCTTCGCGCTGATGGGCGTGGCGCTGGCGGGCTTCGTGAACTTCCAGTTCATGCCGACGGCGCGGCTGGCCTACCAGCGCGAGCTGGCCGGCGCCGTGCAGCAGAATCCCCTGAGCTTCATCGTGCCGAAGACCTTCATCCGGGACTTTCCCGGCGTCATCATCTACGTCGGCGAGAAGCAGGCCGACCTGCTGAAGGACATCTGGATCTGGGAACTCGACAAACAGAAGCGCGTGGTCAATTCCGGCCGCGCGGCCACGGGCTGGTTCCGCTATGACGAGTCGAAGAGCAAGCTGGTGCTGAGCCTCGACTACCTGCAGGCCGAGATCCACGACCGGAAGGACCCGGAGGATCCGGCCAAGATCCGCAGCGGCGGCTCCACCGACCATGCGACCTTCGACCTGTTGCTCGACAAGCTGACGGGCAAGCAGACCGTGCAGGTGAAGACCAAGTGGCTGACCTTTCCCCAGCTGGTCGACGAATGGCGCCGGCTGAACCGTCCCGATCCCGCCGTGCCGGAAGCCGAGCGCACGCAGCGGCTGATGCGCGTGCAGATCACGATCCATGAGAAATTCGCCATGGCCTTCTCGGTGCTGTCCTTCGCCCTCGTGGCGATCCCGCTCGGCATCAAGGTCTCGCGCAAGGAGACCTCGGCCAACCTCGGCATCGGGCTCATGCTGGCACTCGGCTACTATTTCGTGACCATCGCGGTGGGGTGGTTCGACAACTACCCGGCCCTGCGGCCCGACTTGCTCATGTGGTTGCCCAATCTGGTCTTCCAAGGCCTGGGCTTGTGGATGTTTTACAAGGTGGACCGTGCCCCCTGACCCCGTTGCCGGGTCGATTACCGTGATAATTTACCGCACCAGCCGTCTTGGATTTGCCGGTAACTCCCGACCCGGCGCACCGTCACTTGGGATGTGCCAGACTATCGCACAACTCCATGGCTGATGAATCGTTCGACCTTGTCGGTTGTCTTGAACGCGTGCGCCAGCGCGACCAGGTGGCGGCCCGTCAGCTGGTCGAACATCTCTACCCGCTGGTCAGCCGCATCGTGCGCTCTCATCTCCCCCGGCGCGTTGCCGAGGAAGACCTCGCGCAGGACATCTTCCTGAAAATGTTCACGCGCCTCGAACAATACCAGGGCAACGTGCCGTTCCCGCACTGGGTCTCCCGCATCGCGGTCACCACGTGCATCGACCAGCTGCGGACCCAGAAGCGCCGCCCCGAGTTCCGCTGGGCCGACCTGTCCGAGAACGAGGCCGAGGTGCTCGACAACGTCCTCACCGACCACCGCGACGTGCTGCCCGGCGACGCCCTGGCCGCCCGCGAGCTCGTCCACAAGCTGCTCGGCCAGCTCAAGCCCGACGACCGCCTCGTCATCCAGCTGCTCGACCTCGACCAGAAGACCATCGCCGAGATCAGCGCCCTGACGGGCTGGAACCAGACCCTCATCAAGGTGCGCGCCTTCCGCGCCAGACGGAAATTGCAAAAACTTTTTCAGGAACTACAAAGCAAGGAGAAGTCATGAACCGATTCGACCACCAATGGCAGAAATTGACCGCCCTCGCGCGGCAGGCGCCCGCCGCCCCCGGCGAGCCGCCCTACGGCTTCGCCACCCGCGTGGCCGCCCAGGCCGTCGCGCTGCCCGCCACGCCGTGGCTGCCGCTCGAGCGCTTCGCCCTCCGCGGGCTCTTCCTCGCGGGCATCTGCAGCGCCGCCGCCGCGGCCTTCAATTTCTCCACGCTGACCACCGACCAGGCTGACATCTACGCCACCGGCACCGCCGACACCGTCGTCGAGCTGCTCGATCTCTCGTGATGAACAAGCCCTGGAAAGTGATCATCGTCCTGCTCGGCATCTTCGCGGCCGGCGGGGTCACGGGCGGGTTTGTCACCCTCCGCGTGTGCAAGAACAAGATCCTCAACCGCCCGGTGCCCGAGGAGTGGGCCCCGAAGCACCTGAAGCGCCTCGTCGACCGCCTGGCGCTGACCCCGGAGCAGCAGGAGCAGGTCCGGCCGATCGTGCGGCGCAACATGGAGCAGCTGAACCGCATCCGGAACCAGTCCATGGCCGAGACCCAGACCGTGGTCGAGGGCATGCAGCGCGACATTTCCGAGAAACTCACGCCCGAGCAGCGCACGAAGTTCGAGCAGATGAACCGCGAGCTGCGCGAGGCCCGCGAGGCCCGCGAAAAGGTCGAGCGCGAGAAGCGGATGAACCTCGACCGCACGCTGGGCGACCGGCCGCCGCCGAAGCCGCCCGGCAACTGAGCCGGAGATCCTCCCCGAGGGCGCCCGACCGGCGCCCTTTTTATTTTGGTTGCAGGGGGAGGGTGCCTACCTACGTTCCGCCTTGGCCAGGCGCCATGCATGCGCAGGCGCGTGAACTCCGCCAGGGCCGGAAGGCAGCAACGGCAACGACGTCCTGCCAGTGCCGTGGATTGCCTGGCCACTTTTTTTGGAATTTAGGGTTTGCGCGGGCAGGTTTCGGGACTGGAGTAACAGCCTGTGTCCGGTTCCTACCAAGTCATCGCGCGCAAGTGGCGCCCCCAGACGTTTGACGACGTCGTCGGGCAGGACCATGTGGTCCGGACGCTGAAAAACGCCATCGCCCGCAACCGCATCGCGCACGCCTACCTGTTCGTCGGCCCGCGCGGCACGGGCAAGACCAGCACGGCGCGCATCTTCGCCAAGGCGCTCAACGTCACCGGCGGGCCCAAGGCCGACTTCGACGTCAACGACCCGATCGCCCAGTCCATCGCCGACGGCTCGTGCCTCGACGTCATCGAGATCGACGGTGCGTCGAACAACGGCGTCGAGCAGGTGCGCGAGCTGCGCGACACCGTCCGCTACGCCCCGGCGCAGGGCAAGTTCAAGGTCTACATCATCGACGAGGTGCACATGCTTTCGACGGCGGCCTTCAACGCCCTGCTCAAAACCCTTGAGGAGCCGCCGGCGCACGCGAAGTTCATCTTCGCCACCACCGAGGTGCAGAAGGTGCTGCCGACCATCATTTCCCGCTGCCAGCGCTTCGACCTGAAGCCGATCCCGACCGAGCTGATCGTCCAGCGCCTGAAGAAGATCGCCGTGGCCGAGAAGATCAAGGTGAGCGACGCCGCCCTCGGCAGCATCGCCCGCATGGCCGACGGCGGCATGCGCGACGCCCAGTCCATCTTCGACCAGATGATCTCGTTCTGCGGCAACGAGGTCTCCGAGGCCGACGTGCTCGATGTCTACGGCCTGGTGGCGGCCGGGAAGATCGCGGCGCTCGCCGCGGCCCTCGCGGCCGGCGACCACCGGAAGATCGTGGAGATCGTCGACGAGTGCGACGAGAACGGCCGCGACCTCTACCGGCTGCTGGTGGACGTGCAGGCCCATGTGCGTGACGCCCTGCTCGCGGCCATCGCCAAGGGCGGCAGCAGCGACGCGCTCGGCTCGCCGATGACGACCGAGCAGCTCACCCGGCTCCTCGACGGCCTCCGCGAGGGCGAGAACGGCGTGAAGCACGGCCTGTCCGAGAAGATCAATTTCGAGGTGGCGCTGCTCAAGGCCGTCGAGGCCAGCCGCGCCCGGGCCATTGACTCGCTGATCAAGGAGATCGCGACGCTGGCGGACAGCCTCCCCGAGGACGGCTCAAAAAAAAACGACTGATCCGGCCGGCTGATGCCGCCGGGCAGAGGACGGAAGACAGAGGACAGAAGACGGAAGAAGAGGAGGCACCGGCGAGCGCCATGGCGACGGATATGCCGCCGGCTGACGCCCCGGTCGGGCCCTCGTCGGAGGAGGAAGCGGCCTTCCTGGCGCAGGAGCGCGAAATGGGCATCGTGACGCCCGCGTTGATGCACACGGAGAGTCCGCCGGAGGAGAAGGGCGAACTGCCGCCGATGGAGGACCTCGTGAAGCGGATCCCGGCCCCGGCGCGCGAGGTGCTGGAGGAATTGTTCCGGGCGCGTTTCGTGACCGTGAAGCGGATCCCCAAGTCGGCGCTCAAGACTTCCTGAAATGGAGGCGGGGTGCCCTCACCCCGCAGGGCACTAGACATCCCAAGCCGAGCCTATCGCTTTCCGGCCGGTGATACTCCCGAGATAGAGGTAGGTCTCGACGGGCTGTTCGTCGGACGGCGCGGCGAGCTTGATCGACCCGCGTTCGTAGAGCCCTTCGTTCACGCCCTCGAGCAGGTCGAGTTGTTGCAGGCAGGCGGCGTCCACGGCCCAGAGTTCGCCGGTCACACCCGCGGTGTCCGCCGCGGCTCGCACCATGCCCGGATAATCGCCGAGCGAGAAGAGCGTGTAGCCGGCCGTAGTGCGGGCGGCGCCGAGAAATTGCTGGTAGGCGAGGTAGTGGTGGTTCTCGCCACCCCGCTTGAGCGTGCCGTAGACGAAGACCCGGGTCATGGGGTAAATGAGCAGGGCAGGTTAACCACTAATGGATTCATCAAAGGATGAATCCTTGATGATGTGCGGCGACTAATCGTCGCCGCCGATTGGATCCTGGGGCCGGCTAATCGCAGGCAGTTTTTTCGATCTGCGATCAGCAGATCCCTTAACTTGGTCCGTAGCCGATCAGGCGAAGGAGTGCACCAAAGTTTCGCCCATTGGCGAAACCGATTAGTGGTAAGATCAAGAGTCACGGGGCCAAGGCTTCGACCACCATCGCGGTGATGTTGTCGCGGCCGGCGCGCTCGAGGGCCGCCTTGACGAGCACCTGGGCCGTGGGCGTGGATCCCGCGGTGCGGACAATTTCCTCGAGATGGCGGTCCCACAGTCCCTCGGTGAGACCGTCGGAGCACAGGAGGTAGCGGTCGCCCGGGCTGCAGGGCAGGGCGCCAAACTGCGGGTCGATGAACTGGTGCCCGGCGCCGAGGGCCTGGTTGAGGGCGTTGCGCAGCGGGTGCTCGCGGGCCTCGCGCTCGTTGATGCGGCCGTTGCGCCGCAGCCAGCCGACATGGCCGTGGTCGTGGGTGAGCTGGGTGATGCCCCCGCCGGGGGGCAGGTGATAGATGCGGCTGTCGCCGATGTGGCCGAAATACATCCATCCGGGAGTGAGCCACGCGAGACTCAGCGTTGTGCCCATGCCGCGGCATTCCTCGTAGGACTGGCCGAGCTTCAGCAGGTCGTAATGGATGGCGCCGAAGAGTTCGCTGAGGGTGCGGTCGTAGCCACTCAGCGGGCCGGGCACCGCCATGCGGAAGCCCTTGGGCAGGAGATGGGTGATCTTGTCCTTGGTGATGCGGCTGGCGAACT
>Ga0209770_10001665_pt1 | contig 11422 bp, 7 predicted proteins | sample LauGreSu1BDMLBDD_2_FD_187572 | JGI IMG/M metagenome (GOLD analysis project Ga0209770, IMG submission 187572) | Freshwater lake microbial communities from Lake Michigan, USA - Su13.BD.MLB.DD (SPAdes) (version 2) | ecosystem: Environmental > Aquatic > Freshwater > Lake | place: Lake Michigan, USA...
AGGCTGATGGCCCGCAGCGCGCGCGCCGCCGCGGCGCGCAGGCGGCTCGTCCGGCCGGGTGCGTACCATTCGCCGCGGTAGAGGATCGCCTTCAACGCCGCCACCGAGCGTTCGTCGTTGGCCACCCGGCCGAGCGATTCGATGTTGGACACGTAATCGGCCTCGAGCGGACCGGGATAACCAGTGTGGGTGAGCAGGTGCACGAACAGCGGGGCGGCGCGTTCGTCACGCAACGACCCGAGCGCCTGCAGGATGGCCTCGCGGGTATGCGGCTTGCCGCTTTTCAGCGCCTGCTCGAGCGCGCCATAGGCCTCGTCGGTGCCAATCTGCACGATCGCCCGCAGCGCCTCGCGCTGCACCTGCGGTTCGCCGTCGTCGAGCAGGCCGCGCAGGTCGGGCAGGGCGGCCTCGCCGCCGAGCGCGCGCAGCAGGTCGACCGCGGCGCGGCGCACGGCGGGATTGGGCGAGGTGCGCAACTCGTCGGCGTACTGGCGGGCGGCGGTGCCGAAGCCGATCAGGATGTCGCGCAAGCGGCGCACCGTGCGGGCGTTGTCCTCGGCGGCCAGCGCGTCGGCGAGCGGCTCGACCAGCGACGGCCCGATGGTCCGGCAGATTTGCGCGGCCAGGCCGACCTCGACGTCGGTGGCCTGGCGCAGGAACAACGCCAGGTGCCGGACCAGGGCGCCCTCGACCAGGCGGGTAACGCCGGCCGCGGCATAGGCCGCGTTGGGCGAGTCGGCCTGGCGCGACGCGGTGACGACGGCGTCCACCAGCTGGGCGGTGAGGGCCAGGTCGCCGACCAGCACGAGCTGTTCGATGCTGCCCACGGTGAGATCCAGCACGCCGGCCCACGCGTCGTGCCGCGTCTCAATGGTCAGCAAGTCCAGCAGCAGGCGCTGGTCGAGCGCGCGCACCTCCTCGTCGCTCACGGTTGACACCCAGGCGCGAATGCGCAGCGGCGGGTCGTCGCCGATCTTGTCCACCTCCAGGGCCATGGTGCGCGCCGAGGTCAACTCGCGGGCGTAGTCCTCCGACACGAATTGCGAGTCGGAATAGGTGGTCAGCATCTGCGTCGAGCTGTTCCACACGCTCTCGAAATGGGGGTCGTCGCCGAACATCGCCGCGGCTTGCTCGGTGGCGGCGGCCAGGATGCTCTGCTGGCGTTCCGGGTCGGGCACCAGCGTCTGGAAGGCCGCGGCCAGGCGATTGCTCGCGCCGCGATCCTTGACCACGTTCTCGACCAGGAACTGGGTCAGCATCTCGTCGGTGAGGCGTGCCTGCAACTCGCCGCCCAGGTCCATGCGCGGCGCGGTCGTGCCGGGCGGCTGCAGCGGCGGCGGATCGGTAATCAGGGTCAGCAGCATGTCCGGCGACATCTGCGCGGCCGCGCCGGCCATCCGGTCGAGCACGGCATCGAGCTGGTCGGGCTGCCGTTCGGCGGCGTAGTTGGCCAGCCCGTGCATCAGCTCCAGCAGCGACTTGCGCTGCTGGACCGAGTCGTCGCCGCTCGCGCGGCCGTGCGCCTGCAGCTTTTCGGCGAACTGGGCCAGCCGCTGCGAGTCCTGGGCCATCTCGAGCATGCTCGCCATGCCCGGCTCGAGGTTGCCGGACTCGTCCTGTTCATCGCTGAGGGTCGCCAGGATCCGGTCCCATGAGGCCGACTCGCCGCTGCCGGCGCGCTCGCGCAGCACCTCGGCATAGTCGATCTCCTTGAGCGCAATCGAGGTGTTGCCGTTGGCCGCCCACGCCTGAGCCAGACCGCCCGCGGCGCGGGCCTCTTCCGGGGACCTGGCCAGCAGCATCAGGAACGCATGCCATTCGTCGGGCGCGAGGCCGCTGAGCAGCGTGAGCTCGCCGATCAGCTGCAGGTGCAGCAGCGCCGCCAGCTCCGCGGCGGCCGGGTCGGGCTTGGCAAAGCCACGGCCGCCCACCAGCAACGCGTCGGGCAGCACGGTGATCGGCAGCGGCCCGTTGCGAACGGCGTGCTTGCCCGCCTCAGTAATCCGCGATAACGCCGCCTGGATGGTCGGGTGGCTGGGGGGGTACATCGACACCACGCGCGTCGCCGCCTTGCACGCCTTGGCGAACTCCGCCAGCGGCCCGGCAGTCTCGGGCGCAAGCGGTTCCGGAGGCGGAGTGTTCGGGGACGCCATGGACGCGGTAACCAGGCATTATAAATAGGCAAGGGGGTCGATGCCTACCGGCGCGCCATCGACGGCCTCGACCACCGCCCGGGTGAACTCGCCGCGGACGTCGCGGTCCCAGGTGTTGGTCAAGAGCGGCGTCTCGTACGGCGCGCCCGTGCGGTCGAGCACCAGCTTGACCTGCGGCCGGAACGGGTCGTCGGGATGGGTCTGCGTGACCACCCCGACCTCCTCGGTGCTGAGCCGGACCACGGTGCCAATCGGGAACAGCCCCATCAGGTTGACGAAGCGGCGGAGCAGGGACGGGTGAAAGGCGGTGCCGCCCTGCTGGCCCATGATGTGCTTGATGCGATCGGTCGCCAGCCCGGCGCGGTAGGCGCGGTTGCTGCGCAGCGCATCGAAGACGTCGACAATGCTGACCACCATCGTGCACAGGTTCAGGGTCCGCGCGCCGATGTTCTCGGGGTAGCCGCTGAGGTCCTGCTTCAGGTGATGCTCGAAGGCGACCACCGGCGCCAGCGCCGGGGTTTCAGGGGTGCGCCGCAGGACGTGCGCGCCGTTCACCACGTGCAGTTTCATGATGGTGAACTCCTCGTCGGTCAGCTTGTCGGGCTTGTTCAGGATCTCGAGCGGGGTGTGGACCTTGCCGATGTCGTGCATCAGCGCCGCGAAGCCGAACTCCCGCAGCATCGGCCCCTCGAGTTCGAGCGAGCGCGCCATGGCCATCGACAGCGCCGCGACATTCACCATGTGCGTGAAGGTGTAGTTGTCGTGGCGCTTGAGGGCGGTCAGGGCCAGCAGCGACGTGCGGTCCTGGTAGACCAGCTTCGACAGGCTGTCGATGATGCCGCGCGCGTCGGCCGGGTCGGGCTGCTCGCCGGCCTTGGCCGCCAGCCAAATGGTCTCGGCGGTCGACACCGCCTTCGTGTACATCTGCTTCGCCGCCGCCAGGCCCACTTCCTCGTCGTCTTCCTCCTCGACTACGACCCTCGACACCTGGATGCGACGGATGCCGCGCGAGGTCAGCCGATCGCTCACCGCCGTGCGCGAGGTGCGATCGGCGAGTTCGTCCATCAGCGCCCGGATGTCGGTGACCTCGACCTCGCGGGCAAACGTGATCTTCTCGATCCGGCGGTCGCGCATGTCGCGCAGCAACCCGGCCAGCGCGCCAGCACCGCGCGGCAACCGGAAATCGTTGACGACGACGTCGTCCTCCAGGAAGGCGACGATCACGACGGGCGCCTCGGCCAGCGCGGGCGTCAGGATGGTGTGCAACGCCGTGGCCGCGCGATCGACCAGCGGATGCGTGGGGGCATAGAGCTCCGACGAGCGCACGGCCGCGCCCAGGCGGCGGACGATTTCCTCCGGCGGCGGCGTCATGTCGAAGGCCTGGCCGCGGCGGCCATCCGCCGCAGGAAGAAGTCGCCGTTGCTGGCGAGGTCGTCCAGCGTCTGGCGGGCCTTGGGCGTGCCGATGCGGGCGAGGGTTCGCAGCGCGCTCTCGCGCAGCCGCCGCGTCTTGCCCCATGCCAGCCATTGGCGCCGGCGCGCGGCATTGGCAATCTGCGGCAGCGCGCGGTCGTCACGGAAGGTGGCCAGCGCGTCGAGCGTGTCGAGCACCATGGCCAGGTCGTCGCCAAACGGATCGCTGTCGTCGAGCACGCGCCCCAGCATGGGGACGACACGGGGGCTCTTGAGGGTGACGAGGGCGGCAATCACCGCCGCGCGCGCCTCGCCGGCGGTGGCCTTGAGCACGGTGTGCAGCGCGCGGCCGGCCGCCGGGTCGTCGATCCGCGCCAGCGCCGACACCGCCTCCTGCAGCACCCGGACGTCGGTGCGGCGCAGCAAGACCTGCAGTGGCGGCACGGCAGCGGGCGTGCCGATCTGTCCCAGCAGCCGCGCCACCTCGCGCTGGACGAACCAACGCCTGTCTTCGGTGGCGGCCGCCAGGCCGGGAATCGCCGGCGGCCCAAGCTTCGCCAGCAGGGCTGAGGCGCGGTCGGCGGCCATCCCGCCCTGTTCGTGCTGGTAGGCGCCGAGCAAGGCCGGCACCGCCGCCGCGCCGGTAGCGAGGATGACCGCCCCCAGGCTATTGAACTCTTCGGCCGAGAGGTCCGCGAGTCCGGCGGCCGACTCGGCCAGCGGGGCCGACGCGCCCAGGCTGTCGAGGGCGTGGCGGCAGGCGTCGGGCGCCAGCGCCGGCTTGCGGGTGATCGCGGCGGTCAGCTCGGTGACCACCGGCACGGCCTCGGCATAGGCGCCGGCCATCAGGAGTTCTTCGACAAAGGCCGCCATGTCGCGCGCGGTCTCGGCCAGGCGCTCGGCCTGCGATTCGTTGCGCAGCAGGTCGATCAGCAGCTGTCCCGAGAGCCGGCGCACGCTTTCGTGGCCGAGCGTCGCCAGCCACTCGGGCATCTCGGGCGGCAGCCCGCGCGCAGCCAGGTCGGCGGCGCGGCCGGCGGCCGAATCCATGGACTGCCGGTAATCGGCCGACACATAGGTCGACTCGTCGTACTTCAGCAGCAATTCGTCGAGCGACTGGCGGATGTCGTCGATCGGCCGCTTGCTGCCGAAGTCGCGTTCCGAGATCAGGCGCTTGGCGAGCGTCAGCACGCGGCGCTTGCGGTCGGCATCGGGCGCCAGCGTGTCGAGCACCTTGGCGAGGCGGTTGGTCGGGTGGCCCGGCGACGACAGCGCGCGCGCCAGCAGCATGGCCACGTGCTGGTCGTCGAACGCCTGCTTCAGGGCGCCGACCATCCGCAGGCCCTCGCCGGCGCTTTCTTCCTGCAGCATCAACTCCAGCGCCGTCGAGGGGTCGAGGTTCGAGGCGGCCAGCGCCAGCGAGTCGATCACTTCCTGCACGCGCTCGGGCTCGAGAGCGGCCACGGTCTTGGCGATGTGGCGGTAGACCGCCAGCACGGTGGCGGCCTGGGTCGTGACCAGGGGCGAGCCGTCGGGGGTCGTGAAGGGTTCCCGGCTGTCCTTGACGAGCTCGCCAATGGCGCCGACGTCGCGCGAGATGTCGAGCAGGCGCTGCTGCTCGTCGGCCGTGAACGTCGACCGGCCCATGATGATCGACCGCACGATGGCCTTCCAGGTCGAGTCGCGGCGGGCGGGCCCCTCATCCAGCTCGCGCTCGAGAATCTCCTGGTAGTCGATCTGCTCGATGAGGATGGCGTTCTGATTCTCGGCCGCCCAGATGGCGGCCGGTCCGCCGCGCGCCCGGCGGGCGGCACGGTCCATCGACAGCACGTTCAGCAGCGACTGGATCACCGCCTCGGGCGGGGCGGTCATGATGGTCAGCTGCAGGATGTCGCGGTCGTGCAGCAGCTCGGCGCATTCGCCGACGGCCAGTTCCGAGGACTCGAGCGGGGTGCCGTCCAGCAGCAACTGGTGAGGCGTGACCGCCAGGTGCATCATGCCGCCGGCCGCCGCCTCGGCCGCCGCCGTCACCAGGCGAGCGACGGCGGCCACGACCGCCGGGTGTTCGGGCGGGTAGAACCCCCAGCTGCGCAGCGCGACCGTGATCGCGCGCGCCAAGTTGACCGCGCTTCGGGTGAGGTCGGCCGGTGAGGCCGCTCGCTGGGCCATGCGTTTGTCTAAGATATACTGCCGACCGCCCCATGCGAGCCGTCGACATCATTCGCGCGAAGCGGGACGGCGACGCGCTGTCGCGCGAGGCCATTGTCGCCTTCGTGACCGGGGTGACCGACGGCTCGTGGCCCGATTACCAGGCCTCGGCCCTGCTGATGGCCATCGTTTTGAAGGGCATGAACCCGGTCGAAACGGCCTGGCTCACCGACGCCATGGCCCGCTCGGGCGACCGCGTCGACCTCAAACACATTCCCGGCATCAAGGTCGGCAAGCACAGCACGGGCGGAGTTGGCGACAAGGTGTCGATCGTGCTGGCGCCGCTGGCGGCGGCATGCGGCGTGACGGTGCCGAAGATGTCGGGCCGCGGCCTCGGCCACACCGGCGGCACCCTCGACAAGCTGGAGAGCATTCCCGGCTTCCGCGTGGCGCTGTCGATCGACGAGTACAAGGCGCAGCTGGCCGATCTCGGCTGCTGCCTGATCAGCCAGACCGCGAACATCGCCCCCGCCGACAAGGCCCTGTATGCCCTGCGGGACGTGACCGGCACCATCGAGAGCCTGCCGTTGATTGCCTCGTCCATCATGAGCAAGAAGCTCGCCGAGGGCAGCGAGGCGCTGGTGCTCGACGTCAAGTGCGGGCGCGGCGCCTTCATGAAGCGGCCCGCCGACGCGCGGGCCCTGGCCCGGGCGATGGTCTCGATTGGCACCGCCGCTGGCGTCCGCACCGAGTGCTTCATCACCCAGATGGACGTGCCGCTGGGCCACGCGGTGGGCAACGCCGTCGAGATTGCCGAGTGCATTGGGGTGTTGCGCGGCCAAGGGCCGGCCGACCTGACCGAATTGGTCGTGCGCCTGGGCACCCGCATGGTGCGGCTGGCCAGGAAGGCCGGCACCGACGAGGAAGCCACCGCGCGGGTCCGCCAGGCGTTGGCTTCGGGCGCGGCACTGGCGAAGTTCCGGGCCATGGTCGAGCGCCAGGGCGGCGATCCCGCCGTGGCCGACGATCCGGCCGGACGCCTGCCATCGGCCACCTTGACGCACGTGGTGACCGCCCCGCGCAGCGGCTTCGTGGCGGCCCTCGACGCCCTGCTGGTCGGCCGCGCGGCGGTGGCGCTCGGCGCGGGCCGCGACAAGAAAGATGACCGCGTCGACTTGTCGGCCGGCATCATCCTGCTGAAGAAGCCGCTCGACCCGGTCACGGCCGGCGAGGCGGTGATGGAACTGCGCTATAACGAGGCCTCGCGGCTGGCCGGCGCCGTGGCGCTGGTGACGCAAGCGATCGTGATCGGCGAGCAGCCGCCGGCCGAGCAACCGCTCGTGCTTGGCTGGGTCCACGACAGCGGCGAGACGATGTTCGTCGCCGGCACGTAACAACTTGATCGCGAGGGACATTTGCTGAGCACGTTGCAACCGCTGATCGGCCTCTTCGGCATCCTGGGCCTGGCCTACGCCTTGTCGACCAACCGCAAGGCCATCAGCCTGCGGGTTGTTGGTTGGGGACTGGGACTACAGGTGCTGTTTGCGCTGATCGTCCTCAAGACCAGCATCGGCCAGCGCGTGTTCGAGGTGCTGGGTGACCGGATGCGCCAGCTGCTCGATTTCTCGATCGTCGGCTCGGGCTTCGTGTTCGGCGCCCTCGGCGACGCCTCGGTGTGGAGCCGCGTGATGACCGGCGCCCTGGGCGAGGAAGGCGCGCGATACGGCGTCGTGTTCGCGTTCCAGATCCTGCCAACCATCATCTTCATCGCCGCGTTGTTCGCCATCCTCTATTTCGTCGGCCTGATGCAGATCATCGTCCGCCTCTTCGCCGTGGTCATGAACAAGGTGATGGGCGCCAGCGGCGCCGAGTCGCTCAACGTCGCCGCCAGCATCTTCATGGGCCAGACCGAGGCGCCGCTGACCATCCGCCCGTTCCTGGCGCGCATGACGCAATCGGAGCTGATGACGGTGATGACGTCGGGCATGGCCCACATCTCCGGCGGCATCATGGCCGCGTACATCGCGTTCGGCATCGACGCCAAGCACCTGTTGACGGCCGTGATCATGACCGCGCCCGGCACGCTGATGATGGCCAAGATGTTCGTGCCCGAGACCGAGACCCCCGAGACCCGCGGCACGGTGAAGCTCGAGGTCGTCAACGAGGACGTCAACATCATCGACGCCGCGGGCCGCGGCACCGCCGAGGGCCTGCACCTGGCCCTGAACGTGGGCGCCATGCTGATTTCGTTCGTGGCGTTGATTGCGCTGGTCAACGCGATTCTCGGCGCCACCGGCGGGTGGGTCGGCCTCGAGGGCCTCTCGCTGCAGACCATCTTCGGCTGGGTGTTCGCGCCGGTGGCCTGGAGCCTGGGCGTGCCGTGGGTGGACGCCGCGACGGTCGGCAACCTGCTCGGCACCCGCATGGTGCTGAACGAGTTCATCGCCTTCGCGCAGCTGGGCGGCATGAAGGACACGCTCGACCCGCGGTCGTTCACGATCGCGACCTTCGCGCTCTGCGGCTTTGCCAACTTCGCGTCGATCGGCATGCAGATCGGCGGCATCGGCGCGCTGGCGCCGACCCGCCGCGGCGACCTGGCGCGGCTCGGGCTGCGGGCCATGCTGGCCGGCACGCTCGCCAATTTCCTGACCGCCATCATCGTGGGCTTCCTGCTGTGAGCAACTTCGAACAAGCCACTGAAGCCGCCGAGTGGCTGCGCGGCCACGGCTGCGGCGGCGCCGACGTCGCCGTCGTGCTGGGCTCGGGCCTCGGCGACTTTGCCGACCACCTCGGCGACGCCTTCACCATCCCGTATGCCGACATCCCGCACTGGCCGGCCTCGCGCGTGATTGGTCACGCCGGCAAGCTGGTGGGCGGCACGCTGCGGGGCAAGCGGGTGCTGGCGCTGTCGGGCCGCGTGCACAGCTACGAAGGCCACCCCATGGCGACCGTCACCTTTGCCATGCGGGTGATGGGGCGGCTGGGCGTGCCGCGCGTGATCCTGACCAACGCCGCCGGCGGCATTGCCGCCAACTGCTCGCGCGGCGCGTTGATGGTGATTGACGATCACATCAACCTGATGGGCGCGAACCCGCTGGTGGGCCCCAACGACGAGCGCTACGGCGTGCGGTTCCCCGACATGTCGCAGGTCTACTCGCCGCGGTTGCGGGCACTGGCTGACGAAGCGGCCAGGGAACAGGGCGCGCCGGTGCAGCACGGCGTCTACGTCGCGGTCCTCGGCCCCAGCTACGAGACGCCGGCCGAGATTCGCGCCTTCCGCGCCCTGGGCGCCGATGCCGTCGGCATGTCGACGGCGCCGGAGGCGATCGTGGCGCGCCACATGGGCATGGAAGTGCTCGGCGTCTCGTGCATCACCAACGCCGCGGCCGGGGTGTTCCCCGAGCCGCTGCATCACGACGAGGTGATGGCCACGGCGCGCCAGGTGAAGGGGCAGTTCATCGCCCTGCTGGAGGGAATCATTGCCCGCCTCTGAGCCGCTCGTCGCGGCCGCGCGCGCGGCCCGGGAACGGGCGGTGGCCGACTTCTCGGGCTTCAGGGTCGGCGCCGCTCTCGAGACCGCTGACGGCCAGATCATCACTGGCTGCAACATCGAGAACGCCAGCTACGGTCTCACGGTGTGCGCCGAGCGGGTCGCCATCTTCAAGGCGATCTCCGAAGGCCACCGCGCCTTCCGCCGCATCGTCGTCGTTGCCGACACCGCGTCGCCCACGCCGCCGTGCGGCGCCTGCCGCCAGATCATGTGGGAGTTTTGCGGCGACATCGAAGTGGTGATGGCAAACCTGACGGCGGTGACGGCCAGCCTGCAGATGCAGGACTTGCTGCCGCTGCCATTCGACCGACGCTGGCTGTAGCCCCGCCACACACCACCCCGTCGAGTACTTCCCCGTCGAGTCGTGCCGCCTCGTCCGGTATGATCGGGTGACCCATGCTCCCTACCATCGCCTGGCAAGACTCCGACATCGTGATGATCGACCAACGCAAGTTGCCGGCGACGGAAGTCTACGTGACCTGCCGCAGCGTCAACGAAGTGGCCAAGGCCATCAAGACCATGGTCATTCGCGGCGCCCCGGCCATTGGCGTCTGCGCGGCCATGGGCCTGGCGCTTGGCGCCGCCCGCAGCAAGGCCACCGGCACCAAGCAGTTCACGACCGAGTTCCAGCGCAACTGCGAGCTACTGGCGGCGACGCGGCCGACCGCGGTCAACCTGTTCTGGGCGATCGAACGCATGAAACAGTCGTTCGCCGAGGGCGCCCTGGCCGGCGCGTCGGTGGACCAGTTGAAGACCCGGCTCCGGACCGCTGCCGACGGCATTCACGACGACGACGTGGCGAGCTGCCGGGCGATTGGCGCCCACGGGGCGACGCTGGTGCCGGCCGAGGCCTGCATCCTGACGCACTGCAACGCCGGCGCGCTGGCGACCGCCGGCTACGGCACGGCGCTGGGCGTCATTCGCGGCGCGGTGGAGGCCGGCCGCAAGGTGCGCGTGCTGGCCGACGAAACCCGTCCGTTTCTGCAGGGCGCCCGCCTCACGGCCTGGGAACTGGTCAAGGCCGGCATCGACACCACCGTGATCACCGACAACATGGCCGGTGCCATCATGCGGGCCGGGGACATCGACCTGGTGGTTGTCGGCGCCGACCGCATTGCCGCCAACGGCGACACGGCGAACAAGATCGGCACCTACTCGGTGGCGGTGCTCGCGAAGGAGCACGGGATTCCGTTTTACGTCGCGGCGCCGTGGTCCACCATCGACCTGGCGACACCAGATGGCAGTGCCATCCCCATCGAAGAACGCGATGCCCGCGAGGTAACCCACGTGGGCTCGGTGCAACTCGCGCCCGAAGGGGCGCACGTGCGCAACCCGTCGTTCGACGTCACGCCGAGCAAGTACATCACCGCGATCATCACCGAGCGCGGCATCTTCAAGGCGCCGTTCACGGACACCCTGTCGGCGGGCTGATGCTGGTTCTTGGGATCGAAACCTCCTGCGACGAAACCGCCGCTGCCCTGGTGGAGCAGACCGCTGATGCGGTGAAGCCCTGGAGGATGCGATCGAATGTCGTCGCCTCGCAGGTGGACATTCACCGCGAGTGGGGCGGGGTCGTGCCGGAACTGGCGTCTCGCCAGCATGTCCGGGACATCTGCGGTGTGGTCGAGCGCGCGCTGTCTGACGGCGGCGCGACCTGGCCGGACGTGGACGCCCTGGCCGTGACCCAGGGACCAGGCCTCGTCGGCTCGCTCCTGGTCGGCGTGTCGTTTGCCAAGTCGGCGGCGTGGGCGCTGCAGAAGCCGCTGGTTGCCGTGCACCACCTCGCCGGCCACATCGAGTCGATCTGGCTCGAGCACGGGCGCATTCCGCTGCCCGCCATCATCCTGGTCGTCTCGGGAGGGCACACGAGTCTCTACCTGGTGAAGCAGGAAGGGGCCTACGAACTGCTCGGCCGCACGCGGGACGATGCGGCGGGGGAGGCATACGACAAGGTGGCGAAGTTGATCGGGCTGGGATATCCGGGCGGGCCGATTCTCGACCGCCTGGCGCGCGACGGCAACGAGGCGGCGATTAATTTTCCCGGGACGCGCCTGACCAATCCCGATCGCAATGCCCCGGACCGCGATGGCCGGTTTGACTTCAGCTTCAGCGGCCTCAAGACGGCCGTGCTGCGCCACGTGCGGCAACGCCAGGCGGCG
>Ga0209770_10001666_pt1 | contig 11421 bp, 5 predicted proteins | sample LauGreSu1BDMLBDD_2_FD_187572 | JGI IMG/M metagenome (GOLD analysis project Ga0209770, IMG submission 187572) | Freshwater lake microbial communities from Lake Michigan, USA - Su13.BD.MLB.DD (SPAdes) (version 2) | ecosystem: Environmental > Aquatic > Freshwater > Lake | place: Lake Michigan, USA...
CGCCGCGGTTCTCGCGTCCAGGGAGAGTCGCGCGCGGTCCGATGGACCGCACGCGACGGATCCGAGGCCCTGCGGGCCTCGTCTCCGGATCACGGACTCCGGGCTGGGCCCGGAGTTTCGAATCCCTCGTGCGTGAAGGGGGGGCCGCGTCGAACCGCGGCGTGGCAGGGCGAGGTGGGAATCTGAAGAAGCGGTCGACCGGACCGCCGGCTCGGATACGCTCGTGGCGTGTCCCTGCTCCCTGCATACTTCCTCGGGCCGGAGAGTCCGCTCGCGCGTCGCGTCGGCGCGTTTGAGACGCGGCCGGAGCAGCTGCGCATGGCCGACGCGGTCGAGCGGAACCTGCAGTCCAAGGGGCAGCTGCTGGTGGAGGCCGGAACGGGCGTCGGAAAGAGCTTCGGCTACCTCGTCCCTGCGATCCGCCGGATCGTCGAGCATCGCGAGCGGGTCGTCGTCTGCACCCACACGATCTCGCTGCAGGAACAGATCTTCGACAAGGATGTCCCGCTGCTCAAGGCGGTGATTCCCGACGAGTTCACGACGGTGCTCGCGAAGGGCAGGGCGAACTACATGTCGCTGCGGCGCATGCGAATCGCGAGCGAGAAGCGGTCGAAGATCTGCCACGGCGAGGAGGAGGAGCACTCGCTCGAGCTCATCGAGAACTGGGCCTACGACACCACCGACGGCTCGCTCGCGACGCTTCCGCAGCTTCCGCGCCGCGGCGTGTGGCAGCATGTCGAGAGCGACGCCGGAAACTGCATGGGGCGCCGCTGCCCGACCTACGACAAGTGCTTCTACCAGTCGGCGCGGCGGCGCATGGAGAACGCCGACCTCCTCATCTGCAACCACGCGCTGTTCTTCAGCGACCTTGCGCTCCGGGCGAAGGGCGCGAGCTTCCTGCCGGCCTACGACCATGTCATCTTCGACGAGGCGCACCACCTCGAGGATGTCGCCAGCGGCCACTTCGGAATCCGCGTGAGCGAGTCGCGCGCGAAGCACCTGCTCCGGACGCTTTACAACGCCGCGAACGGGAAGGGGACGCTCGCGGGAATCGAGGGCGCGGGTCTTCCGGTCGACGAGGTCGACGCCTGCATCCGCGCCTGCATGGAGGCGCAGTCGGCGTGCGAGGCCTTCTTCGACGGCATCTGGCGCAGCGTCGAGTCCGGGAAGGGCGCGCATCCGTCGAGCGGGCGCGTCTCGGCGCCGGAGGCATTCGACAATCCGCTCGCGCCGGCGCTCGGCGACCTCGCCACGCGCATCAAGCTCCTGCGCGAGCGCGCCGTCGACGAGAACCTCCAGTTCGACCTCTCCAGCGCCGCCCAGCGCTGCACGGAGCTCGCCGCCGAGACCGAACTGTACATCGCGCAGGGCGTGGAGGGCTGCGTCTACTGGATCGAGCGGGGGAAGCCCGCGTTCGGCGCGCGGCGGCCGTCGATCACGCTGTCGTGCGCCACGGTCGATGTCGGGCCCGTGCTGCGCGCACATCTCTTCTCGATGCCGGTCTCGATCACCATGACGAGCGCCACGCTCGCCGCGACGGCCGACGACTTCTCCCACATCGTCGGGCGCCTCGGGTGCGATGGCGCGGGCACGCTCGCGCTCGGGAGCCCGTTCGACTTCGCGAGCCAGATGCGCGTGATCGTGGACCGCACGATGCCCGATCCGAGCCATCCGCAGATCGTCCGCGAGCTGGTGCCGCGCATCCTCCGGAACATCGACGAGACCGGCGGCGGCGCGTTCGTGCTGTTCACGAGCTTCCGCACGCTGCGCGAGGTCGCGGAGCGCTGCGCGCCGATCCTCCGCGCGAAGGGGCATCCCGTCTTCATCCATGGCGAGGACGGTGAGCGCAGCCAGCTCCTGCGGAAGTTCCGCGAGAGCGAGCGCAGCGTCCTCTTCGGCACGGCGAGCTTCTGGGAGGGCGTCGATGTCCGCGGCCGCGCGCTCCGGAATGTCATCATCACCAAGCTGCCCTTCGATGTGCCGGACCATCCGCTCATCCAGGCGCGGCACGAGCGGATCGAGGCGGCGGGCGGCAACGCGTTCCGCGACGACCAGCTTCCTCGCGCGGTGCTGCGCTTCAAGCAGGGAATCGGCCGCCTCATCCGCAGCGCCGACGACTCGGGACGGATCGTGATCCTCGACCCGCGCATCGTGACCAAGTTCTACGGCAAGCGGTTCATGGCCGCGCTTCCGGACGGGGTCGAGCCCGAATTCGTGTCGGCGGACGCCCCGGACGACTTCTGAGCCCTGCCGAGCAGGAGCGGCAGCACGACGCACGCCGCATACATGCAGCAGAGGCTTCCCGAGAGCATGACAACGCCGAGCGAGCGCATTCCGCGATGCTCGGCGAAGGCGAGGGCGCCGAAGCCGATCGCAGTCGTGAGCGCCGTGAACGCGACCGTCCGTACGGTCGCGCTGATCCTCGCCGGGTCCTGCCTCGACCGGTGGATGATGTGGATCGCGCTGTCGATCCCGAGACCGAGGAGCATCGGGACCGCGAAGAAGTTCGCGAGGTTGATGTCGACGCCGAGGAGCGGCATCGCGCCGAGCGTCATGCCGACGCCCGCAAGCACTGTCCCGACCGCGAGCGCGGCGAGGCCCACGCTGCGAAGGTCGATCAGCGCGACGAGCCCGATCGCGGCGAGCGACAGCAGCGAAACGATCGCGAAGGTGCTCACCATGTCGTCGATCGAGCCGCGCTGGGTGAACGGCACGCCCGTGGCGTCCGGGTCGACTGCGCGCGTCCGGGCGACAAAGCGCCCGAGCGCGCGCGGGTCCCATGCGTTCGAGGCTGGGAAGTACTGGACGAGAAACCGCCCGCCCGTCGAGATCATGCGGTCGCGGAGGGCGGCAGGGAGCGCCTCGCGCATCGGAAGCCGCGATCCCTCGAGGATCGCGCGGGCCGCGCGCGCGGCATCGGATGCCGACGGTGAGGGTGGGCCAGGGTCCACCGCCGCGATCCGCGCCCGGAGTTCCCGGCGCTCTGCCGTGTCAGGTCTGACGACGGCCAGCGCCGACTCGGTGCGGCGAATGGCGTGCTCCGACTTCGCTCGCGCCTCGAGCGCCGCGACCTCCTCAAGCGAATCGGCGACGGAGACCGCGTACCAGCTCGCGCCAGAGCTGTCCGCGATCAGCCGCTCTTCCCAGCGCACGCTCTCGAGGCCCTCCGACTGGAGGTTCAGGATGTTCAGGTCAAATCTCGGCCCGAGCAGTGCCGGAAGCAGCAGCAGGGCGACCGGCAGCGACGCGAGCAGAAGCTTCCAGTGCCGCGGCGTCCGCGTCGCTTCGATCGCCGGAGCGATGGAGCGCTCCGGCCCCGCGCCGTCGCCGCAGAGGACGAGGAGCGCGGGAAGCACCGTCACCATCGCGATGGCGCAGAGGACGAGTCCCGCCGCGGCGATCACGCCGAGCTCGCGCAGCCCGCCGAAGTCGCCGAGAAGCGCGAGCAGGAACACCGCGGCCGACGCGGCCGCCCCCGCGAGCGTTCCCGGGCCAACCGACGCCAGCGCGTCGCGCACGGCGTCCCGCCGCGGCCGCGTCGCGCGGAACTCCGCGTACCGGCTCACGACATGCACGCCGTAGTCGAGTCCGGCACCGACGAGGACGAGCATGAACACCATCGAGAGAAGCGTGAGGCGCCCGACGAGCAGCGTCGCAGCGCCGTAGGTCCATGCTGCTGCGATCAGGAACGCAATCGTCGCGAGCAGCGGGCGGCGCAGGCCGCGGAACGCGATCGCGAAGAGCGCGACGATCACGGCGAGCGAGCCGATGCTCGCGCGCGTCATGTCGGCGGTCGCGGTGGCCATCTCGTCGTGCTGGAGCACGGGCTTCCCGGTGAGTCCGATCTCGACGGCGGGGAACCGCGCGCGCGCCTCGCCGACCGCGGCCCGCAGGTCGAGCACTGCGTCGCGGAACGGCTCCGCCTCGCCGAAGTTCTTGGCGATGCGCACCTCGACGACGAGGAGCGTCCCCTCCGGCGCGCGCAGGTACTCGCGTGCGCGGGGCTTCGCGAGATCGGCCACGAGCAGCGGATGGGCCGACTCGCGTCCTGCCGCGATCTCCGCGAGCGCGGGCGCTGCCGCAGCGAGCGCTGCCAGCTCCGCGTCGCGTGCGCTCCAGGCGGCGAGCCGCCACTGCTCCTCCGGCGCGATCGACGCCGACACGCGATACCGCGCCAGGCGTTCGGCGAGGAAGTCGACCGCCGCGTGCGCGTCCTGCTCGAAGCCCTTCGGGTCGACCGCGATGACCGCGCCCTCAAGGTCGCCGAACTCCGCGAGAAACGCGCGATACGCCGGCATGTACGGCCGGCTCTCGAGGATGAGCGAGTCGGTGTCGCTGTCGATCCGCAGGTGAAACGCCCCGAGCCACGCGCCGATCGCCGCAAGCAGGGCGGCGACGGCGAGCACGCTCCGCGGGCGGGCCGTCACATGCTCCGCCACGCGGTGCATCACGGCGCCTGCGCTTCTTTCTTCGATCCGCCGAAGGCGTTGCGCCCGAGCCGCGCGAGCAGCCCGACCGTCGCGGTGGGCTTGTGCAGGCCGACCATGACCTGCTCGAAGGCCCGCAGGAACCAGTCGACATCGGCGTCGTCGATCACGAGCGGCGGGATCAGCTTCACCACATCCTGGTTGTGCCCTGCGACCTGGCAGAGGATGCGGTGGTCCTCCATGAGCGGCACGACCACGGCCTGCGCGAACAGGTTCCGGTCCATCGCGTGCGTCGCGGTCCAGTTTGCGCGCAGGAGAATGGACCGCGGCGGCCCGAACTCGATGCCGATCATGAGTCCGCGCTGCCGCACATCCCTGAGCATCTCGAACCTCGGCTTCATGGCCTCGAGGCCGTCCTTGATCCGCGCACCCATCCGCCGCGCATTCGCCGCGGCATCCGTCTCGTCGTACGCCGCGAGCGACGCAAGGCCTGCGGTCATCGCCATCGCGCCCTGGTGGAAGGTCGAGGAGTGCACGATCGCCCGGTCAAGCGAGCTGAACACGCGCCTCCACGCGTCGCCGCGGACGAGCACGGCGCCGACCGGGACGAATCCACCGGAAAGCGCCTTCGACAGGACGACCATGTCGGGATCGACCTCGCCCTCCTGGTCGATCGCGAGGAACGACCCCGTGCGCCCGATCCCGGTCTGGACCTCGTCCGCGACGAACAGCGTTCCGTGTCGCCGGCAGAGGCGCGACGCCTCCGCGAGGTAGCCCTTCGAGTGGATGTTGACGCCCTTGCCCTGGATCGGCTCGATGACGAACGCCGCGACATCCCGGGCGGCGAGCGCCCGCTCGAGGCCGGCGAGATCGTCGAAGGCGACCTGGCGGCACTCGGGCAGGAATGGTCCGAACCCGGTTCGGAAGCTCTCGCACCCGTTCAGCGAGACGGCGCCACTCGAGAGTCCGTGGAAGGCCTTCTTCGCGTAAAGCAATGCGGGACGACCTGTTGCACACTTCGCGAACTTGATGGCCGCCTCGATGCCCTCGGTCCCGGAGTTCGTAAAGAAGACGAAGTCGAGCCCCCGGCCGACCCGCCGCTTCAACTCCTCCGCGAGCAGTCCCGAGAGCACCGGCGCCTCGAACTGCACCATGCTCGGCTGCTCGAGCCGAAGCAGGTCCTCGAGCGCGCGGCGGATCGTCGGATGGTTGCGCCCGAAGTTGCACACCGCGTAGCCGCCGAGCATGTCGAGGTAGCGAGCCCCGTCGGCGTCCCACAGGTGCGGCCCGAATGCCCTGACATAAGTCTTGTCGTATCCGATGGTTCGGAGCACGGTCTCGAACCGCGGATTGACATGCGCCGCGTGGAGTTCAAGCCCGCGGCCTTTGTTCCGGTCGAGGAGTTCATGGAGGTCGAACGGCACGATTGGTCCAGTCAGCCTGCGAGAACGCGGGCGTCCGAGCGGAGTGTACCCGAGGAGCCTGTGCGCCCCTCGCGGCACGAATTGGCCGCTTCTCGGCAGTTTCCCGCATTTCCGACCGCTTCTGGCGCACTATATCGACGGCGCCGGCCCGGTCCGCGCGCCCATGAAAGGACGATTCATGAACAGGATGGCAGCCATTGGCGGTGTCGCAGCCGCGGTCGCGCTCTCGATGAGCGCGGCCTCGCTCGCGACGACTTCGGTCGCGCGCGACTGGAACGACACCATGCTCGAGGGCATCCGGCGCGACCGCGTGCGGCCGCCCGTGCAGGCCCGCAACCTCTTCCACATGTCCGTCGCGATGTACGACGCATGGGCGGCCTATGACGCGGGTGCGCAGCCGTACTTCTTCAGCGAGAAGATCGCCGCGAAGGACATCGAGTCCGCGCGGCGCGAGTCGATCTCGTACGCGGCCTACCGGCTCATGCGGCACCGATTCGCCACGAGCCCGAATGTGGCGGCGATCAATGCGATCCTCGATGCGCGCCTCGTGGCGCTCGGCTATTCGCCCGCGGTCACGACCACCGTCGGCAGCACGCCTGCCGCGGTGGGCAACCGGATCGCGGCCCTCGTGATCTCCCGCGGCCTGCAGGACAACTCGCACGAGGAGGTCGATCACGCGAGCTATCCCGGCACCTACCCCGATGTGAATCCGCCGCTCGTGGTCGGCATGCCGTTCAATCCGACCGTGCTGGATGTGAACCGCTACCAGCCGCTGTCGCTGACCTTCTTCGTCGACCAGAACGGGAACATCATCCCGGGCGGATTTCCGCCGAAGGTCGCGCCCTTCTGGGGATTCGTCACGCCGTTCGGACTGCAGCCGTCCGACATGGATCCCGCGCGTCCGGGCGTCTACCTGAACGCGCCGCCGCCGCCCCAGATGAACGGCGCCGGCGACGCGGCGTGGCGGGCGAGCCATGAGAATGTGATCCATGTCTCGAGCATGCTCACGCCCGACGACGGCGTGATGATCGACATCTCGCCGGCGGCGATGGGCAACAACCCGCTCGGGACCAACGCCGGAAGCGGACGCACGATGAATCCCGTCACCGGGCAGCCGTACGCGCCGAATGTCGTGCGTCGCGGCGACTGGGCGCGCTGCCTAGCCGAGTTCTGGGCCGACGGCCCCAACTCGACCACTCCCCCCGGGCACTGGAACGAGATCGCGAACCATGTCGTCGAGCATCCCGGCTTCGTGCGCCGCCTCGGCGGCAGCGGACCCGAGCTCGGCGCGCTCGAATGGGACATCAAGATGTACCTCACGCTCAACGGCGCCATGCACGACGCCGCGATCACCGCGTGGGGCATCAAGGGCTACTACGACACCATGCGGCCGATCGGCGCCATTCGGGCGATGGCGGAGAATGGCCAGTGCAGCGACCCCGCGCAGCCGAGCTTCGACGCCGACGGCCTTCATCTCGTGCCCGGCAAGGTCGAGCTGATCACATCTGCGACGACCGCGCCGGGACAGAGGCACGAGGAGCTTTCCGGCTACGAGGGACAGATCGCCTGCCTGTCGTGGCCTGGCGCGCCCGGAATCCCGGCCAGCCAGTACTCCGGGGTCACCTGGATGCTTGCGGGGAACTGGGTCTCGTACCAGCGACCGACCTTCGTGACGCCGCCCTTCCCGGGGTATGTCTCCGGTCACTCGACCTACAGCCGCGCCGGCGCCGAGGTCTTGACGCGTCTCACCGGCTCGGAGTATTTCCCCGGCGGCATGGCCGTCTACACCTGCACGCAGAACCAGTTCCTCGTCTTCGAGGATGGACCGAGCCAGACCTTCGACTTCCAGTGGGCCACCTACTACGACGCGGCGGACAACTCCGGCCAGTCGCGCGTCTTTGGCGGCATCCATCCGGACATCGACGATTTCCCGGGGCGCGAGCTCGGCGCGCAGGTCGCGGCGAAGGCCCACGGCCGTGCGATGGCGCTCTTCGAGCCGCTTCCTCCGGCGTGCCCGTCGGATCTCGACGGGGACGGTCAGGTCGCGGCCGCCGACATCACCATCCTGCTGAGCGCGTGGGGATCTGCCAACCCCGCCGCGGACATCAATGGCGACGGGTTTGTCGATGCGCAGGACATCGCGGCGCTGCTCTCGGCATGGGGGCCGTGCTGAGCCGCAAGTCGTGGTCCTGAAGAAGCTTGATCGTGCGGGGCGCCTCCGACGGCGCCCCGCGCGTCATTTTCGCACTCGCGAGAATGGAAGGAGTTTTTCGCTGCGATTGCATTCATCGCTGTATTTGACGCACTTCTCACGGGCTCTTTTGAGTCAGCGACAGTGGGCGACTTGAACGCAGTGTTCAAGCAACGCCCGGACGAACTGCCCGCTAGGACGACCCAGGACATTCGCAGGCTCACGCTCGATGTGCGATGCGCACGGCGTGCTCGGTGGCTTTGCGCGGTGAACCCCGCACCGCGGCCACACGCACCCGTGCCGCGACCGGTGTGGCACGGAGACGACCGTGCCCGGCCGGCCGCGCCAAGGTCTCGCACACCCGTGAGACCTGCGGATTCCTGAGTCCTCGAGATTCGCGAGGACGACAATGCACAGCTCGATTCGGATGGCTTCGCGCGCACTTCTTGCCGCGGCGGTGCTTGCTGCACCTGGTTTCTTCGGTTCCGACGCCTCGGCGCAGTCCGCGGCCCGGCAGTGGGACGAGACCCTCCTCGAGGCGATCCGCAAGGACACGCCCCGGCCGCCGGTCCACGCCCGCAACCTGTTCCATGTCTCCGTGGCGATGTACGACGCGTGGGCTGCGTTCGATCCGAGCGCCGAAGGCCACTTCTTCCACGAGAAGATCGCCTCCGCGAATCCCGAGGCCGCCCAGGCTGAGGCCGTTTCCTACGCGGCCTTCCGCGTGATGCTCGCGCGCTTCGCGAACAGCCCGAACGCCCAGATCATCTACGCCAACCTCTTCTCGCGGATGATGATGCTCGGCTACTCGATCGATGTGACGACCACCGAAGGCAACACTCCGGCCGCGGTCGGCAACCGCGTGGCGGCGCAGCTCCTGGCCGCGCAGCTCGACGACGGCTCGCGCGAGTCCTTCAACTACGCGGCGCCTCCGGGAACACCCGGTCCGGTGAACCCTGGCCTGATCGTGGCGCTCCCGGGCTCGGGCGCCGTCGATCCGAACCGCTGGCAGCCGCTCGCGTTCAGCCACACCTTCGATCGCAAGGGCAACGCGATCCCCGGCAGCGTCCAGTCCAGGCTCGCCCCGCACTGGGGTTCGGTGCGCACCTTTGCGCTGGCCGAATCCGACCGCGACATGACCCGCGGCGGCGTGTATCTCGATGCGCCGGCGCCGGCGCGCATGAACGGCATCGGCGATGCAGCGTTCCGGTCAGGGCACGAGGATGTCCTCGTCAAGAGCTGCACGCTGACGCCGGACGACGGCGCATACATCGACATCTCTCCCGCGGCGATGGGCAACAACGCGCTTGGCACGAACGACGGCCACGGCCGCCCGCTGAACCCGGTCACCGGCCAGCCCTACGCGGCGAATGTCGTGAAGCGCGGCGACTGGACGCGCTGCCTCTCCGAGTTCTGGGCGGATGGCCCGACCTCGGCGACGCCACCCGGCCACTGGAACGAGATCGCGAACTCGGTGATGGATCATCCGCTCTTCGAGCGCCGGATCGGTGGCTCGGGACCGGTGCTCCCCGAGCTCGAGTATGACGTCAAGCTCTACGTCACACTCAACGGCGCCATGCACGATGCGGCGGTCACCGCGTGGGGCTACAAGGGCCACTACGACTCGTCGCGTCCGATCACGGCGATCCGCTTCATGGCGGAGCGCGGGCAGAGCAGCGATCCAAGCGCCCCGTCGTACCACCCGGACGGCCTCGCGCTCATGCCCGGAATGTGCGAGCTCGTGACCGAGGCGACCACGGCTGCCGGCCAGCGGCACGAGGCGCTCGCCGGCCACGAGGGCGAGGTCGCGGTGCTGGCGTGGCCAGGGGTTCCGTCCGACGCGGCGGGAACCTACTCGGGCGTGCGCTGGGTGCTCGGCACACAGTGGATGCCGTACCAGCGCGGCAACTTCGTCACGCCTCCGTTCGCGGGCTACATGTCGGGCCACTCGACCTTCAGCCGGACCGCGGCGGAGGTGCTGACCCGGATGACCGGCAGCGAGTACTTCCCGGGCGGAGTCGCCGAGTTCACCTGCAGCCAGAACCAGTTCCTCGTCTTCGAGGATGGACCGAGCGAGTCCTTCACCTTCCAGTGGGCGACCTACTACGACGCCGCCGACACCTCCGGCGTCTCGCGGCTCTACGGCGGCATCCATCCGGACTTCGACGACTTCCCCGCGCGGCGCCTCGGCGCGCAGCTCGGAGAGAAGGGCTTCGCGAAGGCCAGCAGCCTGTTCGAACCGCCGAGCTGCACTGCGGACCTCGACGGGGACTCCCTGGTCGGCGCCCCGGACATGGCGCTCCTGCTGAACGCGTTCGGCTCGTCGGGCGGCTCTGCCGACCTCAACCGAGACGGAGTGGTCAGCGCCGCCGACCTCGCGCTCATGCTCGGCGCGTGGGGCGCATGCCCGTGATCGGCTGACACCACGACACACTGCACGCAGGCGCGCGGCCTTCGGGTCGCCGCCTGTGTTTTTGCCCTGCCGTCAGAGACGGTGGAGGATCCGCCCGCCGACGATCGTCGCGACGGCGCGGCCCTTGACCGTCCATCCGTCGAAGGGGCAGTTGCGGCTCTTCGAGGCGAACGACCCGACATCGATCGTCCACGCGAGCTCGGGGTCGATCACGGTGACATCTCCCGGCGATCCCTCGCGGAGCGTGCCGTGGCCGTGCTGGTCGAGTCCGCAGAGCGCGGCGGGCGTGCGGGTGAGGAGTTCGACGAGCCTCGGCCACCCGATCACGCCGTCGTCGACGAGCGCCTTCGCGTAGAGCGCGAGCGCGCAGTCGAGACCGATGATCCCGAACGGCGCACTGGCGAAGTCGCGCGCCTTCTCGGAGGCGGTGTGAGGCGCGTGGTCGGTCGCGAGCACATCGATCGTCCCGTCTGCGACGGCCTTCTTGAGCGCGTCGATGTCCGCGCGCGTGCGAAGCGGCGGATTCATCTTCGCGAGGGTGTTGTAGCCCTCGCATGCGTCGTCGGTGAGGAGCAGGTGATGCGGGCTGACCTCGCCGGACACGGGGATCCCCTCCGCGCGCGCGCGGCGGATGATCTCGGCGCTTCCACCGGAGGAGAGGTGCTGGGCGTGGTATCGGGCGCGTGGCACGCGGTTCAGCCGCACATCCCGCTCGAGCATGATCTCCTCGGCTTCGCGCGGCCATGGCAGGAGCCCGAGGCGCGTCGCCACCGGGCCCTCGTTCATCACGCCGCCCTCGGCGAGCTGATGGTCCTGGCAGTGCTGCATGAACGGCTTGCCGAGCGCGGCGCAGACCTCGAGCACCCGCCGCATGATCGCCGGATTCGCGATCCCGTCGCCGTCGTCGGAGAAGCCGACCGCGCCGGCCGCGGCCATGCTGGCCATCGGCGCGAGCTGCTCAGATCG
>Ga0209770_10001670_pt1 | contig 11400 bp, 8 predicted proteins | sample LauGreSu1BDMLBDD_2_FD_187572 | JGI IMG/M metagenome (GOLD analysis project Ga0209770, IMG submission 187572) | Freshwater lake microbial communities from Lake Michigan, USA - Su13.BD.MLB.DD (SPAdes) (version 2) | ecosystem: Environmental > Aquatic > Freshwater > Lake | place: Lake Michigan, USA...
TTTACCATTGTGTTATATCGTATTGACCGATATAAAACAAAGAAAGATGACGTTTATGGTGAAGTATTGGAAGACGGAGTTCAATTCATGGCACCTGTTGAATTAAAAGGTTTGGTTCAAGTTATGTCCCCAACCAATAAATTCTATGGTAATTCCAAAGTTGAAATCCAAGAACCAGGTAATATGAAGTTCTCAATTTATCAAAAACAACTTGAAGATTTGAATGTTGAAATATTCATGGGTGATTATATTGGATATTATGAAACCGAGGACCGAGTTAGGTATTATACCGTTAGTGATGACGGATATGTTAGGTCTGACAATAAACACACTTATGGTGGATACAAACCGTTCTATAGAACAATTACTGCCACATGGGTAAGTGAAAACGAATTTAGAGGTATATAATGAAAGTTGTTATTACAGAATCACAATTTGACAATTTATTCTTGGGTAAGAAAGTAATGGTATATTACAACTTACACAAACACACTTTTTCTGTGACATACGACAGTAAAGTTATTATGCATGCTGACTATGTTAAGTTGGGGGATGTTGAGTTCAGAGTTAGAAAAGGAGGTAAAGAACGAGTTCGTTCTGAAAAATCAAAAAACGTTCACGCATTTGTGATTGGAAAATTATTGGACTATTGTGAATATCCTTGTGATGACATTCCAAATCCACCATCAGACATGATTGTAACATATAATCCATATAGATACGATTCATTTGTTTATAAAGATAGTGAAGAACCTGTATATAACGCCAAAGAAGTTGACATGATTAATTCACAAAATAAACTATTTGTAGTAGAAAAATAATGCCATTACCAAGAACAGTAGTTAAACCAACATTACCTTTAGTACCAAAAAAAGTTTTGTCTGAAAGAAGAGAACAACTTTTAGAATATATTAAAGAAGATGGAACTTATTTACCTAAGTCAGTTTTACATGCCGACTTGGATAGGGGTATGCTTGATTTTGTTAAGACAGAACTTGAAGTTGTAACTGCAGGTAAAATCGTTCCTTTATTGGATGTTATTATTACAACTCAAAACTGGACACAATATTTGGAGACATGGCAATTTGTGGATTTAGATTATAATCCATCTCCACCATTTATTACGGTAGTTAGAACACCTGAAGTTAAGTATGGTACCAATCCATCACTTCAATATACAATACCAAATAGAAAACAATTTTATTATGCATCTGTCCCAACTTGGAACGGAAACGAACAAGGTATGGACATTTACACAATTCCACAACCTGTACCTGTTGATATTACTTATAGTGTGAAAATCATTTGTAATAGAATGAGAGAGTTGAATCAACTTAATAAAGTTGTAATGCAAACTTTTTCATCAAGACAAGCATACACATTTATTAAAGGTCAATATGTGCCAATCATTTTAAATAACGTATCTGACGAATCTCAGATGAGTATGGATTCAAGAAAGTATTACGTTCAAAGCTATGAGTTCACTATGTTGGGTTATTTGATAGATGAAGAAGAGTTTGAAGTAAAACCCGCAATTCAAAGAGTTACACAGCTCGTTGAAATTGATACCTCAACAAGAAAACAAAGAAGAAACAAATATCCTGAAAATCCTGATGAGTTTGAAATGCCGTTTTTATTTGTTTCAGGTAATACCGTTTTAACTGATAGAATTGATTTTACCGCCAATATGAGTTTAGTGTCAACAGACAATGTCGATACTTTTGATGTTTACATTAATGGTGATTATTATGGTAGTGATTTACAACTAATCGAAATTACCACAAATGATATTTTAAGAATAGAAGTTACAAAAAATGACAATACTCAAGAAGCACTTGTGATATTCGAAAACAAATTAGTTTAATCTTCACCATAGATATCTTTCTTATCTTTACACTTCTCAATGATTAAATTCTCCAAAAATTTATAAATCTTAATTCCACGCTTATCACAGTACTTTTTCAGTATATCGTGTGATTCAGGGGATATTTTGATGTTCTTTATTTCTTTCTTGATTTTCATGGGTAGAAAAAAGGTAGAATTTATTCATACCGTTTATAAATACTTATCCAAAAGTAAAGTTTTTTCGCAAAATCTCTAATATTTATCAATAAAATAAATCTGTAACAGAATAATTTAATAATGGCAACAGCACAAGCAAATCAAAAAGTATTCGTTTCACCAGGCGTATACACATCTGAGACCGACTTATCATTCGTAGCCCAAAGTGTTGGGGTAACGACTTTAGGTCTTGTTGGAGAAACTTTAAGAGGTCCAGCATTCGAACCAGTATTCATAACTAACTACGACGAGTTCCAAGCCTACTTTGGTGGAACTGAACCCGTTAAATTTTATAACACCCAAATCCCAAAATATGAAGCAGCATATATTGCTAAATCATACTTGCAACAATCAAACCAATTGTTTGTTACAAGAATTTTAGGTTTGTCGGGTTATGATGCGGGTCCATCTTGGAGTTTATCTTTAATCGCCAACGTTGACCCTACAACTATTGGTGACCCATCAAACGCAACAACTTTTACAGCAACGTTCACAGGAAATTCTTCACAAAACACTGTATCATTTATTAGTGGGGCGTTACCAACACAAGTTCAATCAAACTTAAATGTACAATATAGATTGAATGATGGTTCAACATCAACATTACAAACTGACTTCAATGCTTATTTAGGAGGTATTATTGATACACCATCTTTATCTGCAACTACATCAGTTATTTATGGTGCAATACCTAACACTGATTATGATACATTAGTATCTACATACAGTGCGGTTACTGACCCATACAATTGTGTTAATAGTTTTGACGATAATGATTTATCATCTTCCGCTAATGACCCATGGTTATATGCTAACTTTGATATTTCAAGTGGAAATGCATATACAGGTTATTCATTCTACTATTCAGTTAGTAGTTTAACCTCAGGTGGTTCAGGTTCTTTTACAGGTACAATAACAGGTGAAAGTTATACATTCACAGGAACTGCGTATACCGAATTTAATAACATGGTTGTTGCAACTCTTCGTTCTAGAGGTATTTCATTATATAGTAATAGTTCAACAAGTGAAAATCACGGACCTGTTTATCAAGTAAGTGGTCTCACAGATTTACAAATGGTAACTACTGGTCAATATTCAGGAATTACAAGTTCACCTTTTGCGACTTTCTTATTATCAGGTGTTACAAGAGACAATGATACTTTCTCGTTTGAGACTTCATTATTGGCATCATCTTCAAAATATTTAACTAAAGTTTTAGGTGTAGATAATTTTGGAAAATCAAGATTTGAGGTACCTGTTTATGTTGAAGAGTCTTACCAAGGTAGTTTAAATTATGCATATAACCAAGGTTATATTAGAGGTTTAAATTCAACTTTAATTGCATTACCTGACGCTAGAAGTCAATCAAGTCAATCAATCGCTTGGAATTTAGAAAAATATCAATCACCTGAAACCCCATTCTTGGTTTCTGAATTGAGAGGTAATAAAGTTTATAACTTATTTAAGTTTATTTCAATTTCTGATGGTGATTCTGCAAACACAGAGATTAAGGTTTCAATTGCAAACTTATCATTTAACAACATGTCTTTTGACGTGTTTGTTAGAAATTTCTTTGACACGGATGCTAACCCAGTAGTAATTGAAAAATTTACTAACTGTAATTTAGACCCATTATCAAATAATTTTATCGCTAAAAAGATTGGTTCTTCTGATGGAGAATACGCTTTAATATCAAGATATATTATGATTGAAATGGCGGATGAAGCACCAATTGATGCTCTTCCTTGTGGATTCTATGGATACACACAAAGAGAATATGAAGATTTTGCGGTTTATCCATCACCATACCCTAAATTCAAAACAAAATATGATTACCCAGGTGAAGTAATTGCTAACCCACCATTTGGTACTGCTTCAGGTGGTTCAAATACTGTTGAATCTGCAGGAGACGTTGTAAGAAGAACTTACTTAGGTTTCTCAACTCAATATGGTATTGACGAATCATTCTTAACTTACAAAGGAAAACAAAATCCACAAACAGGTTGGGAAACTGCAACAGATTCAGTTAAATGGAATGTTTTAAGTAAAGGTTTCCACATGGATTCAGGAGCAACTGTTGTAACAATTTCTAACTTATCGTTAGCAAGTGGTGAAACTGCGTTTGAATGTGGTGTTGCGGACTTTAGAGAAGACCCAGCAACTCAAGAAAACCCATACTACTTTATCTACTCAAGAAAATACACAGTATGTTTTGCTGGTGGATTTGACGGTTGGGATATCTACAGAGAATGGAGAACTAATGAAGACAGATTCCAATTGGGAGCATCAGGTTACTTGGCGGGAGCTTATCCTTCATCAAGATATCCAACAGCGACAGGAGACGGTATGTTCAAGAGAATTGTTGTTCAAAACAATACTCAAGATTTTGCAAACACTGACTACTACGCATACTTACTTGGTATCTTAACATTTGCAAACCCTGAAGCAACAAACATTAATATATTTGCAACTGCAAGTATTGATTATGTGAACAACTCAAATCTTGTTGAAGAAGCAATTGACATGGTTCAATTCTCAAGAGCGGATTCAGTTTATATTTGTACAACTCCTGACTACAGAATGTATACACCAGATGCGACTAGCTCTTTAGATGTTATCTATTCACAAGAAGCGGTTGACAATTTGGATAATACAGGGATTGACTCTAACTACACTGCAACCTACTACCCTTGGATTTTAACAAGAGATACTGTAAACAATACACAAATTTACTTACCACCAACAGGTGAAGTTTGTAGAAACTTAGCATTGACTGATAACATTTCATTCCCTTGGTTCGCATCAGCGGGTTACACAAGAGGTCTTGTAAACTCAATCAAAGCTAGACAAAAACTTACACAAACTGATAGAGATACGTTGTATCAAGGTAGAATTAACCCTATCGCAACTTTCTCTGATGTTGGAACTGTGATTTGGGGTAACAAAACATTACAAGTTGCTGACACATCACTTAACAGATTGAACGTAAGAAGATTATTACTTCAAGCTCGTAAGTTGATTTCCGCAGTAGCTGTAAGATTATTGTTCGAACAAAACGACCAAATCGTCAGACAACAATTCTTGGATAGTGTTAACCCTATCTTGGATTCAATCAGAAGAGACAGAGGTTTATACGATTTCCGTGTAACTGTTTCATCTTCACCTGAAGACTTAGACAGAAACACATTAACGGGTAAAATTTACTTAAAACCTACGAAGGCATTAGAATTCATCGATATCGAATTCTTTATCACTCCAACAGGAGCTTCGTTTGAGAATATTTAATAAACTTAACGGGGGTACTAATCATACCCCCTTTATTTGCCAAGTATGAAAAGACAACTTAGAGAAGGATTTAAAGGTGAAGGTACACCAGATATGAAATATTATGCTTTTGATTGGGATGACAATATCGTTCACATGCCAACAAAGATAATGTTAAAAACTGATGACGGAGATGAGGTTGGTATGAGTACAGATGATTTTGCAGAATATAGAGGTATAATCGGAAAAGAAGATTTTGAATATAATGGTGATACCATTGTTGGCTTTGCGGAAGACCCTTTTAGAAATTTTAGAACCGCAGGAGACAAAGATTTCTTGGTGGATGCAATGAGAGCAAAACTTGGACCAGCATTTAATGATTTTAAAGAGGCGATTAATAATGGGTCAATATTTTCAATCATCACTGCAAGAGGTCACAACCCCAACACTTTAAAACAAGCCGTTTACAATTATATTATTGACGGATTTAATGGTATTGATAAAGACCAACTAGTTAAGAACCTTAAAAAATACAGGTCGTTTTTTGACGAGGACGATATGACTGACGATGAATTAATCAAGTCGTATTTGGAACTTAACAAATACCATCCAGTGTCATTTGACGATGAAGAAGGAGCTGCCAATCCTGAAGAAGCGAAAGTTCGTGCTATGGAAGGATTTGTTTCTTATGTTAAACAAATGGCAAACAATTTAAATAAAAAGGCATTTTTCAAAAATGATATATCTAATAACTTTGTTCCAGAGCAACCTAGTATTGGATTCTCAGATGATGATGTTAGAAATGTAGAAGTAATGAGTAAACATTTTAAAGATAAACCAGATAATATAGTTAAGACTTATTCTACTGCTGGAGGCGTTAAAAAGGAATATAAGTAGATTATAATCCCGACAAAATAAAAGTAAAGAGAAAAATTTTTTAACAAGACTATATTTATAGGATATAAACAACAAAAAAAACAAAAAAAAATTAAAATAACATGGCTGATTTATTAATGAAAATGCCGATACCTTACGAACCGAAACGCCAAAACCGTTTCATCTTAAGGTTTCCATCAAGTTTAGGTATTAACGAATGGTTTGTTGAAAGTGCTTCAAGACCATCTATCAAGATTGGAGCGACTGAAATTCAGTTCTTAAACACATCTACATTCGTTGCGGGTAGATTTAACTGGGACCCTATTAGTGTTAAGTTCCGTGACCCTATTGGACCGTCAGCGGCTCAAGCTCTTATGGAGTGGGTTCGTTTACATGCTGAATCAGTGACAGGTCGTATGGGTTATGCTGCGGGTTATAAAAAAGACATCGACCTTGAAATGTTGGACCCTACAGGAGTTGTTGTTGAGAAATGGATTCTTTATGGAACATTCTTAACTGATGTAAACTTCGGAGCGTTATCTTATAGTCAAGATGCGTTAGCGGATATCACAGCTTCTTTAAGAATGGACAGATGTGTGTTAGTATACTAATACTATTTACATAAAATCTTACTCATTTATATTTAACCGTAAAGCTAATAAACTTTACGGTTATTTTTTTATATGGACAATCAATCAAAAGACTACGGTCAAGAAAATTTTACACTACCACATGACGTGGTTCAACTACCTTCACAAGGAGTATTTTACAAAAATAAAAAGAAATCTATTAAAGTTGGTTACCTTACCGCATCAGATGAAAACATTTTGATGGGAGGTGCTAATGACTTAACAATGGCTTTATTAAGAGCCAAAATATATGAACCTGATGTTAGGGTTGAAGAGTTAATAGAGGGTGATGTTGAAGCAATTCTTATTTTTTTAAGAAACACTGCGTTTGGACCTGAAATGGTAATAAATGTTACTGACCCAGTAACTAAAAAACAATTTCAAACCACAGTTGTGTTGGATGAATTGTCAATTGTTGGAAATCAAAAACCAGCCGATGACGGCACATTTACAATAATGTTACCAAAATCACAATCAACTATTAAAATTAAACCATTAAATTACGGAGAGATTCAAGATATCAATCGTATGGCATCAACATATCCACAAGGTAGAGTTGTTCCAAAAGTTACGTGGAGAATGGAAAGAGAGATATTAGAAGTAGATGGTTCAAGAGACAAGGCACAAATTGCTAAATTTATTGAGTCAATGCCAATCGCGGATTCAAAGTTTATTAGAAACTTTATGAACGAAAATGAACCAAGATTAGACATGAACAAAACTATTATGGCCCCGTCAGGAGAAAAACTAACAGTGAATGTTGGTTTTGGGGTCGACTTTTTTCGCCCTTTCTTCTGAGTATAGGAAAAGTCAAATCGACGAATTTTATTATTTAACAACATTATTAAAGGTTTCCTACCAAGATTTTGAAAGGATGCCAGTGTTTGTTAGAAAATATCTACTTAATAAATGGATAGAAGAAAATCAGAAGGACTAAAAAAATTGGTCCTTCTTCTATTTATATAGAAACCAAAACTTAAATGCCGTCAAAAAAAGAAATAGATGAGTTAAAAAAGAGTGTTGAAAGCCTTGCTTCACCTCTTGAAGAAGCTGCCAAAGCTATGGACAGCATGTTCAATTTATCTGAACAACTAAACACATCATTTCGAATGGGTAGAACCCGAATGGATGAGTTGGGAGACGCCATCGCAAGGTCTGCGGCAGGAGTAATACGTTTAGGTGGTGACGCGGCATCTGCGGCCGCCACAATGGAGGGTATTGCTGAGGGGTCAAGAAGAAATGTAATTGCGACAGAAGAACAAGTTTCAAAATTATATGCTGCTAGTAAAATATTAGGTACCGAATCGTCAACATTAGTTGAAAATTTTGCAAGTGTAGGGTATGAAACATCTCAAATAGGTGTAAACTTAGAAAATTCTATTGAGTATATTCAAAGTGTCGGATTAAATTCAAAGACGGTTATGGACGACGTTAGTGCTAACATGTCCAAAATGAATCGATATCAGTTTGAAGGTGGTGTTGCAGGTTTAGCAAAAATGGCGGCCCAAGCATCTATGTTAAGATTGGATATGCAAGAGACATTTAATTTTGCTGAAAAAGTTTTAACACCCGAAGGAGCGATTGAAACTGCCGCAGGTTTACAAAGATTAGGGGTTTCAATTGGTAATTTAACTGACCCATTTGCTTTAATGAATCAATCATTAACTGACCCTTCAGGTTTACAAGATAGTATTATTAAAGCGTCAAAACAATTTACAGAATTTGACGAAGAAACACAATCATTTAGAATAAATCCACAAGGTGTGTTGATGTTACGTGAAATTGAGGCAGAAGCTGGAATGTCTGCGGGTTCTTTAAGTAAAGCAGCATTAGCGGCTGCGGATTTAGATAAAAGAATATCCAATATTAGCCCTGAAATTCAATTTGACAAAGAGGAAGACAAACAATTGTTGGCTAATATGGCAACAATGAAAGATGGTCAATATGTTGTACAACTTAAAAATGACCAAACAGGTATAATAGAACAAAAGAAATTAAGTGAGTTAACGCAAGAACAATTTGATGCTTTAAAGGAAAGAGAAGAAAATAGACCAAAAACTCTTGAAGACATTCAAACAAGTCAATTGACCGTTGCAGAAGATATGGCGGCAAATGTTAAAGCTATTGCTGCTAAAGTTGCTTATGGTGTTGTCGCAACACCTGTAGTTCGTGAAAACATTTATGGTGCTGATAGAATCCTAAGAGAATTATCAAAAGATGTTTATAAGGCGATTCCTGAAAGTGCTAAAATTACTGAGAATGTTACAGGTGCTATAGATAAAATGAGAGAATTATTTAACGCAAAAGACGCTGGTAAAATATCTGACACAGATTTTGCTAAAAAAATTGAAGAGTTAGAGAATAGTGTTATTAAAGGGGCGAATTCGTTAGGTGAAAGTGGGGCTAAGGCACTTAAAGACATTTTAGATGCCAGTTCTAAAAACATTAAAGGAAGTAGTGGAATTGAAAAAGAATTCAGGGCATTTGCAAATGAAACTTTGGAAGCACTTGGTAAACCTGTAAATGCATCTGCTGAGGCGGTTAAACAAAAAGCACAGGCTAAACCTCTAAGTGAAGCAAATATTTTGGGTGAAACATTACAATCCAAGGTGTCATCAAAACAAATTGAAACAACTCAACCAAAGACAACTAATGTTACAAATAACGTAACTGGTAATATTAAAATAACTATAGATGGACCTGTTGGTGCCAATGGATTAACACAACAACAATTAACTCAAATATTCAACAGTGAAGGATTTAAACAATATGTTGCCACTCTTGGAAAAGATACAAAAGGTTCAGGTGTTACTAGTTATCAATGATAAAAAAAACTCAATCAACCTATTTATTAGTAAAGATATAAATGGGTAGTCCGTTAGATTATATTAGCACCGAAGGATTCAGAAAAAAACTGATGACGCGTAATTTAGTACCGTATGCTAAATCACCTAGTCCTGCGACCCCGCCAATAACTTTTGAAGTAGTACAACGAGATATTGCGGTAATTGATAGTCCTGATAATTTAATAGATACCACATTTTTTGCCGACAAACAATATCCACTTAATAAGTGGGGTAATGAAGGGGGATATGAATTTGCTCCCGATATTTCAGGAAATTTAAATACGGTTTCAAATCAAGGTGAGTATGGTCCTGGACAACAAGACGCTCACATTGTTGACTCAGGATTTGCGGCAACTCAAGTATGGAGACCATTAAATGCTTACTCAAGTTCAAATAATTTTGATGCGGGTGAGGCGGTAACTACTTTAGAAACTGTTAGACCTGACCAAGATAGACCACCAAACGGACAACCATACCCAACATTTAATCCATCGTCTTATCGTTCAGTATCGATATTGTTAAATCCTGACCCACTTGGTAGTAACGGTTTATTAAGTTCTGACTCATTTATTGCTCGTTTAGGTGCCAAGACTTTAAAGAAAGAGTTTCAAGACCGTATTGGTAGAGCGATTATTAGAGAAACCATTGGACGTGCAAACATTTTAAATGTTAACAGTAGTTCAAACCTTGTTAACATATTAACAGGTAATGTTCCATTAATAGAGCCTAACTACAATATTACGGTTCCGTCAAATCCTTTGGGTGCTGCAGCACAATTTGCATTAAGTCTTGCGGGTAGTCAGGTACCGTTCTCAACCATACCTGGTTCTTATTGGGACCCAAATATTAATCCACCACAACCAACAACAATCCAACAGGCATTATTAGGTAATCCTTTGGCGGCGGGTGGTAAATTTATTAGTAATCTTTTAGGTGCGGGAAAAACAGGTTCTCAAATATTCTTTGAAAATACAGGACAAGGTCAAAAATCGTTATTGTTTAAGAATATTAACTTTAACAGATATAAACCAAGTTATGACCGAACATTAATTGACCGTTTGGGAGGGGCTTTGGTTGGTACCAATACAAACAACGCCAATTATTATATTGGTTCAACAACATCTGAACCATCAAGAATTTTTTCACCATCAGGGGCATTACCGAATGACCCTTATGGTAATGAAGTACAATCACCTGTTTATGGTCCTGAAGAGTTAGCGCAATTATATGAAGGACCAAGTAAAGAAATTAAACTTGGAGCTAACGGACCGACTTACAGTAATGGTGGGGGTATTGAAGGTGGATTTACATGGGTATCTCCAAAGTACAAAGGAAATGCTGGTAAGAAAGTTGGTATCGGTGGTGAAATTACAAACAACGATGAGGATTTTAAACCTTCATCATATAACTCAACCGAGTCCACAGAAAGAACATTCAGAGAAGGTTCAATTTTAGACGACACTCAAAGATTGATTGATAGCCAACCTCAAGGTGGAAATCGTTTAAAACATGCAGGTAATGCAATTGACCAAGTTAGTAAGGTATTCAATGACGGATACAAAGAAATGACTAAGGGTTCAAGAGTATTAAGTTATGTCGGTGCTATTGGACAAGAAGTCGGAACTGAATATTGTCGTGTATTTGCCAAAGATATTCCTTATTTACAATACAACGACCTACAAAAAACTGATGGTATTACAACCGAAGGTAGAAGATTTGCTTGG
>Ga0209770_10001671_pt1 | contig 11395 bp, 8 predicted proteins | sample LauGreSu1BDMLBDD_2_FD_187572 | JGI IMG/M metagenome (GOLD analysis project Ga0209770, IMG submission 187572) | Freshwater lake microbial communities from Lake Michigan, USA - Su13.BD.MLB.DD (SPAdes) (version 2) | ecosystem: Environmental > Aquatic > Freshwater > Lake | place: Lake Michigan, USA...
TGTGGCTTTGCTCCAGGCTCAAGCCGGGGTCAAGACCCGCGAGGCTGCTGTCGAGAGCGCTCAGGTCGACCTCGATCGAACCACGATTTTCGCGCCCATCAGTGGCGTGGTGGTGACTCGGAGCGTGGATGCGGGCCAGACCGTGGCCGCCAGTTTCAGCACGCCCACCTTATTCCTGATCGCTCAGGATCTGGCGCAGATGCAAATCGAGTTGGCGGTTTCCGAGGCGGACATCGGCAATGTGCAAGAGCAGCAGCGCGTTGAGTTCACGGTGGATGCCTTCCCGAACCGCAAGTTCGACGGGCGCGTTCGCCAGGTTCGTTTCGCGCCGACCACCAATCAAAACGTGGTGACTTACACCACCGTGGTGGCGGTCAACAATAAGGACCTCCGGTTGCGCCCGGGCATGACGGCCACAGCCACCCTCATCACTCTGGAAAAAACGAATGTCGTCCGAGTGGCGGCTTCGGCGACCCGGTTCTCTCCGCCGGCGGGGGTCACGGTGTTGCCAGCCACCAACACGGTTTCGACCAATGACATTGTTCGATCCGCCCGGCCGCCGGGAATGGAGGGCCTGCCGACGCCTCCCTGGTCGGCTGAAGGGCGTCGTCCCACCGATGAGGAACGCAAGAAATACGAAGACTCCCTCACTGGAGAGCAGAAGGTGCAGTATCAGGCCATGCGCGAGCGCATGCGTGCCATGATGGCCGCCGGCGGCGGAGGCGGAGGAGGTATGGGTGGTGGCGGTGGGGGTGTGGGCGGGCCGGGCGGAGGCATGGGCGGAGGAGCCCCTCGTCCGAGGGCCGTTGAAGGCCCGACTCTGAAAACTGTCTATGTCGTCAAGCCGGCTGACCCGGCGGCTCCGGATGCGCCACCGGTTTTGCAAGCCATCAACGTGAAGGTGGGTATGTCCGATGCCTCCGGTTCGGAGATCCTTGAAGGGTTGGAGCCAGGGCAGGTCGTGGTGACCGCGCTGAAGTCTTCGATGGCCGCGGCTGCGGCACCGGCCGGCAATCCCTTCGGTGGTCCTTTCGGCGGCGCTCCGCGACGCTGATTCGCTTGTCGACCCACCCAACTCATCGAAATCATGCCAGCGGTCATCCAGTTAGAGGATTTCCAGAAGATCTACCGCACCGGCGAGATCGAAGTCCGCGCGGTCCGTGGGGTCAACCTGAAGGTGGAGCCGGGCGAGTTTGTCGCCATCATGGGTTCCTCGGGTTCCGGCAAGAGCACGCTGATGAACACCGTGGGTTGTCTGGACCGCCCCACGCAAGGCAAGTGCCTCATCGACGGTGTCGACATCGGATCCCTTTCCCGCAACGACTTGGCGGATCTCCGCAATCGCAAGTTGGGCTTCGTTTTTCAGGGCTTCAATTTGCTGGCCCGTACCACGGCGCTGGAGAATGTGCAGCTGCCCATGTTGTACGCGCGGCCTAAGATCTCGGTGTCCGAGCAGAATCAGCGTGCGGCCGCCGCCCTCGAACTCGTGGGCCTGGGCCAACGGATGGACCACACCCCCAGCCGCCTTTCCGGCGGGCAGCAGCAGCGCGTGGCCATCGCCCGGGCGCTGGTGAATCAGCCGACCTTGCTCTTGGCCGATGAGCCGACGGGAAACCTCGATTCCCGCACCAGCATCGAAATCATGGGCATCTTCCAGAAACTCAATGACCAAGGCATGACCGTCGTCATGGTGACCCATGAACTCGACATCGCCCACTACTGCAAGCGCATCGTGGTCATGCGGGATGGACTGATCCGAAGCGATGCGCCGGTTGCCGGTCGCCTCAATGCCGTCGACGAAATCCAAAAGCTGGAGGCCGAGCAGAAGGCTGTTCAACTCACCGCCTGAACCATGTTTGCCACACTTCGCATCGCCTTGATGGCCATCCGGCGCAACGTGCTCCGGTCTTTTCTCACCATGCTGGGCATCATCGTGGGCATCGCCGCTGTCATCGTGGGTGTCAGCATGGGCACCGGAGCCAAGGCCGAGGTGGACAAGCGCATCGCGGGCATGGGGCAGAACCTCATCACCGTGATGTCGGGCAACATGACCCGGGGTGGTGTTCGAGGCGGCTTCGGCATGGCTCCCAACCTGTCGATTGAGGATTTTGATGCCATGCGCCGGGAAGTTTCCCAGATCACGGCCGTGAGCCCGGAGGCCCGGACCTCCGCCCAGGTGGCCGCCGGTAATCAAAATAGTTTTGTCCAAGTATCCGGCGTTTCCGACGAATACATCATGGCGCGTTCGTGGGCCTTGAAGAGCGGCGAGAACTTCACGGCAGCCGATGTGCGCAATGCCTCCAAGATTTGCCTGATCGGGGCCACCACGGCCAAGACCCTCTTCGGAGAGGGCGTTGATCCGGTGGGTCAGGCGGTGCGCATCAAGAATGCACCCTTCACCATCGTGGGTTGGTTGGAGGCCAAGGGTTCCGGCAGCTTCGGCCAAGATCAGGACGATGTGCTGCTCGTCCCTTACACCAGCGTGATGAAGCGCTTGTCGGGCGACACCAAGTTCCGGTCGGTCTTCGTGCAGGCGGAGTCGCCCGAGGCGATTCCATCCGTTCAGGAACAGCTCACCGAACTATTGCGCCGCCGGCACAAGATCACCGACGGCAAGGACGATGACTTCATGGTTCGCAACCAGCAGGAGACCAGTGATTTCTTCAATGCCAACAACCGGATCATGACCGTGCTCATTGGTTTCTTCGCCGGCATCTCTCTGGTGGTCGGTGGTATCGGCATCATGAACATCATGCTGGTCAGCGTCACCGAGCGGACCCGCGAGATCGGGATTCGGTTGGCCGTTGGAGCCCGCGGACGTGATGTGCTTCTGCAATTCTTGGCCGAGGCGGTCTTGCTCAGCATTCTCGGAGGTGGGGTGGGTATCGCGGTCGGCTACTGGTTGGCCCCGCTGCTGACGCAGTTGTTCCAGTTCCCAACATTGATCTCCCAAGCTTCGGTGATCCTGGCCTTCACGGTCAGCGCCTTCATCGGCATCGTCTTTGGATTCTTCCCGGCCCTCAAAGCGGCCAATCTGGATCCCATCGACGCATTGCGCTACGAGTAGGTATCCCATGGATTCTCCGGGAACGCCTTTCACTGCGCCCAAGGAGGCATTGCGAGAGGAGCTTCGGCGGCGCCTGCGTGGGTTGACCCCTGAAAGCCGCGCCGAATCCTCGATTGCCATCCAGAAAGGGTGCATCGCCTTGCCCGAGTGGAGTCGCTGTCAGTGTGTGGCTCTGTATCATCCCCGACCCGATGAGCCGGATTTGTGGCCGCTCGTCGAGTTGTCCTGGGCGGAGGGAAAGACGGTGGTCCTACCGGCTTACGATGCATCCAGTGCGGCGTATCAATGGTGTCGGGTGACCGGTTTTCAGGATCTGGTTTCGGGTCGATTTGGGATCTTGGAGCCCCACCAAGACTGCAAGCGGGTCGATGCCGTGCTGCTGGACTTGGCTTTTGTTCCTGGGCTAGGTTTCTCGCCAGATGGGGGGAGGTTGGGACGAGGGCGAGGGTTTTACGACCGCTTGCTGGAGTCCTTCAGCGGTCAGTGCTTCGGAGTCGCTTTCGAAATCCAGATGCTTCCGCAAATTCCCTGTGAAGATCACGATGTCGTTTTGGACGGAGTGATCACTCCATCGGGTTGTCGGTACGCACCGTCGGGAGCGCCTTTGAAACATGGCCAATGAATCCTGGTTTCTAGCGGTTGGAGGAGTGGTTGCGGGCACAGTTGTGTCCTATGTCATCCATCGCTTACGTGAGCGGGCTTTGCGGGCCGAATTGGTGGTGCGTGAGCGCGAACGGGCTGATCAATCCCGCAAGGAAACCGAGGCTCTCCGAGTTGAAGTGCGTCTTTCGGCACAGCAAGACCTCAATCGATGGCGCGCGGATCAGGACCGGGATCTCGAATCCGAACGATCGCGTCTGGCGGCCACCGAGTCCCGATTGGCCGAACGGGAGGCTTCGGTGGGTCGACAAATGGAGCGCCTGGCTGAGCACCAAGAGGAATTTCGTCGCCGTTCCGATGCGTTGGAGTTGTATCGGAACCAGTCCGAACAAGACCGGTTGGAAATTCGTCGCTTGTCCGAGGAACGAAAGAGTCAGCTCGAGTCGTTGTCGGGATTGAGTGCCCTCGAAGCCCGGACGTTGCTCCTCAAGGAGGTGGAACAAGAGTCTTCCCGCGATGCGGCCCATCTGAGCCGTCACATTCTGGAAAATGCCAAGACCGGTGCGGAGGAACAGGCTCGACGCATCATCGCCACCGCCATCCAGCGCTACGCTGGCAAGCACACCAACGAAACCAGCACGGCCACGGTGGCGCTGCCCAGCGAGGAGATGAAGGGACGTATCATCGGACGCGATGGGCGCAACATCCGTTCCTTCGAGAACGCCACCGGCATCACGGTTCTAGTGGACGACACGCCCAATGCGGTCGTGCTTTCCGGCTTTGATCCCGTGCGGCGCGAGGTGGCCCGGCAGTCCATGGAGCGACTCATCTTGGATGGTCGCATTCATCCGACTCGCATCGAGGAAGTGGTCGCCGCGGTCACGGTCGAGATGGACGACTTCATCCTCCGCAAGGGAGAGGATGCCGTGTACAAGGCAGGCCAACCGCCGGTGCATCCCGATGTGGCACGCATGCTCGGCCGTCTCCATTTCCGACATAGTTTCTCGCAGAACGTCCTCGAGCACTCCATTGAAGTCGCCCACTTGTGCGGGTTGATGGCGGCCGAACTCGGAGAAGACATCTTGGCCGCGAAGCGCTCGGGTTTGCTCCACGACATTGGCAAGGCCATGTCGCATGAGGTCGAAGGGCCTCATGCCAAGGTGGGGGCCGACTTCCTCAAGCGCTTCAATGAGTCGGATGCGATCATCAATGCGGTGGCATCGCATCATGAGGAGGTGCCGCACGAGAACGCCCTCGGCATCTTGGTGGCGGCGGCCGACGCCATCAGCGCCACGCGTCCAGGCTCTCGCAGCGAGGGCATGACGACCTACCTTCAGCGCCTCGAAAACCTCGAGCGTATCGCCTTTGAGTTTGCCGGCGTGGAACGGGCCTTTGCCATTCAGGCGGGTCGAGAACTGCGGGTGGTGGTCAAACCGGAAGAGGTGGATGATCAAGCCTCCTTGCGCATGGCTCGCGAATTGGCCCGCCGCATCGAGGAAGAGTTGCTCTATCCGGGCCAAATTCGCATCACCGTGGTGCGTGAGACCCGGTGCGTGGAATACGCGAAGTAATCCAGCCTGATTTGGCGGTCATAGTCTCCGTCACGGCCCGTTTCTGGTTTCACACAGAAATGCCTGTTGCAAATGAGATGACGTGTGTTGGGCTCCAATCATGTTCCGCGATCTGCGCGCCATCGGTCTTGCCTGCATGAGTGTCACTGTTTTTGCTCAGATTCCCGACAATCTGGTGGTTGAGGGGATTCCCCCCATCCCGGTCAGCCTCAAGCGCGATGCCTCCCGCTATCTGGAATTCCGGACCGCGGTCTTCGCTGCCTGGCATCCGGTCCGAAGGGAAATGCTCATCGGAACGCGGTTTGCAGAGACGCTCCAACTGCATGCCGTCGCCCAACCGGGAGGTGCTCGACGCCAATTAACCTTCTCTTCCGAGCCTGTGGCCGGCGGGCAATTCGAGCCCCGCCAAGGTCGGTTCATCGTCTTCAGCCAGGATGTCGGCGGTGGCGAATTCTACCAATTGAACCGTCTCGATTTGGCCGATGGCCGGACGACGCTCCTGACCGACGGTCGGAGTCGCAACGGCAATGCCCGTTTTTCGAAAGACGGTCGCTGGTTATTCCACAATTCCACCCGACGGAACGGCCGCGACACCGATGTGTGGCGGATGGATCCGTTGAGGCCCGAATCGGCCGAGATGGTATTGCAGGTCTCGGGCGGTGGTTGGGCGGTGCTCGATGTCCTTGAGGATGGATCCCGGGTGCTGCTGCAAAACCGTCGCTCTATTACCGACAGCGAACTGCACTTGCTGGAGGTCGCCACGCGGAAACTGTCGAAGTTGACGCCGGCCCACGAGCGGGTGGTGTCGTATGCTTCGGCGCGGTTTTCGCGAGACGGCCGCAGCGTGTTTGCGACCACCGATTTGGATTCCGAGTTCCTTCGGTTGGTGCGGATTGATGCAGCCACCGGGAATCTCGTGCCACTGGTACGGACCGCTTCGAAAACGCCGACTTGGGATGTCGAGGCCTTCGAGGTTTCTCCGGACGGCGAACATCTGGCCTTCGTCTCGAACGAGAACGGTTCCAGCCGCTTGTCGGTCCTTCAGTTGGGCTCGGGTAAAGTGCGTCCGTTATCCGCGATACCGTCCGGAGTGATGACCGGCCTGGAATGGCATGCGAACGGCCGTGATTTGGGGTTCGGTTTGGCCCATGCCCAATCGCCTTCGGATGCCTATTCGGTGGACATCAAGACCGGCCGTCTGACCCGTTGGACCGAGAGCGAAACCGGTGGGCTGCCGGCCCAAGCATTCCGGGAACCGGAGTTGATCACGATCCCGAGTTTCGACCAGTTGAAGGTCAGTGCCTTCGTTTATCGCCCGGATCCGCAGCGTTTTCCGGGCAAACGACCGGTGGCGGTGATCATTCATGGTGGCCCTGAATCGCAGTCGCGGCCTGGGTTCATGGCCCGGTACAACTACTTCCTCAATGAGTTGGGTATCGCCTTGGTGGTCCCCAATGTGCGCGGATCGGCGGGCTACGGAAAACGGTTCCTGACCCTCGACGACGGATACTTGCGCGAGGATTCCGTGAAGGACATCGGCGCATTCCTCGATTGGATCGGGATCGATCCGGGACTGGATCCGTCCCGCGTCTCCGTGATGGGAGGCAGCTACGGTGGCTACATGACGTTGGCGTCATTGGTGCACTTCAGCGATCGGCTACGTTGCGGCGTAGACGTCGTGGGCATTTCCAACTTCGTCACCTTCCTCACCAACACCCAGGAATACCGTCGGGATTTGCGGCGGGTGGAATACGGGGACGAGCGCGACCCCCGGATGCGGGCCCATCTGGAAAAGATTTCTCCGCTCAACCAAGTCGACCGGATCCGGGTGCCGCTCTTCGTGGTTCAAGGCAAGAACGACCCCAGGGTGCCCTTGAGCGAGGCCGAACAAATGGTCCAAGCGGTGCGTGCGAAGGGGCAGACGTGTGCCTACTTGATGGCCAAAGACGAAGGACACGGTTTTGCCAAGAAGCCGAATGCGGACTTCCAGTTCCTGAGCACCATCCAGTTCCTGCAAGAACACCTGCTGGGCCGGGAGTCGGTCCGCTAGCGTTCCGTGTGGCGTTCATGGCGGGGCTTGGTTGCCGGCGACATTCAGCGGAAGAGACCGTCGGCCCATTGCAGTCGAAACCAAGGAAACATCACCTCCACGGCGACCAGCCCAAGGAACAGGGTGCTGATGGTTCCGTTGAGCTTGAAGAACGCGACATTGATGGAGGCGGTGTCCCGGCGGCGGGCGAGCAGATGCTCGGCCAAGAGCAATACGCCGATGACCACCAGACCCAGCCAGTAGGCCAGTCGGAAGGCGGCCAAGGCTCCGAAGATGGCCAGTAGGATCCACAGCAGCAGGTGGGCGATGAAGGCGACGCCCAAGGCATTCTTGGGTCCCCAGCGCACCACCAACGAGCGCAGTCCCTGACGGCGGTCGAATTCGTAGTCTTGGGTGGCGTAGATGATGTCGAAACCGAAGAGCCACAAGAGCACCGACATGGCCATGACCAACGGCACGAAGGCGCTGTGGCTGAGCTTCAGTTTGCCGTCGATCATCGGGAGAAATTCCACACCGCCTTTGACCGCCAACCAGGCCCCAATCGGGGCGATGGCCAAAGCGATGCCCAGCCAGACATGGGTGAAGTCGGTGAACCGCTTGGTCAGCGAATAAAAGCAGACAAAGAACAGCGCCACCGGCGACAGGGCAAAGCACAGGGGGTTGAGAGCCCAGCTGGCGGCCACCAGGCCCGCACCGCTCAAGAGGCACAGGCTGACGGCGCTGGTCATCGAGATGGCGCCCGCCGGCAAGTGTCGCCCGGCCGTGCGCGGATTCAGGGCATCGAACCGGCGGTCCACGATGCGGTTGAAGGCCATGGCGCAGGTGCGGCCGCTGACCATGGCTGCCAGCACCAGCACGAAGACCCGCCATCCGGGCCAACCGCGTTGGTCACGGGCGGCCAGCATCATGGAGGCCAGCGCGAAGGGGAGGGCGAACACCGTGTGGCTGAACTTCACGAACGAGGCCCACTTGGAGAGTAGGGAAATCATCAGAGCGTATTGTCGGAGGCGATCACTGGAGATGGCACGTGGGGCACGTTTTAGTGGCCCGGACCGTGTCCACGAATCATGGAGTATGGGGTGGCGAGAAGTGAATCCATTCGATCAGTGGGCAAAGAACTATTCGACTTCTTCCTGCCAGCGCACGCTCAAGCGGTGGGCGATTCCCATGTGGTCGAGCACGCGGGCGACCACGGTGTCGGCGACGGACTCAACCGTGGTGGGTCGGTTGTAGTAATGGGGGTTGGCAGGAATGAGTTGAACGCCAGCGAGGAGGAGGAGTTCGAAGTTCTTCACATGCACCAGCGAGATGGGCGTTTCGCGCGGGACGAGGATGAGCTTGCGGCGCTCTTTTAGCATCACATCGGCGCAGCGGAGCATGGCGTCGGAGCTCAATCCGTGGGCGATGCGTCCCACAGTGCCCATGCTACAGGGAATCACCACCATCACATCCGGCGGGTTGGAGCCGCTGGCAAAGGGCAGGTTCATGGAGCGGTGATTGTGGACCTGGAACCCCTCAGGCAATCGCAGTCCGCCGGGTTGCTCGGCCTCGACCACTTGAGGGGCATACTGGCTGAGCATGACATGGACTTCGTGTTGACGGGGATCCAATTGGTCCAGCAGGCGCTGGGCGTAGATCGTCCCGCTGGCTCCGGTGATGGCAATCAGCAGTCGCATGACCGGCACACCATGCCGCTAAAGTGCCGTAAGCCAAAGTAGAAGCGGTATCCTGAAGCCTGCGAAGTCTTGAGACGGCGGGTTGGGATGGGCTCCCGGATGGGTGGCCGAAGCGTCGTTGCCGTCCTTTTGTCACAAACTGAATGCGCCGCTTTCGATATTTTTTGCAACCTGTCACTTGAATCCCCCCCACTCGTTCCTACAGTCCCGGCCTTGCGTCGTTGTCACACATGAGCGAACCGAAACCTGTCCCTGCTGCCGCCACCGCCCCGTGGGACATCCCCACTGCGCGCTCTCTCTACAACATCGACCGTTGGGGAGCGGGGTACTTTGACGTGAACACCGACGGAAACGTGGTGGTCACACCGCTGCGCGAAAAGGGGGCGGCCATCGAGATTTCGGACATCATCGAGGAGGCTCGCGAGCGGAAGCTTCAGTTCCCGCTGCTCATCCGTTTCCAGGACATTTTGCGGGATCGCGTGGCACATCTGAACAACGCCTTCCGCAACTCTATCACCGAGTTCCAGTACAAGGGAAGCTACCGCGGGGTGTTTCCCATCAAGGTGAATCAACTGCGCGAGGTGGTTGAGGAAATCCTGGATGCGGGCAAGGCCTTCAACTTCGGTTTGGAGGTCGGTTCCAAGCCCGAGCTGTACGCGGGCATGGCGCTGCAAGACCAGCCCGGTGGTCTGATCATTTGCAACGGCTACAAGGATCAAGCTTTCATCAAGCTGGCCCTCTCCGGCATCAAGCTGGGCAAGAAGGTCATCATGGTGGTGGAGAAGTTGGAGGAGCTTCGCCAGATCATCACCGTCTCCAAGCAGGTCGGCGTGGAGCCGATGATCGGTATCCGTGCACGTCTGCTCAGCAAGGGAGCGGGCAAGTGGGCCGAGAGCGGTGGCGAGAATGCCAAGTTTGGCCTGAGCACTTCGGAGTTGCTGGCCGCGGCCGAGCTGCTGCGCTCAGAGAATTTGTCGGGAAGTTTCAAACTGTTGCACTTCCACATCGGCTCTCAGGTTCCGGACATCTTGACCGTGAAGAAGGCTGTCCAAGAGGCCGCGCGTTTTTACGCGAAGCTCAAGAAGATGGGTTTCCCCATCGAGTTCATGGATGTTGGTGGCGGTCTCGGCGTGGACTACGATGGATCCCGCAGCGCCTTCGACAGTTCAACCAATTACACGCTTCAGGAGTACACCAACGACATCGTCTATTACATTGCCGATGTCTGTAACGCGGAGGGGGTTGCGCATCCGGATATCGTCAGTGAGTCAGGTCGCGCGCTGGTGGCCCATCACTCGGTGCTGGTGGTGGAGGTGTTCGGGTCGATCGACAAGACCCGCCAGGAGATCCAATTCCAATACGGGACCGACGAGCACCGCTTGGTGAAGGAGATGCTCGATATCCGGGACAACCTCGGAAAGGTCAACAAGCTGGAGTCCTTCCATGATGCGCTGGAGCGCAAGGAGGACGCGCACCAGATGTTCACCCTTGGGGTTCTGGAGTTGCCGGAGAAGGCCAAGATCGAGACGCTTTATTGGGAGATTTCCAAGGAAGTCGTGCAGTCGTTCCGTGGGCAGGCCTATGTGCCCGAGGAGATCCGGCAATTGGAGGACAGTCTGGGTGACCAGTACCTGTGCAATTTTTCGGTGTTCCAATCGTTGCTGGACCATTGGGCCTTGGGACAACTGTTCCCGGTGATGCCGGTGCACCGATTGCTGGAGCGTCCGACACGCGAGGGGACACTGGTGGACATCACCTGCGATTCCGATGGGTGCATCAACAAGTTCGTAGATTTGCGCGATGTCCGCGACACCTTGCCGTTGCATGAGTTGCGGGAGACTCCTCAAGGCCAGGAGCCGTACTACCTGGGTTTCTTCCTCATGGGGGCTTACCAGGACATCATGGGCGATTTGCACAATTTGTTCGGCCGTGTGAACGAGGTGCATGTCTTCCTCGAGCCCGATGAGCCCTGCGGCTACTACATTGAGGAAGTGATCGAGGGTAACACGATCAGTCAGTGTCTGACTTCAGTGCAGTACGAAGAAGGGGAGCTGAAGCGGCAGATGAAGGCTCAGGTGGATGCGGCCATCAAGAGTGACAAGCTCAAACCGACCGAGGGCATGCGTTTGCTCGATGAGTACGAGCGTGGGCTCAAAGAATACACTTACCTCGATATTCACCCAGCCGCCCCGGCGGGGAATGGTAATGGGCATTCGCGGTAGCTCCGCGGGGTCGGGCCTTCGTTCGCTGAGGAGGCTCTGGGGAGGATGAGCTTTCGCGCTGTGCGCGATGGATGAGAGTGTTCGCCTCCAAGGCTCGCTACGGCCCGACCCCGCTCCGCTCGGGTTTTAGGTGGGCTGCGCGGGTTTTTGGGTGGGCTCCGCGGGGTCGGGCCTTCGTTCGCTGAGGAGGCTCTGGGGAGGATGAGCTT
>Ga0209770_10001674_pt1 | contig 11388 bp, 9 predicted proteins | sample LauGreSu1BDMLBDD_2_FD_187572 | JGI IMG/M metagenome (GOLD analysis project Ga0209770, IMG submission 187572) | Freshwater lake microbial communities from Lake Michigan, USA - Su13.BD.MLB.DD (SPAdes) (version 2) | ecosystem: Environmental > Aquatic > Freshwater > Lake | place: Lake Michigan, USA...
GAGGAAGGCCATGAAGAGTCCCGCGGGTCGATCTTCCCGGTCTCCGAACATCAGAATGATCCCCACCCCAATCGCGACGAAGCCGATCATCGCGAATCCACACCGCTGGATGGTTCGCAGCGCCTGGAGACCGCCGGACGGGAAGGTCTCGGTGGTTCGGAAGTGTCCGAGCAGTCGGAAGGTCCGAAAGAGCGCCAGGAAGAATGGGGTGGAACCGAGGTAGACGTACGCCAGGAAGGGATCGTGGAAGTAGATCTCAAAGAGCGTGGCCTTGGCATTCCTGCCCTCGACGTGGGGCTCCCAGAGGAGGAAGGCGAGGGCGCATGCGGCAAGGAGCACGACCATCCCCTGAAGTAGCAGTGCCACGCCTTTCTTGGCGGTGGCGATGCGATGCCTCACGGAGCGTGGAAAGGACGGTCGCTGAGGGACGCGTCAGCGCTGGGTGGACCGTTCCTTGAGCGCCTCGATCATGCTCTGGAAGATCCATCTTCCGTCGTCGGAACCCAGGAGGGGCTCTGCGGCACGATCTGGGTGGGGCATGAGTCCGGCGACGTTGAAGCGGTCGTTGGCGATGCCTGCGATGTTGAGGAGGGAGCCATTGGGATTGGCCTCCTCGCTGAGGGCTCCTGAGGTATCGCAGTATTGCCAGAGGATCTGCCGGTTGGCCTGGAGCTTGGCCAAGGTGTCGGGGTCGGCGAAGTAGCAGCCCTCGCCGTGGGCGATGGGGATGCGCAGGAGGGTGTCCTGGGGGGTGGAGCGGGTGAAGGGGGTGGTGGGGTTGGCGGTCTTGAGATGGACCTGCTCGCAGTGGAAGCGGAGGTCGCGGTTGCGGACCAGGGCGCCTGGGAGGAGTCCGGCCTCGCAGAGGATCTGGAAGCCATTGCAGATGCCCAGGACGAGGCCGCCCTGGGCGGCGAAGTCCTGGACGGCCTGGAGGACGGGGCTGAAGCGAGCGATGGCCCCGCAGCGGAGGTAGTCGCCGTAGCTGAAGCCTCCCGGGACGATGACGGCGTCGGCGGGGCCCAGTGCGGTGGACTTGTGCCAGACCAGGGAGCTGGAGTGGCCGAGGACGCGTGGGGCGTGGAGGCAATCCTGGTCGCAGTTGCTGGCGGGGAACTGGAGGACGGCAAAGTGCATGGCGGGCTGAGGACGGGGAGGGGAGAGAAGAGGGGTCAGTCGACCAACTCGAGACGGAAGTCCTCGATGACGGGATTGCTGAGGAATCGGTGGGCGGCATCGCGGAGGGATTTCTCGGCGGCGGCCTTGTCGGTGCCGGGTGTGAGGTCGATCTCGATGTATTTGCCGACATGGACCCCGGTGATGCCGGAGTGGCCCATGTGCTCGAGGGCGTTTTGGACGGTCTTGCCCTGGGGATCGAGGACGGCTTTCTTGGGGGTGATGATAATTCTGGCCTTCATGAGGACGGGAGCAGGAAACCGGTCAGGCCCGGTCCCGGAACTCTGGAGGACGAACCCCGGTGTCCGCGAGGGTTTTTGGCTCCGTACCCACCACCACGCTCCAACCTCGAATCCTGCAGTCTACTTGGAGACGCTTCTCGCTCTCGATGGATTCCCGCTCTTGGAACCTCACATACCCTTGGAATGGGCTTTGTTATGACAGGGTTCGGAGATAGCCTGAGCCTGTTGGGCAGGGTCGAGAAAGTGCGGCCTAGCCTGGAAACTGCTAAATGTCCATTCGCATGAAAGAGAAAGTGAGAAGCATGAGGGTTCTTGGCCACAGGCAGGAGGCTGCGGGTCGATTGCTGACCCTGAGTCGAGGGTTTGGTTTGGGCGTTGGTCTTGGGGGAATCCTTACCTCGGCGCTTGGGCAGGGATATTTCCCCACGGTCAATCCATTCGTAGCCACCCCGAGCGGTACCTATCAGACTGGCATGGGGTCCCGTCAACAATTGCTCGGGAATGGTAACAATGGGCAGCAGCAGGAATATGATATCAAGATGGGCCCAGTGCTCGCAAATTTCACGGCGGGGGTAACGTTCACTTACCAGAGCAACTTCGGCCAAGTCAGTTCTCAAAGCGAAGTCGCTGCTCAATCCCTCTTCACAATCGGACCAACCATTGGGGTGGAACTCCAGTATCAGGTTTCTGATTCTGCAGTTCTTACGTTCGGAACAGCCATTTCCTACCAAACAAGCATAGGGCAGCTCCAGTATGAGCAAATCGGCATCTCTCCAAACTCAAGCCTCAATTATCGTTTTTCTATTGATGACGTGCAGATCTCTGTGCTCAACACAGTTTCGACCGTAAACCAAGCTACTGCGGATCCTACGATCAGCGGTACCGGCCCTTCCTCGCTCATGGAGTTCAACCGTTTGTCGAACTCCACGGGGTTGAGTGCTGCATGGCCTTTCCTGAGGGACACCACGCTGATGGGTGGCTACACGTACAATCTCAATACGAGTATAGGACGAGACAATTTTCAGCAATTCGATTCAGGGACTCACCAGTTCAACATGGCTGTGCAGCAGCGCTTGAGCTCCGTCGTATCGGTCGGGATCTTGGGGACTGGCAATATCGTCAACTATGACTCCACGGACATCTCGACCTTTCAGGGAGGGGCGTTGGTGCGATCCTCCGGCCAAATTCAGAATGGTAGCTCAGGGTGGTCAATTGGGCCCACTTTCCAGTGGACGGTTACAAAGGCAATTACTGCAAATGCCAACTTGGCGTATTCGTCCCAGCGCTTCAGCGGAGGGGGTCTCATTGCCGACAGTTCGAATTTTGACGGTCTGACAGGCTCTGTCGGATTGAATCACCAACTCACCCGGACGGTGACACAGTCCATTTCTGGTGGCCGATCCATCAATTCTGGAAACGGAAGTAATTTCACCGAAATCTACAATGCAAACTACCAGTTGCTCTGGAACTTCATGAAGCGTTCTGCGCTTAACTTTGGTTTTGGGTTCAACCGGTTTGCACAGTCTGGGGCGGGTTTTGCCTACGTCCTCTACGATCCGACCAGCCCCCCTCCTAATTACCTCTACATCAACGAGAATGGTGTTGCGGTTGTCCCGTTGTCGTCCGCTCAAGTTGGTCAGCAGTATCTGACGTCAGTCGGCACGACCTACACAATCGCGAAGAACCTCATGGCCGGTCTGAGTTACATGTTCACCATGAACGATTTGAACCAGACGTTTTCGATCCAGTCGGGCACTGGGTCGGCAGCCTTTGGAGGATATCAGGCACACAACGTCATCCTTAGCCTTGCCTATCAGTTTTGAAGACTATGGACTCCAAAAGCGTCTCGCTGGTGGTCGCCAGTCTGTTGGCCCCAATCGTGTCGCTAGGACAGGTCTCAATCCCTGAACCTCGCCGAACAAACTCCGTCACCAAGACCAAGGAATATCTCTCCACCACGATCCTCAATGCTGAGACTCGTGAGTTTAAGCCAGGCGACTCATTCCTCTACGCGGTCAAGGAAGATCCCACCAAAGGAGGTCAGGCCAGCCAAACCGTACGCGTCAGTGATGCTGGAGAGGCGATCTTTCCGGTAAGCTTTGGTAGCAGGCTGTATGTAAAGGTGGACGTCCGGTCGATGAAACTTGGGGATATACGACAGAAGGTGAAGAGTCTTTTGGACGAAGACTACTACAACGACGCCACGGTCTTCTTGGAGTTCACTCAGGCAAACCGTTCCTCGATGGAACAAGAGATTTCGCCTCAGGTGCAGATCTATGGTGAAATGCAGGGTGTGGTTATCTTGCGCGAGAACGAGGTGAAGCGCATCTCTGATGCCATACTTGGCCTCAACAGGAGCCCGTATGCCGATCTGCGACGGGTTCGCTTGCATCGCATTGATCCCACTACAGGCAAAGAGGAAATCAGGATGATCAACGTGGACAGGATCCTCCGCGAGGGTGATCGATCCATTGACGAGATCCTTCAGGATGGTGACCGGATCGAGATCCGCCCGAAGACCTTCCAATTCTGACTTATGGAAAACGACCGACATCAGATTTCTACGCCGCTCCCGGGCTACGGCAGTGCTCTGATCGACAGGATTAATCTCTACCTAAAGATCAGGCGCTATCTGAACTTCATTAGGGAGCGTTGGCTGATCTCGTTGGTGTTCACGACCCTCGGCCTCGGTGCCGGCATCTGGTGGGCCGTCATATTGCCGGACCAGTACTTTGCGGAGTCGGTTCTTGCCTTTGCTCCAAGGATCGATGTCGGGAGGAGCGAGTTTGCACGCCCGGATGAAATCACCTCGGATCAGGCCATCCAGAAAATCCTCAGCGCCACGGTGGTCCAGTTGGTCGATGCCAAGTTCCGGGAAAGTCGGGATGGGCAGCCCGTGGTCGGCACACCTCAACTCAAGGTCGATTCTTTGCGGGGAAACGCCTTCGCCTTGAAGGTTGTCAGCACTAATTTCGAGATCGCCCGGGAGTACTCCATCATATGGGCACAGGAATTCATGGAATTCCACAAGCAGGAACGGAAGAACCTCGTGGGTTTCACCGAGGCCAAGCTTCAGCAGCAGATCAGCAGCTACGAAAGCAAGCTTGAGCAGGCTGAGAGGGCCCTCGATGAATTCCGAAAGAAAAACAACATCTCCAGCATTCAGGATGCTGGCCTTGCAGCCCAGCAGCGCCTTGATTTGAAAAAGGCGGAGCTGGAGAACCTCAAGATGGAGCTGACCATGGCGGAGAGCGCATCTCGTGAAGCCTTGGCTAGCGGTTCGGTCTCCGGTAGCCAGACGCAGATGGGGGCAAATCCTTCAGAGCAGAGCGGAGTTGGAAAGATGGCCAACGTGCTCAGTGGGATTGCCTCAAACTCCCGTTACACAGAATTGAGGAATCTGATCCATGAGGTCGAATCCGAGATCGAGGAGAAGACAAAGGTCCTCAAGCCCAAGCACCCGGCTATCATGGAGCTGAAGGATCGACTGGATGATGCGAAGTTTCGCATGAAACTCGACCTGGAACTTGTTGAGGAAAAACGCAAGGCGATCGTGGAGTTGCGTCGCCAGCAAATCCCCGGGTACCTCAAAATCATCGATGAGCTTACGATCGAAGTGCAGGATACTGCCGAGCTTAGGAACCAGCTGATCCGGCTCCAAGAGGACCGTGATCTCATCAAGGGGAACCTTGATGTCCTGAACCGCAATCTTCAGTCCATGGGTCGGGTGGGAATTCAGGAAGAGAGGTTCACTATCATCAGCCAAGGTGTGGGCACACCTCTGCCGGTAGGGCCGAACCGGATCAGCATCATCGCTGTCGGGACATTCGTAGGATTTGGCGCTGCTCTTGGACTGATGTTCCTCCTCCACATGCTCGATGACAGGATCGATGAACCTGAGGGTATCGAGGCGGCATTGGAGGTCCCCATCGCTGGCCAAATCCCTGAAATTGATCGAAAGGACAATCCTGAGGGACATGTGATCGTCTCCAAGATGAAGGCGCACATGATGTTTGCCGAGGCGCTAAGAGGTATCCGGTCCAGCATCCTCCTGGGTGCGGAGGGTGATGCCAAACGTGTCCTTGTGGTGACCTCGACCACCCCTGGTGACGGCAAGACGACCTTCACGACAAATTTCGCCATCACCATGGCCGCCTCGGGCAATAGGACGCTCCTCATCGACGGAGACCTGCGCCGTGGAAATGTCCACAGCTACTTTGGACAACCCCTTGAGAAGGGTCTAGCGGATGTGCTCGAGGGCCGGATCCAGCTATCGGGTGCGATCCGAGAGACTTCTGAAAATGGGCTTTATCTGATGACTGCCGGGACCCGTCCCGCCAATCCCAGCGAACTCCTGATTGGTCCCAAGACCCGAGAGGTGATTGCCAAGCTCCGGAAAGATTTCGATTACGTGATTTTTGACTCTCCTCCGCTGACGGCCATCGATGACACATTCTCGATCGCGGCGTTTTCCGACGGTTTGATGTTCGTCGTCCGCGCCGGTGTCACTTCAATGAAACTTGCCAAGGTGGCTCTCAACCTTGTCCAGCAACGTGGGTTGAACTTGATGGGTTTGATCATCAATGGCGTGTCGTCCGACAATCCCTACTACTACTACACCAATTACTACTACTCCTCCTACTATCAGCGTTCTGCCGAGGGGGAAGGGGAGTTGCAGGAGCAGGAATCGGCTTCCCAGTCGCGCCGTTGATCTTATCCAAGGACCCGAGTGGTCATGGTTTCCGGGGCAGATCCAGCTTGCCTCGTCTGGCGTGAACGCCTTTCTTGCCTGGGCACCATTTGCACCCTGAGATGTCAGAAGCCCGGCAATTCCTCGCTAGCCTGCCCAGCAAGCCGCAGTTCTTTCTGGTAGCGATCGCGTGGATCGTGTTGTTCCAGTTCTTGGGCAACTCAAGCTTCGGGTATGCGTCGACCCCGTCGCTCTTTTCCTGGTTGGTCGCTGTCTACGAGTCCAACCCGGACGATTCACTGGGGTACATGATTCCCCCGTTGATCGTAGCGCTCCTCTACGCGAAGCGCGATCACCTCGTGCCGCTGGAAAAGGCGCCGTGGGGGCCGGCCCTCTTTCTTCTGGCCCTGGCCGTGCTGCTTCATGTCGTCGGATACCTCATCCAGCAGGTCCGTGTGTCTCTCCTGGCCTTCGGATTGGGTCTGTGGGCTCTGACTGGTTTGTTCTGGGGCTTGCGGTGGATGCGGGCCACGGCATTCCCATTCGGCCTGATGGTTTTCGCAGTGCCCCTGACCGCCTATACGGATTCGATGACGTTCCACCTCAGGCTGCTCTCCACCAGCCTTGCGGCCGGATTCTGCAAGGCGGTGTTGAACCTGAGTCTCATCCGTGAGGGAACGGTTGTATTCCACGCCCTGCCGGGCGGCGTGCGGGGGTTCGAATTCGAGGTGGCTCCTGCCTGCAGCGGCATTCGAAGCCTGACGGTGGTTTTCCTCCTGACACTCGTGTTTGGCTACCTGCGCTTCGACAGTCCATGGAGACGGATGGCACTCGTGGTGGCGGCCATTCCGCTCGCCGTGATCGCTAATGTTGTCCGACTGGTGACTGTCTTCACCGTGGGTGAGGCGTGGGGGGGGGCTGCTGGAAAGCGCATCGAGACCAACCTCGGGTTCGTCACCTTTGCCGTGGCCCTTGGCGGAATGCTCCTGTTGGCCCGATTCATCAAGGAACCACCCGTGGCGACTGCCTCCAGCGCTTCCGACTTGGGTGCCATCCCCCGAAACTCGTGAGTCGATCCCCCAATGTGCTCGCCGCATTCGCGCTGGCCCTGATCGCGGCTTCCGCGTGGCTCGTTGCCGGTCTGGCTTCAAGACAGGTCCTCGATGCGCCAGGCGTTGCCGTCGCACCTGTGCCGCTTCTGGACAAAGACGGGCGGCTCGTCCGTAGCAATTCCATTGCCCTGCCGAAGGATCTTCCGGGATACATCTTTGAGAGGCTTCCGATCTCGGAAGTCGAACTCGAGGCCCTCCCCCCGGACACCGTCTTTGGAAGGGCACGTTATGTCTTGTCGGATGGCAACTGGGTCCAGATCAACGTCGTGCTGATGGGAACGGACAGGACCAGCATCCATCGGCCGGAATACTGCCTGACGGGTGTCGGATGGCGGATCCGAAGTCAGAGGGAACTCCCATTTGCAGATTCTGGTCCCGGACCGGACCGGGTCCAACGATTTGACTGCCAATTGAAGACCGAGATGAATGGCAGACCGGTGGATGTGGGGGGGGTCTACGTGTTCTGGTTCGTGTCCCGGGATAAGCAGACCGCGAGCCATTGGGATCGCCAGTGGTGGATGGTGCGGGATCTGGTCACCCGAGGTGTACTCCAGAGGTGGGCCTACATCTCGTTCTTCACCCCCTGCGTTCCTGGTGATGAGGACGCGGCTTATCAGCGGGTTTCCGAACTTATCCGACAGGTCCATCCCCACTTTGGCGTGACCTCTGGTCCGGGACTGTAATAAGGTCCGGGAGGGTCGGAGTCGATCCGCCTGCGGATGAGTCCCAAAAGTACGGAGGAAGCGTGTTAGCGCGGCAGCGTCAGATCTACGCCAAGTTCCAGAAGGTGTTGGATGCGCTGTTGCTGGGGGCGGCGTGGTGGATTGCGCATTGGGTCCGCTCCCGCCCTCAGTTCGACCCGGAGTCCATCATCTTTCCGTTCTCCGAATACGCGTGGCTGCTGGTTGTGATCGTGCCGCTGGCCCCGTTTGTCCTCGAACTCCAGGGGTTCTACCTCCGCCCCCTCCTCTACTCCCGCAAGGAGACCCTAGGGCAATTGGTGAGGGCGGTCTTGTGGCTGAATGTGGCCATCATCGTGGCTTTGTATTTCAGGAAGGCCGAGGGCGCGCGCGGCGTCACGCTTCTGTTTGCCCCCATCGGGCTCCTCATTGTGTTCCTCAAGGAGGAGACGATGCGGGGCTGGGCGATTTCCCATCTAGGAAGGAATGCGGTCCGGAAGCGGGTCATCCTGATCGGAACTCCGGATGAGACCCGTGACGTCGAACAGCGTCTGGAGGTTGGGGCCCTTGGTGATGTCGAGATCATCCTCCGTGTCGACCTGAGTCGCACCCCAGCCCGTGATCTGCCTCGGCTTCTGCACGAGACCTCCGCCAATGCCGTCCTGGTCGCTCCACGTCAGATCGTCTTCGGCGAGATCGAGGAGGCCATACAGGCCTGTGAACTCGAGGGGGTGGAGGTCTGGCTTCTGGCGGATTTCTTCCAGACCCGGCTCTCCCAGACCTCCGTTGACGAGCTTTCAGGCCGTCCAGTCCTGGTCTTCCGGACAGGGCCTGAGGCGTCCTGGCAGGCCCTCGTCAAGACGGGGATCGATTTTGTCGGATCCCTCCTGCTGTTGACGTTGGCTGCGTTGCCGATGGCGATCGCCGCGATCCTGGTCCGGATTTCCTCACCCGGACCGGTGTTCTTCCGACAAGAGCGCGCAGGGTTGAATGGGCAGCCGTTCACGATGCTGAAGTTCCGGACCATGGTCTCCAACGCCGAGCAGTTGAAACAGGAGCTGGAACGGCTGAACGAGATGACGGGGCCCGTGTTCAAGGTGACCAACGACCCCCGGGTGACCCGGGTTGGGCGTTTCCTGAGGCGTTGGTCTCTGGATGAGCTGCCACAGATCTTCAATGTCCTGCGTGGCGAGATGAGCCTGGTGGGTCCACGCCCACTCCCCGTCGACGAGGTGCGGCGCTTCGATGATCCGGCGGACCGCCGCCGCCTGAGCGTGCGCCCAGGGCTGACCTGTCTCTGGCAGATCAGTGGCCGGAACGAGGTCAGCGACTTCAAGGAATGGGTCCGACTGGACCTGGAGTACATCGACAACTGGTCCCTGCTCCTGGACCTGAAGATCCTCGCCCTGACACTCCCAGCAGTTGTCTCGGGTGCGGGAGCCAAATAGTCCTGCGATGAAACCAAAGAAAAAGACCGGAAAGAAGGTGCGACACAGCCCTGTTTCGGTGGTGACTGGTGGCGCTGGTTTCCTGGGTTCACACCTCGTGGACCTGCTCCTGAAAGAGGGGCACCGGGTTGTTGCCATCGACAATCTCATCACGGGATCGATCGACAACATCGCCCATCTGGCAGGCCGCGAGTCATTCACCTTCATCAAGCAGGATGTCACCGAGTTTCTGTACCTTTCCGGCCCGGTGGACTTCGTCTGGCACTTTGCCTCCCCGGCCAGTCCCATCGACTATCTGGAGTTGCCCATCCAGACCCTGAAGGTGGGATCGCTCGGGACCCACAAGGCGTTGGGCTTGGCGATGGAGAAAGGGGCTCGGTTCCTGTTGACCTCGACCTCCGAGGTCTATGGGGACCCCCTGGTCCATCCGCAGCCCGAGTCCTACTGGGGCAACGTCAACACGATCGGCCCCCGCGGCTGCTACGACGAGTCGAAGCGTTTTGCCGAGGCGCTGACCATGGCCTACGCGCGGCAGCACGGTCTCGAAACCCGAATCGTCCGCATCTTCAACACCTATGGTCCGCGCATGCGCCTCAATGACGGGCGTGTTGTCCCGGCATTCCTGAGCCAGGCCCTCACCGGGAAGCCCCTGACGGTCTTCGGTGATGGCAGCCAGACCCGTTCCTTCTGCTATGTCAGCGACTTGATCGAAGGAATCCGCCGTCTGATGGTGTCAAAAGGGGATGATGCGCACCTTCCCACCAACATCGGCAATCCGCATGAGTTGACGATGCTGGAATTCGCTCGGGAAATCATCCGGGCCACCGGGTCAAGGTCGAGAATCGTCCACAAGCCGCTGCCTCAGGACGATCCACGCCAGAGGCGTCCGGATATCAGCCGGGCCCAACGTCTGCTGGGCTGGGAGCCCAAGGTCGCTCTGTGCGACGGACTCCGCGCGACGATCGAGCATTTCAGGCCGAGGCTCTGATGGGAGAGCGGCCGATCTGTGGCGTGGTGGTTGCCCTCGGGGTTGCCTAGTCTTGAGGCCGATGAACGTCTTGGTCCGCGGCAAGGTCCGTCACTTCCGAACCGTTGAATTCGATCCTGCTGGGAACGCCGTTGTCCTGGTCGAGCAGAGGCTGCTTCCTCATCGCTTCCATCGTATTCGAACACCCAGCCACCGTGAGACGGCATCGGCCATTCGCGACATGGTCGTCCGAGGTGCGGGTGCCATTGGCGCCACGGCGGCCTACGGGTTGGCGCAGGGTGCACGGGACTTCCGAGGGAATGGGCTCCGAGCCTTTGCACGACACCTTGATGAAGTTCAGTCGATTCTTGCCGCTGCTCGACCCACTGCTGTGGATCCCGTCAACGCCCTGCGTGAGGTCAGAAAAGCGTTGTCCAAGGGCAGGACGGTAGCGGAGCAGCAGGACCTCGCGTTGGAAGCAGCCCAGCGTTTCGCTGATCGGAACGTCGAGGAATGCCGGGCGATCGGCCGGGTGGGCGCCCACCTCCTCCGCGATGGCATGACAGTCCTGACCCACTGCAATGCGGGTTGGCTCGCCTTCGTCGACATCGGCACGGCTACCGCCCCGATGTATCAGGCTCAGGCGGAGGGTCGGGACTTCCTGGTGCTCTGCGATGAGACCCGCCCCCGTTGCCAAGGAGCCACCCTCACCGCATGGGAGCTTTCCCAGCAGGGCGTCCGCCACGCTGTCATCGCCGACAATGCCGCGGGGGCTTTGATGCAGCAGGGCCGTGTCGGTCTGGTGATCGTGGGGACGGATCGCGTCCTCGGCCAGACTGGGCATGTCGTCAACAAGATCGGAACCTACACGAAGGCAGTCCTGGCCCATCGCCATGGAGTTCCGTTCTACGTCGCGGCCCCGTGGTCGACGTTGGATTGGACGACTCGGGACTGGCGGTCCATTCCGATCGAGGAGCGTTCACAGGACGAAGTCACCGGGGCCTGGGGGGTTAGCCCGGGTGGCCGGTTCAGACACATCCGCATCGCCAACCCAGGAAGCCCGGCACTTAATC
>Ga0209770_10001678_pt1 | contig 11382 bp, 8 predicted proteins | sample LauGreSu1BDMLBDD_2_FD_187572 | JGI IMG/M metagenome (GOLD analysis project Ga0209770, IMG submission 187572) | Freshwater lake microbial communities from Lake Michigan, USA - Su13.BD.MLB.DD (SPAdes) (version 2) | ecosystem: Environmental > Aquatic > Freshwater > Lake | place: Lake Michigan, USA...
AAATTTTTATTTGTGATATCATATGGTATAAGTGAAGTATTTATCTGTGTGGTAGGATTAAACACTGGCGCTAATCTCGGCCAATATCCAGATGAATTACTAAATGTCACTTTACTGGAGGTTATACCGCCAGTATTCAACTGTGAAAATATAAAATTACTTGTAATACCTTGAGCATTTCGTCCATCCTGAAAATAAATGCTATTGCTTAAATTATTGAAAAAGATGGGAGAATATGTGCCAAAAGGTATAGCTAGATATTGGACTAGCTGTGTTTGTAGGTATTGAAACATATCACTATATATAGCAGAAGTAGTATTAGCCAGAGTTTGAATATTAGAATATCCTGTGAGTGTTAGACCATTATTTGTAATGGCATTTGAAAATGCTAAATTTAGTGTGTTATTAAGTAAATTTACAAGGGATGTATTTAATGATATAGATATTATATTTACTCTAAGAGAATTTGTATCATATGCTAATTGATACCGGTTTATTAGAGAATATTTAAAAGTATGTTCGGTTCTATAAATATCTAAAATTGCCTGATTCTTTTTAATTAAAAATGTAATAAGCGCGTCATTTATTCCTGAAGCATTATATACTACGTGTGACATAACGGAATCTTTATCTGGAAATAAGGCGGTTAAACTGGGTTCACTAGAAATATCTAAATTCAAACTTGGTCGCGCAAGAGTATCAACTGTGTCCAATATTACTTCATACAAGACTGGGTAGTAATATGCCACTAATATTTGATCTGGAGTAATACCCACTATAGATGTATATCTTGAATTCCAGTAATATGATATTATTAGATCTTGAGTTGGGTTTGTTACATATTTGGCGTTAAGTATGTCATAATATGTATCACCAGGTTGATTGAAGTTGAGACCCAAGTCACCAGTTGTGCTGAATCGAGTACTGAAATCAACTAAGCCATTTGGAAAATCATAGAAGAGCGGGGTATAATTTAATTCTCTCTGTATTTCAGCCAGTAAGTCATTTATTTGATATGTGCCTTCATTTATCGTAGCCAGCGCGGTGATTGCTTTTCCATTGTAGGTAGTAATGGACTCACGCCCCTTTTCAATGACCGGTAGAAAAATATTACCCTTCATAGCACTAAAATAATAGAAACTACTGAGAAGTTTTAACTGGGATATTTGTATCGACTTTATATTTTTATAGACTCTTGGTGTCCTCAGTGTAAATGCAGTTGGCTGAGGGTATACTTGTCTATCACGATTCATACTGTCGATTAAAAATATACTGTTTACATCAGTCATTTTGGGCGGTGTTACCTTTTTTTCCACGAGGGTGCTTGGAAACACGTATAGCGATTGTATATCTACGTTATCTGGGTTATGACGATTATATGGAGAGTAGTATCGATTATACGGTGTTTGAGGCTCATTTTCGTATTGGAGCTGACGTGCGAAATCAGCGAAATCTGGACCACCTGCTTCCTGAAGTGATTCTTCTGAAACGGAGGATGATTCTGAATTATTCCACCGCCTCTCCATGTCTATGGTATAGAGGGATTTGACTATAGTCTAAGATTCCGGGTTTAGACGGCCCTTTCTTTGTATAAATACGTAAATACGGGTGGGTGTATTTTGCCTCATATAATAAGATATGGCTACCAACGCAAACGCATTTTTAGTAAATATAGTTCCACTACAAGGAATCGCAACAGGAATCGCAGGATCTGCCGACGTGGCCCAAATCCCGAATATTCAAGCAAATTTAGCAAATCTACAATCTATGGTAAACTATGAAACGAAGACTATATCTGTGGATACGATCCGGTCTTATACTGCCGATCAGAATATCCAGGTGTTAAATAATTTGAATCTGGCAAACAATGCAGCCCTGTATTCCAATGGGGCTTTGGGGACTGACACTACAAGTGGTATAAGTGGTGGTCTAACGTTTGCTACAGCCACCAGTATAACCGGCACGAGTAGCACCATAACATTTACGAATGCCGGGCAGAATATTCTTAAGATTTTATCCACCGGGACACCACCTGCCGGTAATCTAAGCACCGGTGTCAGTGTGGATGGTTATTTATACGTAAGCCAGAGTGGATATGCCCAGAATTGGTATCAGACATCAGATAGAAATCAGAAAACTAATATTGTGCCCTTTTCAACATGTCTGAGTGACATCTTGAAACTGGAACCATGTATGTTCAATTGGGTAAACCAAGAGGGGGGTCAAAAGGATCTTGGATTCATAGCGCAGGATGTGAAGGCCGTGTGGCCGATATTGACGGAGGAAGTAGGGGGCAACCTGAGTTTGGCGTATTCACGCTTCGTGCCACTTTTACTCGAGGGATTGAGGGAACTGAATGCGCGTATAAGCACACTCGAGGCGAGATTGCCTTAGCTGTGTAAAAATTGAAATATTACAAGGTGCCCAATATCAATACGCAATGTCTAGTTTATATGGTAAAGAAAAACCAGAGGGGCTTGAAAATATGGGTACTGCCTGGCATGAGCAAGAAATCCAGGGTCTTCTTGATGAAATCAAACGGGATCTTTCAATCAATGATATCGCCAAGGCTCATAAACGCACAAATGGTGGTATAAGATCTCGCCTTCGTATTATAGCCTACGATAAATATAAGGCAAGTATGCCAATTAATGATATTGTCACACTTACGCGTTTATCAAAAGACGATATAATTGATACAATTAATCGACGAGAATACGCAGAACAAAAAAAGGGGGATAAATCTAAAACACAAGAGACTCTGCTTATAGCAAGGGAGTCAGATGTCTTGTCAAAAAATCTTAAACCTAAATCAGAATTGTCTGAATTACATGAAATCCTAAAAACCCTAAAATCTCTAGAAGTCCGCGTAGCCGAATATATTAAGGAGCGATCAATATTTGATGAGTAACAATAATGAAATACATTAGATGAAAAATAAAATTGATTTTTTACATTCACTTATATATAGTATCACAAATCCCATAATGCTCTACGTCGGCTACCCTGTTTCTTATACGACCGCGCGCAAACTATTCTCTATTTCAGAAGGGGGCACAGTGAAAGAGATCGAGGCAGTGATCGCCAAGACCGGCCTCACCCTCTCGTGGATTGACAAGAATCTGTGTATCCTCGGGCTCACGCTAGATGACGTGGGTAAACTCGGTGAGACATTTGTCAGTGTGGATGATGCACTCATTCTCATTTTACAAAAAAAGAAGGAGGTCACTAAAGCCTTGAAGGACGCGGGTGTGGATCTATCCGAATTGTGGATTGAAAAAATGGAGGAAGAGCCCGAGCTCGCCTTCAATCCGCCACCCTTCCTGATCAGCGCCTAAATCACTTAGTCCCGCAATTTCCAGAAGTGAGTCCACTTGCCTGCTGAATCCAAACCTGCCATGGAACGCCCGTCAACCCCATTGTAATCGGCCTCTCCAACAATCTCCACGTCGCGATAGAGAGACCAGAAGGGTTCAATCAAATTGCCCTTCATCAAGTGCGCAGTGATTTTCTGGCTATCCGATGGATCAAACACCTCCTGAACAGACTGACCGCAATCAAGACAACGGTGCTTACCGCGCACTAGAGGGTGACCACAGGAGCGAGGGCTGACCGCGCTACACAGAGAACCCATGACCCCAGACTTCACCTCAGAAGTCAGGCGAACAATCAGACCCCCCTTGCCATCAGGGATTAGGACCAGAGACCCCACAGGAAACTCTGCGCCGATATTGGCGTATTTGGTCCTCTGAAGAAAGGTCGGATCTTGCTCATACTCCTCAATGTCATATTTCGTATGAACCCAAGGAATGTGCGCAGTTTTTCCACGCAAGACAGATCCGCAGGGATCTTTGTTTTTCCTGTTACAGTTTTGGCGCATGTAGCCCACTGTCTTGGTTTCGGTAGGGGTGTCAGATGGGATATAGGTCGGCATAGCACGTGATGGTGCCACTAGGATGGGTGCTGACGCATTCATTTTTTCAACCTCGTCGTCGAAGGATTTTATTATTCTTTCAATTTCTTCCAGAATTTGGTCTGTCTCAACAACCATTTTACAAAATTTACGACAGGTCGGATCTTTCTCATATTCCTCAATATCATCTTTCGTATGAACCCAAGGTACATGTACAATTTTTCCACGCAAGACAGTTCCACTTGACTCGTCATTTTTCGTGTTACAGTTCTGACGAATATAGTGTATGGTTTCGGGAATATAGTGTATGGTCTCGGTCTCGGTAAGGATGTCAGATGGGATATACGTTGGCATAGCAGGCGAGGGTGCCATTTAAAGCACCCCGTGGCTATTCAATTTTTATTCGCGCTGACATTACTTGACGTTATATAGACTTCATTATGTTTACTATCTATGTAGACAACTACATCGGACTGCTTAATTTAAGAAATCCGATGTAATAGTGAAACCACGTGACAAAATATATAAGGGTTAATTTTTTTTTAATATTGCTACATATATCCCATTCCACCAAGTATCCTTTGTGCTGTTTCTAGGTGTATATATTTCTTTTTCATACATTATACTCAACTTTAATTCCTTGAATGATTCGTATGTTCCATCGCGAACATCCTTCCAATTCCAGTCGTCGACTATGAATACAAATATATCATCTAAACAATTATAGTAATGAACAAGCGCTTTGTAATGACTATTCTTTGTATGATTTCCATCATACATATATATATTAAATTTGGGTAATTGTGAAATATCTACTGTATAACAATCTTGCTCTATAAAATGCGCATTATTATCACCTTTATAATTATAAAAGTTTGTTAAAAACTCATTTTTCGGACCGCCAAACTCACTCCAATTATCAATACATACAACCGTTGCTTTATTTCCACACATGGCTGAACAAACAGAAGAACCTTTCCATGTGCCTATTTCTAAATACCTTGCATCATGTGTATTTAGAAGATTATTGTAAAAGTGTCTTGTTTTTATACCGGACATGCCTTCCATATTCAATATTCCATCGGTAATTTTCGATTCACCCCTTTCTGCCTTTTCAAAAGCAAGTTCTACATGGTGTTTTAGTTCATCCAATAACATTATCTTATAATAAGGATTGATATTTTATTTGTAAGCCGGATTGTTTGATTTTAATCCTCCCGACTGAATAACTTTGCCCAGCCATATATACAAAATATTAAGATATACATTATCTTTCAAGGTATATATTATACAACTCAGCGATATAGACTTCATTATGTTTACTATATGGATGCCTTTATATATACTTGTCAACATCTTGAGTCAGCCGTAGGAACCTAGAATAATTATACTCTAAGATGATAATATTGATTTAATTTTTTCTATAACTAAATTTACGTCTATAGTAAATGTAATATCCCTAATTAATGGTTTAAACACCCCCCCCCTCCTTCATATTTTTACTATTTATTTACTATTTATTTACTATTTCTACTATATAATGGGTAAAATATACCTAATATTACCATATTTTGGTATTTTTCCTACATATTTCCAGTTATATTTAGACTCGCTTAGTATAAATACATCGATATTAACTGTATTAATACTATCGGACATACTAACGGAATCCTATAATCTTCCTAAAAATGCAGTGGTATCATATATTACAATACAGGAAGTAAAAGAAAGGGTGATTTATTTCATTAAGAATTGCTATAATAAGGTTGTTGATAAACAAGATATATTAAAAACGAATTACAAGTTGTGTGATTTTAGACCCATCTATTTTTCGATTTTCGCGGATAAGTTAGCGTGTTTAGATTTATCTTGTAATGATTACGTTGGTTGGGGAGACTGTGATCTTATATATGGAAATATATCTTCTTTTTTAGACTTGGAAAATAATACATATTCTTTTATAGGAATACACGGACACTTTACTGCTTTTAGATATACCCACGAACTTATATCCCTTTATCAAAAAATAGAGAATCTAGACGAGTGCTTATTAGATCCTAAATACGTTGGTACAGATGAGAACCATCTTAGAAAAATAATTATAAGTATGATACGCGACGGTAGCCACAAGGAATTTCCCGTGAGAGAATTATTTTGCGACGTTGTTCCTGGTAGAATGATGGTCGCTTCATCCGCAAAAAATAGGATAATTAGTCATCTTATTTTTGACTATGATGGTAAAAAATTAACATGTAAAACTGAAGAAGACGATTACAAGGAAGTTTTCTACGCCCATTTACAAAAAAGAAAAATGACTGTTAATTTTGAAAAGCACAATGGTAAGTTTCTAATTAAAGAGAACTCATTTAATTTAATCCCATAAGAGTTTTACGCCTGCTATACGTTCAGCATCATTTCTAAATGCGTCTATTTTACGTTTAGTATTAGCTGAAATATCAGCCGGTATGAAGATCCCATTCTCTAAAAGCTCAATCGCCTTTTTTACACCGTTTTTTACTGATTCTTCATTATCTTCAACGATCACGCAATTAGATTCGTTTAAAAACTCCCAACGACCACAATCAGCCATGGTAGTAACAACCGGAAGGCCACATAAGAGATACTCTACTACTACACGTGGCGAACCTTCCATCTTTGACAATATGAGGCCTACCTTAGACTTGTTTAAAATAGAATTTATTTCATCTACTTGTAATTTTGTATATTTATCATCTATAATGTTAGGGTTATAAGAATTTGGGAAAGTAATATTATCAGGCTCTGAAGAACTCGGGGTAGGGTAGTAAATTACTGCTAAATATTCTATGCTTTTTGCAAGATATCTGCGTTTCCATAAGCTATTTCTACAATTTAATACAGCACTGTATTTTTTTTCAACTGAAGGTTCATATTTAAATTTATCTAAAACGCAAAATACAGCGATCGGGCAGACAAAATATGGTATATCTAATTTTTTTGCTTGTTCTATTTGTTTTACTTCATCAAGACATAATATACATTTACCTTGTTGCCCTTTCATATTAATAAAATAAGATGGATCTAATCGCCAAGTTATACTTATGAAAGAAAACCCCTTTTCATTAGAAATATCGTATTTATTGTTCTTATGAACGCAGCTATGATAATGATATGATATTGGCCTATTACCCTCTGCGTTTATATTTTTTACAAATGTTACTCCAGTTACTTGGGTCATTACTATTAAATAAAGATATTTTTTTATGCCTTCAAGTAAATTAATAATAATGCTTCCTAGAATAATTATACTCTATGATGATAATATTGATTTAATTTTTTCTATAACTAAATTTACGTCTATAGTAAATGTAATATCCCTAATTAATGATTTAAATGTTGGATTATTATATTTTGGATTTGTATTGCCTCTAGAAATATCAGACATATATTCCTCTAAAGTAATGGGTGGATCTTTTGTAGATTTACCGTGTAAATAAAAATGATTTATACTTTTTCTTTTACAAATTTGTTTAAAAAAGTCAGCATAAAAACTTTCTGGGAAGATTTCTAACATATTCGTTCCAGATTCCATGAAATATGCGTTTGTAAATCCGGCACCATGACATCCAATAAATAACTTACACCCGTTCATACTTTCAATTTGTTCTTCAAAGTTCATTTTACTAAAATCAACAACCTTAACCTTGTATTTATTTCCAAAATTTTCTTTTATACTTTCTATTATTTCTTTATCATTCACAATATATCTATCTCCACTTCTTACTTTATATACTATAGTGTCTAACTCCTTTTGTTTTAGGGGTCTAAGATTATTCAAGTGTTCAACTAAAATAGAAAAATCGCGATCATTAGGAAGCTCGTCTGCTTTTACATCTTTAGGCAAAGATGTAATAACATTTACAAATATACTTATTATCTTAATAAATTCAGGATTAACTTCGCTTATACCTTTCCATTTTATATTGTGACGTTTAAATAAATCTAAATCTATATAGAAATATGTAGTATTTTTATTAAGATTTTGATTTTTAATATGCGTAACAATATAAACTAGGCAATCAGCAAATAAATGAAAATAATTTATATGAGGCCTGGCACTCCAGAGTACCCCCGGTAAAGATAGATATGTTGCCATTCTATATAATAGATCTATAATATCTATTTAAGCAAGTTCTTATGTAAATAAATACATTAATTCCAAATCATTTTACCGTGAAGTGTTTAATTTAAGCAGTCTTAAGTTGTTTGCTCTACAGAATTAATTCATACGCTATTACACTTAATAACTAAAGACTCGCACTGCGTAGCAACGAGTGTCATATTAAGAGTGCTTGTTTAGCATAAAGGTTAGGACTTCGGCACTTGGCTTTATGCGTATATTTTTAATATTTGTTAAATGAATTTGACTTTACTGAAATATAATTCTAAAACCCGTCGTTCAATTGCTAATTCTGTTTGTTCATCTTTAAACTGTTGCATATAGAGATTTGCATTTTGTATTATTATTTTGCAAGACTGCTGATTATTTTCACACCACTTTATCTTCTCTTCTATGTCTGAAAAATCATCACTAATTTGAATATAATGAAAATTTGGTAAAAGCTTATCTTCCATAAGCCAACTGAATACGCGTGGCTTTGGCATAAAAACCAGCGAATTTGAGTTTAACTTCCAGTTAAGACCGCTGTCCTTATCATTCCCTTCGACTGATAAAATGTATTTATGCTTCAAAAATTCGCTTATATCTTCTTTACCTTTTACATAATGATCGTATTTTTCATTTCCCTGACAAGTAAATGAAAATGCCACATCAATATTATCATACATATTAAAATATTTTTCTATTAATGTAAATCGGTTTGGTTGTTTATTTTTATTTCCTGTGGTTGTGCCACGCCAATATAATTTATTAAGTTTGTGGTCAAAATCAATATCGTGGGGTTTATTGTAGTAAAGGTCCCAATGTCGTTTTGTATTTAAACACCGTAATATTACTGTCTTTTTCTCCTTTTCAGAATATCTATTTTTAACGAGTTTGTATTTGTCTATGGTATAAAAAATATCGCAGAAATCACACAAAAATGGCGCATTTATATTGAGTCTATTTAATGCTTCCTTAAGGGGTCTTGCATAATTATTAAAATAACAATCAAAAAATCTCTGTGGTATAAAACCTTTTTCAATAATATGAAAATTATTATAAGAACCTTCTATATTTTTGTTATATAGTTGTGATATTAAAAAAAGTTTAGGGTAGTTATATTTATTGAAATAATCAGCTAGAATTTGGGTATTAGATATACTAGATGGGATAAGTGTACCTGATCTAATATTTGAATCATCATTAATACATACATTTACCAAATTATATAATTCCCCTAAATAGTATTTTACTCTTTCTTCGTTTAACATATTTAACCATACACATATTTGCTTCAAAACTTCCTGTCTTTTTGTCCACCAACCTGTTATGTGAAAAATAGAAGTATCATGTTGTTTTATATATGTATAATCTACATATATATCTAAATTATTTATATTTTTTAAATAGTCATAGTGAAGAAATATATCATTATATTTATTATCCAGGCATTTAATTGAAATACCATTTGATTGTAGCATATAATTTAAATAACACTGATGGGGATATGTTGACTCAAGTAACTCTTTATTTAATATTATATTTTCTAGTGAAAATAGCGGTCTTGTTTTTTTAGTATAGATAACTATACCAGAATTTATATATTGTGTAGTGTTGATGTCAAATGCTTTACGATCTTTTATAAAAGTAAAATCTAGGGGTTTTGCTTTATCATTTATAATCGAACATCCCCCAACGGATCCATCTTCTACCATATCAAATATATTTTCAGTGTTTGGAGATACTATACATGAGTCATCTAGCCACATTATTTTATCATAATATTCCAAGTAATAATGTATAAGTAATATTTTTAGATAATAAGAGTTTCCACCGTAATTACGACCAGACTTTAAATTCAGTTTGTTAAGCTGTTTATTGTAATTTAATATAGGATAACTATCATCGTCTAAGACTATAAAATCGGCACCGTATTTATCTGCGTATTGCTTCATGTATGGCTCAGTTATATCTAAAAAATTCCTATCAGCCCCCAATGACATAGTCAGCACAAGATTTCTTGATTTTTGTTCAAGGAAATCCATAGGTTCTTTATTCAGTATTTGTATTTTTACCACTGGCTCTTCATGTAGTCTTGGAAATCTGAATTTATCTATATGCTTATAAAATAATTCTTTATTAGAGTAAACATACTTGTTCAGTTTACTACGATATTCAAGGTGTGACCCCCCCTTAGATACTGCAAAGCAATCATTGCCTGAATCTATTACACGTATTCCTGATACTGCATAATTTTTAAAATCATATAGCAAATTCGTAACAAACGAAAAAAGTATATCTTCTCCATTTCCATATGGGATACCAGTTTTATAGATATGTTCTACTAAGGGTTTGCAGTAGAAAAATAAATATGCTAGTTTTCTTTTACATACTAATAATTTAGTTAATACCGTGTCAACCCTACCATATATATCACTCATTATATAATTATTATCACTACTATTTTTTCTTCCAGAAGACCCGACAATACGCTGTGTATTTTTTTCATACTCTGATAATATTTTATAAAGTTCAGCTTCTTCTATTTGAATATCATCATCTATAATTATTACATCATCTGTATTACAATCTAAGCAACGTAAAAATCGTAGATCTAATCCATGTAAATTATTAATTCCTGCGTCATTTTTGACAATAACCTTTTTATGTTCATACTCAATTGCCTTTTCTATATTTCCATTTGAAACTATTATTGTATCTATAGCTCCATATGTAACAAGTTTATCCAGGGTTTTCTTAGTATGATTTGGTCTATTAAAATTCAAGATTACTACAGAATATTTCTTATTTATTTCCATAGTTTCTTTGACATTGCTATATTCAACCTGAGTAAATTTCTGTGGGCAATTTATTTTTCTTGAAAATCTTAACCATAGAGTCGCATTATCTTTACTACCATTTACCTTGTCTAATTCATTTACTTTTACGATTTTATCATGTGTATGGGGATTTATACATTGTATAGAATGAATAATCGCATAGGATTTTTGTTCATTTATACCGTTACACCATATATACAGATAATCAATCCCCCAGGCGATTAAACTATAGTCAAGTATACCCATGAGTTTATCTAGAGCATTTTTACTAAACAGTGGTGTATTTACTTCTACAAAATTCGTATATGTTAGAATTGTATCTGGTTTATTTAGCGTTATTATGTGACTTACATATGAACTTTTTGAAAATGACGGTGCGCAGATGTCCAACTTATACTGTCTCGATAATTTAAACATATTTGTTATATCTTCCACTTTGAATATTATATCATCATCTAGAATAAAAAATCGGTCATATATATTTATTA
>Ga0209770_10001679_pt1 | contig 11382 bp, 11 predicted proteins | sample LauGreSu1BDMLBDD_2_FD_187572 | JGI IMG/M metagenome (GOLD analysis project Ga0209770, IMG submission 187572) | Freshwater lake microbial communities from Lake Michigan, USA - Su13.BD.MLB.DD (SPAdes) (version 2) | ecosystem: Environmental > Aquatic > Freshwater > Lake | place: Lake Michigan, USA...
CAACAACCCCCCCCCTAAATAATATATGGCAAATCTAAGAATCAAACGGCGCTTGACCGGCGCAGCCGGAGCCCCCTCCAGCTTGCTTTCGGGCGAGCCAGCATACAACAAAATCGACGGCATCTTGTACATTGGCGACGGCTCTGCCGTAGTGCCAATCGGTGGTGCCCATTACGCCACAGCAGCAGCCCTCGCCAGCGAGAGCAGCGCACGCGCATCGGCAGTCTCAGCAGAGGCTTCCCGTGCGACCGCCGCTGAATCGGCCCTCGGAACACGCATCGACAATGTCCTGACAAATGTGGACGCGACGGCGCTCAATTCGTTGAGCGAAATCGTCACCGCATTCCAAGGTGCGGACAGCACCCTCAATGGTGCTATCACCAGCCTCGCCACCAGCGCTTCCAGTGCATTGACCTCAGAGGTCAATCGTGCGACTGCCGCTGAGGAAGCCCTCGACGGACGCCTCGACACCGCAGAGAGCGACATCAACGCCATCGAGTCCGCAGCGACAACTCTCTCTGGCCGTGTCACCACAGCCGAGAGCGATATCAACGCAATCGAATCCGCTGCCACCACCCTCGCGGGTCGTGTGACCACAGCCGAGTCCGACATCAACGCCATCGAGTCCGCCGCAACGACCCTCGCCGGTCGCGTGACGACTGCCGAAGGCAATATCACCTCCGAGGCCAGCACACGCGCTTCGGCCGACTCAGCTCTCGATTCGCGTCTCGACGCTATCGAAGCAGAAATCGACGGCGGCAGCTTCTAGACCCTCCCCCTCCGTGCGGTGGTGCGGCTCGTCCGCGCCACCGCTACGGAGCCCCTTTTTTTATGCATAAATATTAAACCATGCCCACCTTACTGACCAAGCGGACATCCGTCGCAGGCCGAGTGCCGACCGCCCAGCAACTCGCTGTGGGGGAGTTGGCCATTAACCTCGCCGACCGCATTCTGTATAGCAAAAATGCAGCCGGAACGGTCTTCTCGCTGGGCGATGGCGGTGCGGCAGTGGCTTACCTCTTTTCCGCCGCCGTGAGCGGCAACTATCTTTACATCGGCCGCCTGGCTGAAAGCGACATCCCGAACTCGGGTTCGCCGGACAATGCGACAGCCTGGACAATCTACCGCATTACGACCAATGCGGCGGGCGACGCCACCGCCACCCAATCCGCCACCGGCGCGTGGTCAAACAAAACCAATCTCACTTACGCATAACCCATGAACGCTACCAACCCCATCCAAATAGACGGCAAAAACTACGACCGCTTCTCGCTCAACCTTGCCATCAATGGCAAGTATCTACCAGACGGCTCCAGCGATGCGTCCATCGCCGCTCGTTTCATCCCCACCCGTTTAGTCGAAGACGGCGAGCCAGAGCAGGCGCAAGAACAGAGCGTCAACATCGCCCTCGGCAGCCTCTCCGGTTCCGACGAACCAACTCTCACCGCCGTAGCTGAAATCAGCGCGGCACTCCAAAAATTCATCGTCTCGAAAGGACTCTAAGCCATGGCAAACTATCGCGCAATCGCAACGGGACTCTGGAGTGCAGGAGCAACATGGGCAGGCGGGGCAGTGCCTCCAGATGCCGCTGCACACAATGTTTATTCCAACGGTTTCACGGTCACCATCGATCAAAATGTGAATGTCGCTCTACTCACGAATGGCGCAATCGCCGCATCGTTTGTGGGTGGCGGAACTTCTGCGGCGACTGGTGGGTCTTTTAATGTTAGTAGTGCATCTGTAAGCGGCATCGTCGCAAACATAACTGGTCAAGCAGGGAATGGAACCTACGCATTAAACTTTACCGCACCTACTCCTGCTACATTAAATCTTACCGGCAACCTTACTTCTGTTCAGGCTGGTAATGGTAGTGGTGTCATCAATTTCGGAGGAACTGGAACATTAACAGTAATGGGAAACATTACTGGTGGTCCCTCAAGTGGGGCGGGTGCAAATGCAATAAATGTAACTGGCGGCGGAACGCTTGTTGTAAACTCTGCAGTTATTTCAACCTCTGGAAATTTTTCCTCAAACGCAAATAATGCCGCAATAAATATGGGTGGCGCAGGGTCTATAACGCTGAACAACTGCTCGCTTAGTGGTTTACCATCAGTAAACTCAACAAATGGCACAATCACTGCTGTGAATTGCGTGTTTTCAGCTTCAAACTCTGGCCCAGTCGTTGTCTCAACTATTGGCGGCAACCGATTTTCTGGGACATTCATAAGCTCGTCAAATGGTATGCAACCGATTTCAGCGTCTAGGTGGTTCTTAAATTCAACCCCTTCCGCCAGCTACATCCAGCACGCGCTCGACGGCATCAACGCCAATTCATTCGTCCGCTACTACACAGCCGACAACGCCCTCGGCCAAGCCAACCCCACCGATGTCCGCAGCGGCGTGAGCTACGCATCGGGCAACCTCACCGGACGCCTCACCGTCCCGACTCGCGGATCGGTGGCGTTGAGCGTCAACTACGGGCCGTCGATGCCATTCACGGCTACCCGCAGCAGCACGACCGCCACGGCAACGCTGGCCTACAGCTACCCGCTCGTCGTCGGTGATGAGTTTACCGTGACCGGCGCATCAAACTCCGAGTGGAACACCACCTACACCATCGCATCAGTCATCTCTGGCACATCGGTCACATTCACCGTGCCAAACACCCACAGCGCCACCGCAGGCACAGGCGCAGCCATGCAGACCACCGGCACAGCCGTCCTCGATCCCGCCGCCGTAGCCTCGGCAGTGTGGGGAGCAGCCAGCCGCACCATCACGGGTGGATTGGTCGATACCGCGACAACGCTCACCAACGCACCGACCGAAGCCGAAATCGCTAGCCAAGTCCGCACCGAGCTGGCCGTGGAACTTGCCCGCATTGATGCCGACGTCTCCAGCCGCCTCGCGCCATCGGGGACGCTGGCCACGGTGACGACATTGACAAATTCTCCGAATGTTCCAAGTGCAGCGGCTATCGCCGACGAAGTGCGTGTGGAACTGGCTACCGAGCTTGGCCGCATTGATGCCCCCGTCAGCGGAGCGACGGCCCCTTCCGCCGCCACCGTTGCCACCGCCGTGCGCTCCGAACTCGCCACCGAACTTGCACGGGTTGACGTGGCCACCAGCACCCGCCTCGCCACTTCCGGCTACACAGCCCCGAGCACAGCGCCAACGGCAGCGGCTAACGCCAGCGCCGTCCGCGCCGAACTCGGCACCGAACTCGGCCGCCTCGATGCAACCGTATCCTCGCGCCTCGCCTCGGCAAGCTACACAGCCCCGAGCACAGCGCCAACGGCAGCGGCTAACGCATCGGCTGTCCGCACGGAGCTAGCCACCGAACTCGCCCGAGTGGATGCCGCCGTGAGCACACGCCTCGCCAGCAGCGCCTACACCGCGCCAGCAAACAGCGATGTCACGGCCATCAAAGCCAAAACGGATCTACTGGAAACCACCCGCCTCGCGCAGTGCAGCACGGTTGCCACCACCGGCGCCCAACTCGCCGCCGCCCTCAGCTAATGGACACGCACCAAGCCACCGCCTCCTTCACCGGCCTCGTCGCTACGGCGAGCGGGATCACGGTCAGCATGCTGCCGGAGATCGAGGCGTGGCTGCGCGTCTCCTCGCTGGTGATCGGCTGCGCGGTGGGAATTGCATCGTTTATCGTCATCGTCCGCAAGTGGGACGTGCCGCCGAAGGAATGATTCTTAAAACTTAAAACTTTAACCTTAAAACTAACCTCCCCCCATGAACACACTACTCCAACGATTGAAGGAACCGTCCACGTTTCGCGGGCTGGCGATACTCGCAGGACTCTGCGGCTACGCCATCGAGCCAGCTCAAATCAACGCCATTTCTAGCGCCGTCATCGCGGTGCTGGGACTCATCGAGGTCTTCCGCCGTGAGCCCAAAATCTAACGCTCTCCTCATTATCCTGTCGGTCTTCGCTGGCTTCCTGACGATGCTTCTAAGCGGGTGCGCGGGGGGCTACGGCAACCCTTCTGTGTGCTTGCGTACCGACTACGGCACCCTGTGTTATGAGCTACCGCTACCGACATCATCCAAATGATTGACAGACTCGTTGCTATAGCGGCGAGGCAGATCGGGACTCGCGAGGAGGGCGGGAATAATTGCGGCAACGCAATCCGTGCTTTCCAGCGGGCGACGAATCTTGCGCCCGACGATTGGCCTTGGTGCGCGGCCTTTGTGGATTGGTGCGTGTCGAAGTGGCTGGCGGAGCCTGGTGTGGCGGGTTGGCTGGGGCTGCAAGTCTCGACGCCGGATCAATGGCGGCCGAAGACGGCGCTGGCGTATGGATTTCTCAACTGGGCCAAGGATCGCCCGAAGACGGTATCCATCCACCCCGATACGGCGCAGGCGCACCCTGGCGATATCGTGGTCTTTGATTTTTCTCATGTGGGCATCGTGGAGTTCGATGCGGACGACAAGCTCATCACCATCGAGGGCAACACGAATGGGCGAGGGGATCGCGATAGCGCGACGGGTGATGGGGTCTGGCGCAAGACGCGACCAAAATCTCTAGCGCGAAATTTTATCCGCATCCATCCGCGAGGGGCTTGACACGCACCCGCATACTTAACCCTAGATGCCCGACGACCAAACAATCACCGAAGGAGATGCCGGATTCATCGGCATGGCGTCGCGGCTCAACCCGCTCCAGCTCCAGCCTGGCATGGTGCAGCGGTGCGAAAATATGCGCCTCGACCGAGGTGTCGCGCAGACGCGCAAGGGCGCGAAGCGGCTGGGCGATGAGATCTCGTCTGGAGCACAACCGCTGGTGCTGCCATTCATCCTCGACGCCAATGCAAAAATCCGAACCTCGTACTCGGGGGGCATCCTAGCGAGTGGCGTTTTTTCGTCGCCCAACTATTTCGACGCGAATGAATACATTGTCCTGTGCGGGCCGTCGTCGGCGTTTCTGTACCGGCAAGATGTGGCGAATATCGAGGAGATCAATCTCTCGTTCCCAGGGGCGTCGATCCAAGAGCTTTTGGAACAGAGCGACCAGGCGACTTGCATACAGGCTTTCAACCGGTTCTATCTCTTGAGGGAGGCGGATGCGACTCTGCCAGGGTGGGGTGAGGTGAACACTGCTGGCATAGTGGTCTCTGGCACGGCTGCGACGGTAAATGTTGCGGCTCACGGATACTCTGCGGGAATGCGGGTGCGCATCGAAAATGGCGATGTGGCTGAGTTTGCAGGGCACGAATTCGATGTGATCAACCCTGTGACGGCGAATGCTTTTACGGTTGCTGTGCCTAGCGGCACTTTCTCGTCCGGTGGGGCAACGGTGCGGCGGGTCAAGCCTCCGCTCTGGTGGGACGGCTCTACAACTCACTTTCAAAAAGCGGAGGGCGGCATACCGCCCGCGCACGCAACGTACAAGGGGATGCGCTCGGTGGGCTGGGCGGCCTACATCGGCAACCGCCTGTGGATCCCAGACGGCCGCGACACCGTGGCGATCAGCGATGTGCTGGACCCCGACCTCTACGATCCCTTCTTCCAATCCTTCCGCGCCAACCAAGGCAGCAACGACTACCTAGTGGCGGTGCATCCGTGGGTGGAGGGGCAGGCGCTCATATTTATGCGCAACTCGATCTGGCTTGCCAATCTGGCCGATGTGTCGAATGCGAATGCGACGGAGTTCACGGTGGATGCGGCGGTGAGTCGCATCACTCTCCTCACGGATGAGATCGGGTGCGTGGCTCGGCGGTCGATTGTGACGGCGGGGCAGTTTGTCTTTTTCCTCTCCGACTCGGGCGTTTATCGGCTGGATACCCAACTCGACCTTAAACTCCGCGCAAATACTCAACCTCTCTCGGACACGATATCGGACCAGATGGAGCAGATCAACCCGACGCAAGTATACAAGGCGACGGCTAAGTGGTGGGCGAACCGCTACTACCTGGCTGTGCCGATAGGCGACTCCGCGCTCAACAATAACGCGATGTTCATCTGGAACGCACTCAACCAACAATGGGAGTCGAAGGACTCGTATTCGGTGGCCCTAGATGAGCTGATCGTGGCGGATTTCAACAAACAACGCCGCCTCCACACGGCAGCACGCAGTGGCACGTTATTCCTCCTCGACGAAAATGAACGTGGCGACGATGTGCCTTATGCAAATACGGACGACGCCTACACGCCCGTGGATGGTCTACTGCAAACTCGCAGCTACGCCTTCGGCACGCTGGACGCGAAGAGGATTGTGCGCTCGAAGGCGAGTGTCCTCCTTGCGCCGGAGTCCTCCTGTGCGCTGGATGCTGTGACGGTGGACTTTGATAATGACTTTGAAGTCGCGGCCCTCGCTAACACTAGCGACGAGGCGGAGGACTACACTCTCAAGGCGCCGATGCGATGCAAGGCAACCTCCGTGGATCTGCGGTTCCGCACGCTGACGGGGAGACCCGTGCTACGCAAAATCTCAGTGGAGTCCACGCAATCCCAACACGCCGCCGCAAACACTCGTACTCTTAACTAACTCTATGGCAAACGTAACCAAAGGCAAAACATTTATAAACGGCGATCTCGTAACTCCGGCCGCACTGCATCAACTGGTGGACTCTGCGACGGTGAGTAATATCGCAAATGCCGACATTGCAAGCGGTGCGGGAATCGCAGATACCAAGCTGGCGACGATTGCCTCGGCGGGCAAGGTGAGCAACTCTGCCACCACGGCCACGCCGCTTTGGCAAAACAATGCCATCGTCGCTCGTGATGCTAGTGGCAACTTTGTAGCCAATACTATTTCCGCAAACCTCACTGGCACGGCTACGAATGTTTCCGGAACGGTGGCTGTAGCTAATGGAGGCACCGGCGCCACTACGGCTGCTACGGCCAGAACGAATCTCGGGCTGGGGAACTCGGCCGCGCTCAACACGGGCTCTGCTGCTGGCACGGTGGCTACAGGCGACCACACTCATACGGATCTGCACCCACGCGCTCATAGCATGACCTCTGCCAGCGACCACACGGCGGGGACATGGAAGGTCTTTCACAGCAACGCCACTGGCAAGGTCGATGAGATCGGCATCGGCTCCGCTAACTCGGTGCTGACCTCAAATGGCCCTGCTGCTGCGCCGAGCTGGCAAACGCTCTCCGCGACCTCGACAAATGCGACTAACCTGACAGGCGGTTCTGCCGGAACGATCCCCTACCAATCTGCGGGTGGCACGACTCAAATGCTCTCGGCTGGCACGCCTGGGCAAGTCCTAAGAACGAATGGCGCGGCTCCGCCATCGTGGAGCAGCTTTGGCACGTCTGGTAATACCGCAAACGAAGTGGTGTCCCGCGATGGATTCGGCAATTTTTCCGCAGGCACGATCACGGCTAATCTCACTGGGACGGCGACCAATGTTTCCGGCACGGTGGCTGTAGCCAATGGTGGCACCGGAGCGACTACGGCTGCTGCGGCCAGAACGAATCTCGGCATCGGTGCGGTGGCTACTCTTAGTATAGGGACTACGGCAGGCACGTTGGCTGAAGGCAATCACACTCATACGGCGGCTACGTCTGGGGCGGCTGGGTTTATGTCCTCCACAGACAAAGCTAAACTCGATGCAGCGACCAGTGCCTCGACGCCCAATACCATCGTCGCAAGAGATGCGTCGGGTAATTTTTCGGCAGGCACGATCACTGGCAATATCACGGGATCTGCGGCCTCCCTGGCTACCACTCGTACCATAGCTCTCTCGGGCGATGTGATTGGTAGCACTACTTTCAACGGCACGGCCAATGTCACGGCCAACACCGCGATCAATAACCTAGCAGTCACGACAGCCAAGCTCGCAGATGCGTCTGTCACGACAGACAAACTCGCGGCCCTCGCGGTGACCAATGACAAGATCGCGGACGCAACGATCACGGCGGCCAAACTACAAAACGGCTCTAACCAATTTGCGTCAGCGTGGTGCTCAGTGAATGGCAGTATCGCTGATCTGCCAGTATCTGGCACTACATTTTCTCGAGTCAGCGATACGGTAATGCGCGTCACTAGAACAGCCCACGGGCTATTAAACGGTGACTCTGTGACTTTTTCCCAAGCAACTGGTATAGATTTAGTATCCCCTCACAATTATCTAAATGGGACGTGGGTTGTATCTGGCGCGACTGCAAACACATTCGACTTCACGATATCTGGAGCAATTATTCCCACCTCAGGAATTACAACTCAAATCATAAAAGTGGCTAGGATTTTGCGAAAGTTTAACATTTCAAAAGTTGGTAAATTTGCGCCTGGCAAGTATCGAGTTTATTTTTCAAGTACATTTACATCCACGGACTATGTGAGTGTAGCGAGCGGCATTTCAAGCATAACGCCTCCAGATGCGCTATCAATCAGCCCGACCACGCAACAAACAACTTTTTGCGAAATCCTCTGCACTGATTCCGCTGGTGCGGAAGCCAACCCCAAAGCGCTGAATGTTATATTTTTCGGAGGCGCATAATGACCCCCTTCGACAAAGCGATCCTCTGGCAGCAAGAGAACTCCACCGAGTCCTTCGAGGAGATCCTCGGCTGGCACCTCGGGCATGGCCTTGTCTACAGCACGCCGACCACATTCCTCCTTGCGCACGAAACCCACTACGACCCCGAATCTAACGATATGAACTACGACTCCCCCCCGAATGCCTGGTTCGTCCAGCTCGCAGCCGCGACCGGCTGCGCAAATCCCATCCGCGAATTTCTGCGCGTCGCCACCCGTCCGCAGCCGTGGGCGATCTGGTGCCGACGCAACTCATTCCGCCTCCACGCCTACCCGTGGAATGCGCTGGCTCGGAAAGTGAGGCTATCGTAATGGGAGGAGGCTCTAAACCAAAAAAACCTAAGCTGCAAAAAGTGCCGGAGGCTGCCGAGCCGCTGGACTACACGAAGATGTTCGCCGCTGCGCGGGAAAACTCGCGCCTTATAAGCCAAGACCAGCTCGACCAACTCAAGGAGGCATATCCCGAATTTGAAAAGCTCAGTCTCGGGACGATCCAATCCTACGCCGACAAGCTCGCCAACGAATACACCGACAATGCCAACGACGCCGTAGACGCCGCGAGCGGGCAAGCGGTGAATATGGGGGCTGCCGGAGATCGAATCGGAGCAGTCGCCAATCGGGGAGAAAATCTCAGCAATGCCGCGCAACAATTCGCTCAAGGTCCGACCGGCCTCGATGGCCAGATCGCCTCCCTGGGATCGAGCGCTATGGGGCAACGCGCCGATCAAGTCTCGGGCGCAACCGTGCAAGGGCCGCAAGGCTACAGCCCCGCAGAAATCCGCGCCCAACAAATAAGCGCAGCTCAAGCGGGTCCCGCCTCGAATATTCAAGCGTCGTCGGTAGGCTCGCCAGAACGAGTCGCGGGAACAAGGGTCGCGGGAGTCGATCCCATGCAGACCGCCCGAGTCGGCCGTGTGCAAGATGTGCGCTCGAACGACATTCGATCCAGCGCGGCAGAGCAAGCCCTCATGCGCGAAGCCAGTGGAGGGGGCATCTCCGGCCAACTCCAGCAACAGGCCGCAGCCGACCTGGCTCAAGGTCGATCCCTCTCCGCCGAGCAACAGCGCGACGCGACGCAAGCTGCGCGTGCAGGGTTCGCTGCCCGAGGCATGGCCACAGGTAACTCCGCGCTATCCGCCGAACTCCTCAACCGAGACCGCTACGCCACTCAACGCCAAAATGAGCGACGCAGCTTCGCCAGCGGAGCGCTACAGCAGGCCACCGGCATACAGCAAGCGGCCAACCAAGCCTACATGGGCCGAGAAGATTCTAATGCTGCCCGCGCCCAGCAAGCGGCGATGGCTAACCAATCGGTCGCGCAGTCTCGAGCGATGCAAAATGCGCAATTTTCGCAACAAGGGTACACGACCGATAACCAGAATGCTCAACAGCGAGTACTGGCCGAGGCGGGGTATGCACAGCAAGCGGGACTAGCAAATCAAGATTTCAGTTTCCGCGCCGGATCTCAAGATGCTCAGATGGCGATGCAGGCCGCGCTGGCTAACCAGCAGGCAGGGCTAACCTTGGGCCAATCTAACGCCGCGCTCCAGCAACAAGTCGCCCTTGCAAACCAACAGGCAGGACTGCAAGCTGGACAGATCAACCAGGCCGCCGCTGCCCGCGCCGCTGAGTTTGGGCAAGAAGGCGCCTTGCGTGCCTCTCTCGCTCAATCGGGCTACGACCAGCAAGCCAACCTCGCCAACCAAGAGGCCAACCAACGTCAAGTCGAGGCGAATAGAGCGTTCCTGCAAAATGCAAATGCGAGCGGGATCAACTCGGAAATCACTCGCGGCAACTATGCGATGGGCCAGCTAGGCCAATCCGCCAACATGTACGGCCAACAGGCAGCCACCTCCGCCAATGCCGCCGCGCTCGGGCTCAATATCGCCAACGCGAACCTCACCATAGACCCCTACCAACGGGCCTTCGCCCCAGGCGCGAGCTTCGGGCAGAACGTGACCGGTCAAGCGGGCGGGATGCTCGGCCAAGCCTACGGCAACGCGCTCAACACGGTCGGCAATGTGGATACATTTAACGTCAACATGCTCGAGACCCGCCGCAACAGCGCCCTCAACAACAACGCATCCATGCAGGGCGCGTATATGAACGCGCAGGCCCAACAAAGCGCAGGGCAGACGGGCATGTGGGGCAGCATCGCCGGTGGCGGATTGGCAGCAGGCGGAATGATTGGTGGCGCAGCTATTATTGTATAAATGAACAAACTCATCGCAGCGACAGCAGACCGCATCCACGCTTGGCACACGCAATGGCCCAACGCCGCCGTGCTCTGGAGTGGGGGCAAGGACTCTACCGCCATGCTCCATGTGCTCCGGCACTACTGCGAGCTAGACCTCCCCATCGTGCAATACCGCGAGCCTAAGCTCCGCGAGCGCTATGCCTACTCCGACCAACTCATCGCAGAGTGGGGGCTCACCATCTACGACTACCCGCCGACCCGCATGGCCATCGCCGATGGGCCAGATGTGGAAAATGGAACGATGAGATTTGATATGCTCAAGTACTACCAATGGGGACAGACCGCCGTCGTGATGAGCCTCGGCACCGAGCGGCCCAAGGAAGGCGAGAGATTCCTCTGTGGCGTCACCGATTTTCTCCAACGCCCGACCGGCAACTTCAACTGGCCGTGGGAGGCCGTCTATATCGGCACGAAATACGAAGACACCGATCTCATCAAGGGCCATGTTCCGCTCGCCCTCGACATCCGCAATGTCCCTGGCGGTCCCGTGAGCCTCTACCCGATGCGTGATTGGAGCGACGAGGACATCTACACCTACCTCGAGGACCACGGCGTGACGCCCGACCCGACCCGATACATCAAGACCGAGTCCGGTTGGCGCAACAACCCCGACAAATCCCTC
>Ga0209770_10001680_pt1 | contig 11381 bp, 8 predicted proteins | sample LauGreSu1BDMLBDD_2_FD_187572 | JGI IMG/M metagenome (GOLD analysis project Ga0209770, IMG submission 187572) | Freshwater lake microbial communities from Lake Michigan, USA - Su13.BD.MLB.DD (SPAdes) (version 2) | ecosystem: Environmental > Aquatic > Freshwater > Lake | place: Lake Michigan, USA...
CGCCATAACCGGAACCTCCGAGCAGATAAATCATGAGAAGGGGTAGAAAGAAAGGGGGTGAGGCCGAAGGTCAACCCGCAGTTTTCCGGGCTGACTGTCTATCGTTTCTTGTAGTCGCCGCGGCTGAAATACTTCTCCAGCCAGACGTAGGCACAGATGAAGAAGTAGCGGCTGCCCATTTCCTGGATCTTCAGCTTGGCCTCGCCAAATTTGCGGTTCTGCCAGGAGATGGGGATGACCGTCCAGCTGAAGCCGCGCACGATGGCCTTCAGCGGGATCTCGACGGTGAGGTTGAAGTGCGGCGCGAGGAACGGCCGGCAGCCCTCGATCACGGTCCGGCGGTAGGCCTTGAAGGCGTTGGTGGTGTCGTTGAGCGCGATGTTGAAGCCGATCCGGACGAGGAAGTTGGCCAGGCGGTTGACCCAGAGTTTGATGCGCGGGTAGTCGACGACCTTGCCGCCCTTGACGAAACGGCTGCCAAAGACGCAGTCCCAGCCCTCGTTGAGCAGGCGCCAGTATTTCACGGCGTCATCCGGCGAATCGGACGCATCGGCCATCATGATGGTGCAGGCATCGCCCTTCATGTGGTTCAGGCCGTAGACGACGGCGCGGCCGAAGCCATGGGGGCCGTTGTTCTGGACGGGCGCCAGGGTCGGGATCTTTTGCTTCAAATCCTGCAGGACGGCCCAGGTCCGGTCCTTGCTGCCATCGTCCACCACGACGATCTCGTGGGGCACGCCTTCGCGCACCAGCACGGCATAAAGGTCCTGCACGGTGGGCGGCAGGGACTCCTCCTCGTTGTGCGCGGGGATGACGACGGAAAAGAGCTTGAGCGGAGCAGGCTCGGGCATCGGTCAACTCAGGGGAATTCCACGGGTGGCGGCAAGCCCAGGCTCACCGCGGGGCTGACAATTCCAGCCAGCCGGGGCTTTGTTCGGCGTGGGACGCGATTTCTTCGAGGATAACGGTGGTCGGGGTGGCGGGATGCCAGTCCCAGAGACGCGAGGCCTTGGCGTGGTCGAGGACGATCCAGGGAATGTCGAAGGGCCGCGGCGTGCCGTCCGGCACCACGGCGTGCGGGCCGAAGCGCCTGGCGCACCAGTCGCTGAGCTGCCGGAGCGACATGGCGGAAACGGCCCCGCCGGAGAAATTGGCGATCCGGTCGGCGGCCGCGAGCTTAGGCGACTGGAACTGTTTTTCCAGCACCGGCAGGAGGTCGCGGGGGTGCAGGCAGTCGCGCACTTGATGGCCATGGCCGCCAAAGCCGAGATATTTGAGCGGCCGCTTCCGCAGCCACGCGTTGATCCAGTAAGCGAAGATGCCCTGGTCGGCGCGCCCGAACTGACCTGCGCCCGCGAGCACGCCGCAGCGGTTGACGAAGACGGGGAAGCCGAAGGTCTCGCCGTATTCGAGCGCCATGGCCTCGGAGGCGAGCTTGGTCGCGCCATAGAGGGAGATGGGCGCAACCGTGGCGAAATTCTCGCCGAGCCCTGCGGCGGTCACACCGGCAGGGAGCGGCCGCGCGACATCGGGTGCGAGCGCGGCGCTTTTCACGACCGTCGGCAGCGCAGCGAGTGGGGCGATGGAGTACACGCGGCTGGTGGAGAGCAGGATGAAGCCTGCCTTGTGGACCTTGCAGTATTCGAGGACGTTGATCGTGCCGGTGAGGTTGTGGTCCACGAGTTCGCGTGAGCTCGTCTTGCCGTCGATGCCGGCGAGGACGCTCGGGTTGGCGGCGGCGTCAATGACGAAGTCGGAGGCGGGGAGCGCATCCATGGCCCGGGCATCGCGCAGGTCGGCAGTGAGGACCTTGATTCCGAGTTTTTTCAGCGGGGCGAGGTTGGTCTCGCTGCCAGGTCGGATGAAATTGTCGAAACCGCTGACCTCGTGTCCGGCGGCCAGGAGCTCCCGGGCGAGGGTGCTGCCGACGAAGCCGCAGATGCCGGTGATAAGGATGCGCATGCGGGGCGACGGAAGCAGAGGCGGTTGATCAGGTGAAGCGGGAAATGACTGGGAAGACTCCGGTTCGCGCCCTATGTCGGAGGGGGCGGGAGCAATGCGCACCATTTAATTAATCTGGCCGAACATGTAGCGATAGAGTAGACCTGATCACTTATGATCCGTCCCCGCCTCACCCGCCTGCTGGCGGTCCTCCTCACATTCAGCGCCGGACCGGCTTTCGCGGCCAAGCGCATGGTTACCATCGATGCCCCGGCCCGGGCCGTCGCCGGGAGCAAGGTGATGATCACCGTCACGGCCAACACGGATGCCAGCGACGGCGAGAAGATCGGCTTTTTCCACGCGGAGTATTCCGTCGATGGCGGCCAGAAATGGACCGGTTTCTGTTATGATGAGAAGCTTGGACCCAATGCCGTCCGTACGGTCAGCTTTCCGGTCGGGGCCAAGGGGGCGCAGGCCAAGATCCGGGTGCTCGTGGCTTTTCGCGGTGGCAAGGCGGGCGATGTCGACTTCAACGGCGCCCCGATCAAGTGGGATGCTTCCTGGAAAAAGTGGGAGTCGCCCCCGGCCCGGCTCGCCACGATTGACGTGGCGGCGAAGTAAGGCTTGCCGGCCCCGCGGCCGTCGGTCGCGGCGCGGTCCCTTAGGCGGACTTGTGCCGGACCTTCCACGCCCCGACGATCTGGCGGATGGTTTCCTCGAGTGACTGCGTGATGCCCCATTTGGGATAGTGCGCGCGCATCTTGCGCAAGTCGGAATAGTAGCAGATGTGGTCGCCGGCGCGGTTCTGGTCGACGTAGGTGAAGACCTGCGCCTGGCCGGAGAATTTCTCCACGTGCTTGAAGGCCTCGAGAATCGAGGTGCTGTTGGCCTTGCCGCCGCCGAGGTTGTAGACCTCGCCCGCACGCGGATTTTCGACGAAGGCCGCCATGAAGCGCGCGACGTCGAGCGAGTGGATGTTGTCTCGCACCTGCTTTCCCTTGTAGCCGAACACGCGGTATTCCTTCCCCTCGAGGTTGCACTTCACAAGGTAGGAGAGGAAGCCGTGCAGCTCGACCCCGCTGTGGTTCGGGCCGGTGAGGCAGCCGCCGCGCAGCGCGCAGGTCGGCAGGTTGAAGTAGCGGCCGTATTCCTGCACCATGACGTCGGCCGCGACCTTGGATGCGCCGAAGAGCGAGTGCTTCGATTGGTCGATGGTGAACGTTTCCGGGATGCCGTGGGCGTAGGCCGGGTCGGCGTAGTCCCAGCGCGTGGCCAGCTCGACCAGCTTGATCGAGTTCGGGGCGTCGCCGTAGACCTTGTTCGTGCTCATGTGCACGAAAGGCGATTCCGGGCAGGCCTGGCGGGCGGCCTCGAGGAAGTTCAGGGTGCCGACGGCGTTGGTGTCGAAGTCGTCGAACGGGATCGCCGCGGCGCGATCGTGCGAGGGCTGCGCGGCGGTGTGGACGATGACGGACGGCTTGACCGACTTGACCAGCGCCAGGACGCCGGCGCGGTCGCGGATGTCGAGTTCATGGTGGACGAAGCCCTTCAGGTCGGCGGCGAGGCGCTGCTGGTTCCAGCGGGTGTCGCCCTGCGGGCCGAAGAAGACCGCGCGCTGGTTGTTGTCCACCCCGTGGACGGTGTAACCGAGTGAGGCGAAATAAACGCAGACTTCCGAGCCGATGAGGCCCGAGGAACCGGTGACTAGAATCGTCTTGGCCATGGGAGGAGGATGAGGTGGGCAGCCAGACAGGGACCGTGAGTTGTTTCCAGCCGATTTTGTGTCCCGGGATATCCACTTGCCATGAGGGCCGCCCCGGCCGTCATGGGGGCATGGGATGTGCGATGATCAATGGCCGCGGCGGGTGGAGGAACAGCGTCTGGCTGATCGCGCTGCTGTGGCTTGGACCAGTCGGCGCGGTCGAGCGCGAGCTGCGGATTGAGGCTCCGGCCTCGGTGGTCGCGGGACAGTCATTCACGGCGGTCATCACCGCCCGCACCGATGCCGGTCAGGGTGAGCAGGTGGGGTTTCTCCACGCCGAGTGGTCGGTCGATGGCGGCAAAACCTGGAAGCCCATTTTCTATTTGGAAAGGGCCGGTCCTCGCGTGACCCAACCGGCCAGCCTTACCCCGGGTTCGGCGGGATCGACGGTGAAGCTGCGGGTGCGAGCGGCGTTCCGCGACGGCCTGGCGGGCGATGTGGATTACAACGGCGCAGCGCTGCGCTGGCATGAAAGCTGGGCGGAGTGGCGCGAGCCGGCCGCCCGGCACGCGAGCTTGGTCGTCACCGCGCGCTGAACGGGTTCAGTGCAGGCCGTAGGCGCGCTGCAGGGCCTTGGCGCGCTCGATGTGCATGAATTCCAAGGCGGGCACCCGGACGGCCGGATCGCTGGTGGCGGGCGCCTGGATCAGCCGGCGCATTTCCGTGCCCCGCCAGGCGGTGAAGACCGCGAGCTCGGCCGGCCAGGCCCACAGGCAGCGGGCGACCAGCAGGGTGGCCAGGCCCATCGCGATCCATGGCCGCAGACGGACGAACGGCAGCCGGTCCAGGGCGTGGGTCAGCACCCAGGCAGCGAAGGGCAGCGTGGCCAGCAGGGAGCTGTATTGGTAACGTGAACTAAGCGAGGCGAGAAAGCCCGTGTGATACCGGCCGATGCCGGCCAGCAGCGCGCTGCCCAGATCGTAGGCGAGAAACAGCAGCAGCAGGTGCAGGATCCGCCCGCGGGCCAGGCGCAGCGCGGTCACGATGAGACCGAGCTTGGTGCCGGCCAGCAGCAACATCATGCCCGGGTGTAGCGACGTTTCCCCCAGCAGCAGGTGACCGGGATTGAGCAGGAAATAGCTCGCGCCAAAGGCGAGCGCCTCCATCCAGTGCCCGGACATCTGCTGGTGGTTGCCGCTCGAGTTCACCTTGATCAGCACGGCCACGGCCAAGGCCGGCAGCAGGCAGCAGGCGGCACCCGGAAGCCGGCGGAGCCAGGCGCGGGGGCCGGAGGCGGCCAGCAACGGCAGCAGCAGGCCGAGCGCCAGCACCGCGCCGGTGAGCACGCCGCGGGAGAAGGAGCACGCGCTGGCTGTGGCCAGCAGGAAAAGCGGCAGGTGTTTCCGCCAGACCAAGGTCCCCGGCGTATCCCGGTGGATCTCATGCCACCACAGGGCCAGAAGCAGGAAACTGGTGGCGAGCACGGCGGACCACTGGGTCGCCCAACCGAGGGTCTCCAGGTTGGCCGCGGTCAGGCCGAAGGCGAGCTGGGTGGTGAGCACGGCCAGCCAGGAAAACCCCGCGCACTGCAGCAGCCGGCCGAAGAGCACGGTATTGAGCGCATGCGTGAGCCACAGCAGCCAGAGCATGGCGGCGTAACTGCCGCCAAAACCCAGCACTGCCGCCCGCCAGAACAGCTTGAAGACCGGCACGAAGTTCTCGGAAAAAACCAGCAGGGTCCATTCGCGCGGGCTCATCGCCGCCATCTGGTCGAGCAGGAACAGGTCGTCCCCGAACCAGAAGAGCTGGCGGAATTCGCGCTGCCAGATCAGAAACGGCGCTAATGCCGCGAGTCCGGAGACCCAGGGCAGAACCCGCTGCCAGCGCGGGAGGGGTGCGCCCGGGGCCGGAGCCGGTTCGGGCGCAATCGGAACCGGCGCCGCGGGTGTGACTGCCGCGGTCAGGCGGTGCCGCCACGCCTCCACCGCGTCCCAGAGCACCGCGGCGATGAAGACGAGCAGCAGCGGATAAATCGGGGCAAAGGACGAGATGGTGAGGACGGGAAAGGAAGTGGCCTGAATGATGGCGTGCATCAGCACCGAGGCGGCGCAGCTGCCCCAGGCAGCGGCCGCGACGGTCAGCGGGAAGGTCCATTGCCGGCGCCACGCCGATTGAATCACGCGGAAAATAACGATCACTTGCGCCAGGATGAAAAGCCCGAGGAGGACCGGGCGCAGCGCCTTGCCGGCCAGCTGTAGCACTCCGACCTTCCACTGGTTTTGCATGAACTTGGCCACGCCGACGTCGTTGATTTCGCCTGCGACGGGCGACAGGCGTTCGCGCGTCATGTCCTGGAACAGCACCAGTTCCTCCGGCGAGCCGGTGCTCGGCGGCGGAAACGCACTGAACCGGCTGAAACGCACGACGAAGTCCGCAAACTCGCCCGCGGCCTGCAGGAACGGCGCCGTTTGAGCCTGACGCCATGGGGGCAGAAAACCGCTCCGGCGCGGACCGGCCGGGAGCCGTCCGTCGTCGCAGGCCCGGTTGATCTCGTCGGCGACTTGGCGGCAGAGGGCGAGTGTCTGGCGGGCTGACGGGTGCTGGGTCGCCTTGACGGCCGCCTCCCGGAAGGCCCAGACCAGCCAGCCGCCGCCGACCTGTTCCTGCTCGGGCGGCAGCTTGGTGATGGACTCGGAGGCGCCCGCCCAGCCGAGGGCAATGCCCCTGGCCAACTCGGCCTGCACGGTGGCGAAGGCCGGACTGACCGCGGCCATGGCCTCGCGGGCCTCGCGGGTCACTGGGACATACGGCAATTCCGGGCCGACCCGCACGCGGAGCATTGCGCCATAGGCGTCCTGAAAGGCGGCCGCGCGGAATTCGGTGGTGCCGAACCAGCCATAGTGGCGCTTGTTCCGGGCGCACACCAGCAGCACGGGCAGGCTGGCAACAAGCAGGGCGAGGCCGAGCCAGCCGAGAGCGCGCCGGGCGGAGGCGCGGGAAACTTTCCAGCAACCGAACACGCCTGCTCCCGCCAGGAGCGCGATCGCGGGGACCAGCCAGAGGCTTTCCTCGCGGGTGAGGTAGAAGGCGCCGCCGGCCAGGCCGAGCAACAAGGCCCAGGGCAGTTGCACCCGCGCCGGCGCCGACCGCCGCAGATGGAGCGCGATCAAGCCCGCGAAGATCATCAGGCCGAGCGGACCGTAGACATGCTGGCGCAGCACGCGGCCCATGCTCGGGGCGTCGAAGGTCATCGGGTTCCACAGCAGCAACAGGTAAATACCCAGCCTGGCGCCGGCCGACGTCACAGCCGGGCGCAACGCCCGCGTGAAGAGGCCGCAGGCCGCGGCGTAAAACAGCTGCTGGGCGAGGAACAGCGGCAGGCCCACGGTGAACGCGGCGGCGATGAAGAGGGAATAGAACGGGCCCTTGGCCAGGGTCAGCTCGTTGTAGGGCCCGAGCCATTCACCGCGGACCAGGTGTTGGGCGAGCTCGAGGAACAACCGGTCATCATACCCGGCGTTGCCGATGGCAAACACGCCCTGCCCCCGCGTGAGCCAGAGCTTGAGGGCGGTGAAACCCAGCGCGACGCCGAACCAGAGCCGGTTCCGCAGGACGGCAGGGTCGGTCATACGGGATCGGGACGCGTATCGAGCCGCAGCACCCCGAGGAAGAAGCTGGTGAGAATCATCTGGCAGCCAAGCACGAGGCAGAGCGCGCCGGGAATGACCCACCGGAGGGTTTCAGCCGGCTGCAACGGACCGAAGCCGCGGTCGCTCCAGAACCACACGGCGCCGCCGGACAGCGCGAGGCCGGCGACGACCAGCAGCGCGCCGGACACCAGCCCGGATTCCAGGGTGATGTGGCGGAACCAGTCGTCGAACCCCGACTCGGCCCGCCGGAGGCCGGCCCGGATCGCGAAAAATTTGCTGAGCACCGCGAAGGAGGCAGCCTGGAACCCGATCAGCACGGCGACTGCGGCGAAGAGCAGGGTGTGCACATCCAGCGTCACGCGCCCGAGCGGCAGCGGGCCCTGCATGAGAGCGCCCCCCACGGCGAGGCCGGTCGCCATCAGGAAAATGCCGGGATACCAGAACAGCCAGCGCGGGCTGAACAGCAGCATGAAGCGCAGGTGCCGCCACCCGTCGCGCCAGGGCCGCAGATGCGGCGGTCGGTCGCGTCCGTCCTTGCGCAGCACGGTGGGGATCTCCTCGACCCGCATGCCGAACAGCACGGACTTGATGACCATCTCGGAGGCCAGCTCCATGCCGGTGGTGCGGAGATCCATCCGGCGGTAGGCATCGGCCGAGAAGGCGCGGAGTCCGCAATGGAAGTCCCCGATGGAGGTCTGGAAGAACAACCGGCCCAAAAACGAGAGCACGGGGTTGCCGAGGTGGCGGTTTTTCCACGGCATGGCGCCAGGCTGGATGCCGCCCAGGAAGCGGTTGCCCATGACGAGGTCGGCCCCGGCGCGGAGCCGCTCGACGAAGCGCGGCAGGTGGCCGAAGTCGTAGCTGCCGTCGGCATCACCCATCAGGATATAGCGGCCGCGCGCCGCCGCGATGCCGCCGCGCAGCGCGTTGCCGTAGCCCTTGGTGGCGATGGGTACAACCCGCGCACCGGCCTGTTGCGCGAGTTCCTGCGAGCCATCGGTGCTGCCGTTGTCCGCCACCACCACCTCGCCCGCGATCCCCGCCGCGGTGAGGGCGTCCACCGCCTCGCCCACGCATCCCGTGATGGTGCGGGCCTCGTTCAGGCAGGGCAGCACCACGCTTAGTTCAAACGGGGCGTCTGGGCGGGAAGATGACACGGCCGGAGCAAAGCAGCCGCCCCGGGCTTGGCAAAGGCAGAAATGATTGGCTTAAAATTCCCAGCGGAAGCCGACGGAGAGATCGGCGCTGGTCGCGGAGTTCCGGCCTGCGGCGAGCCCGGCGTTGAGCGAGCAGCCGAGCTGGCGGGTGAGGCGCCAGTCGACGCCGAAGGAAGCCTGCACCAGGTCGGTTTCCGCGGGCCGGCCGGGAGCCCGATAGCGGCCCGCCCCGGTGGCGGCGAGCCCGGCGGAGAAACCACGCTCATCCTCCAGTTCGTGCAGCCAGATCACGGAGAGGCGCGGTACGAGCCGTCCGTTCAAGGTGGCGCAGGACAAGTCCAGGCCGGCGCGGGTGCGAAGGGAGCCGACCGACCAGCGGCTGAACGCCAGTTCCGTGCCGGCCGCCCCACCGACGCGGCTTTCGGTGAAATCATCGAGCCGCACGTGCGACGCCAGCACGCCGGCGTAGGGGGTGAGGGTCCAGGCTTTGCTCTGCAGGCTGGAGCCGATCGTGGCAGAGAGATCGGTACGGCGGCCGGTGGGTGCGGCCGAGACAACCGAAGGACGGCCGATGAGTCCGCTGTTGCGGAACAGGTTGTAGTCAGCGCGGCCGAAGCTGGCCGACGCGTTGACGAAAAACCGGGGGGCATCGTATTGCACAAATCCCCCCGGGGCCTGGGCGGAGATCCGCGCCCGGCTGCCGATCCCGTCGAGATCGGCCGTGGACCGGTCCTGGGCCAAGGTGAGTCCGCCGGACCAGCGATTGCGTCGCCAGGTCACGCCGGCCAGCCCGCGGTCGGTGCGGCAGCGGACCGGCGGCAGCCCATCCAGGCCGGAGAACCGGTTTTGCTGCTGCCCGCCCTCCACCCAGGCGGCGAAACCATCGGCCGAAGGGTCGCGACGCAAGCGTGCCATCTGCCGATCCAGCGCCGCCTGATGCCCGGCGGCGGTGCTGAAACCTTGTTCATTGAGCACAGCGTAGCGGTCGGGTGCCAGCTGGCCGAGGCCGGCGGCGACCAGGGCGGGATCCTGCAGTGTGTTGAGCCGCAGCAGCAGGCTGAAATAATCTCCCGCCGCACCCGGGAGGGTGGCGTCGAGGTGCGCCCCGAGGGCCTGCTGGCTGGGCGTGGCCCCGGCGTGGACAAAGGGGCGCTGGATGTAGGCGAAGCTGACCTCGGTGCCCGTATATTCCACGCCGACGGAAAGCATGGGGCTGAGATTGCGACTCGGTGCGGTGGCAAACCGGCCCGTGATCGAGCCGGCCCGGAGGAGAGGGTAACGCTGCGACCCGACAAAATACCCGCTGTCAAAGACGGTCAGGGTGCCGTCCAAGGCGGCCTGGCCAGCCACCTCGAGCGGCGGTCCCGCGATGCCGCTGTGCGGGATGACGCCCCAGATAATTTTGCCGCCGGCTGACTGGGTGAAGGAGCCGGTCACCTGGTAGGTCCGGTTCGATTGATAGAGCACATGCACCGTACCGTGGTTGAGGATGGAGTTGGCCGCGCCGGCATAGAGCACCAGTGAACCGCCCGGATTGACCGTCACGGCGCCCAGTTTCTCGCGATAGGCATGGGCATAGCCGCTGTTGACCGTGAGCGGCACCGCATAAGGGGAGACGGCATTGGTGGAGTAGAGGAAAAGGTTGCTCGATCCATGCTGGATGATGCCGCCCCCCGTGAGGTTGCCGCCGCTGGCGGAGAGATAGGCGCCGCCGACATCGCTGATGTAACGCAGACTGCCGCCAAACAAGGAGACGGAATTTGAACCGAGCAGGAGGTCATCCACGGCCACGATGCCCAGGCTGACGGTGCGGGCGTCGTCGGCGATGACGGAGGTGGCGGCCGGGATGTTGACCGTGGCGCGTTGCCGGCCGGTCGTGCCAGTGCCGGTGGTCGCGCCCGTGATGTCCAGCGTGCGCAGATAGTTCACGTTGAACGCGGTGGTGTTCGCCTGATCGGTGATCTCCAGCACGCCGGAGTTGCCATTGGTGGAGGCCTGGCCGCCCAGCACCTGGACGTTCCCCGAGAAACGGATGATCGAGTCAACGGCCGGCGCCGGCCGGTTGAAGTAGAAGGTGGGATAGCGCAGCGTCGCCTGGTCGGAGAAGCTGAGGAATCCCGGGCCGTAGATCGAGACCGAGCTGCCCTGGAAAGTGCTTTGGCCGGAGAAGGCAATGTGGCCCCCTTGGAAATTCACGCTGCTGCCCAGCAGGCTGGCCTGGTCGGTGAAATCCAGGCGGGAGGTGGCGTTGAGGGTGACCGACAGGTTGCTGGCCGAGCTGTTGTCGCGAAACCAGATCGCATTGGTGCCGGTCGAGGCGTTGAGGGTGACGGACATCGCGGCCCGGGCGTTGTGGGAAAACGTCAGCCGGCCGTTCTGCAGAATGATGGAGGGATTGGGATAAAAGTATGTGCTGCCGTTGGTGCTGGTGATGCCCGCGCCGACGAAGTCCAGGATGCCATAATCCCCCGCGCCCGTTCCTCCGATGGCGATGCCCGGCGTGATCAGGTAGGGATAGTAGTAATAGTTGGGCACATATATTCCGTACTGCAGTTTATCCAGGGTCACCGTCGTGTTGAGGATCCGCAGGTTGTCGCGCTGCAACAAACCGCCAATCGTGTAAACGGCCTGGTCGACCTGGGCCATGGCCGTGGGCCCGTTCGGAACCGTGCCGCTGGACCAGTTGGTGCCGTCATCCCACGAGGAAAAACGCTGCGGGTCCGATGGAATCTGGCCGACCCAGGAGGATTGCGCCCTGAGGTCGGATAGCACCAGGAGAAGTGGAGACAGGACCAGGGCGATCCGGGGGAAGGGAATTTTCTTCATAAGCTGCCAGTAATGACAGCGCTCGGGGAAAATCCCGCTATCCGCCCGCTCAGAAGGTGGCGGTCAGCGACAAAGAGTAGGTACGGCCGCGCCAGTCACCGTAGG
>Ga0209770_10001686_pt1 | contig 11359 bp, 8 predicted proteins | sample LauGreSu1BDMLBDD_2_FD_187572 | JGI IMG/M metagenome (GOLD analysis project Ga0209770, IMG submission 187572) | Freshwater lake microbial communities from Lake Michigan, USA - Su13.BD.MLB.DD (SPAdes) (version 2) | ecosystem: Environmental > Aquatic > Freshwater > Lake | place: Lake Michigan, USA...
CATCATGAACACGGTCGGCTGGGGAGGCGGGGCACTCGGGCCGGTGTTCGTCGGCTGGGCGACCGATCTCGCCGGCAAGGCCGGGGGCGCGGCCGGGAAAGCCGGTGAGATCGACGCCATGAGCCGGGCGATCGCCGCCGGCGGCTTGGTCTATCTCGTCAGCGCCGCATTGCTCGTCGGTGCATACCTCGTCGCGCGACGGTCCCCCGCCCCGTCCATCCAGTGATCCCCGTCGTACCCCACTCCAAGACATCCTCCATGACCGGTTCGCAGCCCCGCTTCCACGGCATCATTCCTCCGCTGGCGACGCCGCTGCTCGACCGCGACACGCTCGATGTCGCCGGTCTCGAGCGGCTCATCGAGCATGTCCTCGCCGGCGGCGTTCACGGCCTGTTCGTCCTCGGCACCACCGGCGAGGGCCCCGCGGTCACCCCGGCAGTCCGCCGCGCCGTAGTGGAGCGGACGCTGAAGCAGGTTGCCGGCCGCGTGCCGGTGCTCGTCGGCATCAGCGATACCGTTCTTGCCGACAGCCTCGCGCTTGCCCGGTTTTCAGCCGACGAAGGTGCCGCGGCAGTCGTCGCCGCGCCCCCGTACTACTTCCCGGCGGCCCAGGAGCCGCTCGAGCGCTGGTGCCGGGCGCTGGTCTCCGCCCTGCCGCTGCCGCTGGTTCTCTACAACATGCCGGAGATGGTGAAGGTCATCCTCGGGCCGGAGCTCGTCCGCCGCCTCGCCGACAGCCAGAGGATCGTCGGCCTCAAGGACTCCGGCGGCGATCTCGACACGTTTGCCGCCTACGCCCGCGTCGTCCGTGACGCGCGCCCCGACTGGACGCTCCTCATCGGCCCGGAACAGATGCTCCCGCAGGCCCACGCCCTCGGTGGCCACGGCGGTGTCTGCGGCGGCGCGAACGTCGCCCCGCGGCTGTTCGTCGAGCTCCAAGCGGCGCTCGAGCGAGGCGACGAAGCCCGCGCTGCCGGACTCCAGCAGAAGGTCCTCGCCCTCGGCCGGCTCTATGATGTGAGCACGCAGCCAGGAAAGGTGATCGTGGGGGTAAAGGGGGCGCTCGAGGCCCTCGGCATCTGCAGTGCCGCCACGGCTGGCTGGTTCGAGGATCTCGACGCGACTCAAAAAACCCGCATCACCGAGATCGTCGCCGAGATCAGGGCCTGACGAGGGAGCCACCGACATGGATCGAGAGCCGACCTACGGCGTAAACTTTAGTGATCCGCCATGAGAGCCACACCTTCTCCAACCGGCCCCGACAGGCGGGACGGCGGCCAGGATGTCGCCGGAGCCACCGCGATCTTCGCGCAGTGGCAGGTTTACAAGTCAATCATCGACCGCGACTTCATGCGGCACAGGGAGATCTACGCAGGGATTCATACCTTCGTGGAGGCCCTCTATCCCCGACGGTTTTCCCTCCTCGACCTGGGATGTGGCGACGCCACCTCCATCGCCCGCACCTTCGCCGGCACCGCGCTTTGCCATTACACCGGCGTCGACGCCTCGGCTGCCGCGTTGCAGGCCGCCCGCCGGCAGCTTGCCGACGCGCCCTTCGAGGTCGCGCTTCTCGAAACCGATCTGCTCGACGCTCTGACCAACGTTGCGGCATCTGCCCGCCCCCGACCGGACCTGATTCTCGCGGGGTTCGTCGTCCACCATCTTTCCATCGACGAGAAGCGCCGGTTTTTCACCGGCTGCCGGGAAGCACTGGCACCGGGCGGGTCGCTCCTTTTCTACGACCTCTTCCGCCGACCGGAAGAATCCCGCGACCAGTTCGTCGACGCTTATACGGATCTGATCGCTACGCGATGGGGACTCGTGGGCGAGACCCTCGAAAACACCTGCCGCCATGTGCGGGAGCACGACTTCCCCGAGACGCTGGCGACTGTTATCCAGCTGGCTCACGATGCGGGCTTCACGCAGCCCGGCGAGGAGCGATTCGTCGACTCCGACGGTTTTCACCGGCTGGTCTGCTTCGCGACGTAGCCATCCGCGGCCGGCAGGTTTCCTCCGATCAGATTCATGGGCTCTGCGAAAATCGAAGCGATCGCCGCAGGCCTCCACAGGATTTGCAGAATGCATGAAGCAGCTAGCCCAATCGTCAGCACAATCTCGTCACAAGGGACTATTGTGCTTGCGCACGGCATTTCGATTACCCATGCGAGCGGCAAGTATGTCTGGCCTTTCTTTTCCGTGATCGGTGGATATCTTCGGCTCGTGGATGTGATTGGGCGCCACGCCGGAATTTGCCAGACAAGGACACGACGATGGGGTCGAATGACATCGTGATTCGAACGGAAGGGGACACGAGAATCGCCGTAGTGCTGCAGCGGCGTGTCACGGGCGCGGACTCCGAGGACTCCATGTGGCAAACGCTCAGGGCGCTCGTGGAGACCGCGAATCCCGGCCCGCTCATCCTCGACTGGGGGCAGGTCCAGCACGTCTCGAGCCTCGGGCTGGGGCAATTGCTCACGCTCGCGAAGCGCTGTCGCGAGTCCCGTAAGCCGCTGTTGATTCGTGGTCTTTGCCCATCGCTCAAACACTTGTTCCAGCTGTTGCGGGTCGACGCCGTTCTCGATATCGAAGCCGATGGCAAGGCGGCCCAGGAAGGTGCGCCGTGACTCTTCGCTCGATCGGGGATGTCCCCGGCCCCCGTGGCTTCGCGGCTCACTGGGATCTCTTCCGGCGCCGCAACCGCTACGGCGAGGTGCTTCATGAGGTGAGCCAGCGGTATGGCGACATCGTCAGGCTGCCGCATCCCGGCTGTACCTCGGTGTTGTTGTCGCACCCCGACCACATCCACGCGATACTCGCGACCAAAGCACACTATTTCCGCATCTTCGGTCAGAACATGCTCCGCCGGATCACACCGTGGGGCGTCGTGGCGACCGAAGGCCAGGTACACGACGAGAACCGCTCGCGGATGATGCTCGCGATGCGGAAGATCCTCTCCCGCCGCATTCCCGGCACGGCGGCGATGATCTGCCGCCGTTGCCTCGACGGCCTCCGGGATGGCGACGTCGTCGACGTTGGAAAACTCTCCCGTGACGTGACACTCGGTGTCGCTGCATCGATGCTGTATCCGTCGGCGGGCGGCGAAATGGCATCGAACCTCGATCATGCCGAATTCGCCACATTGTTTTCCAGATCGACCGCATGGCTCCTCGGCTTCCCTCCGGCCCTCCAGTCGGTCGCCTTCGCCGCGGCTCTTCCAACGACGATCCGAACGCTTCGAGTACATGCGAAACTGCGTCACCAAGTTCGCCGGGAGATCGTCGCAGCGAGATCCACGGTGTCTTCGGGTTCTCCAGGGGACATGGTGTCGCTTCTCGTCGACGGCTCCGAAACGGGTGGCCCGATGACAGAGGAGTTTCTCGCCGACAACATTCTCAACATGCTCCTCGCTGCCTACGAGACGTCAGGCAACGCCCTGGCATGGGCGCTGTGGGCGACGTCGGGAGATCCGTCACTGCAGGCGAGACTCGCCGCGGAGGCGGCGTCACTTCCGGACGATCCGGGTTCGCATGATGCCTGGATGAACGACGCGCACTGGGTCGACGCCACACTCCGCGAAACGCTCCGACTCTATCCGTCGGTCTGGTTGCTCTGCCGCCAGTCGCTCTCCGATTACCGAATCGACGACTGGCTGTTCCCTCGAGGCACGGTCTTCGTGGCGAGCCAGTGGGTCACGCAACGGGATCCGCGTTGGTTTGCCGACCCACTGCGATTCGCCCCCGAGCGATGGGAAGAGGAGCGGCTGGCGGCCACGGCAGGACTTCACCAGATCGCCAAGCGTCCGCCATGCGCTTACTTTCCGTTCGGCGACGGCAACCGCTTCTGCATCGGCAAGGCCACGTTCGAGTTCGAGGCCAGCATGCTCTTGGCGGCTTTCTTCCGTGATTGGGTCGCCGAACCACTGGCGGAATGCCACCCCCACGCCGTCTTCTTCGCCACCATGCGGCCAGAGGGCGCGATGCTGGTGCGGGTGCGACGTCGTTGAGCGGCAGGCAACGTCAGCGAATCTTAGGACGGCACGTTTGGATGCGCACATCGCATGGCGACACGGCCCTCGAAGCGGCGTGAGGGGTGGGCGTCCCTCGTTCGACCACCCCCCGCGAGCCAAATACTCGTGGACGCGGCACGCCCCATGGCCCGGGAGCCACACGCTCTCCGTCCCGCTCTCCTCACACCCACGCCGGCATCCAGCCGCCGCGGTAGGGCTTCGTGAGCAGCTCCGCCGCGTGCGGCACGCCGGAAAGAACGAAGCCGGGGGCGTTCCACGTCAGGAGCGTGTCGGGATGGCGGATCGCGATCGTTCCGAGGAGCACCGTCTCGGTCAGCGGCGCTGAATAGCCGAAGTGGCTCGTCGTGTGATCGGTGCCGCGGATCGCGTCGATCCAAGATGTGTAGTGGTTGCGAGCTTCCTGCACCGGGATCTCGAAGCTCGCGAACTTCTCCGTCGGAGCGAGCCGCGGCATCTCGACATGGGGCACGAGCAGCGTCCCCTCGGTACCGATGATCGCCGAGCCACTGCCGGGGAGAACGACATCGGCGGCGAGTCCCAGGCGCTCGTGCGTCGGCACATGCCCCTCACCGTCGTACCAGTGGACAAGGACCGACGGACCGGCCGTCCGCTTCGTGCCGGGGAATTCCCATGTGACCAGTGACTTCAGGGCCCACACCTCGCTGTTGAGTCCCGGCGACGACGCCCGCACGGTCCGCGGAGCGGTGAGCTCGAGGGCCATGAACACCGGATCGAGGATGTGGCAGCCGAAGTCGCCGAGCTGGCCGTTGGAGAAATCCTGCCAGGCGCGCCAGTTGAAGGGATGGTAGATCTCGGGGAGATAGGGGCGCGAAGGAGCAACGCCGAGCCACTCGTCCCAGTGGACGGTGGGGGGCACGTCGGCCGAGCCTTCAGGGCGATCGTCGACCTTCCGCCAGCCCATCGCCCCCGGCTGCCAGGCGTGAACTTCCTTCACCTTCCCGATCGCGCCGTCATGGACGAGCTTCACGGCGGTGCGGTAGGCGGGATGCGACTGGATCTGGTTCCCCATCTGCGTGACGACCTTGAAGCGCTCGAACGCCTCGCGCATCTGCCGGGCCTCGAAGACGGTGTGCGTGAGCGGCTTTTGACACTGGACATGCTTGCCGAGATGCATCGCCGCCAGGCTGGGGCTTGCGTGCATGTGATCGGGGGTGGAGACGATCACGGCATCGAAGGCCTGCGGCTTGTCGAGGAGCCGCCGCCAGTCGAAAAACCGCTCCGCCGTGGGGAACTTTTCAGCCGCCTGCCCCATGTGAGGCATCGAATCGTCGATGTCGCACAGCGCCGTCACTTCCGCCCATTCCGACGCCGCGGTATCGAGCAGATCGCTCCACCCCTTGCCACCGCAGCCGATCGAGGCGATCCGGACTTTCTCATTGGCGCCATACGCACGCGACCACGACGCGGCCGACATGCCCGCGGCGATGCCGGCGGAAAGACCACCCTTGAGGAGCGAACGGCGGGAGAGGGGGGCACGACGGGGGGAACGCATGGCTATCCTCGTGGGCGTGAAACGGCAGTCCGGACGATTGTGCGGGGAGAAGACGACCTCGACGCCCGAGCGCCCGATCGACCTCCAAACAGTCCCCCACCGCGTGATACTCTATCAATGGGTCGAAAACGGGTACCAGCGGGCTTTTTCCACGGGGCGAGTTCCCCGACTCGTGAGGCCCGGCGGGACTGGCATCGCGAGCCCCTTTCTCCATCGGGAGCCTTCCTTTGCGACTCGGACTGATCAACTCGGCATTCGCCCAGGCCGGCAAGGGGACACGCTTCGGCCTGGAACAGACGAAGCGGCTCGGCTTCGACTCGGTTGACCTCCTGGCCGACCCGCTCGACATGCCCGCCGCCGAGCGCCGGCTGATCGCCGACACCTGCCGCGAGCTCGATCTGCCGATCGTGAGCCTGTGCTGCGTCGCCCTCGGGCTCATCGACTTCAGCCCCCCGGTGCGCCGCTTCCACCTCGACCGCTGCCGAGCCCACCTCGATCTCGCCGCTGAATACGGGTGCCGCAATCTCCTCCTCGTCCTCGGGGAATATGTCTGGCAACAGGAGGTGATCCCGCCGGCCGAGCAATGGAGGCTCGGCGTCGACGCCGTCCGCCAACTCGGGGCCTACGCAGCAGACCGGGGCCTGCGGATCGCCATCGAACTCGAGCCTTTCAAGCTCTCGCTCGTCAACTCGATCGACACGATGCTCGCCTTCCTCGACGACGTCGGCCTGCCGGAAACGGTGATGGCCAACTGCGACATCTCCCACCTCGATCTCGTCCACACCAAGCCGGCCGAGGTCGCGAGGCTCGCCGGCCGGATCGAGCATGTCCATGTCAGCGACTGCGACGGGAAGGTCCATGGCGATCTTCCTCCCGGCCGCGGCGTGACGCCGATTGCCGATTTTTTGGCGGCGATCCGCGACACCGGCTACGACGGCACGGTGAGCGTCGAGCTCGAGTTTTCGCCGCAGCCGGAACGGATCGTCGAGTGGGTGGCCGAGGCCCATGACGCCACCGAGGCGATCCTCGCACAGCTCGGCTGCCGTCCGGCGCGGAGCCGCTGACGGCCCAAGAGAAAAGGGGTTTCCGCACGTGCCATCCTCCGCCCAACGCCGCCGTGCCAGCGCCATCGTCTTCGCAGTCGTGCTGTTCGTCGCGGCCCCGGGTGCCGTCCGCGCGGCGGAATCGCCCGATTTCGTCCGCGACATCCGCCCTCTCCTCGATCGCTCGTGCGCTCCCTGCCATGCCGGGGAGCAGGCGAAGAGCGGATTGCGGCTCGACATCCGCGACGAGGCGTTCCGCGGCGGCGATGGCCACGGGGCGGCGATCGTGCCGGGAAAGGCGGGCGCAAGCGCGATTATCCGCTTTGCCCGCGGGGACGAGCCCGGCATGGAGATGCCGCCGGCCGATGCAAACGTCCCGGCACTCGCCCCAGACGAGATCGCGAGCCTTGCAGCCTGGATCGATGCCGGTGCAGTGTGGCCTGACGGCGTCGATCGGGTGAGCCTCGTGGACCGGCGCGACCACTGGTCCTTGCGGGGCATCGTCCGCCCCGTCCCCCCGGTCGTCCGTGACACCGCGTGGCCGAAAAACGACATCGATCGATACATTCTCGCCAGGCTCGAAGCCGAAGGGCTTCCCCCGTCGCCCGAGGCCGATCGGGTGACCTGGCTGCGGCGCGTGACCTTCGACCTCACCGGCCTTCCGCCGACCCCGGAGGAGATCGATGCGTATCTCGCCGATGCCGTCCCCGGGGCGAAGGAGCGTGTCGTCGATCGCCTCCTCGCCTCGCCGCGTCATGGCGAGCGGATGGCCCAGCACTGGCTCGACGTCGTCCGCTACGCCGACACGCACGGCTACGAGGTCAACACCGAGCGGGCCAACGCCTGGCCCTACCGCGACTGGGTGATCGCCGCCTTCAATGCCGACATGCCCTACGACACGTTCGTCCGCCGCCAACTCGCCGGCGACGCCGATCGCGACGACGCCGCCACCGGATTCCTCGTCACCGCCGCCGTTCTCCTTCCCGGGCAGATCGGCGCCGACGACGCCTCGAAGCGGCTCGCCCGGCAGGACGCCCTCAACGACATCCTCATCAATACCGGGGAGGCGTTTCTCGGCCTCTCGATCGGCTGTGCCCGCTGCCACGATCACAAGTTCGATCCGGTGACTGTCCGCGACTATCACAGCCTCCAGGCGGTGTTCACGGGTGTCACCTACGAGGACCGTGAACTGCATTCCCCGGCGGCCGACGCGCGCCGCGCCGAGATCGCCGCCCACCGAGGGACGCTTGCCAAGCTCGACGCGTCCCGGACGGCGCGGGCCCCGCTCGTCGGGGCCGGGTCGAAGCGGCAACCGGTCTCCCCCCGGCTCAACGTCGACCGGATCGTCCCCCGCCGGGCAACGCGGGTGCGATTCACGATCCTCGCCACCAACAGCCTCGAGCCCTGCATCGACGAGCTCGAGGTCTTTGACACCGATGGCCGCAACGTCGCCCTCGCCTCCTCGGGGGCCACCGCCATCTCGTCCGGCGACAACGTCGCCCCCGGCCGCCACGAGTTGCCGTTCGTCCATGACGGCCAGGAAGGGAACGAACGCAGCTGGATGTCGAGCACCACCGGTGGCGGCTGGGTGGAGATCCGCTTCGCGGAGCCGGCGATGGTCGACCGGATCGTCTGGGCACGTGACCGGAAGGGGGTCTACGCCGACCGGACCGCCATCGACTATTCCGTCGAATTGGCCGACGGCCCCGATGCCCCGCTCGAGAAGGTCGCCGATTCCTCCGACCGTCAGCCGTTCGGAACCGCTCCCGCCCAGGCTCCTGCCGATAACGCCACGCCAGCCGATGGCCTTTCAGCGGAGGACCGTGAGGCCATCGCAGCGATCGATGCCGAGAAGGCCAGGCTCACCGCGCGGATCGCCGAACTCGATCAGGGGCTCACCGTCTTCGGAGGGCGGTTCTCCACCCCTGAGCCTGCCCGAGTCCTCCACCGCGGCGATCCCGAACAGGCCGGCGAAGAGGTCGGGCCACGGTCGCCGCTGGCCTTCGACGACCGCCTCCCGGCGCTGGCACTGGCCACCGATGCACCGGAGCAGTCCCGCCGGCAAGCGCTCGCCGACTGGATCGTCCATCCGGGCAATCCGCTCGCGGCACGAGTGATCGCCAATCGGCTGTGGCAATGGCATTTCGGCACGGGGCTCGTCGAGACTTCGAGCGACCTCGGCCGTTCGGGCACGCAGCCGAGCCATCCGGAACTCCTCGACTGGCTCGCCACGGAGCTGGTGACCGACGGCTGGTCGCTCAAATCGCTCCACAGGAAGATCGTCCACTCGGCCACCTACGCCCAGGGACACGCAGCCACGGCCGACGGGCTCACGAAGGATGCCGGATGTCGGCTCCTGTGGCGCTATCCGTCGCGGCGGATCGAGGCGGAGGGCATCCGCGATGCGATGCTCGCCGTCAGCGGCCTCCTCGATCCCGCCATGGGAGGCCGCGGCTTCGATCTCTTCGGTTCCCGTGGCGGCCTCGATGGCTTCAAGCCGGTGGAGACCTTCACCGGCGCCGGACTCAAGCGGATGATCTACGCCCACAAGGTGCGGATGGAAAAGGAGAGCGTGTTCGGGGCGTTCGACTGCCCCGATGCCGGACAGACGATGGCCCGCCGCCGCCAGTCGATGACCCCGATCCAAGCCCTCAACCTCGTCAACAGCCCGTTCACCTTTCAAGTCGCCGAGGCGTTCGCAGCCAGGGTCGAACGGGAGACGGCGAACGGCGCGGGGGACCTGCTCGAGCGCCAAGTGACGAGGGCCGTGCGGCTCGCCCTCGGGCGGATGCCGACGTCGGAGGAGGTCGCCGATGCGGTCCCGCTGGTTCGTGATCATTCCCTCGCGGCGTTCTGTCGTCTCCTCGTCAACACCGGCGACTTCGTCACCATCCCCTGACAGGTTCCCCATGGCGTCTTCACCGCTCGTCTCGGCTGCCGGAGCGAGTCTTCTCGACCGGCGTGGCTTCCTCGGCCACGCCGCCACGGCTGCCGGCGGAATGGCATTGGCCCAGTTGCTCTCGGCCGACGGTCTTTCTGGCGCCGAACCCGACGGCACCGGCCCGATTTCGCCGGTGATCGATCCGTCGCGTCCGTATGCCGCGCGGCCCCCTCACTACCCGGCCCGTGCGAAGCGATTGCTCGTGATCTTTTGCGCCGGGGCCGTCAGCCAACTCGAGACCTGGGACTGGAAGCCGGAGCTCGTGAAATACGACGACAAGCCCCTCCCTGGCGGGCCGGCGGTGACCTTCCAAGGACCAGCCGGAAACCTCGCCCGGCCGCAGTACGACTTCAAGCCACGTGGTCAGACCGGAAAGATGGTTTCGGAGATGATCCCGCATCTCGCCGGCCTCACCGACGACATCGCCTTCGTCCACTCCCTCACCAGCCGCACGAACACCCACGGCCCCGCCGAAAACTTCCTCTCCACCGGATTCGCCGCCGACGGATTCCCGAGCCTCGGTGCCTGGACGACCTACGCCCTCGGCAGCGAGTGCGCCGATCTCCCGTCCTTCGTCGCCATCCCCGACCCGCGTGGGATCCCGCAGGCCAGCGGCAACAATTGGGGCCCCGGCTTCCTGCCTGCCGAGTTCCAGGGGACGACACTCTCCGCGTCGTCTCCTGTCCGCCACCTCGCCCCCCCCGCTTCGGTGTCGGCGGCCGCTGACGCAGCCATGCGGGAGGCGCTCGCACGCTGGCAGCAACGCCGACTTGCGGAGTCGCCAGCCGACGGAGCGCTCGCCGCCCGGATCGCGAGCTACGAGTTGGCAGCGCGGATGCAACTCGCCGTGCCTGGGGTCGCCGATCTCTCCACCGAGACTGCCGCCACGCTGCGGGCCTACGGCGCCGACGATGAATCACGCCCCCTCAAGGCCGCGTTCGCCCGCAACTGCATCCTTGCCCGTCGGTTGCTCGAGAAAGGCGTGCGGTTCGTGCAGCTCTTCAACGGAGCGTATGCCAGCGGCGGCGAACTCAACTGGGACGGCCACTCAAAACTCCGCGAGCAGTACGACCGTCACGCGTCGATCCTCGACCAACCCGCCGCGGCGCTGATCCGCGATCTGCGCGCCCGTGGCATGCTCGACGACACGCTCGTCGTCTGGTGCACCGAGTTCGGACGCATGCCCTTCTTCCAGAAGGGGGCCCAGGGACGCGACCACAACCCCGACGGCTTCACCTGCTGGCTGACCGGTGCCGGCGTGAAACCCGGGGTAAGCCATGGCGCCACCGATGAACTCGGCGTGAAGGCCGTGAGCGACATCCATCCGCTTTACGATTTCAATGCAACGATCCTCCACCTCCTCGGACTCGACCACCGTCGGCTGTCCTTCCGCCACAACGGCATCGACCGCCGCCTGACCGATGTCCACGGGAGCGTGATCCGCGAGATCCTGGCCTGACGAGATCTGGGCCGGTTGCGGCCGTATACGGTCGATTCCCACGAGGACCGCGATCCCTGGGAAACGAAAAAAGCACGCGTATGGCTCCGCGTGCTTTCCTCGATCGAAGGGCGGTTCCCGTGGTCGCCCCGGGAAACCCGCGACGACGGCTACGGGTCAACTCGGTTCCGGCGTGGGAGGAGTTCCAGGCGCGGAAGGAGGAGGTGCGGGAGGGCCCGGAGGCGCGCCAGGTGTCCCACCCGGGGGACCGTAGCCAGGAGGGGTGCCAGGGCTGCTACCCGGAGGCGCGCCAGGTGTCCCACCCGGAGGACCGTAGCCCGGAGGGGTGCCAAGACCGCCACCCGGTGGTGCGCCAGGTGTGCCACCCGGGGGACCG
>Ga0209770_10001687_pt1 | contig 11355 bp, 6 predicted proteins | sample LauGreSu1BDMLBDD_2_FD_187572 | JGI IMG/M metagenome (GOLD analysis project Ga0209770, IMG submission 187572) | Freshwater lake microbial communities from Lake Michigan, USA - Su13.BD.MLB.DD (SPAdes) (version 2) | ecosystem: Environmental > Aquatic > Freshwater > Lake | place: Lake Michigan, USA...
GCGCCCGAGGGTGCCTGGCTGCGCGCGGCCGCCGCCATGCAGCTGGCGGCCGGGCGTGATCAGGAGGCGCTCCCCTTGCTCGAGGCGCATCTGGCGGACGCACCGGGCGACGCCGATGCCAGGTGGCTGCGGGTGCAAGCGCTCTACGGCGCGATCGTCAGGGGCGGCGCCGGCGACCGTGCCGCCTTCAGGGCGGCGGCGCAGGCCTACCTCGACGCCGGCGGCGTCAACGCGGCGCTCGCATCGGCGTGGCTGCGGGCTGTACCCTAGTTTTTCTTTTTCGTCGGGAGCGGCGGTGGCGCCGGCGGCTTGCCTTCGGCCTTCAGTGAGTACTCCCTGCGGAACTTGACCGAGACGCTCGGGCGGTCGAGCTTCACGTCGAGCAGGCGCGTGCGCTTGCTGGGATCCGGGTTGGTCGAATAGAAGCCAAGCACGTAGTAGTCGCTGGTCTCGGCGTCAACCCGCTTGAGGTCGGCGGCGAAGTCGTTGGTGTTCACGATCGCAAACCCGCCGGTCTCCTCGGCCATGTAGCGCAGCGTGCTGGTGGTTTTCTGCAGGTAGGTGCGCCACTCGCTCTGATCGAGATAGGTGCCGGCGTCGACCACCCCCGCCAGGCCGCGCGGGTCGATGGGATAGAGCGTGGCATTGGCGCGATTGGCCGACAGCGTCAGCTCGCGCAGCAACTGGTGCAGGTCACTGTCGGCGGTGACGCCGCCCAGCTTGAAGTACGGATTGTCCTCGTTGATCAGATAGCGCGTGGGCTCCGAGAACCGGCCGCCCTGGACCCGGTCGCGGCTGTTGCGGCCTTCGGCAAACGGGTCGAAGTCGTATCCCGTGCTGATGTAGATCACCGCCTTGCGCTTGTTGTTGACCTGCTCGAACTCGTTGAGCATGTTGTAGGCGGTGTAGAACGCCTGGCGCGCCCGCGCGCGCACGTCGGCGGGACCTTGCGCCGTTTCGAGCGACTTGAAGATCTCGGACGGGATGAGGCCCGAGCCGCGGGTCTTGCCGACCGCCTCCATCATCATCTTCTTGTCGTAGGTCGGTCCAATGCTGATGAACGACGGCCCGCTCGACACAATCGCGACCATGTCGCCCTCGTGAATCAGCGTGTCGCCAATCGTCTGCAGGAGCTTGCGCACATGGGGCGACATCTCGGGCTCGAAATGCAGATCGTCGATGAAGATCAGCAGCGCGCGGCCGGCGGTGTCGTCCACCCGCGGGCGCGTCGACTTCGGCAACACGAGGCCCTCGGGCGCCGCCCGATCCACCGGCGCGGGGGTCAGCAGGTTATAGGTGCGGCCGCCCTGGACCAGCGAGAACGAGGCGATGGTCTGGGGCTGGCCGTCTTCGAACACGCTGAAATTCTCGCGGGTCAGGTCCGACACGAAGCGCCCCTGGGCGTCGCGGGGAATCACGTCGGTGGACACCAGCGTGACGCCGGTCCGAAAGGTGGGCTGCCCGGCCGCCGGCATCGGCGCTTGAGCCCCCCCCGCTGCCACAGAAATACCCACCAGTGCAGCCAGGGCCGCAAGACGGACTCGCATGCGCTCAAGTATAACGGCAGGCCCTGCTCCCTGATCCCTGATCCCTGATCCCTGACCTGTATAATGCCGCCCATGCATCCGACTCGCCGACAGGTTTTGGGCTCCCTGGCTGCCGCCGGCGCGGCCACACTCGTGGATCCGGGCCAGGTGCTGGCCCGGCTCGCCGCAGACGTCCCCTGCTCGGCCGCCGGCCAGGCCGGCGAGTTGCTGGGCACGCTGCCGCTGTTCCGCGACCGCGCCCAGGTCCAGGCCTTCGGCGTGAAATACGGCGGCGCCGGCCTCGACGCGCGCATGGTCACCGACCTGTCGCTGCTCGAGCCCGGCAAGCTCATCACCCCGAACGACCTGGCGTATATCCGCACCGAAATCCCGGCGGCGGCCGCCGCTCACACCGGGCCGTGGACCATCGAGACGAGCGGCCTGCTCGCCAAGGGCGGGACGCTGGCCCTCGACGCCGTCGCCAGGCAATCGAAGAGCATGGGCGCGCACCTGTTCGAGTGCTCAGGCAATGCCAACCCGTCGAACTTCGGCCTGATGAGCGTGGCCGAGTGGGACGGCATTCCCCTGACCGGAATCGTGGCCGGCCTCAAGCCGTCCAAGGACGCCACCGCCGTGCTCGTGAGCGGTTTCGATCATATCGGCCAGGTGTCGCAGCGCTCCATTGTTGGCGCCAGCTGGGTCTTTCCGCTGGCCTCGCTCGACAAGCTGGGCGCCTTTCTCGCGGTCCGCATGAACGGCGAGCCGGTCCCTGCCGACCACGGCAAGCCGGTGCGCCTGGTCGTTCCGGGCTGGTACGGCTGCACGTGGATCAAGTGGGTGAACGAGATTCGCCTGGTCGGTCCTGACGAGCCGGCCACTACCCAGATGGTGGAGTTTGCCAACCGCACGCACCAGGCCGAACCATTCAAGCTGGCCAAGGACTACACGCCCGCCGACATCCAGACCGCCGCCACGCCGGTGCGCGTCGAGAAGCGTCGCACCGCCGCCGGCATTGAATACCGCATTGTCGGCATCGTCTGGGGCGGCACGAAACCCGTGGAGCGGCTGGCGATGAGAATCACGCCCGCGGCCGCCAAGCCCCAGCCTTTTGACGGCAAGAGCGGCGAGTTCACGCCGTTTACGGTGTGCCCGACGCCCAAGACGCACGCGACCTGGAACCTGTGGGAGTACCGCTGGACGCCGGCCGCGCCGGGCACCTACGACATCGCCTTGAAGGTCGCCGACCCCGGCGTGCCCCAGCGCCGGCTCGAGACGGGCTATTACATGCGGCAAGTCACGATCGATGCTGTCTAACCACGAAGAACGCGAAGCACACGAAACCTAATTGGTTGCTTCGTGTGCTTCGTGGTTGCTATTTCACCGCGTCGCGCGCTTCGGCGATCTCGGGCAGGCCGGGATCGGCGAGGCGCCAGTTCGCCAGGAACCGTTTGTAGGTGGCGCGGGCCGACGCCGCATCGCCGGCATTGCGATAGGCGCGGGCGAGGCCGAGCACGGCGCGGCTGCGGTTGGGCGTCCGGGCGAGCGTGCGATCGAACCAGACAATCGCCTCCTTGGCGCGCCCTACCTGCAGCAGCAACTCCCCGTACAACTCGTCAGCCCCCTTGACCGGAAACGGACGGCCGATGGGCTTGGGCATGCGCGCCTGCAGCGCGGTGGCGCGATCCATCATCGCGAACGCCTCGGCATGCCGCCCGCGCGCGAACAGGTCGAGCGCCTCCATCTCGCGCAACATCACCTCGGCCTGCTCGCGCAGCCCCGCGTCCTGCGGCGGCGCGGCGGCAGTGCGCAACTGCTCGATCGTTGACTGCACGCGCGGCGCATCGCCGAGGTTGACGGCGCTCAGGCCGATGGCAAACAGCTCCTCGATGTTGTCGAACGTGGACTGCCCCTTCATCTCGCTCCAGCGCTCGCCCTCGACAATGTAGCGGGCGCGCATGGACCCGCGGTCGTTGCGCAAGGCGTCGATGGCGCTGCCGCGTCCGATCTCGCTCTGTTCGCCGTAGCCGTGCCCGCCGGCGTGCTGCGGGGACTGGATGACCGGCACGCCTGCTCCCGCCCGGACTCCCGGCTCCCGGCTGCCGGCTGCCGCCTTCATCGCCTCGTCGACGAAGGCGATGGCCGCCTTGGTCTTCGAGAACCGGCCCTGCTGGGTCCACTCGTACTGCAGCCAGCCAAGGCTGTGGTAATCGCGGCTGCTGATCGGCAGGCCGCGGCGCTTCGCCCACGCAATGGACGCATTCCACGACGCCTCGTCTGCCAAGGCGGCTTCGTCCCACAAGCCGGCCTGCAGGAACGAGTGGGCCGGCATGTGCAGCGCGTGGCTGGCGGCCGGCGCGATCTTCGCGTAGGCGCGGGCGGCCGGCAGGCCCTTCGCAGCCAGGGTCGGGTGGTCGTAGGCGTGGAGAATGTAGTGGGCTGCGCCGGGATGGTTCGGGCTGCGGGCGAAGACCTTTTCGGCGATTGCACCAGCCTGGCGCCGAATCGGCAGCGCGGCATCGCCCAGCGGCATCGTCGCCAGCAGCGCCAGCGCATAGAACGTCTGCGCTTCGTCGTCGGCGGGATTCTCTGCTGCGACCCTGGCCATGGCCGCGGCATGGGCGGCGGCCCGGGCCGGCTTGTCGCCCGGCCCGAACAGCGCCTCGACAGCCCGCATGAACCCCTGCTCGCGCGCGGTCCCGGCCCTGGCGATGCGGGCCTCCGGTGTCGGCCCGAGCTTGGCCAGGGCGGCCCTGCCCTTGGCGACCTCCTCGAACATCCACAGGGGCTGGCTGAAGCTCATTGCCTCGCCCCAGTACGCCATCACAAAACCGGGATCGGCCTTCTGGGCGGCGCGGAAGGCGTCAATGGCGTCTTCGTAGCCGAAGCTGTGGAGCCAGGCGACCCCACGCCCAAAGTCGGCTTGCGCCGCGGGGCTGCCGGAATTGGCGAAGGCGGCGCGCCCAAGCTGGCTCCCGGACTGGGCGAGGGGAGATACCAGGGCGGCGCACGCCAGGGCCAACGCGAGAAACAGACGCATGTGAGACAAGCCTAGCGCAAAAAGAAAACGGGGCGCCCTTTTGGGGGCGCCCCGTCTGGAATGACCGACTTTCCGCCTTAGAACGAGAGGCGGAACGTGAGCTGCGTCAGGCGCATGAAGCCCGACTGCGTGCGGATCTGACCGAACGTCGCGCTACCGACCGTCGAGATCGGGCCGGTCACCTTGACGGTGTTGGTGAGGTTCAGCACTTCGAGCTTGATCTCGCCACGCATGCTGCCCTTCAGGTTGACTTCCTTCGCTGCCGAGAAGTCCCAGTTGTTGCGGTGGGGCGTCCGGAGGTCGGGCAAGGTGCGCGGCAACGTGCCGAGCGTGTAGGTCGGCGCGGCCACGAAGCCGGCGGCGTCGAGCCACACGCCGGTGCCGCACTCCTGGGTCGCCAGGCAGCCGGCGCCGGTCGGAGGCGCGATGCGCTCGTAGCGGGTGCCGGTGGTGGCGCCGCTGCCCGTCCCGGGGTTGGCGTACTGGGTGCGGGTGAAGATGTTCGTGGTGTTGGTCTGGTTGCGGACCTGCATCGGGAAGCCGCTCTCGATGCCGATGATCGACGAGATGGTCCAGTTGCCCAGGACGGCGGCGCCGAAGCCGCTCTGCAGCCACTTCTTGCCCTCACCGAACGGCAGTTCGAAGATCGGCGCGATGGTGATCTTGTGCGGCACGTCGAGGAGGCCCACGGCGTATTCGGCATCAAGGTTGTATGCGTCCTGCATTTCCGTCGCCGCGCTGGAAAAGAAGTTCGACTCGGCGAACTGGTTGTCCTTCAAACGGCTGTAGGTGTAGTTGACGCGGCCGCCCCAGCCGTTGGTGATGCGCTTCTCGAACTTGAGCACCGCGGCGTGGTACTGGCTCTCGCCGAGCGTCGCCTGGCGCATCAGGATGTTGTTGAACTGGGGGAACGGCCGCAACAGCTCGCGGCGCTGGATCGTCGCGCTGGTCACGCTCTTGCCCTGGCCGGCCGGCAGCCCGAAGAACGGGTTCGGGACCTGCTCGAGCAGCGCGGAGCTCAGCGACAGGTACTGCGTCGGGACCTGGTTGATGTTGATGATGCCGTCGTTCGACCCGCCGAGGCCGAGGTCGCGGCCGGTGGCGCCGACATACTCGAAGCCCACCGCGATATTGCCGGGCAGCTCACGCGACAGATCCACAGAGTACTGCTGAATCTTGGGCGCGCGCTTGTTCTGGTCGATGAACTCGATGTCGCTGCCGACTCCGGTCAGCGCACCGAGAGTGTTACCCACAGGCTGCAACACACCGTTCGGGAAGGGGTTGGTCAGCGAAACGTTCGGGATGAACTGGGCCTGCGGCGACTGCGTCACCTGCGTGTAGCCGATGTTGCCGTAGTTCTGCGCGCCGACCGCCTGGTAATTCCAAGGGGCCCAATACAAGCCGTAACCGGCGCGGACCACGGTCTTGGGGTTGAACGAGTAGACCATGCCCACGCGCGGCGAGAACTTCACGCCGACCGGGTTGCCCTGGTATTCGTTGGCGCCGTTCTGGCCGGCGTAGACCAGGCCGCCGCGGACCGGCTGGCCGTTGATGTTGAGGGCGCCGAGCGCGCCGCCCGGGTTCAGCGTGCGGTCGAAGGCAACGGTGAAGCCGTTGTTCTTTTCACGCAAGCCGTCTTCGTGCTCGAGGCGGATGCCGTAGTTCAGCGTGACCTTCGGGCTCACGCGCCAGTCGTCCTGGAGGTAGGCGCCGTAGTAGTTGGTCCAGGCGTTGAACCGGCTCGACATCGTCACGGTGCTAGGCGTATCCACCTGCGCCGCCGGGTAGCCCAGCAGCATGCTGGCCAGCGCGTTACCGGACGTGGCGTTGGTGGTCTGGGGGTTGGACGAGGTGAACAGGCGCGTGAACGCGAACAGGCCCGCGCCGCCCGAGAACGACTGCGTGTCGACGCTGATGTTCCGGTAGTCGACGCCGGCCTTCACCGTGTGGCTGCCGAGGAGCTTCGACACGGTGCCGTTGGCAGACCACGAGTTCCAGAACAGGATGTTCGGATCGATGGCGCCGAAGGCGTAGTAGTCGGTGATGGTCGCGCGCGGGAACTTCTTGACCTGCAGCCCGTTGGTGAACGCCGAGTTGAAGCCGAGCTGGGTCGGGTCGTACTCGACCGACAGCGTGTTCTGGTCCTGGAACTTGGTCCAGCCGTAACGCAGGGTCACCACCGTGTTGTTGCTGGGCAGCCAGGTGTTGTTGAGCGCCAGCACCTGGACACGGCGCTTCAGGATGTAGTCGGCGCGGTCGATGAACGCGTTGGGCTGATTCTGCGGCACTACCGAGTTGGCGCAAGGCTCGTCGGTCTTGTTGTACAGGTAGAAGCCGTTCAGCGAAATGCTGTCCGAGAAGCGGTGATCGACCTTGCCGGTATACATCACGGCGCGGTCGTTGATCTCGGCAATGCTGTCAAAGTTATTCGAGCCGTTGCTGACGTCGCGCGTCGGGCTCGGCAGGTAGCTCAGCATCTTTACGGCCACCGGATTCATGCGGTTGGCCGGAATCACGTTGCCGGGGAACGGCTGGCGGTTGTTGCCGCTGGCGTCACCGGTCAGGGGATCGTAAATCACGACCTGCTGGCCGGCCGAGTTCAGACTCTGCGAGAAGTCGCCAGCCTTCTCACGCGCGGTGGGCAGCCGGGTCGGCGCGTTACGCGTCGTGTTCGAGCCGTAACCTTCCACCGAGAACCAGAAGAAAGTGCGGTTCTTGGCGACCGGGCCGCCGAAGCCGCCGCCGCCCTGGTGGAAGTAGGTTTCCGGCAGCGGCACGCCCGCCAGCTCGGAGAAGAAGTTGTTCGACGCGCCCCAGCGCGGCCGGGCCTGGTAGAAACCGCTGCCGCTGAAGCTGTTGCCCCCCGACTTGGTCGCGACGTTGAAGGTGCCGCCACCGGTGCGACCCGTCTCGGCGTCGTACTGGTGCACCTGCACGTTGACGCCCTCAATTGCCTCGATGTTCGGGTTGGCGGTGGCGCGGTTACGAAGGTCGGTAATCGGCACGCCGTCGACAAGGTAGTTGTTGGCGCGGCGGGCGCCGCCGCCAAGCGACAGCAGCGAGGCGTTGGTCTGGTCCTGCTGGCGGTTGAACTGCGCATCGCCCGACGCCACCACGGTGGGCACGGTCACGGCAAACAGGAACGCGGAACGGCCCGCGCTCGGCAGCGATTCCAGCTGGCGCGAGTCGATCACGCTGCCGGTCGACGCATTCGAGGTGTCGATGAGGGGCGCCTCGCCGGTCACGGTGATGGTCTCCTGCAGCTGGCCGACATCGAGCTTGATGTCCATGGTCACAAACTGCTGCGTAGCGACGCGAACACCCTTGTTTTCAAAGGTCTTGAAGCCGGTCAGCTCGGCCTTCACGGTATAGGTGCCTGGCGGGACTGCCGAGAAGTTGTAGGCGCCCTGCTCGTTCGACACGGCGTCGCGCGTGGCGCCGTTGCCTTCGTTGATGAGCGTGACGGTGACACCCGGGACGATGCCGCCCGAATCCGTCACCGTGCCGCGCACACCGCCCGTGAACGTCTGCGCCCACGCCGTGCTCGAGACCAATGGAACCATCAGCAGCGCCAGCAGGCACCACCGTGACAAGGATTTCCTCATACTCGCATTCCTCCAAATCGAATAAGCCCGCCGGCCGGTTCTACCCGGCGTGAACGGACACAACGCAGTCGCACAGACAAAGCAATTTCAACGGGCCAGCTGATGGGAGACAACTTTTCGCAAGGTAGCCGGAGTGTAGGACAGCCGCCCGGCCTTTGCAACATCAGAAGACAAAGACGCATCCAGTATTTTGGATTTGGTTTAAACGGTCGTTCTTATCCGTCAGTTACCGCGCCCGTGCTTGCCGTCGATACCTGGCGGGCATACTTGGCAAGCACACCGCGGACGTAGCGCGGCCGGCGGGGTTTCCACGCCGTGCGACGCGCGCGCCACTCCTTCTCGGTCAGGTCAACACTCAGCTGGCGCGTGCCCGCATCGATCGTCACGGTGTCGCCGTTCTTGACGAGGGCCAGTGGCCCGCCGACAAACGCCTCGGGGGTGATATGGCCCACGACGAACCCGTGCGTGCCGCCGCTGAACCGTCCGTCGGTGATGAGCGCGACTTCGGCGCCCAGGCCGCGGCCCATGATGGCGCTCGTCGGCGACAGCATCTCCCGCATGCCCGGCCCGCCCTGGGGCCCTTCATAGCGAATGACGACGACGTCGCCCGGCTTGACCTTGCCGGCGAGAATCGCCGCCAGCGCTGCCTCCTCGCGGTCGTAGACTCGCGCCCGGCCGCTGAAGCGCTCCCCTTCCTTGCCGCTGATCTTGGCGACGGCGCCTTCGGGCGCGAGGTTACCCCGCAGCACCACCAGGTGGCTGTCCTTCTTGATGGGATCCGCGACGGCGCGCACCACCTCTTGCCCGGCGGGATAGTCGGCGGTGCCGCGCAGGTTCTCGGCGAGCGTACGGCCGGTCACGGTGATGGCGTCGCCGTGCAGCAGGCCGGCATCGAGCAGGCGCTTCAGTAACGGCGTCAGGCCGCCAATCCGGATCAGTTCCGCCATCACGAACTTGCCGCTCGGCTTGAGGTCGGCCAGCACCGGCACCCGTTTGCCGAGGCGGGTGAAGTCGTCGAGGGTCAGCTTGACCTGGGCGGCATGCGCAATCGCCAGCAGGTGCAGCACGGCGTTGGTCGACCCGCCCAGCGCGATGACGACGGTGATGGCGTTCTCGAACGCCTGGCGCGTGAGGATGTCGCGCGGCCGCAAGTTGGCCTGGACCAGCCTGACCACCGCCTCGCCCGCCCTCGTGCAATCGCGCTTCTTGTCATCGGAGATCGCCGCCTGCGCCGAGCTGTTCGGCAGGCTCAAGCCGAGCGCCTCGATCGCCGACGCCATCGTGTTCGCCGTGTACATGCCGCCGCACGAGCCGGCGCCGGGGCAGGCATGTTGTTCGAGGTCGGCCAGCGCTGCGCCCGACAGCTTTCCCGCCGCGTGCTGCCCCACCGCTTCGAACACCGAGACGATGTCGACCGGCCGGTTCTGGAAGAGGCCGGGCATGATGGTGCCGCCATACACAAACACCGCCGGCCGGTTGAGCCGGGCCATGGCCATGACGCACGCCGGCATGTTCTTGTCGCAGCCGCCGATCGCGACCAGGCCATCCAGCCCCTCGGCCGCCATCACCGTTTCAATCGAGTCGGCAATCACCTCGCGCGACACCAGCGAGTACTTCATGCCCTCGGTGCCCATCGAGATGCCGTCCGAGACCGTGATGGTGTTGAAGATTGAGGCCTTGCCGCCGGCGCCGTTGACGCCCTCGGCCGCGTGCCGCGCCAGGGCGTCGATGTGCATGTTGCACGGCGTCACTTGGCTCCAGGTCGAACAGACGCCGACCTGTGACTTCTGGAAATCGGCGCGCGTAAAGCCCACGGCGTGCAGCATGGCGCGCCCCGGCGCGCGTTCGGGGCCATCGAGCACTGACGATGAATACGGTCGCTTCATAAGTGCAACAGCCTGCCACAAATTCACAGGAGATAAAGAGGTCAGGAGTAAAATTTCTTCTAAAACTTGATCCCTAAACACCTGATCTCCTGATCTCCTGTTTGATTCGTAGGCGCGTATGATCGGGGCGTGGAATCGGTGCGCCTGGATGTGTGGCTGGACGTCGCGTGCGTGTTCAAGACACGCTCAGAGGCCCAGAAGGCCTGCAAGCTGGGGAAGGTCAGCGTCGGCGGTCAGGTGGCCAAGCCGCATCGCGAGGTGCGGGTTGGCGACCAGTTGATCATCCAGCGGCCGATGGGCCGCAAGCAGCTGCTGACGGTGCTGGGCGTGGCCGACCGCAGCATCTCCCGGGCCGAAGCGCGGCTCCTGTACGAGGACACCTCCCCCAAACCGACGCCGGAGGAGATCGAGCTCCGCAAGCTCGAGCGTATCTACCGCGCCGCCGCGACGCCCCCTACCCGCCCCGGCCGCGACCAGCGCCGGACGCTGCGGCGATTGAAGCGGGGGGAGTAAGATGCGGTCGTGCCCCTACGGTTCATCATCCTCCTCCTGGCGGGATCGCTCTTTTTCTTCCTGCCCTTCACGGTCGACTTCCTCACCGATTGGCTGTGGTTCGGCGAGGTCGGCTACCAGGCCGTCTATTCGACCGAAATCTCCGCGCGGGCCACGTTGGCCCTGGCGGTGTTCACGGTGGCCGCCGGGTGGCTGACCGCCAATGTCCGCGTCGCGCTGGCCGCGATTTCGCCGGCGCCAATTGCCTTTACCACCCGTGAGGGGTTCACGGTCGCCCTGCCGACCCGCGATCAGCTGAAACCCCTCGTCATGCTGGCCGTGGTGGTGGCGGCCTTCCTGCTTTCGTCGTTTGCCTCGAGCCAGTGGATGACCGTGCTCACCTGGTGGCACCAGGGTCCGTTCGGCAAGAGCGATCCGGTGCTCGGTCACGATGCCAGCCTGTATATCTTCACCCTGCCCGCCCTGGAGCTGGCCCGCGGGCTGGTGATGGGCATGATCATGCTGGCGGCGCTCGGCGCCGCCGCCCTCTACGTGGCCGCCGGGCAGATGGCGCTGACGCCGTTCGGCGTGAGGGTCGACGAGCGGGCCCGCCGCCACCTCACGTGGCTGGCGGCGGCATTCTTCCTCACTCTCGCGCTCGGCGCCTGGCTCAGCCGCCTGAACGAGGTCGTGGCGCCTTCCGGGATCATCCAGGGCGCCAGTTACGCCGACGTGAATGCGCGCATGCCCGCCGCCCTGCTGCTGATGGGCGCCGCGCTGGTCGCGGCCGGCCTCGCCGCCGCCTCGGC
>Ga0209770_10001691_pt1 | contig 11333 bp, 21 predicted proteins | sample LauGreSu1BDMLBDD_2_FD_187572 | JGI IMG/M metagenome (GOLD analysis project Ga0209770, IMG submission 187572) | Freshwater lake microbial communities from Lake Michigan, USA - Su13.BD.MLB.DD (SPAdes) (version 2) | ecosystem: Environmental > Aquatic > Freshwater > Lake | place: Lake Michigan, USA...
GTTGAACTTGCAATATTGAACAGTAGACATGATATCTGGTTGATCTGCTTGAAAGTAGATGAAATAAAACTAAAAGAAAGAAATCATTTTTTATAATAATTGAAATAAATTAATACAAATAAAAAGATTTAAGAAGATTAATAAGAAATCCTTAAATCAATTATTTAAGTGTGTTCATAAAATCATTCATGTTTTTTGTTCCCATACTTGAATTACAATCATTCATAATTATATATAGAAAATAACTTAAATAATTTTATAATGACTAAACATAAAGCGAAGATTATAAATTATCCGCTGTAAAATATTTTTTTTAAAAAATAAACATATGAAAGAGAATACTTGTAAAATATTTAAATGTTCTATAAGAAGTTTATTTAAATGGATTAAAAGATATGAAGAAATTAAAAAGCATAATAGAACCTATATCATACAAGGTTAAAAGAACATATTAAGTTTATATTAGAAGAACTTAAAAATAATAAGACTATTACAATAGAAGATTTACTAAATTTAAAACTTTAACTTTAAGTAAAACACATCTTCATCGCATAATAAAAGAAAATTACATATCATTAAAATTAACTAAAATTAAACATGAACCTATTAAGAGATTTGGTAAGGATATTAATATTAAAGAAAAAATAAAACAATTTTATAATGAAATTAAAAATTATAATTGACGAGGTAATTTATATATGAGACAAGTATAAACTCATTACAATTAAGACATCATTATAGCAATTATGTTAATAAAAGATGTGTTATAAAAACTAATTCACAAGAAGTTTTCAAAAATATACAGGTATTTTTGCTATTTCTGTAAATAGTGTAGAAGGTTATGAATTGTATAATAAATGTGGTATTAATGGTGATAGATTATTGGCGTTTTTTGAAAAATTTATTACAAATAAATATAATTATAATTTAGATAATGCAAGTTCTAATATCAACATATACAAATAGTATATAAATGTTTTTAGTCTTCTAAAATCTAAATTACAAAAGAAACAAGGACTATAATAATATTAAAAATGTAATAAAAAAACCATACTAAAAGAGTATTATAAGAAACTATTTAATGGAAAATATAATATACAAACAGATTATATTAAAAAAATAAAGTAAGAAAATACAAAAATTATAAAGACTAAAATCTGACATTTTAAATAGTAAAAGGTGTAAAATATTAATTTTATATTCATTCCAGTCTATAATATTTCTTTCTGTAAAAATAACAGACCCTATAATTCCTTCAACTTTAAGATTAAATGACATATTTTTATTTAAGTTATAAAATATATCATTTTTTATTGTTATTAGTATCAGAACAAATATCATATAATAATATTTTAGATATTTACACACATACCATTATAATATATAATTGAATCTGTAGTCAATTTACTTAGTTTTATTTTATTTCTGAGTTCTGATTCTATAATATATTTTTTTGAATGAACAACAAATTCAAAATTTTCAGTTGGTTTTTCTAAAAATGTTATTCTAATTTTGAATTCGTGATACATAGCAGCAACAAAAATAAACTCTTTTACAACTCGGGCATCATATAGATGCCCACCTATATAATAAGTTATTTTAATATTTTCATTTTTGGGTGATACCTCAATATTATCCATTATATCACAATCTCTTTTTGGTGTATATTCAAAAAAATAATTATCTTTTTCATCAGCTTTTAAAAAAGCAGTTGAGAATAACAAAAATTTATCTTTATTATAATATGTAACCATATCTATCTTTTTTTTTGTGTTTCTAAAATAAAAAATTTAACAGCATTATGATAATTCATTTCCATATCACTATGTACAATAGATGCATTTTTCATAAATTCATTATAGTTAATTGTAGTAGTCATTATATTTATATAAAATTATCTTTTTAAGTAATATTAAAATATATAATTATTTACATTTTACAAAATAATTTACTACCTAATATTTTTTTCATCTAATTCATCACAATTAAAACATACATCTAAATTACCTTTTTTTAATGAAGCAAATTGACTTGATTGGATTTTAAACATATTTTAGTGTTTACACCCTTGAAGATTTAAAATGGGACAAACCCCACTAAAAATCAAAAAGGTTTGCTCTTCACAGAGCGTGTAAATTTTGGTTTTGGTAATTCGTCTAAACTACCTGATGATTTATTTGTTCTTGATAAATAATTTGGTCTTTCTTTATTATTTTTTATCGCATTATATATATAATGAAAAAAAATAAAACTAATAAAATTAATAAATCTAGCAAAATTAATAAATCTAGCAAAATTAATAAATCTAGCAAAATTAATAAATCTAGCAAAACTAATAAATCTAGCAAAATTAATAAATCACTTAAAAATCATAAAACTAATCAAGACAATTGTATAACTAAAAGCGGTAAAAAATGTTATTTTGTCGGGAAACCTTATTATGCCCATTTACAAAATGATTAACTTATTATTAAAATTATAATATAAAATATTATTTTATATCATAAAACATATAATAACATAATAATATACAAGACCTCAAAAATTATAAAAATCAATTAAATAGAATATTGAATTCCTACTAGTCCTTGATTATATATCAAAATATTCCAATAAGGCATAAATATATCCAAATATGGTTCACATTCACCATTTAATGATTTAAGTGTTATATATATTGTTACTTTATCAAATAAAAGACATATTTATACAACCAACTATATTGTTAGAATTATATTTTTCATCAATATTAAATCCATAATAAGTTAACATACCAACATCTTCATCATAAATATTCAATAAATTAACATCATAATTGAAAGCAATTAAATTATCGTTTAATGTAATATTTATATTTTGAATTTCATGTTCGCAATCTCTAACAATAAATATTCCTTGATTTATAAAATCTATTTGTGTTTCTAACTTATAAGTATATTTATTTTCATTTTGCTCATTTAATGGTATTTTTAAATGTCTTATATTTCTTATATTATGTTTTATTGGGTGTACAGTAGAAGCAAGTTGTTTTCTTTCTTCATTATCCAAAATATATTTATCCACAACAATTTCAACATTATAATCACATTCTTTATTAGTTAGTCTAACGCTGATTTCACTAAATTGTAATTGAATTATTGCTATTTTATGATTAAAAAAATAATCGTGCGGAAAATCAATAAAACAATATGTTTCATCATTTTTAGTAAAATAAATTAATCTGTTTTTATCACTTTTTATTAAAAATGAAAATGGTATTTTAAAATATGCAGACCCCATAGTAAATTCTAATTCTTCATTCATAAGTTTATTAATATTATCTTTTTCTACTATAAATCCTTTTATTTTTATTAAATCACCATATCTCAAACTTAATGATTTATTAAACGGAATAGTAATTATTTCTGGAGATGTATATTGTTGATTTTGTATCATTTCAGCATCTTGTGCTCCCTTGAAGGCAAACAAATTAAACATATTTTATATTACAATATAAAGAAATATTATGAAAGATAATTTAGATAATTTAGATAATTTAGATAATTTAAATAATTTAGATAACTTAGATAATTTAGATAATTTAGATTATTTTTATGTAAAATTAAGTAATTATACTCCAGATATTAACTACCTTTATATTCTTTTTCGATTAGAAAAAAAATTGATTTAAAATTATTATAATAGTTTAAATTAATTAAATAATATAAAGACAATTTATACAAAAAAATATGACCTCCAAAGGCGTGTTTCCATTTAAATATTTCTATACAAGAGTTTATCCTTTGCGTCGTGATGAAGAAAGCGATTTTACTGGTGTAATTGAAAACAAGATTAACAAAATTAATGTAACTGATTTAGAAAGTTATATTAATTTAGAATTAGATATTCAAGAAAGAATATTTAAACAAATGGGTTGTGATGATAAAATAATACAAGAAGCAATTGATAAAATGCGTTTAGCGTATAACTCAAAAAAATAACACAAAATTTAAATATTACTTAAAAACAATTTAAAGACTAAAGAAGTTAATTATTATTATGGAAATTAATTATGATGACTTTATAAGTAAAACAAAAATATTATATAGCAAAAATACTAATATTAAGGATGTTATCAGTGAATATTTACAAAATAAGGATAATGATGATGAGGATTTAAATGTTTCTTATGATTATAAAGATAAATTTTTTATTTCTAAAAAAAGAGATTTTTTTTGATAATATCACACAAAAATATTTTTATGAATATAAACCAAAAAGAGGAGAGTGTGGAGATATTATAACCAATATGGGTTTATTACACAAATACCAAATATAGAATATGCGTTTTATATAAGTAATAATTTATGTAGGTTAGATGATAAATTTTTATTTGTTTCATCTCAATTTGAAAGATTAACTATACATATTTATTTTGATAAAAAACCTTCAGAAAATGAACCATTTTGGTTTTGTTCTCGTAATTTTATACTTCAAAATAAAGATAGAAATTTATTTGCATGTAATAAAATAATTATTAAATATGGTTTTTATGAAAACGGATTTTATACTTGTACTTTTTTTCCTTCTCTTGGTGAAGAAAATTATTTAAAAAATGATACTTTCTTATTAGATGCTACACCATTAATGTAAAAAATGATTTAAAGCTAACAATACAACTATTATATTATTAAAAATGAATAATAGTTATGAAAAATTAAAAGAGCAAACTGAATTAAACAAACTTAAATATTTAAAATTAATTAAGGATTTAGAAAAAAAAGGGGCAATAATACCAGAAAAAGTAGATATAAATATGTCGTTAACTGAAATAATAAAAGTATATAAATTATCTTATATTGAACACGAGGATGAACTACAAAAACAAAAATTAAATACATTAATAAATATGGGCAAAACAATATTAGACAATATTGACCCAGAGTGGAAAATAAAATTAGAAGGTGAAAATGTTGGTATGACAGATAAATTAATAAAAGAATTTATAAAACAAAATACTGGTGATAGTATTTATGAAAATTAAAATATTTATTGCTACATAAACTTAATTAAAGTTATATTTTTTTAGTATCTCTACATGCCAATTATCAAATATACCTTCATATTTATAATACAAATTTTGATGTTCTTTTTTATATTTTTTACATATTTTTTTATGATATTTAATCATTTCTAACATATAATTATTTGCTGTTTTAAAAGATTTATATTCTGTTTCGCTAATACATTTACATGTATATTCAAACTCATTATTATATTTATATTTTGCAAGTAATATTAATAAATCTATTACATCACCTTCCATATATCCATCAACTATATCCGGCGTTTTTCCAATAAGCGGAATACATCTTTTAATTTCTTTTGATTCGTCCATTTTTCTTTTGTTTCGTTTATTGTATATTTGTATTATTATAATATATCATTTATAATAATATAAATTAATTTTTTTATTATCGTATATTATGAACATTATTATAATGATTTTTAGAACACAAATTATATAAATTAATAAGACAAACATTACATAAATAAATACAATTTATAGGAGGTCTTTGTGCATTAGGCAATTTCATTATTTCTATATTTATAGAAGGATATATATTAACTCCAATATTACCACAAGAAGGGCAATTAATTTGTGGAAATGTTGATATGGTTTGACAAAGTTGTTGCGACATTTAATATATAATTATATTATCTTTAAAATAAATATAATATATTTACGAGTACATTATTTAATATTTTTAGTTTTTTATTTTTTTATTATCTAATATTTCTTTTGGGTTTTTTGGTCTTGGTTTCCAATTTAATAAATAATATAATCTATTTGCTATTTCTTTTTCTTCATAAACTTTATCACCATATTTATTCCAACTTGGAATATTAACATGCAATTTAAGTAATTGATGTATTGGATAATTACGAACAGAAGAACCCATCCAAGCACACATATCTGTGTCTGGTGTATATGGGTCTGAATAATCAATAACAATTTCTCCTTTTACACCCCTAAAATCAATGGCATAATGTTTAAAATGTGTTGGTTCTTCATCTAATTCATCCATAGGTTCATAATCAATTGTTTTAATATCATAATCATATTTTTGTAATAATTCTTGTAGAGTAGGACTAAATATAAAGTTCATATATGAACCTTCACACCCATCATCTTGATATTCATAAACTTCTTCTTCAAATTCATTATCATCGGCATTTCTATAATCAGTAATATCCATTGCTTTAAAAGTTTTCTTTGTAGTATCCATTATGTATTTCTATTATGCTATACTTATATTTTTTTATTTCAATTTTTTATTTCATTTTTTTATTATATATGTAATATTTGATTAACTTTTTCAAATATTTCTTCACTTGATAAAAACTCATAATTACGAGAATGATATAATTCATCAAAATTAGTATTATTTGTTTTCCATTTATTTAAATCTATAAATCTAAATAATTTTTCTTGAATTGTATCAGGTGTTTTTAACCATTCTGCAAAAAAATATTCTTTTCTCTTATTTAATTTATCAATTTGTCTAAAAAAATCTTTGTTTTAATGTATTTTCAGTTGTTAAAATAAAATAATCATATTTACTAAACAGATTATAATATACATCACTATTTTCCATTAATCCTAGACATAATTATGCATCTAATCCTACAAAAATAATAGGTTTATCATCATGTGTTTTAATGTAATTATTAATATATTTTTGATAATCTCTTGAATATTCTTGTGGATTTGCTATTTGATATTCTGTTAAAAAATCTGTATGCAAATTATCTAAATCACAAACATATATTTTATTTGGATATGTCTCTAATAATCTATTACCAATAGTAGATTTTCCAGAACCTTGTGTTCCAGCTATATGAATTATTATATTTTTTTACCACCATATATCTTTTTTGTTTTATTAAGAAACTTTTTTAATGTAAAAAAAAGTTCTTCTGCTTCCATATAAGTAATTACATTTTCAGTTAAACTTGTCGGTCCAGTAATAGTTATACTAACTCCATCAAAAAAAATCTTTTCTTTTGTTTTATAATTAACACCACTATCTTTTTTGTTTTTAATTTTTATTTTATTTCCAATTTCATTGATAAAATTGCTTTGTATCATTATATATATTAAATATATAAAAACTTTGTATTATATATTAATTAAATGAGTGCTAAAAATTATATATTAAACTATTTAAACGATTTAATTGAACTTGAACATCTACGCGATAAAAATAAAAACTTAAAAATATGGACTAGTGAAAGTGAATGGATTTTTTAAACTAATTTTGTATATTCATTTGATGTTAAAATAGCAGATAATGATAATAATATTATTATTATAAAAACAGATATAAAAAATAATATACACTTATTGCCAAAAAGTATTAACGAGATAATAAAAAAATATAAATTATTACAAGATTTTATTATGAATTATGATGATGATTATTTTTTATTTATTGATATTACATATTTTGATAATTATATTGAAAAGTTTTTTATACAAGTTTTAAAACTAAAAGAAAATATATATTTTGATATAGATGCTAATTCATAAAGTGTATATTCCGTTTTATTCTGTAAATATAATATTATATTCACAATTTTATCTACTATTTCTTCTTGTTCTTTTTTATACAACTCACTTTTAAGACGCATTACAATATACTTAAAATAATAAATAAATTTTAAGTATGTTATTTATAAATTTTTAATTTTCTTCGTCTTGTTGATGGTTTTCTTTTTAACTCATAACCTTCTTTCAAATTATAAGCATATTCAAAGTAGTTTTTATAATTTTCTGGTTTCACTTTATCAATTGTATTTTCCACATTCTTTTTTAATGCTTGAAAATTTGCTACATTTCTATCTTTTTTCAAATATGTTTTTATTTGGTTAAAGTATTGTTCTATTGCATCCGTCTTGGGAGTATATGGGACACAAAATAAATAATGATTACCACTTTTTGTTATAGAATTTTTGATTAATTCGTTGTTATGACTTCCAGCATTATCCAAAATAATAAGATGGTCTTTGTATTTTGAAAATACATTTTTTTCTAAAAAATTTAATAACCTTTCTTTTGTCATACCACCTTTTTCATATAATTCTTTTCCAACACATTTAGAATTACTTATTGCTACCAATAAAGTAAATTTACGAAATACAAATTGGTTAGAAGTTTTTATTACACATCTTCTACCTAATTCACATCTACTATAAGTTGGTTTCAAAGCAGAACCAACGCTTGTTTCATCTAAACAAATAATTTTATTCATAGGAAATTGTTTAACCCTATTATAAAATTTATTCAACTCATTTTGTTTCTCAATTGGTTTCTTATATCTTTCTTTTGGAAAATGCTCGTGTCTTGTTCTTTTTTCTTGTTTTATTATTATCTCTAATAATTTGTCCTAAATGTTGAGGTGTAATATCAAATGTAGGATATTTATTTTTCATCTCAATATCTAATTCATTCATAGTAAGTTGTTCGTTTTGTTTTAATAATTCTAACGCAGTTTTCACTTGCGGTTTAGTAATTTTATAAGATACAGATTTTATATTTATTCTTGTAAGATTTTTAGAAGTTTTATATCTTTGTATCCATCTTTGTAATGTAGATTTCTTACAATCAAATATTTTACAAGTTTTTCTAATATTATCTTTGTTATTCAAATAATATTTAACAGCAGATATTTTATAGTCTTCGCTCTTATGTGTCATACTTATAATAAAAAAAGAATAAATATTGATTCACTTAAGGGATTTGTCCCATTTTAAATCTTCAAGGGTGTAAATTATAAAAGGTGGTATTTCAATTGTAACCTCTTTAATTAAGGAAGTTGTATATTGAGTAAGAGTATTTATTATAAATTTATATACAATATATTTAAATCTTTATTTTAATGCATCTAATATTTTTTGTTTTATATCTTGACAATTATTAGCAATTAAATCATAACTTTGTCCATATGTAATAATATCCATTAATGTTTTAATTCTTTCTGGATCATATTCATTTGACCTCATTTTATCACAACTATCAATAGTCCAATCATGACCTTCTTCATTCATATCTGATCCGGATATATTTGGATTTATTTTTCTTAATACACCTCCAGACGGTCCATATTCTATTACGTGATATTCATTTGTAGATGTTTTAATCATTATTCCAGCGTGATGTAATGAACCAACAGATATAGGTGCATCAGCTAATCCTCTTTTAATTCCACAAATTTCAATAACTTTATTTGTAATTGGGGTTGGTGGTTTTGGTAATGTTCTAATAAAATTTTTTGGTGCTAATAAAATGCCTCCTGAACATAATATACTTCTTGGATATGTATCAACATAAATGCTATCATGAATTTCTTCCTCATAATTAAAATTGTCTAATATAACATTTAATGCACATAAACGATAAATATTCTCTAAACGATTGTAAATTGGAAATACCTTTTTAATATAATCATAATATTCATTAAAGAATTGTTGTAGGTATTTGGTATAATATGGTATTTCTATATATTCATCATCTTTAATACAAGTAATATTTATTTTTTCTTTTAATTTTTTGAAATTTAAAATATTATCTTCTAATGTGTATTTAATGTCTTCATATGAAATAGATGCACTCATAATTGTATTTAATTTTTTAAACTCTATATGTTCAGCATTAAGTTCTGTTTGTTGTTTTTTTAAATTATTATCACTAACAAAGTTTGAAATCATATCAATTAATCTCATAAATCCATAATTATATTCAACATTAGATACTTTATATTTTTCATCTATTTCTCTCATACTGATCATATATGTTTCCTTTTTAATTAATTCTTCATCGGCACCATTAATAATTATAGCCATTAATATACGATAAATATGTTTCAATAAATAATCAGTTAAATATAATGTATCATAAACTGCTGAATTACTGGCAACTATTATAGGATAGACATAAGATTGATGATTACTGAATGTTTCTTTTAAATGTTGTCTCAAATCAATTCTCAATTGTTTTATTTTGTTTCCAATAATAAATTGTTCTATTTCAGTATCGGGATTTTTTAATTCATATTGATATCTATTATCAATCAGTTTAAATTTATCAAATATATCATATTCATCTATTTCACCTGTAAATATACCATCATCATCTGTTTTTAATGTTGGAAAATCATATGATGCTTTAACATTAAATAATCTCATATAATCATCTTTTGGAATATAAAGATAATTATCTACTATAAATTGTTCAATTTCATCAACTTTTTCCTCCATTTTGTTAATTGACATTATATATTAAACTATTTAAATAAATTTATTTCATTTTTATTTATTATCTTGTTGTACTTTTTATTTTTCTGGATTAGTTTCTTTTATTTTCTCCATAATTCTTTACTTTTTCTTTAACAATATTACTATTTTTCTCATAGTATTTTTTATTTCCTTGTTTTTTTCCAAATGTAAATAATTCACTATCTAAAACTATATTTGCAATTGGAATAAAATAGTCTTTTCTATTATTTCTCAAATGGAATTGTTTTATCAGTTGGAATTAATTTAATCCATTTTTTATTAATGAACTCTCATAAAGTTCATTAATATTTGCTAATCCAGAAATATAGTTGTTATAAGTTGGTTCACTAATCTTGTATATAATAATGTAATACTTATTTGCTTATTAATTTTTATAAAAATGATTAATAAATAATTCAATAATATACCTACACATAAATTAATAATTATAAATTAACAGTACTTCAATATTATTTAGTTAAAAATAAAGACAAAAAGAAGTTTATAAAATATTAAAATGCACTCCAAGAAGTTTAATCTGTTAAATTAAAGATACTAAAATGAAGGGAATGTTTATATTCATTACATAAAACCAATTGCTTCTCTGTGTTAGTATTAGAAGAAAATCGCTATTATTAAATATTATTTAGATTTTAGTAATGTATCAATTAAAACAATTAAAAAATTTCCTGATAATTTAGACTAATTAATTTTGTTAATATGATTTTCTAACAATTTTTTCCAATTTATATAATTTTATCTATATAAATTTAAAATGGTACGAAATAAATTTAAGGAGATTAATAAGATTGTTTATATTCATTTATAAATGACAAAAATTTCTTTTTGCCATTTATATCTTTTTTACCATTTTATTCCCAATCCGGCATTCCGTACTTCCCAATATCCTCGATTTCTTTCCTGATTTTCTCCCGCATAGTGATCGCTTTCCACTCCTTATTGAACTTCTTAGTCAAGATTTTGCGTCCGTCATGATTGATTTTATGAAGGAAACC
>Ga0209770_10001695_pt1 | contig 11321 bp, 9 predicted proteins | sample LauGreSu1BDMLBDD_2_FD_187572 | JGI IMG/M metagenome (GOLD analysis project Ga0209770, IMG submission 187572) | Freshwater lake microbial communities from Lake Michigan, USA - Su13.BD.MLB.DD (SPAdes) (version 2) | ecosystem: Environmental > Aquatic > Freshwater > Lake | place: Lake Michigan, USA...
GCCGTTCATTCAAGGCGTTGCCACTAGGCGTTACATCAAGCTTCCAGCACTGGGATCCATATCCAATTTCAATCAAGTCCGCAAAGGGCGCCTACATGACCGATGTTGATGGTCGCCAGCTGCTCGATCTTTCTATGGGCTTTGGTGCGATGCTTGCTGGTCACTTAAACCCAATTGTTGTTGAAGAGATTGAAGCTTCACTGTCTCACGGAATGCTTTTTGTTACGCCATCGCCAATTTCAACGGATGCAGCAGAGCGAATCTGTAAGCGTTTTGGAATTGACCAGGTTCGTTTCACAAACAGTGGAACTGAATCAACTATGTACGCAGTTCGTGTTGCACGCTCTGCTACAGAGAAAATGGGAATCCTAAAGGTCGAAGGCGGTTACCACGGTAGCTACGATCCCTTTGTTGTATCCAGCAAGCCTTCACTAGACAAGATTGGTGATCCTGAAGATCCAATTCCAGCGATTGATTCAAACCTGGTTCCAGGAGATATCTACGTTGTTCCTTTTAATAACATTCCAGCACTTGAAAGAATGTTTGAAAAGAATGCAAAGAAAATTGCTTGCTACATCGTTGAACCAGTTCTAGAAAACCTTGCCATTGTTCTACCTGATGAAGGCTACCTAGAGCGTGTTCGCGAACTGTGCGATGAATACAACGTTGTCTTGATCTTTGATGAAGTTAAGACAGGCCTTACAGCTGGTGCACACGGTGCATCTGCTCGCCTTGGTGTGAAACCAGATTTGATTACTCTTGCTAAATCAATCGGTGGTGGACTTCCTTTGGCCGCATTTGGTGGCAAGAAGAAGTACATGGATTTTGTAACTAACGGCAAGATGGCTCACTTTGGAACATTCAACGGTAATCCCCTTGCAATGGCCGGTGTGCGTGCAATTGATCGTATTTGTACCGATGAAGCTCTTGCTGTGGCAGAAACTCTTAACCAGCAAGCACTGGATCGCATCAGCGCAATCATCGATGAATACCAACTTCCTGCACACACAGTTGGATTCGGCGTAAAAGGTTGTGTTACTTGGTCTACAGAGCCTGTTCGTAACTACCGTGATTACAAAGCAACGGATTTCGGTGTTGCTGAAGCCCACTGGTTGTTTGCGCTTAACCGCGGAATCATCACGCCTCCGGGCCTAGATGAGCAGTGGTTGATCTCGTTGGCACATGGCCAAACTGAAATTGATCTACTTGTTGAGGATTTCCGCGAGTTTGCTAAAGCACTTCGAGCATAGCTCGCACAGCAATAACCATCTGATCTAACGGCATCGTTGGCAACCCTGGAAATTCAGGTGCCTGCGAATCCATTAATGGCACATGAACAAATCCGCTACGTACATGAGTGCCAGCAAACTTATTCTGCGCAACATAGAAAACATGATTACACAAAAATGCACCTGCACTTAATGAAATAGCTGCAGGTACTCCAGCAGTCTTAATCGCTTCAACAATTTCTTTTACCGGAAGCGTTGAAAAATAAGCATCTGGGCCACCTTCAAGAATCTTCACATCATTGCGAAGTACGCCTTCATTATCTGCAAGGCGAGCATCATCTAAGTTGATTGCAACCTTTTCAGGTGATATCTGTGTTCGTCCTTCTGCTTGGCCTAAACAAATAACAACATCTGGATTATGTTCTGCAATCAATGCCAATAAGCGTTCGGCAGATTGGGTGTAAGCAACAGGCAGGATTGCGGTCACAATGTTATTGCCACTAATTTGCTTGACGATTTCACCAGAAGGATTTGATGTTGCCGTCCCAAAAGGCTCAAAGCCCGTCAGTAATACCTTGGTCATGTCCCAACCCTACTAAAAGAAGAAAAGCCCCCGGTGTGAAAGGCACCGAGAGCTTAACTTGTGCGCGCGAAGGGATTCGAACCCCTAACCTTCTGATCCGTAGTCAGATGCTCTATCCGTTGAGCTACGCACGCTTATTTATTTGTGAACCGCAATAGTACCCGCTTTTTATTCATCGCCCAAATGCTCTCAAAGCCTTATAAATCAAGCGTATTAGGGAGCTAATTAACTTGCGGGCATAACAAAGGGCGCCCGAATTAACGGACGCCCTTTGTTTACTTACTTAAGTATTAGCCAACTTTCTTAATGCGGCCATCTGCTGCAGGAACTTGAGTTACCTTTCCTGCGGCCATGTCTGCCTTAAGTGCATCTACAAATACATCTAGTAGTGCGCCTTGAACCTTGGCACTTGCTGGTGAGAATACGTTGAGGTATCCATCTCCACCATAGATTAGGAAGTCAAGAGTTGTAAGTGTGTACTCCTTTGAATCCTTAGCAATCGCTGTTCCGTCTAGCTTTGTAACTTCGACGATACGTGAACCGATTGGCTTAGATGCATCAAATGAATACTTAAGTCCTGAAACCTGTGGGAAGCGACCATCTCCTGGATAGTTACCACCGACACCGTTTTCAAGTGCCTTCCAAAGATTTGCACCTGTAACAACTGTTGTTGCGATCTGGTTACCGAATGGGTAAACAGTGAACGCATCACCAAGTGTTACATCTAGCGGACCAGTTCCTGTGCGAACAAGACCTGTTGCTGCTGGTACATAAGTTCTTGCAGGGAATGTGTCGCGGATACCGCCACCATTCTGGATTGCAAAATCAGTCTTGTACTTCGCACGCATCAAATCTGCAATGTAGTTACCCATTGGAGTCTCACCTGAACGCTCTACAGCTGGTGATCCACCGCGTGGGAATGTTCCTGAAACTTGACCAATCTTTACATCAAGTTTTGTTGATAGTTGATCCTTGTACTTCTTAACCATTGCAGCAGTTGCTGCATCTGCTGTTGAAGAAGTAGCAGCAACACTTGTATTGATTGAAGCAGATGCTGTTCTCAATACATGCTGAATTGATTGACCAATAACTTTTCCACCGCGCATACAAATCTGTGTACGTGTGTACTCAACACCAGCGTTACGAACCTGTCCTAGAACAGTTGGTCCTGTGCGAACAGTTCCTGGAATTACAGAAGCGTATGTCTGGTGGCTGTGACCACCGTAGATTGCTGCTGCACCCTTGATTTGTGATGCCAATGTGTTTAATTGACCCTTTGCGGTTCCATCAGCATTTTCCAACCATCCCTGGTGAAGTGCTGCGATTACGATCTCTGCTCCCGCTGCTTTAGCCTCGACGATTGCGGCATTTATGCCAGCCACACCTGGGTCGATAACGATGGTCTTTTTCGCACCTGATGCATCCTTGTAATCAAGGTTGCCAGGGAATACCTGCTCGATTGTTTCAGAAGTATTTGATCCAACGATGCCGATCTTTACTCCGCCACGTTCGATGATTGTGTAATTCTTAGCTTGCTTTGAGCCTGACTTAAGCGCATCGAGTGCACCTGCGCTGTAGTTAGAAACAACCCACTGAAAATCAGATGCTCCAATTACTTTGTTTACGTGATCGATATTGCGATCGTGCTCGTGGTTACCAAAGATTGAAACATCAAGTTTTGCAAGATTTAGCGCTTCGATAGTTGGAAGCTCTTCGAACTCAGTTGAGATCGGTGGAGCTGCACCAATGTTATCGCCAGCTGAAATTGCAACAGTTGCTGCATTCGCTTTGCGATCTGCATCCCAGTTGCTAGTTAGTAGTGCAGCACCGAAAGATGTGCCATCGATTGCACCATGGAAGTCGCTGAGTTGTAGAACTTGTACTGCCTTGTTGAATGAACTTCCAACTGTTGCAAGTTGTGCAGCTGTGTAGCTCTTGTTAGATGCTGTTGGCTTTGAGAAACCGTAAGCATTAACAGCTTGAACAACTGGAGTACCTGCAGGTTGTCCAACGACAACTGGCATTGTTACAACAGAACTATTTTTAATTGGAACGAAAATTGGGCATGAGCCCGCGCCCGCTGAAACAACATGGCCAATAACTCCTGGTGCTACTTCAGCACCAGCTACCCAGCGAACAACGATGCCTTTGGCACCAATGTAAGAGGTAACGCTAGTTGGAGCGTTTGGAGCTGAGAATGTGTTTGCTTGCGCAGTGGGGACTAGTAATGAAACTAGTAGCGATGTAGCCAGGGCTAGTGAGCCCCAGCTAAAGATTTTGCGAGTCGAGAGGGTTTTAGTCATAGGTGAATCTAATCAGCAGCCAATTTCAATCGCATGGTTAAATGGTTACGACATGGTTTCTAAAAGGTAAAAAGTTAAAGTCCAGCCTGCTCAGGTAACTCCGCGCGGTCAACACTCTTAACCCAAGGTTTACCCTTTGCTTGACCATCTGCGACATAATCCTTTCATGATGCGTTGGCGTGGAGCGATGCTCGATATCTCTCGTCATTATTTCGATGCTCAATTCATCAAGAAAACTATTAGCTCTCTGGCTATTTTTAATTACAACACTTTGCACCTACATCTCACCGATGACCAAGGTTGGCGGCTTGAGAGCAAGGTATTCCCATTGCTTCACCAGGTGGGATCAATTCGAAAGCACAGCCAGAATAATCACGGGTTACTTGAACCGACTTTTGATGGAGTAGTACATTCTGGGTTTCTCACTCATGAGGATGTGCGTGAAATTATTGTTCATGCAAGTTCTCTTGGAATGCAGGTCATACCTGAGATAAATATTCCTGGTCACACGGGTGCACTTTTAGCCGCTTATCCGCAATTTGGTATAAATCAAAACCCTGTTGAAGTTAGTGGGCGTTGGGGTATTTCAGATCATTTACTTCGTCCATTTCCTGAAACTTTTGAATTTCTCGAAAAAATCTTTCAAGAAGTCGCGCAACTTTTCCCATCCGATTACATCCATGTGGGTGGTGACGAATCTTTAATTAACAATTGGCTGCTGGATCCCGAAGTTGTGGCCTGGATGAAGTCAAAAGAATTTGTCACCACAAAGGAAGTTTTTATCTACTTTATGCAAGAGGTTGAAAAGATCATTAACGGTCTGGGTAAGAAGATGGTTACTTGGGATGATGCCTTTGCATTCGATCCAGAACAGGCTACCCAGGCAACTGTTATGTCTTGGCGGGGCGATGCAATTGCACAGATTGCACTGGATCATGGTCGCGAAGTTATTCAGGCACCAGTGTTTCCAACTTACTTTGATTATTCACAAGAAGTATCAACTGAAGAACCACTTGCTATTGGCGGTCCCGTAACCCTGGATGATGTACTTGCATTTAGCCCGCTGCCTGGTGCAACTGGTGTGCAGTTCCAATTGTGGAGCGAATACATTCAATCCCCAACGCATGCCGAATACATGATGTGGCCGCGAGCTGCCGCTTTGGCTTATCGTTGTTGGGGTGACGGCAAAGATTTTGAAACTTACTTTGCTGAACGTCGATCACAGTTAGAAGCACTGGGTGTGACGATCCGAGAGATCGATCCTTTAAAACGATTGAATATCAAGCACTTAGGGATAGGTCCGTATTACAGAGGATTTGATACTGCTCAGATGATGCAAGCGCTTGAAGAATCAGCTATCGCTGGTGAAGTTGCAGAATTTAATTAGTTTTGTAACAGAGTAAGCAGGCGAGCAACTTCTGCAGCCACTGAATCTCGTCCGGGTGCGATGTACTTGCGGGGATCAACTAACTTTGGGTTAGCTTCTAGAGCTTGGCGAATTTCGTGAGTGAACACATTATTTAGGTGTGTAGCAATATTGATCTTGCTCATTCCAGCCTTAACAGCTCTTTGCAGATCTTGATCATTAACACCGGAAGATCCATGCAGCACAAGTGGTACCGCAACTGTTTTTGCAATTTCTTGTATGAGATCAAAATCTAAAGAAGCATCACGTGTAGTCATTGCATGAGATGAGCCAACGGCAACTGCCAATAAATCTGCTCCTGTGGCCTCTGCAAAGGCCTTAGCTTCAAGTGGATTTGTTCGCACACCTGGTGCATGAACACCATCTTTTCCACCGACTTCGCCAATTTCTACTTCTAGGGTTGCGCCGTAACTCTTGCACAGCGCCGCCATACGGTTACTTGCCGCAACATTGTCATCGTAAGAAAGTTTCGAACCATCAAACATGATTGAGTCATAACCAAGATCTAGAGCTTCTCGAACTAAATCTTCACTTTCGGCATGATCTAAGTGAACTGAAACCGGCACAGATGATGATTCGGCAATAGCAATTGTTGCAACAGAGATTGGTTTTAATGCTTTGTGGTAGCTCACGCAGTTTTCACTGATTTGTAAAATAACGGGAAGTTTTGCCAACTCTGCGCCATGAACAAGAGCTTCAGCATGTTCTAGAAGAATTACATTAAACGCACCAACAGCTATGCTGTTGTTCCTAGCTGATGAAACTAACTTGCCTGCATTTGTGCGTGACATGGCGCTCCTTAGACAATCACAGTCTCAACGCCAAGTGCGCGAAAATCTTTGATTATCTTAGGGTCAATACCATCATCTGTTATCAATACATCAATGGCGCTAATGGGACAAATAGATGCAAAAGCGCTCTTCTTAAATTTTGAGCTATCCGTAACAACCACAATTTTGCGTGCGCGTGCGGCTATCTGACGATTAACGCGTGCTTCATCTTCGTGACTGGCAGCAGCACCAATGATTGAATCAATCGCTTCGACGCCAAGGAAAGCGATATCAATATTTACTTCTTTAAGAACTTCTTCTGCAAAGGGCCCTGTAAGTTCATATGACTGTGGGCGTGCAACACCGCCGGTAACAACAATCTTGATTTGATGGCGCACAGTTAATTCAGCTGCGATATTCACTGCGTTAGTTACGACTGTCAGCGCAGGTTGCTGTTCAGCGGTATCTCCTGGGGCAAACTCTGATCGAGCGACAATGGCGCGTGCAACTGCAGTAGTAGTTGTTCCACCATTGATCCCGATAATGTCATAGCGCGAAACCATGTCGGCAGCAGCTGCTGCAATTCGTTGCTTAACTTCATCTTCTTTTGCGACTTTATATGTGAGCGGAATTCCTAATGATCCACCGGTAGCTACTGCCCCACCGTGTGTACGTGAGAGAAGTTGCTTTTTTGCCAGCGTATCAAAATCGCGTCGGATTGTGGCGGTTGAAACTTCCAACGCGGCAGCGACGTATTCAACGTCCACACTTCCCTTTTCAACAACGATCTCCAGAATCTGGGAAAGTCGGTCCTGTCTACTCATTTCACGCTGCCTGCAGTAAGTCCACCAACTAGCCACTTTTCAATTGATGCAAAGAGGATAACGACGGGAACGATTGCAATAAGAGATCCGGCAAATAAGTACTGCCATTGCACTTGGTAAAACCCGATCAGCGCTGTCAGGCCAACGGTAAGTGGTTCCTGCTCTGGCGAAGAAGTCAGCGTCAGTGCGATAACAAACTCATTCCAGGCTGCAATAAAAGTAAAAATAAACGCTGTTGCAAGCCCAGGAAGTGAAAGTGGCAGAACTATGCGAGTTAAAGTTGAAAAGCGGCTGCAGCCATCAATCCAGGCGGCTTCTTCGATTTCCTTGGGAATACTTGAAAAGAAGCTAGACAAAATCCAGATAGAAAAAGCCATGTTAAATGCAGCGTAAACAAGGATTAATCCAAGATAAGTATTTACTAAATTAAGCTTTACAATTTCACGAAAGATACCGATCACCAATGCTGTTGGTGCAAACATTTGTGTCACTAGTACTAAGAAAAGAAATGGCTTGCGTCCTCGAAAATCATTTCGTGCCACATAGTAAGAAGCTGGAATCGCGATAAACATCACGATCAGAGTTGCCGACATCGAGATGATAAATGAACTCTTAATAAAAGTTCCTAGAGGAATCTCTTTCCAAACATTAATAAAGTTGTCGAAAGCCCACTCCTTTGGGAAGTAGGTCGGCGGAATCGCCGTGATCTCTTCCTGAGGCTTAAGCGCTGTGAGCAGCATTTGAAGATATGGTGCAAAGAATAAGAATCCAAGGACCCAAGCAGAGATAGTCAGGCTAACTTTCTTGCCAGTGAACCGTTTGTGCCGTTTAGGAGCAATTTGAGTTGTCATGCGTTTCGCTCCTGACTTTTTGACACCTTTAAGAAGATTCCAATAAAGACCAGAATAATAATGAGATTGATTGAAGCCATTGATGCGGACTGTCCAATATCTTGATCTCTAAAGGAGATCTTGTAGCCCAAGGTTGTAGTTGTATCGGTCTCATAGCCCGGACCACCACCTGTGATCACCCAAATGATTGGAAAAGCGTTAAAAATATTAATTAAATTAATCGCCATGGCTACTAAAAGTGCTGGTTTGATTAAAGGGAATTTAATGTGTCTATAACCTTTCCAAGCCGTTGCACCATCAACGGTTGAAGCTTCCACAATGTCATCGGGAATTGTTGAAAGTCCAGCGAGAATTACGAAGGATGTAAAAGGAATTGACACAAATACTGCAACAAGCATTAACCAAGCAAATGAATGTTTTGGGTTAGCTAGGAAGTCGATGGGTTCTGAAAAAATATTGAGATCTATTGCGATTTTATTGAGCACTCCGTAATACGGATCCAGAATCCACTTCCAAATAGTTGAACTCATTACAACGGATGCTGCCCAGGGAATAATGACCGCCCATCGAACAAGTTTGCGTCCTGGATACTTTGCATTAAGTAGTTGAGCTACGGGCAATGAGATCAAGATTGTGAAGAAAACAATTCCTACTACCCAAATAAATGTTCGGATAAGAACGTTAGGAAGATCTGGATTAACTAATAGCGTCCGATAGTTTTCAAGACCTGCCCATCCTTGCGTAATTCCAGAGGTGCTTACCTCTTGAAACGAGGTTCGAATCATTTCGAATGCTGGCCACAGTACAAATGCAAAGATCATAAATAAGGCTGGGAAGATCCAAGGTAATGCGCCGAGGCGGGACTTTCGATTTACCGACTTCGGCATTTGCTTACATCTCCTTTCCTGGAACAGCGTGCTAATAGTAATTGTTGCTAGAAATAAAAAGTAGAGCGGGGGTTCGCGATCACTCACGAACCCCCAACTCTTACCGCCGTGCCCCTATTCGAGACCAGAGCTGCAATTACTTAGAAGCAGCTAATGCCTTTGCCTGCAGTGCATCCATAGTCTTCTTTGGATTCACTAGAGCAGTTCCAACTTGTTGCTGGATTGCACCCTTTACTGCTGGCCATGCTGCTTGATCTCCTGGGTAGAAGATTGCAGATGGAAGCAACTTAATAAATGGTGCAAGCTTTGCATCCTTAGCAGCAATTGCTCCTGCTGACTTAGTTGCAGGAATAAATCCACCTGCAGCCTTTAGGAATGCTGCGTAATTTGTAGGTTCAAAGATGAAGTCCATGAACTTTGAAATTTCTGCCTTGCGACCATTTGCCTTGTAAGCAGTGAAGTAATCCTGAACACCAAGTGTTACAGGCTTCTTTCCTGGTGCAGCAACGAATGAACCTGAACCAATATTGATTGCAGCTCCACCATTGTCCTTTAGCCATCCTTCAAGGAAGACTGAACCATTAATAAATGCTGCCTTACCAGCTGCGAATAGTGCTTGTGCACATGCTGTGCGATCACACTTAGCAGGGTTTGGTTGAGTTAGCTTCTGATCTGTGAGCTTCTTAAGGAATTCCATTGTCTGAACATTTTCCTTAGAGTTCAAAGTCCACTTGCCATTCTTGAACATAACGCCACCATTGCCGCCAGCCCAAATTGCAAACTCAGCTTGTGCTTCTTCTGGACCCAGTGGGAGTGCGTATGGATAAACACCTGGAACCTTTGCCTTGATCTGCTTTAGAACCTTCTCTAGTTCAGTCCAAGTTGTAGGAAGCTTTGTTACGCCTGCCTTCTTAAGAATGTCCTTGTTGTAGAACAGTGCGCGTGCAGATGCAAGATCTGGAACAGCATATGCAACACCGTTGTACTTCGAGTTATTCAAAAATGTTGGAACGATGTCAGCAAGAACTTTCGCACTGATAACTTCATCCGCACGGTATAGAAGTCCTTCAGCTGCTGCAGCTGAATAGTCGCCCTTGTTTACAATGTCAGGTGTCTGACCTGTAGCAACAAGTGTCTTAACTTTGTCATCGATAGTTTCCCAAGAAACAACGTCAACCTTGACCTTGATTGTTGGGTTTGCTTTTGTAAATCGTGCTGAGAGGTCATCCCAGAATGGCTGCATGTTTGCGTAATCTGCCGCGACCATCTTGAGTTCAACTACATCCGCTGCCTTAGCTGTCGTACCTAGGACAGAAGATGCGATCAAACCTGTGGCGGCAACGAGTGCGCCTAGGCGAGTCACATTCTTCATAAGCTATTTCTCCTGACGGGTAAGGCCCCGGTGAAGGGGCTTAGTTGGAAGTAGTCGACCACTTTCCTGAGATTAAATCAATGATTTGCATGTAACTGTTTGATAACGAACAAATTAAGACAAAATCGCGCAAAATTCTTGACTTCTGGGCCGGCAAGCCCCTACGGTTCCTCCATGACTATCGCCTCCCATGCAGATATCGAAATCGCCTCCCAGCCCCAAATCTGGCGCCAGGTCGCTGAATTCGCCCCAAGTGTCTTTAGCAAGCTCCCCCAGAAGGGTGAGAAGGTCGCCGTTGTTGGCTGTGGCAGCTCATGGTTTATGTCGATGGCCTATGCCTCTTTGCGCGAAGCCGCCGGCCATGGAGAAACCGATGTCTATGCAGGATCTGAATTTAATTATGACCGCAAGTACGACCGGGTTGTTTCTATTTCTCGTTCAGGAACAACAACTGAAATCGTTGAATTACTTGGAAAAATCAAGACACCTTCAGTTGTTCTGACTGCAATTCATAACTCACCTGTTGAAGATCGCGCGACAGAAACAATCATCATGGATTTTGCAGATGAAAAATCAGTACTGCAGACTCGTTGGGCAACTGCGGCGCTTGGTTTACTTCGCGCGCACCTTGGTCTTGATCTTAATTCAATTGTTAAAGATGCAGAAGAAGCCTTGGCAAGTGATATCTCAGATTTAGTCGAAGTAGAACAGATCAGCTTCTTGGGTCGTGGGTGGACTATCGGTCTTGCACATGAAGCTGCGCTAAAGACACGCGAATCTTCACAATTCTGGGCCGAGGCATACCCAGCACTTGATTACCGTCATGGTCCGCTCTCAATTTCACAACCGGGTCGCGCTGTTTGGGCTTTTGGTGAAATTCCTGCTGACTTAGTTCGTGACATCAAATCAACTGGAGCGCTCTTCGAATCAAGCACTTTAGATCCAATGGCGCATTTAATCCGTGCACAGCGAGTAGCAATTGCCATCGCTAAGAAGCGCGGCGTAGATGCTGATAACCCACGCGGACTGTCTCGCTCCATCATTCTCGATAAGTAATTACACTCATCTCTGTGAAC
>Ga0209770_10001699_pt1 | contig 11302 bp, 13 predicted proteins | sample LauGreSu1BDMLBDD_2_FD_187572 | JGI IMG/M metagenome (GOLD analysis project Ga0209770, IMG submission 187572) | Freshwater lake microbial communities from Lake Michigan, USA - Su13.BD.MLB.DD (SPAdes) (version 2) | ecosystem: Environmental > Aquatic > Freshwater > Lake | place: Lake Michigan, USA...
CCGAATGAGCCCGGCGGCGTTCGAACGACGGATGGCTCAAGCAGCGTAGTTAAACCGTCCACCGAATCGGATCAATCGCAAACTCCTCGACCTGTGCCCATTCGTTCGCGGCGGCAAACCGCCGTAGCTCGATTAGCTGATTCTCGGGGTCTTGGTCGGCAGTACTCACTCTTGCGTAAAGGGCGGTCTTCATTTGTTCTTGGTCGCACGTTCCGCGAGAAACTCGGATATCTCTTTGCTCGTAGGCGATGACGCTGATTGTCTCGCCTTCAAGAATTCTCGCATCGTCTCGGGGTCTAGCCTGCGTATCGCTTCTGAGGCTTTCGCAACGGGAGCAGGCGGCACGTTTGTCTTGGAGAGTGACGCTCCCTTCTGTGGACGCCCCTTCGTCATTGGTATTTGCGGCAGAATGTCGCGCCGTGGCGGCGGCATGGCATTGCCAATAAAGAACTCAACGAACATCTCGGGATGCTTTTCCCGACTGAACGTGGTCAACGCATCCTTGCCCATGAGCGCGGTCAGCCTCTTGACATAGAACGTGTCGATCATCAGTAGGGAAGTGCCGGAGTTTCGTGCGATCAACAAAGGATTGACGTTTGCCAATACTTGGAAGGTGATCGCGGTTGAACGCAGTGACTTCAAGTTGCGAGGCTGCCCGGTGGCATCAGTGTGGAGTTTGGCGGCTACGAGCAATTCCCGAAAGGCGTCTCGCGTCTTATGGGGAAAGACAAGGTCGCTCGAAGACCGACCCGCCTCGGTGGCGTCCGTAAATCGCGTGGTTACAATGTTGAGCGCGACGTTCCGGCAAACCACTTGGCGGTGTCCTGACTTCCCTTTGACATCACAGAGAAGGATGTCATCGCCATTCTCGTTGGTGTCTGTCTTGCAATCTGCGAATGTGAGCGATCTAAGTTCACCGACTCTCATGCCGGAGTGAACCATGAAGAGCATGAAATGGTGACAGTCCTCGCGTTGCTGTCGAACGCGACCATTTGGCGCGGATGCCATCCGCTCCTTGCTGATAGTCACGAGGTGATTTAGCTCATCACGCGTCAACCAAGGTCTGGGGTTGTGGGCAATTTTTCCGATTCGTGGAATCGCCGGGAATTGTTCGATCACATTGTGCTCTTCGGCATAACGGAGCACTTGCCGAATCAAGACTACGTCTTTGTGCAACGTGTGATTCACAACCTGTTGTCGCCTTCTCCACCCGTAGAATTCGCGGAACGTCAAGCTGTCGATTTCATTGAGGTTCAGACTTGACCAAAAATCACGAATCGGTCGCCACTTCATCTCGGCATAGTCTTTCGATGAGCCTCGCAATTGCGCTTTGTATGAGGCATAGACTTCGGCAACAGTCGCGTCCTTCTCGACGCGGGGATGAGCCGGTTGATGAGCCTTCAGCGATTTCAGGTACCACTCTGCCGCCAGCTTGAACGCAGTCTTTAGAGACGTGACCTTCAAGGACTTCTGTTGGAGCCGTCCGTTGAGAGAGGCCCGAGCTTGATAGAAGCGAGACTTTGTTCGCAGGTCGATGGACAACCGCTCGTACTTGGGGTGACGGTGCGTCTCAGTTACTTGGTGTTTGCGCTTGGTCGGTAAGGCCATCGTCTTTGGACTATTGCTAGTGCAATTTGGACAATAACCTATAAGTGTCTGAAAAGAAACCAGTTAATAATGGCTGGCGGGACTTAAAATCCTGAGACGCGCAAGCGTCGTGCGGGTTCGATTCCCGCCCCCGGCACCATCACGCGCCCGGCTTTCGGGCACGGTTCCCACCAGGGCGATCCCTTCTGAAATGACATGCGGCTGACCTGATGTTGTGGCTTCTCATTTTTCTCGCCGGCACAGTGGCCGGCGCCCAGAATGCTCTCGCCGGCGGCGGCTCGTTCGTCACGCTTGGGATGCTGGTGTTCGCGGGCCTCGATCCGCGCGCCGCCAACATCACGTCGACCATGGCGCTGTTTCCGGGGCAGGCGGCGACGGGCTACGCCGGGCGCGGCATGACCGCGGGGGCGGAGGGCGTCTCGTTCAGGTCACTCTTCGTGATCAGCCTGGCCGGCGGCGTCGCCGGCGCGCTGCTGCTGCTGGCCACGCCACCCACCTTTTTCGCCGGCCTGGTGCCGTGGCTGGTCCTGTTCGCCACGGCGGTGTTCTTCTGGGGGTCGTTCCTGCGCGAACCGCCCACGGGCAAAGCCACGCTCCGCCCGTGGACCGCCGCGGCCGCCCAGTTTGCCATTGCCATCTACGGCGGCTATTTTGGCGGCGGCATCGGCTTCCTGATGCTGGCGGTGCTTACCGTCGCCGGCCTGCCGGTGCGGAGCGCCTCGGCGACCAAGAACGCCCTCGCGGTCGCCATGAATGCTTCGGCGGTGCTGATCTTTGCGCTCTCACCCGACGTGCACTGGCGTCACGCCGCCGTGCTTGGCGCCGGCGGTATTGCCGGGGGACTGATGGGCGTCTGGCTGCTGCCTCGCGCCAACGAGCGCTTGTTGCGGCTCGGTGTGATCGCGCTCGGGATCGGACTCACGGTCGGGCTGTTCTTGCGCGGCCGCTAGGATCAGGCAACCTCAAGGAAGGGATTGGCTGATGGGGCGGTCACTCGGAACCGTCAGCTCGTCCAATCTCGACATACACCTCGTCGTCTCCGCGCGACACCCGCACATTCCACGGGTTGCAGCAGACCTCGCAGTCCTGGACGTAGCTGCCGCGCACGTCGGGTTCGACGTAGATCTCCACCTCTTCACCGCAGTACGGGCAGGTCACCAGGTGCGTGTCGTCCATGCCGTCAAGCATAGCAACACGCCGGGTGTCCCGCCCTTGCGCCGGCCGCGCGGGGCGTGTGCTTGACAGCCGGGGCTTCCGTCCGGCCCTGAGATTGGCCCGGTTCTGGCATAAGGGGCAGCATGAAATGGGAAGGTGGCCGTCGCAGTTCCAACATTGAGGATCGCAGGGGTCTTGGCGCCGGCACCATCGGTGGTGGTGGCATCGGCATGGTCCTCATTGTGCTGGCCGTCTCATGCTTGACCGGCACGAATCCGCTTAGCCTGCTGCAAGTCGTTGAGCAGGCAACCCCGGACAGGCGCAGTCGGTGCCGACCGGCGCACCGGCTGGCGATCCGGCCGCCGAGTTCGTGGCGGTGGTGCTTGCCGACACAGAGGCGACGTGGGGCCGGATCTTCCAGGCGGCCGGCCAGAGCTACGACGCGCCCGTCCTGGTGTTGTTCGAAGACGCGGTTCAGTCCTCGTGCGGCCGCGCGTCAGCCGCGAGCGGGCCGTTCTACTGCCCGGCGGACCAGAAGGTGTACCTCGATCTGTCGTTTTTCCGCGAACTCGACCGGCGGTTTGGCGCGCCGGGTGACTTCGCCCAGGCCTATGTCGTCGCCCACGAGGTGGGCCACCACGTGCAAAACCTTCTTGGTATCAACCGGCAGGTGTCACAGGCCCAGCAGCAGGGCAGCCGGGGCGACGCCAACGCTTTGTCGGTGCAAATGGAGCTGCAGGCCGACTGCTTTGCCGGCGTCTGGGGGCATCACGCGGCGACGCGCGACATGCTGGATGCCGGCGACGTCGAGGAGGGCCTGGCCGCGGCTGCCGCGATTGGCGACGATCGGCTGACCGGCGGCCGCGTCTCACCCGAAAGCTTCACCCATGGCACGTCCGAGCAGCGAGCGCGCTGGCTGCGCCAGGGTCTCTCCAGCGGCGACCTCAACGGCTGCGACACTTTCCGCGCCAACACCCGCTAAACCGCCCTTCGCGTGCCCGCAGCGATGTTCCAGCCTCCGGCCGAGGGGTCCGCGTTGACGCCTCCCGGTCGAGGTAGAATGCGCACACCCGAGCGGTGGGGTGGAGGCACGAGTGGAGCTTCAATGGGGACTCGCGGCGGCACTGGTCGGCGCTCTTTCCACCTTCAGTGCGTGGGCCTATGTCAGCCGGCGCCGTCTCGCGATGCGCGCGGCGGAACTGGGTAACGCGCTCGATACGCGGACGACCGAGCTCGAGTCGGCGCGCCTGCAGTTGCAGCGGCTGAGCACCGAGGACACACTGACCGCCGTCGCCAATCACGAACAATTCCTCGAGTTTCTCGAGCGCGAGTGGCGTCGCGCCCGCCGCGACGGGCTGCCGCTGTCGCTCATCTTCATCGACCTCGATCACTTCCGCGCCTTCAATCGCCAATTTGGCCGCAAGGCCGGCGACGATGTGCTGAAGCAGGTGGGGCGCTGCCTGGCGACGGTAGTGGGCCGGCCCGGCGACCTGGTGGCGCGTTACCACCGCGACGAGTTCGCCCTCGTGCTGGCCTCGACCGATGGTCCCGGGTCGTTCAAGATCTCCGAGCAGGTGCGCGCCGCGATTCACGAGCTCAAGCTGCCGGCGGCCAAGGACGCGCCCGACCAGTTCGTAACCGCCTCGGTGGCCACTTCGACTGCCGTGCCTCAGCGGGAATCGGCGTGGGAAGAGTTGGACCTGATCAAGGCCGCCCGGCACGCCCTGCGCGAGGCGAGGGCCGCCGGTGGCAACAGGGTACTGCGCGCCAACCTCGGGCTCGCCGGGCCGCCCGAACTTGTCGGCACGCGACATTAGCATGCGCCTGGAACTCACGCGCTGCACGGTCCGCCCCTGGGCGCTGGCCGACCTGGATGCCCTCGTCATGCACGCCAACAACCGCCAGGTCTCGATGCACCTGCGCGATCGCTTCCCGTTTCCGTACGAACGCGAGCATGCCCGCAAGTTTCTCGAATGGATTACTCACCAGGCCGCGCCCACGGTGTGGGCCATGGAAGTCGACGGCGAGGCCGCTGGCGGGATTGGCATCGAGCTGCATAACGACGTCGAGCGCGTCTCGGCCGAGATTGGCTACTGGCTGGGACAAGCGGCATGGGGCCGGGGCATCGTCACCGAGGCGCTGCAGTCCGTGACCGTCGAGGTGTTCCGGCAGCACGACCTGACGCGCCTTTACGCGCTGCCGTTTGCCGACAACCGCGCCTCGGTCCGCGTGCTCGAAAAGGCCGGCTATGCGCTCGAGGGGCACTTGCGGCGCAGCGCAATCAAGGACGGCACCATTCGGGATCAACTGCTGTACGCCGCCTACAAGCCCCTATGAAGAAGCTGACCTTGCTGTGTGCCACAAGCGCGCCGGTCGAAGACCGCGGCTTGGTCGAGGCCGCCAGCCTGGGGCGGCGATTGCAAAGCGCATCCGCAAGCTATTCGAACTCAACCTGAAGAAGTAGAATGGACGCCGTGCCGACCGACTGTCCGGGCCTCGCGGAGCTGATTACGCGCCTCGATCGCGCGGTCGGGGCCGGCGACGCAAAAGCTGTCACCGACGCCGTCAAGACCGACCTCGAGCAGGTGTTGGGCGCCCGCGCGCTGGCGCTGCCGGCGCGTTTCACCGAGCCGCGTCCCGACGCCTACGCCCGCCGCCTCCTGCATCGCGATCCGGCCGGACGCTACAGCGCCATTGTCATGACCTGGGGGCCAGGGCAGGGCACCGCGGTTCACGATCACGGCGGCTTGTGGTGCGTCGAGGGCGTCGTCGACGGCGAGATCGCCGTGACGCAGTATCGCGTCGAGCCCGATGCCGATGGCTACTTTCGCGTCACCCCAATCGGGGCGCTGCTGGCCGGCACGGGTTCGGCCGGGTGCCTGATTCCGCCCACTGATCACCACGTGCTGGCCAACGCCCGGCCGTCGGCCGCCTCGATCACCCTGCACGTGTACGGCGGCGACCTGGACGACTGCAAGGTGTTCACGCCGGCCACGCCGGATGGCCGCTACGCCGAGACCATGAAGTCGCTGTTGTTCCACGAGTGACCGACTACATCGACCTCCGATTCCGTGGCAGCGATCGCGTGATCGCCACCGCCGTGCTGACCGGCCCCGACGGCGTCACGCTCGTCGATCCCGGGCCGGCCTCGTGCCTGCCCGTGCTCGAGGACGGCCTGCGGCAGCGCGGCCTCACGCTGCGCGACGTGCGCACACTGCTGATCACGCACATCCACCTGGACCACGCCGGCGCCGTGGGCTCGATTGTCGAGCGCGTGCCATCCATTCGCGTGCAGGTGCACGAGCGCGGCGCCCCGCACATGATCGATCCGGCCAGGTTGCTGGCCAGCGCGACCCGGCTGTACGGCGACCAGATGGATAGCCTGTGGGGCGCCTTTCTCCCGGTGCCGGCCGCAAACGTCACCGCGTTGCAGGGCGGCGAACGCATTGCCGCGGCGGGAACGACGTTGCGCGTTGCCTATACCCCCGGCCACGCCAAGCACCACGTCAGCTACCTCGACGAGATGACGGGCGTGGCGTTTGTGGGGGATACCGGCGGCATTCGGGTGAGCGGCGATTACCTGCTTGCGCCGACGCCCCCGCCCGACATCGACCTGACCGCCTGGCGCCAGAGCCTCGACGCGATTGATGCCTGGCAGCCGGTGTCGTTGTTCCTCACGCATTTTGGCGCCGTTGGCGGCGCCCGGGCGCACCTGGCGCGCTTTCGCGAGACATTGGCGTGGCAGGCCGAGGCCGTTCGCGCGTCGCTGGCCGCGGGCAAGACGGACGAGGAGCAGACCCAGGTCTTCGTGGAGCAGCTGCGGCGCGACGTCCGCAAGGCCATGCCCGAGCACGAGGCCCGGGCGACCGAACTCGCCGCGCCCTTCGACCAACTGTGGCAGGGCCTGGCGCGCTACTGGAGCAAGCAGGTCTAGACGGCGATGGCGGCGGCCAGGGGGGCCGCCTGCACGACCGCGACCTGCGGGTCCACCAGGAAGCGCAGGGCGTAGCCTGACGGCGTTCCGGTCGATCGCCGACACGGCGCCACGCGCCACACTGCCGACAGCACCCGCCCTTCACGCAACCGCATGGGCAGCGATTCGCAGCCCCGGGTCGCTCGCTCGACCTGCATGTGTACCAGGCGATAGAGCGGGATGGCGGCACCCGCCTCGCACTCCACGAACGCGCCGGCCTCGCTGATGTCGCGCGTCATCACCGAGATAAACCGTACGGCGCCCGAGGCGTCTTTCCAGGTCAGCCGGGCAGGCAGGGCGATGGTCCGCCGTTCCGACGACCGTTCAATTCTTCGTCCCGTCGGGTTGCGTTTGTCAGTCACGGGAGACTCCAGGGATGCCAAAAGGCGAAAATCAAACCTTGCAATGCACGCAAACACTCCAAGATCCACGCCGATTCTGTGCAGCGCGAACAACGATGGCTGGTTAGCGCAGGTGGCTGCCAGTAGCGGGCGTAGAGAGACAAAGGAACCACCGCGCGAGATTGATGGGGTGGATAGTAGGTATACGAGTAACGTGGTGACTGACTACTTAGTAGCCACTTCCGGGCCACCCTCGATGCCCAACCGGCGAAGCTTGAGGTACAAGCCGCGGCGCGTGAGTCCCAGCGCGCGGGCGGTTTCCGAGATGTTGCCGCGATGGCGCGTCAGCATCTCGCGGATCAGGTCGCGCTCGATTTCGTCGACCACAGACGCCAGCGTTTGGCCGCCACGCAGCGACACGCGAGAGCCGGACGGCGAAGACGAGGGGGCGGCCGCCGCGGTCAGGTCGGCCGACAGGTGCTCAGGGCCAATCGTCCCGCCGGGGGGAGCCATGGCCACGGCGCGCTGAATCTCGTTACGCAGCTGCCGCACGTTGCCCGGCCAGAAGTACTGCGCGAACAGGTCGAGCACTTCGGCGCTCAGGTGCATGTCGGGCTTGCCCAGCCGGTCCGACGCTTCCCGCAGGAAGAACGTGGTCAGGTGGGGAATCTCCTCGCGGCGTTGGCGCAGTGGCGGCACGTGGATGCGGATCACACTCAGGCGATAGTAGAGGTCTTCGCGGAACTTGCCCTCGGCGACGCGCTGTTCGAGGTCGGCATTGGTGGCGGCCAGCACTCGCACGTCGACCGGCTGCGGCCGGTTTTCGCCGACCGGCATGATCTCGCCCTGTTCGAGGAATCGCAGCAGCTTCGGCTGCACATCGAGGGGCAGGTCGCCCACTTCGTCCAGGAACAACGTGCCGCCGGTGGCGGTGCGAATCAGGCCGGGTTGATCGGACACCGCGCCGGTAAACGAGCCGCGGCGATGCCCGAACAGCTGGCTGTCGGCCAGCTCACGCGTCGTCGTGGTGCAGTTGTAGGGCAGGAAGGTGGCGGCGTTGCGGGAGGAGCCCACGTGAATGGCGCGCGCGACCAGTTCCTTGCCGGTCCCGCTCTCTCCTGTGATCAACACCGTGAGGTCGTTGCCTTGCAGCCGCTGAATCTGGTCGACGACCCGGTGCATGGCGGCACTGGCGCACAAGAAGCCGGGGAGGAGCGGCTCGAGAGGCCGCTCGGTGGTCGAGTCGACCGGCGAGGTGGGCCGATCGCGCACGCCGCACAAGTCAAAGCCCTGGCGCGCGACGGCGGCCATCATCCGGATGCGGCGGAGCAGGGGGTGGCCCAACGTGCGCGGTGCGGCGATGGCCACGTGGCGCGGACCGTCGGGCTCGCGGCCCATCGCTTCGGTCAGCAGGACGCCGCCGCCGTACGCCGCGCCCTGCGAGGCCAGCTTGGCCAGGGCGGCCGCCGCACCGGCTTCGCCGCCCGCGAAGGCAATCACCCGCACGTCGCCGCCCGGCAGCGCCGCGTAGACGACCGTGAGATCGGCGGTGACGGCCTCGAGCAGCGTGGCCGCCAGTTCGCGCGCCAGCAGATCGGGGAGCACCGCGGCATCGACCAGGCGCCGCACCAGCGCGTCATCGGCGTCGGCGGGCGAGCCGACGTACTCCCCGGTACCGGGCGGCTGCGCGGCGGCCATCTCCGACTGCACCTCCTCGAGGTCGCGGGTGGCGCCCAGGGCGCGAAAGACTTGCGCCGCATGCTGGTAATGCCGGTCGGCCGTGGAGCGGGCGCCGGCCTTCGCGGCGAGCCGGGCCAGGGCCATCTGACTGACCGCCGCCTGGTAGCGCTCGCCCACGAGTTCGAACACGCTCGAGCTCTGGGCAATGTCGTGGTACGCCTCGGTGGTGCGCGTCTGGCGCGCGCGAAGATCGCCACGCAGGCGCAGGAACTCGCCCCACGCGCCCGGCGTGGTCCGCGGGTCGAGCCGCGACTGCACCTGCGTGAGGCGCTGTTCGGCATCCTCGACCCGCGAGGCCGACAGCAGCGCCTCGGCGGCGATCAACTCCGCTTCGATGGTTTCCGCGGGCGGGGCGTTCGTGGACCTGGCAATTTCGTCGGCAATGGCGAGGGCCTCGTCAGGCTGGCCGCGCCGCGTCGCCAGCCGCGCGGTAATCACGCGCAGCGACCATTCATACCAGCGGCTGGTGTTGCGGCCGTAGGCGCCGTACGCCTCGGCGGCCCGGCGCAGGTATTCCGCGGCGTTTTCATAGTCGCCGCGCATGAGGGACATTTGCGCGAGCGTGTCGTAGACGGCGCCGGTGGTCTCGTGGAACTGCATGGCGCTGCGGACGTCGAGCGCGCGGTGCAGCACGTGATCGGCGCGATCGAGGTTGCCGACCCGCACGCAGATTTGGCCGAGTGTCGCAAGCGCCACCGACAGGCCGGGCCCCTGCCCCAGGCCCTCGTGCAGGTTCACGGCGCGCTCGGCCAGCGCCAGCGCCTGCTCATAACGATGACGGATCAGCGCCACGTTGGCCTGGTTGCCGTAGACCGTCGCGAGCACATCATCGGCTTGCAGCAACGACGCCATGCGCTCGGCCTGGCGAAGCGCGGCGTTGGCTTCGTCGTAGCGCCCGGTTTGGGCAAGCATGACCGCCGACAGGGAGTGCACCATGGCCAGGTGGCGGCGATCGCCGGCGGCATGCAGTGCCGCCGCCGCCTCGGCGATGTGCTCGCGCACAATGGCCATGTCGCCGACCTGCCGGTAGCACTGGCCCAGGTAGAAGTGGGCCAGGCCAATGGCGCGGGAGTCGTGAGCAATTTCGGCTTGTTTCAGCGCGCGGTTGTGCAGGGCAATGGCCAGATCCTGCTCACCCCGGGCAAAGGCGACCCGCCCGTGCAACCGCCAGAGGTTGGAATGGAGCACGTGCGGCAGGTTTTCGCGAATCGTGTCGGGCGACCGGCCCAGCACCGTTCCGGCCTGTGCAAGATCCCCCTGCAAGAGGTACGATTCAGCCAGCATGACGCGAACAGCCAGCTCGTCGTCGCGGGTCAGGGACGATGGGGCGCGCAGGAGCGGAGCGAGCAGGTCAATGGTCGCCGCCGCCTGGCCGCGCTCGAGGGCGGTCGTGGCGCGGGCAATGACCGGCTGCAGGGCGGCATTAGCCACGGGTGCGAGTATACAAGGTATCCACAAGGGATAATCCCAACAGAACCATGGAGTTGACCGTAGGAAGCCGGACCGATATCGGTCCGCGCAAAATGAACCAGGACCACGTCGGCTGGTGGCCGGAATTGGGCCTGTTTGTGGTCGCCGACGGCATGGGCGGGCATAACGCCGGCGAGGTGGCCTCGCACCTGGCCGTCGAGGCGATTCACCAGTTCATTGCCGACAGTGCGGCCGGCGCGGCCGACATCACTTGGCCGTTCGGCCTGGAGGTGGCGCAGTCAATTGACGTCAACCGACTGACGACCGCCGTGCGGCTGGCGAACCGGAAGGTCTACGCCGAAGGTTCGCGGCGGGCCGAGCTGAGCGGCATGGGAACAACGGTCGTGGCAGCGCTCGTGAACGGCGATCGCATGACCCTGGCCAGCGTGGGCGACAGCCGGATCTATCGGCTGCGCGACGGCAGCCTGGAGCAGTTGACCAGGGACGACACGTGGCTGGCGTCGGTGCTCGGCGCCAAGGAGGCCGAGGACGCCGATCCCGCGCACCCGCTGCGCCACGTGCTGACGAGCGTCGTCGGCACGCGTGATGACGTGAAGCCGGGCGCGCGCGAGGAACAATTGGTGCCCGGCGACACGTTCGTGATGTGCTCCGACGGGGTGCACGGCCGGCTCGACAGCGCGTCGATCACCGAGGTCCTGAAGGGCGCATCGACGCCGCCCGACCAGGCGACACGCCTGGTGAACGAGGCGCTGACGCGTGGCGGTTCCGACAACGCGACGGCGCTCGTGATTGCCGTTTCGTGATGCGGCCGGTACTGTCGGTCATCGTGTCGGCCTGCCTGCTGTTGCCGGCGTGCCGAGAGGTCTCGCCGCCGCCGGGCGGCCCGGCGCCCGCGGCCGGCGCCACGCCGGCTCCGACGACACCCGCTGCGGCGCGTCCACGCATCGTGTTCCTGGGCGATAGCCTGACTGCCGGCCTGGGACTGGAACCCGCGCAGAGCTTTCCCGCGTTGATCGGCAAACGCCTGGCCGCCGAAGGCCTCAATTACGAGGTG
>Ga0209770_10001700_pt1 | contig 11301 bp, 12 predicted proteins | sample LauGreSu1BDMLBDD_2_FD_187572 | JGI IMG/M metagenome (GOLD analysis project Ga0209770, IMG submission 187572) | Freshwater lake microbial communities from Lake Michigan, USA - Su13.BD.MLB.DD (SPAdes) (version 2) | ecosystem: Environmental > Aquatic > Freshwater > Lake | place: Lake Michigan, USA...
AAATTCCGCACATAACGCACGATTGGCGTTGACGCCACCCCGCATAGACGCTAAGAATGCGTCATCAGAGAGGGAGACACGACGATGAACTTCACCACCGACAACACCGAGGGCTTCACCACCGCCGAACTGGCCGCGCTCAATGCCGAGTTCGACCGCCGCGTGGCCGCCGCCACCGAGAATGATGAGGGGTCCGCCGAGTTCGCCGTTCATGTGCCGCCATCCTTCCGCGGGTCATGCTCGACGAGCACCGTCGGCAGGTCAACCGGCTCCTTCGCGATCGCCTCGGCCATCGCCCGGTCCCACGGCCGGTGGTCGCGGGCGAACCGGACCTCGCGGTACCCCGCGCCGCAGCCGTAGCAGACGAGCTGCTGCCGCACGAGGAACAGCGTGACGACATCCACCACGAGCAGGATGCCGAGGAGCGCGTCGAAGAGCGGGCCCGTGGCATACCCCTGCAGCGCGATCGCGGCGCCGAGGAACCCGAGCAGCGCGACGAGCGGAAGCAGCTGCGGCCGCGTGCGGCGCACATACATGCGGTCGCCGCCGCAGACCACGCAGCGGCGGAGGCCGCCGGAATCGTCGATCGCCTCGTCCCAGCGCGGGAACAGCTCCTGCACGGGCCCCCCACGCTCGGGCGTGAACTGCACGCGCGGTGGGCGCGCCCGCTCGTCCACGCCGACGCGGGCGAGGCGCCGTCCGTTCGAATCGCGGAGCTCGATGCGCATGCGGCCCGGATGATACGTTGCCCGCCGATGGGAACCACGATGCTGAGTCAGCCGGACGACACCATCCCCCCCGAGACGCCGACCGAGGCGATGCGAGCGTTCCTCGCCGGCCGCTTCGTGGTCTTCGACGGTCCGGACGGCTGCGGCAAGAGCACGCAGTTCCGGCGCTTCTCCGACTGGGCGCACGCGCAGGGCGTCGTCGTGACCGAGGTGCGCGAGCCGGGCGGCACCGAGATCGGCGAGCAGATCCGGGCGATCCTGCTCGATCCGCGCAACAGGGCGATGACGGTCCGGACCGAGATGCTGCTCTACATGGCGAGCCGCGCGCAGCTGCTCGAGCAGCGCATCCGGCCCGCGCTCGAGCGCGGCGAGCTTGTCCTCGCGGACCGCTTCGTGAGCTCGACGCTCGCGTACCAGGGCACGGCTGGCGGCATCACGACGGACGACATCATGCGCGTCGCACGCATCGCCGTCGGCGACCTGTGGCCGGACGAGATCGTCATCTTCGATGTCGATGTGGAGACGGCGTGGCGACGCATGGCCGCGGGCCGCGCGAACTCGGCGCCCGACCGAATGGAGCTCAAGAGCGACGAGTTCCACGAGCGCGTCCGCCAGGGCTACCTGCAGCAGTGCCGCGAGGACCCGGCGCGCTATGTCGCCATTGACGCGCGGCAGAATCCGGAGACCGTCTTTGCGCGGCTCGTCGAGGCGTTCGTGGCGCGCATGAAGGCCGGCATCGGGCCGCGCATGCGCCGCACCTGACCCATCGGTGCACGGCACGTGCCGTCCAGTGCCAGGCACTGACTGGCACGTGCCGTGCACCGGAAGCCCTGCCGCGTGGCCCGGTGCTCGCCGTCGGCTCCGGCGGTTTCGGAAGGTGCACGGCATGTGGCGCGCAGTGCCAGGCACTGACTGGCACGTGCCGTGCACCGAACTCAGCGGGAGCGGGCGCGCACAAGGTCGCAGACCTCGTCGATCGCAAGCTCGAGGTCGTCGTTGACGACAAAGGCGTCGTAGACCCCGCTCGTGCGCGCAAAGTCGATCTCCGTCTTCGCCTCGGCAAAGCGGCGCTGGATCGCGGCGTCGTCCTCGCGGCCGCGGGCATGGAGGCGCTTCAGCAGCGTCTCCTCGTCGGGGGGGAGCACGAAGACCGTGAATGCGGCAGGCATGCGCGCCTTCACGCTGCGCGCGCCCTGCACATCGATGTCGAGCACGATCAGCTTGCCCTCGCCGAGCGCGTGCTCGACCTGATCCTGCAGCGTGCCGTACCAGGACCGGCCGAAGACCTGCGCGAACTCCAGGAACCGTCCCTCGTCGATCCATCGCTGGAAGGTCGCCTGGTCGACGAAGTGGTAGTCGACCCCATCGCGCTCGCGCTCGGAGCGCGCACGGGTCGTGGCGCTGACGCTGAATTCTCCGCCGAGACGACGGATCACCTCGTGGACGATCGTCGTCTTGCCGACGCCGGATGGTCCGGAGACGACGAGAAGCAGGCCGCGTGCGGTCGTGGAGTCAGCCATGCGTCATCCAGCAAGCGGCACGACATCGTCGGCGTCGATCTCGAGCGTCACCCGATCGCCGGCGGCGGGCGGAGCCTTCGGATTGAGCTCGGCGACCCTCACGAGGTCCGAGCAGCCGTCGAGCGCGACCTCGTGCTGGGCGACATCCCCCAGGTAGATCGACGACCGCACGGTGCCGGCGATCGCGTTCGCGCCGCCGCCGGCCCGCGCAATGCGCAGGGCCTCGGGACGGAGCGAGAGCGACAGTTCCGACTCGCGCGGGAACGGCGCGACCGTCGAGCGCAGGTTGCCGGCCGCGGTCTTGTAGATCGCCTCGCCTGCATCGCTGCGCACGAGCATCGCCGGCAGGAAGTTCGTGTCGCCGAGGAAGTCCGCGACGAAGCGCGAGTTCGGCCGGCGGTACATCGCGCGCGGCGCGCCGGTCTGGATCACCTTGCCCGCGCGCAGCACGGCCATGCCGTCGGCGAGCGACAGCGCCTCCTCCTGGTCGTGCGTCACATACACGGTCGTGATGCGGAGCATGTCGACGATGCGCCGGATCTCGAGCCGCATCTCCAGCCTGAGCTTCGCGTCGAGGTTCGAAAGCGGCTCGTCAAGAAGCAGCACGCTCGGCTCGAACACCACGGCCCGGGCGAGCGCCACGCGCTGCTGCTGTCCGCCGGAGAGCTCCGCGGGCTTGCGCTTCGCGTACGGCGCCATGCGCACGAGCTCGAGCGCCTGCGCCACCTTCTCGTCGATCGCCTGCCTCGGGAGCTTCCGCACCTCGAGCCCGAACGCGACATTCTCCGCGACCGTCATGTGCGGCCAGAGCGCGTAGTTCTGGAACACCATGCCGGTGTTCCGCTCGTTCGCCGGCACGCGTGCGACATCGCGGTCGCCGAAGAGGATGCGGCCTGAGGTCGGCTCGGTGAAGCCGGCGATCATGCGCAGGAGCGTCGTCTTGCCGCAGCCCGAGGGCCCGAGCAGGAAGAACAGGCTCCCGGACGGAATCTCGAGCCCGACATCGCTCACGGCGACCGCGTCGCCGAACTTCTTGACCAGGCCGTCGATCCGGATCGCCGTCATGCGCGCAAGGTAGCGCACGGCGCTCGACTCCGCGCCTCGTCCCGGTAGTATGGCCGCGTGGCCAAGCGCACTCGCACTCCATCCGCCCCGGCCACCGAGCCGCCGGCGGACCTCCGCCTCGCGTGGCTCGACCGCATGCGGCCGTTCCGGGAGAGGCGCGAGCGCGATGTGTCGGTCGAGTCCGCGCTGCAGTCGATCGAGCGCGAGCTCCGCATGCAGCGCGACACCGTGGGGGACATCGTCGATGTGTGGAACCGCATCGCGCCGTCCCCTGTCCGCGAGCTCGCGACCGTCGGAGGAGTCTCCTCCGGCACGCTCACGCTCGCGGTCGCGAGTTCAGGCGCGTCCTACGAGCTGAGCCGAGCGCTGCGCGATGGGCTCGAGAAGCTGCTCGTCCAGCAGATGCCGGGGCGCGTCAGGCGCATTCGGGTTCGCGTCGCAGGCGAGTGAGGCCCGCGCGCTTCCGCGCTCACTCCTTCGCGTCGATGCCCTTGCGGACCTGCCAGTACTCGAGCTCGATCGGCGCCTGGCGGCCGAAGATCGTGACGAGCACACGGACGAGGCCCTTCTCGGGAAGCACTTCGTCGATCTCGCCCTCGTAGTTCTGGAACGGACCGTCCGCGATGGTGACCTTGTCGCCCTTCGCGAACTCCATCTTGACCTGCGGCGCCTCCTCGGGCTTGCGCGAGTCGAAGAGCATCTTCTCGACCTCGTGCTGCGCCATCGGGGTCGGACGGCCCGCGGTGCCGACGAAATCGCCGACGCCGTCGGTTTCCTTGATCAGGAAGAAGATGTCCTGCGGGATGCGGCCGTCGGGCTCGAGGCGCATCTCGACGAAGACATAGCCCGGGTAGAGCATCGTCTCGGTGATGCGCGGCTTGTTGCCCTTGAGGGTCTTCGTCTTCTCGGTCGGCACCATGATGCGGCCGACGAAGTTCTCCATGCCCTCGATCTGCACCTTGCGGAGCAGCGTCTGGCGCACCGAGCGCTCCTTGTTGCTCGCCACGCGGAGCACGAACCAGTTCATGCCCTCGCGGAACATCGGGAGGTCGGTGGCGGGATCGAAGGTCTCGGTCTGCTCGAGCTTCGACTTCTCGCCCGCCTTGCCCTTGCGGGTGTCGGCGAGGGCCTGCGTCGAGACTCCCATGACCTCGTGCGGCTTCTCGACCTGACGGCGCGCATCGCTGCCGCGCTTCAGGCTCTTGGACTGCGCGTCGCCGGTCTGGCCATCGATCTCGTTGATGCTGTCGCTCATGGGTGCCATCCTTCAGTCGCGCCGCGACGCGGCGCGCAGAGGGTTCATTGCGGAGGTCGAGCCCCGTTCAGGAGTCGAGCACATTGATCGCGCGGAAGAACGCGAAGAAGCCGATGTCGATCACGTAGCAGAAGACCGCGATCACGAGCGCGGTCATGATCACCGCGCCGGTGGAGCCGACGATCTCGCGACGCGTCGACCAGTTGACCTTCTTCATCTCGCCCTCGGTGGCGATCAGGAAGTCGACCGTCTTCGGCTTCACGAAGACCAGCGAGTACATGACGAAGGTGACGATGCCGCCGATCAGGATCGACCCGGCGGTGGCGGTGTAGAGCGGGTTCACGCTGCCGAGCTTCCAGCCCTGCATGTAGTCCCACGCCCACAGGATGCCGAGAAGGCTGACGACCGCGACGCCCACCACCGTGCCCATGCGGGTGTAGTAGCCCTGGCCCGGCTTGTAGACGGACATGCCGCGATGAGCCTCGGCCGCCGCCGCGCCCGCCCCGGAACCCGAGGACTGAAGCGAGGACTGAGCCGAGGACCGATCAGAGGAGTCGTTGATGTCTGCCATGTGTGTCCCTTTTCGTGCAGGCGGACTTCTCCGCGCCGCACTCTGGAATCGGCCCGGCCGGATGTCCGGCCAGGCGAAACACGCCGAGAGGGGATCGAACCCACGACCTGCGGATTTGGAATCCGCTGCTCTACCAGCTGAGCTATCGGCGTAACGCTGACGAAGCGAAGCGGCGCTGGCGCGCGCTCACTTGCGCTTGATCTTGTGAAGCGTGTGCTTGCGGAGCTTCGGGCAGTACTTCATGTAGCCCTCCTTCACGCGCTCGAGGATGCCGCCCTTCACACGGATGTTCGTGCGGTAGTTCATCTCGCCCGTCTCCGTGCACACGAGCCACACCCATTCACGATCGAGGGACTTCTTTGCCATTGCTTGCTCGCTTTCTCTGCATTCACTGACTGTCGCGAGACCCGCCGCGGGGCGAACAACCCGCCCCGCGGCGCTCCCGATTCACTCTGATTAGGCGATGATGTCGGTGACGACGCCCGAACCGACGGTACGGCCACCCTCGCGGACCGCGAAGCGGACGCCGGCCTCCATGGCCACGCCCTTGCCCTCGAGGTCGACGATCATCTGGACATTGTCGCCCGGCATGCACATCTCGGCGCCCACGAGCTCCTCGATCTTGCCGGTGATGTCCGTCGTGCGGAAGTAGTACTGGGGCTTGTAGCCCTTGAAGAACGGCGTGTGACGGCCGCCCTCGTCCTTGGTGAGGACGTAGACCTGCGCCTTGAACTTCGTGTGCGGCTTGATCGAGCCGCTCTTGCAGAGCACCTGGCCACGCTCGATGTCGGCCTTCTCGACGCCACGGAGGAGCAGACCGACGTTGTCGCCGGCGATGCCGCTGTCGAGGGTCTTCTGGAACATCTCGACGCCGGTGACGGTGGTCTTCTTGGTGTCCGGACGGAGACCGACGATCTCGACTTCGTCGCCGACCTTGACCATGCCGCGCTCGATACGACCGGTCGCGACGGTGCCGCGGCCCTTGATCGAGAACACGTCTTCGACCGACATGAGGAACGGCTTGTCCGTCTCACGCTGCGGCTCGGGGATGAACGAGTCGATCGCGTCCATGAGGTCGGCGATGCACTTGTTCGCGGTCGAGTCGCCCGGGTTCTGGAGCGCAGGGAAGGCCGCGCCGCGGATCACGGGGGTGTCGTCGCCCGGGTAGCCGTACTTCGAGAGGAGATCGCGGATCTCCATCTCGACGAGGTCGAGGAGCTCGGCGTCGGCGATGTCGCACTTGTTGAGGAAGACGACGATCTTGGGAACGCCGACCTGACGGCCGAGGAGGATGTGCTCGCGGGTCTGCGGCATGACGCCGTCGACGCCGGAGACCACGAGGATCGCGCCGTCCATCTGCGCGGCGCCGGTGATCATGTTCTTCACATAGTCGGCGTGGCCGGGGCAGTCGACGTGCGCGTAGTGGCGGTTGGCCGTCTCGTACTCGACGTGCGAGGTCGCGATGGTCACGATCTTGGTCGGGTCGCGGCGACCCTCGGACTCGGACGCCTTCGCGACCTGGTCGTAGGAGACCGGCTTGCTGAAGCCACGAGCGGCCTGGACCGCGGTGATCGCAGCGGTGAGGGTGGTCTTGCCGTGGTCGACGTGGCCGATCGTGCCGACGTTGACGTGGGGCTTCGTACGATTGAAGTTCTCTTTGGCCATGACTCTTGCTCCGGCTTTCGCCCGCCCCTGACACGCGCAGCGGGCGGAAGTGAGGAATGTGGGCCCTACCCACTTGGGAAAGGCCAACTGCTTGGGATGAGCAGCGCCATCCACGACGCTGCCAAAGCCACCGAAGGGGATTGAACCCTCGACCTCACCCTTACCAAGGGTGTGCTCTACCACTGAGCTACGGTGGCGTGATGTGCTGGCTACAACCTGTCGCACCCCTGTCGCACACGCTCGCGGAGTGAACCGCAGCGCCACGCCAGTCCGGCCGTTCGTCTCGCACGCGCAGCCGGAGCGCGTGCGTCCATCGGTCCGACAGCGCGGCGACTTGCATCGAGCGTCGCGTCGCCACCGATGAAAAACCGTGCCAAGAGGCACGGTGGGACGGAAAGTGTAGCAATTCAGGGGACCTCTGCAAGCGGTCCGAGCGAGTTCAGCCCGCCTGAGGCGACTTCATTCCGGCGGAAAGAAGCTCCGCTGGTCGAGCCCGAACACGCGGACCTTGAAGTCCTTCTCGAGCTCCTTCAGCGTGTCCCACTCACCAAAGCTGTCGACGCGGCCGTCCAGGAAGAGGCAGTTCGTGACGCCGCCGGGATAGCGCCAGTCGACTCCGGTGAGCTGAAGCTGCGGATTATTGACATCGAGTGTCGGATCGTTCACCGTCAGGAGCTCGCCGATGTTGCTGTCCATCAGGAACATCGAGGTCGCCGGGGCCTTGATCTCACCCATGGTCCAGTAACGGCCGGACCAGGGTCGGCTCGGCGCGGACGGCCGGGCGTCGAAGAACGGGTTTCCGCCGAAGTACCCCGGGTGCGCGAGCTCGGTCGGGACCGTCCCGTCGGTGCCGTTGTTCGCGCCGGTCCCGAACGGCGTCGGACCGCCAGTGCCGCCCGGGAGCTTCGTCATCAGCTCGGCGGAACGGAAGATCACATCCTTCTCGAAGCCGCGCTCGTAGAGCGCCGCGTCCGGCGAATCGAAGCGGTAGTCCCACTGCGTGCCGTCCGTGTCGGAGAGCGCCAGCGGGCCGAATCCACCGGTCGTCCACAGGATGTCCGACCAGGTGCCCTGGTAGAGCTGCCCGACGGGCGGCAGGACGCCCGCAGGCGACGCCGAGCGGACCTTTCCGGCGCGCGCGATCTCGTCGGGCGAGTCGGTCGGGGCGTTGTCGAACGCGGTCGGCACGACCGTGTCCCGGTTCTCGCCGGCGTAGGAGATGACCAGCTGCCCGATCTGCCGCATGTTCGACTGGCTGAGCGTCCAGAGGGTGTTGCGGCGCGACGCGCTCAGCGCGGGCAGGAGGATGGCGATGAGGATGGTGATCACCGCGACCACCGCGAGGATCTCGACGATGGTCATGCCGCGGAACTGGTTTCGCTTGGTGGGGCGGTGCTTCATGCGGTTTCTCGCTTCTTCGAATCGGCCTCGCCGGCGGCGGGCCCTCGTCCATACGCCATCCACGCCGGGGGGTTCCGGCCCGTCCGGCGATCAGCCCATCGCCATGGTCATCAGGAACTCCGCGTTCGACTTGGTCTTCGCCACGCGGGTCCGGAGCAGCTCCATCGCGTCGACGACATTCATGTCGCTCACGACCTTGCGGAGACGCACGATGAGCTCGTGCTCCTTCGCGTCGAGCAGCAGCTCCTCGCGGCGGGTGCCGGAGGCGCCGATGTTGATCGCGGGGTAGACGCGCTTCTCGACGAGCTTGCGGTCGAGGTGGAGCTCGGCGTTGCCGGTGCCCTTGAACTCCTCGAAGATCACCTCGTCGGCGCGCGAGCCGGTGTCGACGAGCGCGGTGCCGAGGATGGTGAGGGAGCCGCCGTTCTCGATGTTGCGCGCCGAGCCGAAGAACTTCTTCGGCTTGATGAGCGCCGCGTTGTCGACGCCGCCCGAGCCGATCTTGCCGGAGTTGGGCAGCGCGTTGTTGTAGCCGCGCGCGAGGCGCGTGATCGAGTCGAGCAGGATCACGACATGCTCGCCGAACTCCACCATGCGGCGCGCCTTCTCCATGACCATCTCGGAGACCTGGATGTGGCGGATCGCCTCCTCGTCGAAGGTGCTGGCGACGACCTCGACATGCGACGGCGTGTTGCGCTTGAAGTCGGTCACTTCCTCCGGCCGCTCGTCGACGAGCAGGACGATCACATGGACATCCTTGTGGTTCGTCGCGATGGCGTTCGTGATCTGCTGCAGGATGACGGTCTTGCCGGTGCGCGGCGGCGCGACGATGAGCGCGCGCTGGCCGAAGCCGAGCGGCGTGACCATGTCGATGATGCGCGTCTCGACCTTGCCCGAGCCGAGCATCTCGAGGTGGATGCGCTTGTTCGGGTGGAGCGGCGTGAGGTTCTCGAAGGTGGGCAGGTCGTGCAGCACCTTCGGATCGCGGCCGTTCACGCTCTCGACGCGGAGGAGCGCGAAGTAGACCTCCTGGTCCTTCGGCGGGCGCACGAGGCCCTTCACGACATGGCCGCGGCGCAGGCCGAAGTGGCGGATCTGCGCGGGCGAGACGTACACGTCGTCAGGCGACGGGCAGTACGAGTAGTCGGCGCTGCGGAGGAAGCCGTAGCCGTCGGGCGTGATCTCGAGGGTGCCCTCGGCGATCATCAGCCCCTGCTTCTGGGCGCGCGCCTTGAGGATCTCGAAGATCAGCTTCTGGCGCGGCTGGTTCACATCCTCGATGCCGGACTGCTTGGCCAGCTTGTTGACCTGGTCGACCGGCATCTTCTGGAGCTTGGCGAGGTTGAGGTCGTCCTTCTTGGCGACCTCGTACTTGCCCTCGAGCTCCTTCTCGATCTCGGCGAGCTCCGCGGCGAGCTGCTCGTCGCTCGGGATCTGCCCGGGCTCGAGACGGACCGACGGCATGAACGAGCGCTGCGGCCTTTCGCCGCCGCCTCCACCGCCACCCCCGCCACCACCACCACCACCGCCGCCCTCGCCACCACCCTTGCCACGACGACGACGACGACCAGACTTGTGACTCATCTCGATGCTCCTGGACTCGCTGCGGAACCGTTTCCTGCGCTCGCGCATGCGCAACGCACTCGCGCTTCATTCCTGCAGAATTGCGGACTGTGAAAGGGATGGCGCCTGCTGGACGGTCGTCCGGAGGGCCGGGAGAGGATGGCTGCGGGGTCCGTTGTCGCGCGGATCCCGCGGCCGCCGGGCACGCGGACCACGCGCACCCGATGACGCCGAAGCGACGGGGAGGATATTGACCGAACGCCGGGGAAAGGTCAAGTCGCCGCGCGACGCGGGCCCCGGGCGATGATCGCCTCGAGCGCGCGGCCGACGGCGGATTCGAGGGCCTCGGCGTCGCGCGAGTTCTCGACCAGGTCGGTCGATCGGCGGCGCTTCTCCTCGAGCGGAAGCTGGGACGCCTCGCGACGCGCGAGCTCGGCGTCGTCCCAGCCGCGGGTCGATCGGACGCGCGCGATCCGAAGGTCGCGCGGCGCGTCGACGAAGAGCACCGCGTCGCACTCGCGGTCGAGCCCGACCTCGAACAAGAGCGGCGCATCGATGATGAAGGCGCGCGTCGAGAGGGGCGCGCGCGCGAACTGCGCGCGGCGGAGCGCCTCGATTCGCGGGTGCATGACGCGCTCGACCTCGGACCGTAGTGAGTGGTCGGCGAAGATCGCCCGTCCGAGCGCGGCGCGGTCGATGGCGCCGTCCGGAGCGGCGACCGCGCGGCCCGCACGCGCGACGATCGCGTCGCGGACAGCGGGCTCGGCCAGCACCGCGCGTGCGGCGTCGTCGGAGATGCAGACCTCGCATCCGGCCCTCGCGAGGATGCGCGCGACGGCGCTCTTGCCGCTGCCGATGCCGCCGGCGATGCCGATGACGGGGCGGAAGCGCTGGGTGACGCTGCTCATGCGCGGAAGATACGGCCTTGCCGCGCTTCCGGGCGGGCGGCGGCGTTCATGCCGCGAGAAGCTCGGCGAGCGCGCGCTTGACCCGCGCGCGGCGGAGGCGGAGGAACTCGCGCGCGGCGTCCTCGACGCGGGCGCGAGCCTCGATCCGCGCGAGGCGGAGCGCGTCGTCGATCGCGGAGGCCAGCGGCGACCCCGCGAGCTGCGCGCGCGCGACGCGCATCTCGACATCGAGGAGCGCGAGGTCGCGGTCCTCTCCGAGCGCCGACGCGAGCCGCCGCGCGCGGGAGCGCAGGCGGCGCACCGCGGACGGCACCTCGTCCTCGAAGGGCGCGAGCGCGAGCGCGAGGAACGACGCGCGCTTGCGGCATTCATGGAGCCGCGCAAGGTCGCCGGAGCGGAGCGCCGCGTCGAGCTCGTCCATGCACCCGCGGTGCGAGCGCGACAGCAGCGCGCACGCGTGCGACGCGTCGACGGCGGGCGCCGACGCGAGCGCCGACGCGGCGGAGCGCACCTGCTTCAGCGAGCGCCGCGCGCGCTCGAGCGCCGCAGCCGAGTACGCGGCGTCGTCGCGCCGGTCGGACTCGCCGAACACGAGCGTCGCGAGCAGCACCGTCCGAACGACAGA
>Ga0209770_10001701_pt1 | contig 11300 bp, 20 predicted proteins | sample LauGreSu1BDMLBDD_2_FD_187572 | JGI IMG/M metagenome (GOLD analysis project Ga0209770, IMG submission 187572) | Freshwater lake microbial communities from Lake Michigan, USA - Su13.BD.MLB.DD (SPAdes) (version 2) | ecosystem: Environmental > Aquatic > Freshwater > Lake | place: Lake Michigan, USA...
GTCCATCAATCACCTCACCCTTACCATTAATGGTAACCACCGAAGTAGACAACCATCCTTTTACTTTCATTCTCTTTGATAGACCAGTAACTTTGTTCTGTCTAATCACTCTGTTGTCACTACGGAACTTGAAAATCGAGTAATCTTTGGTTTCGAAAATTTCACCAACTTTCTTACCTCTCTGTAAATTAACCATAATAGTGTTGTTCAGTAACCCTGTCCCCGTTTTGGTGTGTTAAATTGTTTTTATTCCTTTACAAATATATAAACTTAATTCAATTCCACCAAATAATACACAAATATTTTTCAATATTTTTTTCGTTTTTTAATCAATTTCGTTGATTTAGTGGAAAACAACTTTAAAGTTGTTTGTGACAACCAAATATAACAACCAAAACATTATAGTGTCCCGTCCTGAGTCAGGAAGATAATGACTGGACCATAGGGTTCGGTCCGGTCATTATTCGACTGGGCCCCTGCAGAATTGGCAATAAAAAAACCCCAACATTTCTGTCGGGGTTCTCGGATACAAAACACACTTAACTCTCTAACACTAAAAGTTCTCGATACTCTTTTTCGGTAATATGTCGTGTTGTCTCACTTACTTCGTGTTCCTTCTTCTTCTTAATGAGAATACAATCACCTTGTCGAATCATTTTTTCAATTCCTCCTTCTTTGATATTGGTTTGAATTGTCCAAGCGACCGCCTGAATTGGTGTTATCAATTCTCCATAGTTAATACTACTACTCACACCCAAGTGTCTCTCACCAGTCATTGAATTATTGGTGACATAGACACTAACCGAATCAATCCAAATCAAATACACTCTATCTGTCGAGGTGTCCTTACATTGAATGAAATGAAATTTTCTTTCATTCGTTGACCAACCAAAACGGCGACTTCCATCACTAAGTCCGAGACTCTCCGCATTAACCTCAAAAAGTGCATAGGTATCATCGAACTTCAATGTTTCTACTTCACCTTTTTGATTAACAAAGGTTGTTGTTTTGGTAATTGTTTCAGAACTAAGTAATGTTGGATTCACCTCACTTACCAAGTTCTCGATTCCGAGACAACTAATTGCAATTCTTCTCTCCTCTATATTTGAGAATGTTGAAGAAATTTCTTTGAATGTAATTGGTTCAATTTCATCCCATATTTCGGGTTGGTTGAACCAAGTTGGACAATTATTCCCGTGTTTCGCCTTGATTAACTTACAACCAATGTTGTAGTCGAATCGTGTGTTGTTAATGATGATTTTCATTTTGTTTCAGTTTTTTTAGAAATCACTTTCTTCTGTGTAATAAAATCTACCACTTACATTCACCCGTAATACACCATCCTCAATGTTACAACCCTCACCATCTTCACCCGTATCAAAGTTTCTACCATCTCCAACATCATCACCCTTTCCATCAATATCGAAATCATTTGCGTCTGACTTGATTCTTTCAACTAAGGTATTCAAAAGTTCCTCATCCTCATCTGTTAAAACACACTCACCTTTGAAATTGATATTGGCTTCACCATCCCACTCGCTGTAGTTGATATTCTCAATCTTCTCCTCAAGTAGTTTTAACTCCTCATCACTTAATTGAACTTCCATAGTACCACCGAATGTTTCTTCCCACTCACTTTTGGCATCTTTGTAATACAGAAAATCCTCCTCATCCTCTTCCTCATCATAAGTAATTTCCACCTTTCCAAACTCACCCATATAGTGACCATCGGATACTTCGTAAAAGTCTACTCTGTCATAGATTACACTCTCAAAATAATCTGTCAACTCCGCAACTTGAACTTCATTGTCTTCGTTGTCATACAGAGCGAAACTGGTTTCATTCATTGAATCACCACCACAAGAAAATGTCATCACACATTTTCCAATGTTGTGTTTCTTCCAAAGTTCAATATACTCATTACTAGTTTGCATGGATTTTTTCGTTTAATTGTTGAACAATAAATTTTCCTTCTTCTGTGTCAAGTTCCTTCACCCCGTTATTCATCCAAGGCTGAACTTGTAAATGTTTTAAGTAATCTTGTGGAGTTGGTACGAACTTCATACGGAAATCCTCCGCTATGTGTAACATCGCCACATCCACCACATCAACACTCTTTCCATCGCTATTGATAATGTTATACCCAAATATCTTCGGGATAATAGTATAGGCGAACCAAGTGTTGTGAGTCATCAAACGGGCACTATTATTATTCATAGTAGCCTTTGGACTATCAATCAATTCGTGGATTGGTAGATAATCCTCCACCTTACCTCCCCATCTTTTTACAGAGGACTTTGAGTGTATTAAGGGATTAGCCATATTAGTCCCAGATACGGGTAATTTTTTGTTCAAACGGATTGAACTCAACTTGTTTCCCCATAACCCAATCACCTTTTTCAACTTGAAGTGTTTGGTGTTCACCGAACTTTCCGCTCGGGTGCTCGTGTTTCAAAAGACTCTCTTCTAAAACATCGACATCTGTAAATTCAGTTTGAGAACCAATTTCAAACTTTCCGTAGAGTGTGTGTTGGTGAACTCCCTCACCAACCAACAAAGTGTGTTTTGTTTTCTTTTTCATAATTAAGTTGTTTTGTCTTACAAATATATAAAAGAAAACCAAGTTCACAAAATTTAATTCATTTTTTTTAAAAAAAGTTTTCAAGCCCTGATCCAGGTGAAATAATGACTGGACCGTAATACATTGGTCCGGTCATTATCTGTGTGCAGGTGAGCTGCAACTTGCGCATGAGCACTAGCAATTAACGCAGGGAGAAGTTAGGTCCGGTCATTATTCGACACGATCAGGATCATGACAGGTGCACATAAATTTGGGCAAAAAAATAAGGGGATGATTTCTCACCCCCTAACTTAAACAAACACTAAACATTTAATGAACACTAATAAAGTATAAGGAATTAAATTTAAAAAGTCAACTCCTTCTTTCGAGATACTTTTTAATTCCCAAAAGGTGTGAGACCATTTCCTTGTCTTCTTTATTTAGTGAATCATACCACCATGCCGAACAATTTTCCAAAGGTGTACCACTTTCTTTATCAATGTTGCCGTTGTCATACATCGCGTATGTGATGAATGTTTCGTCATCAACGGCAGAGGCTACGGAGTTCAAAACTACTAACATATCCTTTTAGTCTTGGATTACGAATTCCACATTACTTGACATATCGTTCTTCCCACTTACAACCGTGAGTGTTTTAAATTGGCAATAACTCTCCAATTCATCCAAAGGGATTCTGCCGTTATTTGAACTATAATACCCTTGCGCCTGATACCTACTTCTCCATTTAATAAAGGCTTCCATTGCTCCTTTCATTGAAGGATAAGTGTAGTTGTCGAATTCGATTGTAATCCCATCTGGGGATAGAACCATGTATTTTTTTCTGGTCATTTTGGAATTGTTTGTTGTTCAGTCAAAAATATAAAATACAATTCATTTTACCAAATACATTAAAGTATTTCTAACAATTCTTTTTTTGCCGTCTCTGTCACTTCTCGACTAAATCCGCCGATATTGAATGTGACTGGTTCGTACATTCCGATTGGACGATAATACTTCCAATCATAAATTGTGAAGACATCCCCTTTTGAAGTCTCCAAACAAAAATCGAAATTGACTTTATCATTTCCCTTATTATCGCCCGTATAAGATTCGGGAAACAATTCGATTAACTTGCCCACATTGGTGATAATAGTTGTGGAATGGAACGAAGTTCCACCAGAGTCTTTGTTTGTGTGTTTTGCCATGATTTTAAGTTGTTAAATAGTTTCTGTCTTTTTTAAACTTCAAAGTTCTACATTCTTCGATTGTCAAACCAATGAACTCACTTGGTGTGAAACTAATTTCATCGGGATAATACTCGAATAAAAATTCCTCATTACCATCTTCTAAGGTAACATACACTTTAGGCATCGGGTCGAACAAACTCTTGGGTTGTTCTGTGATTCTACTTGATATGATTTTCATAGTGTTTTTGTTTCTATAAAGGTAAAAAACTTTCTCCATTTCACCAAAATTTATTTTATTTTTTTTTTGATTGGTACAGCAAGCCCCGTAATAATGACTGGACCGTAATACATTGGTCCGGTCATTATCTGCGTGCTTCTGAGCTGCAACTTGCGCATGAGCATGGTGCAGTTAGCGCATAAAAAAACCCCCACATTTCTGTGAGGGTTGTTGGTAACTCGTATTACACAAGTTCCACCATTTCATTAAAGATACCTTGTTCTCGTTTCCCGTAGACTCCGAACATCTTGGTTTCGGTGTTGTCATCTTTGGTGAGTGAGTGTGTGGTATACTTTGTCACACCACTGAATAGTCCCCACATATTGTCACCCTTTTGTTGGATTTCACCATTTAGGTCAATGTAGAATCTGCCCAGTTTGTTTCGAGTAACAGACGGAATTGAATCGTGGTCTTTCAAATCAATGTTCTTGTCAATGTTGAACAACTTTTTAATAATGTTGTCCTTGAACAAGTCATCGAAACGGGTCTCACTAAGTTGAACGATATTGTCGAACACCTTTCTCTCTTCTTGTAATACACCCTCAAGTCTCTTACAAACTTCGTCCACTTTAATCACCATGTTTTTGGTGTGACGAATCTTTGTGTCCATTTCTCTGAATGAGGCGAAAAACGAATTCATACAACTAATAGTAATGTTGCTAGGTCCGAAAGCCAAACTGGTCGAGCCGTCAAATGAGTTGATGCCCGTTAAGTAACCTTCCACCTTGTCATTACCCAATCTTAAATCATTTGACTTAAGTTGAATGTACACACGAGCACCACCTTTGAAGTGTCCACCATTCTTAAGTTCCAAACCCGTTTGTTGGGATACTCTATCAAGTAGTTCGATTAATTGATAGTTTTGGTACGGATGATACCCGTCACTACGAACAGATAGAGGTGTGTTGGTGTCGTCACGAACGATTGCACTATAACCACCTAATAAGATACCACTTTCAGTTGTAATACCTTCAGTTCTTACACCCCAATTAAGGTCAGACTTCTCAAGAATGTCTGTAATACGATTTGTTTGTTCCATTTGATTTTTGTTTTAGTTTCTACAAATTTAAAACAATTTTTAATATGTGCAAAATCTAATTCCATTTATTTTAAAATAATTTTCAACGACCCGTCGAGATATAACAGGAGTAATAATGACTGGACCGTAATACATTGGTCCGGTCATTATTGGATACGATCAGGGTGAAGAATTCAGTAGACATAAAAAAACCCCCGATACTATCGGAGGTCTTATTAAGGTAGAGGATTTTACTCCTCTAACAATGTCGATACGAGTCTCTCGGATTTACCACTATCCCACATATCATCGTTCCAATCCTCACCAAGATTTAAACAAGTTTGGTAGGTTATATAGACAATACCCTCCCATTCATTATTTAAGGGAATACATTTAACGAATCCTTCGGTTCGTTCGTTGATAGGGATTAACTCCTTTTTCACAAGGAACAGAAGTACTTGTTCGTACTCTAAAAATTGGTCGGTGTCATCGGACTCGATATACTCCACCATCCCTTGGAAGTCCAAGGAGAACTCAAACTCCACATTGGAAGTAAGGATTTTTTTGATTTGGGATTTGAACAAAGTGTCCATAGTTTGTGTGTTCAGTAGACCTGTCCCCGTGTTAGTGTTTGTTCTTTCAAATATAACATTTTTTTTGATTCCAAACAAAATAAATTAATTTTTTTAAAATCTTTTTTTAGGGGGACTTCTTTAAAAAATTCGAAGAAGTCATTTCGAATAATGACCGGACCTGTAATACATTGGTCCAGTCATTATCCCACAGCGCCAATCATGGATTAAACTTATATATTAATGGACTCGGTCCAGTCATTATTTTCCGACGCCAACAACCACAAAAAAAAACCCCGATTATTCGGGGTCAAAAATTTCAAACTTGTCTTCGTCAGGGATGACTTGTAACCTTCTACCATTATCCCACTTAATTAAGTAGGTATTCAGACTATCGACTCCTACAATCGTTCCCAACGAATTCGGTGGAATCGGGTAAGGGTCATCCATAAAAATCATTCGGATTCGTTTACCGATATTGTCTGTGTATGTAGTAGGTTCCATTAGTCATTAGAAAATAACATTTCATAAAGTCCCATTAAGAAAGGATGAACATCCTTATCCGTTTGTTTGAGTTCACCATCATTGGTAATTGTAAACTCCACCTTTTTTCCGTCAGTTGTTCTGTACCAACCCGTTACTTCATTACCCTTTCCAAAGGACAATTTTTGTTTTTTAATTGAGAGTGTCTCCATTGTTTTTTTGTTTTGTTTGTATAAACATAATACATTTTTAAATAAAAACAAAATTATTATAAAAAAAAATAAATTATTTTTTCACCTCCTGACCGTCAGGTGGTTAATAATGACTGGACCCGTAATACATTGGTCCGGTCATTATTCGACACGATCAGTGTGAATAACTTAACAAGGTATAGGAACAAAAAAAGGGTACCATTTAAGGTACCCTCCGTACAAACAAACACAAAACAAACACTACACTAATTCACTCTTCAAATGTGCATCGACCATACCTACTCCGTCTGTCATACATTCATCCTCATCATAATAACCGAAACAACTTTCGACCTCCTCTTCGTGTTTGTGTCCCAAACTACAAGTCTTAATCTTGAATACCTTAAACCCGAAACACTCACCCCTCAAAAACTTGTCATAGGTATCAACTTCATCCTCAAGATATTTTATAACTTTTAATTCATCAATACATTCGTTCTCAATCTTATCTTTGGAAACATAGATAAAACCAACCTGTCCCGAATCAAACTGACAACCGAAAGGACTTGTACGAATTGTAATTCCTCCGTGGTCATATAGGTACAAAGGTAAAATCGTAACCTCACCTTCTCTCTCCTCAATTTCATTCCTCAAATCTCCCCATGAATCGTAGTTCTCACTTCGATAATCCGTGGTGTCCCCCAAATCGTGTCGTTTGTGGAAACATACCATCGTACCCAAATTGTCCCAACTTCTTGGGTCAGTAGGATAATTGTCATAGTAGGTTCTTACCAAATAATCCCCAATCTGTTTTTCTTCATTTTCTACCATATCATTATTGTTTAGAATTAATTCCTTTACAAATATAATAGAAAAATAAATCCACACAAAATAATTTAAGTATTTTTTTTCCCGTGACGGTCCCGGACGGAAATAAAGACCGGACCGTATTACATTCCGTTAGTGTAATACACCCTTTTGGTCCGGTCATTATTGGACACGATCGGGGTGATCACGAGGATCCGGGCGAGAACAATGTGGTGAAATAAAAAACCCCGACAACATAGTCATCGGGGTTAGTTAGTATTCATCAACCTAAAAATATTTTACTACCCAAATATAGGTATTAAGAAACCAAATGTAATCCAACTCCAGAAAATTATTACAGACAACCCTCCAAACAAATCCCAAAACTCCCTTCGGTCTTCTTCCCACAACTCCACCACATCAATCCAAACTTCCTTCAACAGATTTTTCATATCCAATTAGTTTTATCGAACATATTCAGTTCATTTTGTTCTCTGTCCAAATAATCAACCCTATTGTAGTTTCGTTCTCTTGGAACATATTGATTCGACCGACCTTTGTACATATTGTAATTGGTCTCCATTCTTTCCTCCAAACTTGGAGTCTCCCAAACATGGGATTGGTAGTGCCCCTCTTTGGTTTCTTGGTCCAGTCTTAATATGGTCTGTAAGTCTTCCTCGACATTTATGTAACTTTCGTTTCCTCTAAAACAAATTTTGGTCGAGTACCTCTTTGACACTTTGTCAAACACTTGGTAGACACTTTCCACATTTTCCAAATTGACCAATGTAGGTCTATCTGTTCCATAATAAGTTAATTTTACTAACATAGTTTTATAGTTTATGAATTTTATTGAATAACACTCTCACAAATCTTTCAAACGGAGTTTCGTCAAGGTACTTTGCAACCCCTATTGGTTTAATCCCACCACTTGGATTCTTTTGATAGTAGTCTGTTTTTAATTGGTGTTGACTACCCACATTGAACTCCTTAACCCACTCATTGAAAGACATTTCTCTTTCTGTTACTTTTAAGTTTTCCATATCATTTAGATTTTGTTTATACAAAGATATAAAATATTTCGTATTACAAAAAAATATACCAACTTTTTTTTGTGATATTTTTTTCACCTCCCGACTGAAGACAGACGGAAAAAAGACCGGACCCGTAATACATCCCGTAGGTGTAATACACCCCTTCGGTCCAGTCATTATTTTCCGACGATCGGGGTGAAGAACTCGGTGGACAAAAAAAAATCCCCGACGAAACATCGAGGACTTTAAAGTTTACAATAACCCAATCTAACTATTAAAACAAATACCTTTCTATCTTTTCGATTTTAACATCCAATGTATCGAACAACTCATCGAAATAAACTCCTTCTTGTTCAAACTTCACCTCACCCTTTGTGGTAAGTAAACGAATTGTGTAGGTGTCATTCCATCCCAAGTTGATACAAACAAACCCCTTGTGGTGGTTTCCGTTCACCTTGAATACAAGACCTTTGTTATCCAAATTTTTGAATCCACTCGCACCCCAACTCCAAAACATGGATTGGTAGGAATACAAAAGTTTAAGTGTCTCCCTTGTGTCAAACTCCCTCTGTCCGAACCCAAAACATTTACTCATTACTTCGTGTGTCATTACATTATTGTTTAGTGAGCATTTACTTATCCAAAATTAAAAAAGATTTCGAATTATACAAAATTTTAACCCGTTTTTTTTCTGAGGAATTTTATCATAAAGACCGGACCGTCTGTGTAATACAATTTTCAGTCCAGTCATTATTCGAAAAATTTACAACCTTGTAATTTTTTAGGACATAAAAAAACCCCCACATTTCTGTGAGGGTTTCATTAACCTAAGCCGCTACCTTCAACTTTTTATCTGTAATCACCATTCCAATTGAAAGATTTGATTTGGCCATTAAGTACGCCTTATTCATCGATATGTGTCTACCAGAGGAAGTCTTTGACTTGGAACAATCAAACATTAACCCCCAACGAATCATATTCTCGAACCCATAATTGATACCAAAATGTTGTCTGACACAATCTACACTTGGGTGGTGGATGACTTTGTGATTCCATCCCTCCGGTAAATTGGATAGATAGACCGAATACATAATAACTGAATTTTGTGTTGGATTTTCACCAGTAGAAAGAAACCCTTTGGTTACATAATCCTTTTTGAGTTTTTCATCGATTGAATTTTTCATAATCATTCTTTAGTTGTTTTGTTTACTCAAAGGTAGAAAGGTATTTTCATTATACCAAAATTTATTTTAATTTTTTTTTTCAAAGTGGCACCTCAGAGGATGACGAAAGGTGAACCGATAAAAAAGACCGGACCATCGGTCCAGTCATTATTCGACAAATTACAAGGTTGTAATTTTTGTTATACAAAAAAAATCCCCTCACATGGAGGGGACTCTTTACATTAGTACCTAAATTCGATACCTCCAAATATTTTGTCCAAACTTTAATTTTGGTGTATTACTTGTCATCCTTCTCATTTTATCATACACCGCGATGAACACACTCCCCATAAGAAGGAGACAGAAGGAGATAACACAGAATGACCAAAAGATGAATAACACCTTCTCAAGTGAGGACATTAAATTGACTTCGTTAATAATAGTTTCCATAATTTGTTTGTTAGTGTATGACAAAGATATAAAATGTTTTCGATTATAACAAACAACCACCCCCGAACCTGATATAAAATTTCCAATAATGACCGGACCAATATACCACACCCGTCTGTATTACAATTTTCGGTCCGGTCTTTATTTTCCGACGATCAGGGTGATGATCATAATTCGCGTCCTCATATAGGGTCCAGTCATTATTCGACAAAATTACAAGGTTGTAATTTTCTTGGACAAAAAAAAAGTGAGGATTAAACCTCACTTTCATTTAACTTCGGTAACCAATGTTTTTTCCTCCACTCCTCATCCATCATCAACTTCAACTTGTCAGTAATATCCTCGGACTCAAAAAACACCACCTCATGAGACACATACTCAAAACGGGAATACCCATCGGACCAATATTCTAAGACCTCCATTACCCCCTTCATTACCAACTCCTCCGAGTACATGATAATATCGGAATCAATAACAAAGGTAAAATTACGACCTCCCTTAGGTTTCCAATAAGGGACATTGGAATCGGAGTAGTCTTCGTAGTACTGAGTACACACATTCACACGACATTCATTTGACTTAATCATATCATTAAAGTTTAAGTGGTCACTTAGTTGTGACTACATACCAAATATAAAAAAGAAAATTAATTCCACAAAAAATAAAAGGATTTTTTTTTCTGTCGTCAGGGACGGTGGACATTAATGACCGGACCGAGTTTTGTATTACGGTCCAGTCATTATTCGGGAACCCCCGTAAAAAACCCCCGATTTCTCGGGGGTCTGTATTACTTCACCAATTCGTAACTTTCACCACCTATCGAGAACTCAAGGATATTCGATAGGTCGGGGGTTATTGGTTTCACTTCCCTATCCAACCCTTGTTTCTCATTTGAACTATCCCTATCGGAAATCCACTTCTCAAACAAGGATTTGTCTATCGAGTTCCCTTGATATTCATAGGTAGTAGTACCCTTGATTTCGGGAAACCATTCAATCATTACATAGAACTTACTTTCGGTTTCAGTGTCGGTAAGTAAGGACTTACTAATATGTTTCTTACCACTTGGACTTTCCACCACAAAGGTATTAGGGTCTTTACCCTCCTTGATTAAGTTATTGTGTACCCTCTTTTGGTAGTCTGTCACAAGTCGGTAGGTCTTAGTAGATACCTTGAAAATTTCCTTGTAGTAAGGATTCGTCTCTTTGGTGTCTTTTGTCTTTTGTAGGACTTCCCGAAATAGGGTTCTCATTTTAACCCCTACAAAGGTATTAGGATTTTTCTCCTCGATTCCCTTGATAATTTCTACGAACTCCTCGATTTTTACTCTGTGTTTGTCTTTCATGTTCTTATTTTGTTTAGGTGAATGAACACACGAATATAAAAAATAAAATCAATTCCACAAAAAATAAACTTATTTTTTTTGACCTCGAAACTCCCCCTGATCCAGGAAGATAAAGACCGGACCGAACCCCTAAGATATTGAAGGTATAGGGTAATATAATAGACCTACACAGACCCCATTTATTTGACCCCTACGGGATTATCCCCCCCCGTA
>Ga0209770_10001702_pt1 | contig 11299 bp, 13 predicted proteins | sample LauGreSu1BDMLBDD_2_FD_187572 | JGI IMG/M metagenome (GOLD analysis project Ga0209770, IMG submission 187572) | Freshwater lake microbial communities from Lake Michigan, USA - Su13.BD.MLB.DD (SPAdes) (version 2) | ecosystem: Environmental > Aquatic > Freshwater > Lake | place: Lake Michigan, USA...
GTCAGAGGGGGCGACCCTCCTCGGCCTGTCAATCCAAGAATAATGTTTCTATTGCGCGGATGGGGCCCTTCTACTCGCCAAGATGCATTGCCAAACGTGAGGCGCAAAGTCACACTTCCACACATGAATCCCACGCCACACATTGCTGCTACCGCCCCTGCTAAAGTTGAACTCGAGGCTGGCAAGGACTATTGGTTTTGCACTTGTGGGCTCTCTGCGACGCAGCCTTTCTGTGATGGGTCACACAAAGGCAAGGGATTCGCACCGCAGAAATTCACGTCAGAGAAGACCGGTCCGGCTTGGCTTTGCCAGTGCAAGCAAACGGAGAACGCGCCGTTTTGTGACGGCGCGCATAAGGGTCTTCTGCAGCCCGAATAGTAAAAAATGCTGACTGCCGGCGCGTTCTACTCGAGCGTGTCGTCGAGAGCGGAGAGGAGTTCCGCAATTGTGGATGACGTTTCGTCACCCATGTTCGAGATGCGGAATGTTTTTCCTTTGATCTTGCCGTAGCCGCCGTCGATGACGAAGCGGTGCTTCTCGCGGAGGCGTTTGATCCAAGTCGCCACGTCGATGTCGCGGTTGTTTTTAACGCAGGTGAGTGAGAGGGATCGGTAGCCTTCGGGAGCGAAGAACTCGAATCCGCGGGCGCGAACCCAGTCGTGGACTTGGGCATTGAGCGCAGCATGGCGGGCATGGCGGGCTTCGACACCCTCGGTGAAAATATCGTCGAGCTTGGATTCTAGAGCGTTGATGAGCGGAATCACTGGAGTGCTCGGTGTCATATCTTGCTCTTGGTTTTTGGCAAATTCTACGAAGTCGAAGTAGTAGCCGCGATCTGCGATGGATTCCGCGCGTTTCATGGCGCGTTCGGAAACGGCAAAGAGAGCGAGGCCGGGAGGCATGGCGAGCGCTTTTTGGCTGCCTGTGAGAAGGACGTCGATGCCGAGTTCGTCCATCGGGATTGGCTGGGTCGAAAAGGACGACACGGAATCGACTACGAACATCACATCAGGAAACTCGCGCAACACAGCGGCGATTTCGGGGAGCGGGTTGCGAACGCCGCAAGAGGTTTCGTTGTGAATGAGGGTGAAAGTATCAAAGCCACCTTCGGCGAGCTTTTCGCGCACCATCTCGGGTTTGATCGCTTCGCCCCACGGCACTTGTAGAGCGACGGCTTCCTTACCGCAGCGTTTGCTGACGTCTACCCATTTGTCCGAAAAGGCACCGCAGGCGGCATTGAGGACTTTTTGGGTGGTGAGGTTGCGGATGGATCCCTCCATCACTCCCCAAGCTGACGAGGTGGAAAGAAAAACAGGACGTGTTGTGCCGAAAAGGGTTTGCAGGCGGGGTTGGATGCCGGCGTAGAGTTTTTTGAATTCGGATCCCCTATGGCCAATCATGGGAGCGCACATAGCGCGGAAGGTTTTTTCAGACACTTCGACCGGACCCGGAATGAACAGTTTGATGTGTGGTGTGGACATACTGGATTGAGGTTACGCAAGGGAGGCGGGCGCTGACCAAATAAAATTTCACTTTGGAGCGGGAATTTCCCGGATTTGCAATTCCATCCGCAAGAGATCATGCTCACGCTTTAACCGATTCACAACCATCCCATGCCCGCTAAAAAAACCAGTTCCTCCGTGTATTTCATCGCTGGATCGGATGATGCCGCCGTGAAGAAGGCGGCTAGTGCGCTGGCTGAGAGGCTGGCCCCGGGCGCGGATGCCTTTGGGTTGGAGGTCATCGACGGGGGGGTGGAAACCGTGGATGCGGCAGTGGCCCGATTGCAGGAAACATTGCAGGCCTTGGCGACTCTCCCCTTCCTCGGCGGGAGCAAGCTCGTGTGGTTAAAAAGCGCGACCTTTTTGGCCGACACGGTGACTGGCGGTTCGGAAAGCGTCCTCGCTCAACTCGAGAAGCTTTGCGACTTCATCGATGCTGGAATGTCGAACGGGGTGACTTTTTTGGTGAGTGCCGTCAAGCCCGACAAGCGCCGCAGCGCCTACAAGCGACTCACCAAGGCAGGTGTGACCGAACTGCACGACAAGCCGGACTTGGGATTCCGTGCGGGGGAAGAGGAAGTCATCTCTTGGACGGCGCAGCACATTCGTTCACGAGGGCTGAAAATTTCGCGTGAGGCCATCGAGGTCCTTGCCGCGCGGGTGGGGTTGGATTCCGGCCAACTCAATAACGAACTCGACAAACTCGAAACGGCTTTCGGGACTGGTCATCCTATCGAGGCGAGGGACATCCGGGAAATGGTATCTGCAACGCGCGAGAGCGGAATCTTTGATATCGGAAACGCAATATCCGCGCGTGATCTGCCGCTGGCGTTGGAGACGCTCCAGCAGTTGTTGGCGCAGGGAGAGAAGGGGGTCGGCATCCTTCTGGCATCCATCGTCCCGACGGTGAGAAATCTGCATCTCGCTAAGAATCTCCTCGTCAGGCATAAGCTTCACCCTCCCGCCGAACCCCAGTTTTTTGCGGGTGTGTTGAACAAATTACCTGAGTCCGAGACCGATTATCTGCCGCGCAAGAAAGACGGTGGGATTAACACTTATGGGCTTGGAGTTGCTGCCCGTAGCGCATCTCACTACGCGCTCGAAGATCTTCAAAAAGCCTTCCACAGTTGTGCGGAGGCAAATTGGCAACTCATCAGTGGTCAGGGAACCGATGAAACGATTCTCACGCGACTGCTTGTGGGTTTCATGTCACGTTGAGGAACCGGCTCAAAGCTGGTTTTTAAGTGAACGTGCCGTAAATAATCAGAATAAAGCCATTTGGGCGGCTTCGGGATCGGGGACGAGGCGTTTGCGGGGCGATGGAGCACGGGTGGGTTGACCTTCCGCATTGAGCTCGGATTTTTCGAGGTTGTTAAGAATCTCGCGAGCACGCGCAATGATTGAATCAGGGAGTCCGGCTAGTCGGGCGACTTGGATGCCGTAGCTTTGATCGGCGCGCCCAGGCAGGATTTTTCGGAGGAAGATAATTTGGTCGTTCCATTCCCTGACGGCGACATTGAGATTTAGAATCCCAGTGCGGGTGCGCTCGAGGTCGGTGAGTTCGTGGTAATGGGTGGCGAAGAGGGCGCGGCAGGAGATTTGGTCGTGGAGGTATTCAGCGACGCTCCAGGCAATCGAGAGGCCGTCGAAGGTCGAGGTGCCGCGCCCGATCTCGTCGAGAATCACAAGGCTGCGCGAAGTCGCATTATTGAGGATGTTGGCGGTTTCATTCATCTCGACCATGAAGGTGGATTGACCACGGGCGAGGTCGTCGCTCGCTCCGACGCGGGTAAAAATGCGGTCAGCGAGTCCGATGCGCATGGATTTGGCCGGCACATAACTACCGGTTTGCGCTAGGAGGGTGAGGAGGGCGACTTGGCGGATGTAGGTGGATTTTCCTGCCATGTTCGGTCCTGTGATGATGGCGAATTTTTTTCCATCCGTGCCGAGGTCGGTATCATTGGAAACAAATCGATTTCCTTCGTTGAGCTGATCCAATACGGGGTGACGGCCATCCGTGATGTGGAGAACATCAGAATCATCGATTTCTGGTCGGCAGTAATCGTGCAGGCGGGCGGTTTCGGCAAAGGAACAGAGAACATCGAGAACCGCTAGGGTATTTGAGGTTTCCTGCAAGCGGGGCAGTTCGGCAAGGACGGCGGAGCGAAGCTCGGAAAAAATCTCAATCTCGCGGGCGCGGGATCGTTCCTCGGAACCGAGGATTTTGCCTTCGACTTCTTTGAGTTCGGGTGTGATGAAGCGCTCTCCCCCGACCGTGGTTTGTTTGCGAATGTAGTCCTCGGGAACCGCGCCCAGATTGGATTTCGTGATTTCGATGAAGTAACCGAAGACGGAGGTGAATCGGACCTTGAGCGATTTGATGCCCGTGCGTTCGATTTCTTTTTCTTGGAGGGCGGCAATCCAGTTTTTTCCTTCGTGGGACGCTGAGCGGAGTTCGTCGAGGGTGGGATCGAAGCCGGCTTGAATGAACCCTCCTTCGCGAATCGCGGGGGGAGGAGTCTCGACGAGAGCCCGCGTGAGCGTATCGGACAACTCGGGCAGGGCGTGGAGACGGGAAAGGGAATCTGAGAGCAGAGGCGACGGGATAGAGAGTTTCTGTCCACCTCCGAGGCTGGCCGCCAAGGAGGGAATGCGGGACAAAGACTGAGCGAGGGTTGCGAGGTCGCGGGCATTTCCCGATGGGCCATGCAGTCGTGCCGTGGCGCGCTCGATGTCACGGATTTCGGAAAGGCGGGCTCGCAAGTCGCCGAGAAGCATCGCATCGGAAAGCAGGGCAGCGACGGCATCTTGTCGGCTCTCGATTTCAGCAGCATCACGCAGGGGGTGGAGTATCCACTCACGCAGAAGGCGGGCTCCCATAGGAGTGGATGTGCGGTCCAGCGCACCAAGGAGAGTCATGCTGCGACCGGCGCGCGAGTTGACTAGCTCCAAGTGGCTTTGTGAGGCAGCGTCGAGAATCAGGAACTGGCTACAGCGGTAGGGTTGGAGTCGGTTCAGGTGACCTGCCTGACGGCGCATCTGTCGGGTGATGTAGTGAAGGAGGGCACCGGCGGCACCAGTGCCTGCCGGAAGATCGGCGCAACCAAATCCATCGAGCGAGTGAACTTTGAAATGCGAGCGGAGGATATCCGTTGCCGGTTCGGATTCGAAAACATAACCATCAAGGACCGAGCGGGGGTTGATGGTCGCGAACTGGTCGGTCTGATGGTCGGGAACGAGAATTTCGGATGGAGAGACGCGAGCGAGTTCGTCGAGTAGGGCGGGAAGTGTCGCAAGTTCCGTGAGGCGGAATTCGCCCGTGCTGAGATCGCAAAAAGCCATCCCGAAGGCATCGCCGCGCGAGCAGAGCGCGGCAAGGTAGTTTGGCTTTCGATCGTCGAGGCCGAAGTCATCCAGAGTGCCTGGGCTGAGAATCTGGGATATCTCACGACGGACGAGTTTGCCTGCCTGGACCTCTCCGACCTGATCACAGATGGCAGCACGCCAACCAGCGGCGACGAGCTTTTCGATATACCCTCGGGCGGCGTGGTAGGGCATCCCGCACATCGGCGTCGGCCCACGCTTCGTAAGCGCGAGATTGAGCAGACGAGAGGCTTCGACGGCATCTTCCCCAAACATCTCATAAAAATCTCCGAGGCGAAAAAGGAGAAGCGTGCCCGGCGGCAATTCACGCCGGAGGGCGTGATATTGCTGCATCATGGGTGTCAGCGTTTCGGTGGACATCGCAGAAATCAGGAATTTCTCAGGAAAGCCGCGAGCGGGCTTGTCGGCGAAGCTTGATCGAGTCGCATGGGAAGACCTGCCTCAAAGGCTTCGCGGGCGGCTTCCACAGTGACACGGAAGGCATGTGCCATTCGGCTTGGAAGGGTCGCCGCAGCGATGGCGGTATTCACCAGAACGGCGTCAGCGCCCATTTCAAGGGCTTCTGCAGCATGGCTGGGGGCGCCGATGCCGGCGTCCACGATAACGGGCACCGAGGCTTGCTTAATAATGATTTCGATCTGGGAACGGGTATCCAGTCCGCGATTGCTTCCGATGGGAGAGCCGAGCGGCATCACGGTTGCCGTGCCTACGTCCTGCAAACGTCGGGCGAGGACGGGGTCGGCATTGATGTAGGGAAGAACAACAAACCCCTCTTTCACCAGTTGGGTAGCGGCAGCAAGTGTTTCAATCGGATCTGGCAGGAGGTAGTGGGGGTCAGGGTGGATTTCGAGTTTCACCCACATCGGCAGTCCCGCTGCGGCGGCGAGGCGGGCGAGGCGAACCGCCTCCTCCGCATTCATGGCCCCGCTGGTATTAGGCAGCAGCAGGTATTTTTTAGGATCGATGAAATCGAGGATATTCGCGTAGGGGTCGTTTTTTCCACTCAGATCGGCACGGCGAAGGGCGACAGTGACGATTTCTGCGCCGCTGGCGTCAAGCGCGTCCCGCATGGCCTCATTCGAAGAGAATTTGCCGGTGCCTAGAAGGAGTCGGGATGAAAACTCGCGTCCAGCGATGGTCAGTTTTTGATTCACAGTGGGTGAATGATGGGGGTGGAAAGGGCTTTTCCGCAACAAGTATGATGCGGAGATTTTGTATGAGTCCGCGATCGAATGGATGCGTAGTTTAACCCGGACTCAGCAGAATTGACCACAGAGGACACAGAGGGCTTAGAGAATCAGATATTTAAACTTCGATGAGGATTCAATGTCTTGGGTTAAATTCAATAACACCGAAGGCATTCCAGTGAATCCTTTTAATTCTGTCATCCTGTCTAAAAATTCGAATTCGACTCTAGCAGCATGTATTTCCGCCGCAGCCGCAGGACCCCGTGGCGTCGGGCAGGACTTCCTCGGCGGGATCGATCTGGATTGTCTCTAGTTGGATTTGCTGCAGGGCAAATTGCTCGCGGGCCTGTTGAAGCAGGCCGAGGGCCAAGGGATCGGGAAGGTGCCGCGTGCGGAGTTGAATTTCGACCGTTTTGCCAGCATATTGCGGGAAGGATTCGGCCATCTCACCGTCCAGAATGAAAGACGCGTAGGCGTTGAGTTTTTCCTGAAGTTGGAGGATTTGCTGGTCCTCTTTTCCCCATGGTCGCGTCTCATACATGGCAAGAACGAGAAGGTCGCGGCGGCTATCGTAGGCAAAGGCATCAAGCACTCCTGTGTGCTCCAGCCCCATTGGTCGGGAACTCATGATATGATTTTTATTGGGTTGAAGGGCTCAGGCTTTCGGGAACCACTGATAAAGCATGAAGTAAACTAGGACTCCGGTCACCGAGACATAGAGCCAGAGCGGAAATGTCCAACGGGCCCAAGCGCGATGGCGTTCGTGGCGGGCACGGATGGCGTGGTTAATGGTGATCAAAATGAGCGGCACAATGGTGATCGCCAAAATGATGTGGGAGGTGAGCATCCCGTAGTAAAAGGTGCGCCAGAGTCCCGTGCCGGCAAACGGAGTGTGAACGCCGTGGACGAGAACTTTGTGCAGGACGTAGGTGACAAGAAAAATGGTTGAGACAAGGAACGCGCCAGCCATGCAATTCCTGTGGGCGATTTTCCGGTCTGTTTTAATACAAAAAAAGCCGGCTAGGAGAAGGAGGGTCGCAATCGAGTTGAGGGCTGCATTGAGAGCCGGAAGGTCGGCAACACTCATGGAACTGGGTTTTGACGATCCAAATCGCGGCACGTGCGCGCAATGAAAACCACGAGAGCGCTGACGATCACAAATACCACGCCCAACATGCAGAGAACCCCCCAGGAAAGACCGACGCCCGCCAGGACTGTTTGAGGCTCGTCCGCATTGCCAACGCCGGGTTGCCTGCAGCCCACGCAGGCCAGCATGGGATGGAGCAGAGTGAGGAAAAAAACACTGACCGTCAGGGTGAAGGTTTTCATTTGGAATTATTAGTCTTACTCTCGCGCAAAAGATCACCCAAGTCGATCATGAGCTTTTGGAGGACTTCAGGGTCAGCGCTATCTTGATATCCACGAAGCCAACCGTTGGCATCGACCATCACAAATCGAGTGGAGTGCGCTGGTGTGCCATCCGGTTCCTTGGCGAGGGGTTGGAGTAGGCCTTTCACAACGATGTCGTTGATATCCGCACTTGGGCCAGTAAGAAATTGCCAATAGGCGGGGTCGGCTTCCGACGATTTCGCGTATTCGGCCAACACGGGAGGGGAGTCATGGTCGGGATCGACTGTAAACGAGACTAATTGGACTTCCTTGCGGGCTTTGGCGAGGCGCTTGTTGAGTTCCGCCATGCGGAGCGTCGAGAGGGGGCACGGCCCCTTGCAGCGGGTGAAAATGAAATTGGCGACCCAGATTTTTCCTTTGAGGTCGGCCAGAGTGATGGTGCGACCGGTTTGATCTGTGAGTGAAAAATCCGGAACCTGCGAGATTTTCTGCAAGTGGCCGGGGACCACATGGGGTCGTGTGTTTTTAAGATTACTGAAGGCGACACCAAGGAGCATGGATACGGCAAGGAAGGCTATCGCCCATCCCAAGCGGGGAATTCCTGGCCGCGCCTCAGGCTCAGACATAGTAAAGCAGTGTCAGCACAACGATCCAGACCACGTCCACAAAGTGCCAGTAGAGGGCGACATTCTGCAGGGCGATGTGGTTCGATGGTGTGAAGCAACGAGTGAATGCTTGGCGAAGGAAACACCAGATGATGAGTGCTACGCCGATGGCAACGTGGAGGCCGTGGAATCCGGTGATGAGAAAAAAGCTCGAGCCATAGACGCCGCCGGTATTGAACCAAAGGCCTTCGTGGTAGAGGTGTGTCCATTCGTAGCACTGAACGCCAACGAAAAGCGTGCCTAAGAAAATAGTGACTGCAAGCCAGCTTAGGCCGGATTTACCTTTGGCAACGGCCATTTCAGAAAAGTGAAACGTGCAACTGCTGGCGAGGAGGAAGATCGTGTTGATCGAAGTGAGAAAAACGGGCAGGTGGGGGATATCGGCGGTCGGTGGCCAGGAGTGGCCGGCCTGCCAAGGAAAACCATTCAAAGAAATACGGAGAACGACGTAGCCACCGAGGAGCCCGGCGAAAAGCATGGCTTCGGAAATCAGGAAAATAATCATCCCGAATTTGCAAGTGGCGGCTGGTGCGCCTTGGTGTTCTTGGGAATCGTGGGTGAGTGCTGCTGTAGACATAGTGGGTTGTGGTTTTTAAAAAATTATGGCGCTTGGAGCGGTCCGCGAATGTTCATGAGTATCAGAACAAGCGCGGTGAGTGAAATAGCAAAAAGCCATAGCGATGCCATGACAAACAAATTGGCGCGTTTTGTTGTGTTTTTTTTCATCGTTTGGTTGCCACCAGTAGGCCGAGGAGGACAGGAAGATAAACGATCGAGGCAAAGAAAAGGTTGCGTGCCGCGTGGCGGTCTCGGCGACGAATAAAAACAAGCGCAAATCCTGAAAAGACGAGGCCGAGGACGAGAGCGCCAAAAAAGTAAACAGGCGAGTTGAAACCCAAAACGCCAGGCACGAGCGTGACCAGCAGCAGACAGATGGAATACAGGAGCGCCTGACGGGAGGTGGTGGCGCACTCGGGATCGTTTGCGGTGAGCATGACAAATCCTCCTTGAGCATAGTCGTCTTTATACATCCACGCGATAGCGAGAAAATGCGGCATTTGCCAGAACCAGAGGATACCAAAAAGAAGACAACCCTCGAGGTCGTAGTTGCCGCGCGCAGCCATCCATCCGATGAGTGGAGGGAGAGCTCCGGGCACGGCTCCGACGAGTGTATTGAGCGAGCTGATCCGCTTCATCGGGGTGTAAACGAGGATGTAAATGGCAATCGTCGCGAAGGCCAAGAAGGCGGCGTCCCAGTTTGTGAAAAGCGCCAGAATCGCTAGGCCGGTCGTAGAAAAAAACAATCCGAAAAGGAGTCCGTCCACCGGACGCATGCGCCGAGCCGGGAGTGGGCGATCCATGGTCCGCTTCATTTGGGCGTCGATATCCCGTTCCCACCACTGGTTCAAAGCCGATGAACCTGCGGCGCAGAGAGCCGTGCCCAAAAGGGTCGCTGTGAGCAACACCCAATCAAAGGGGCCTTTCCACCCGAGAAGGAATCCAACCAGCGTGGTGATGAGGACTAGAAAGGAGAGGCGGGCTTTGACGAGAACAAGGACATCATCCCAAAGGCCCATTTTAGGGACTTCCTGTGGCACGGCGGCGGTCTTCATGCGACGGAAGAAAACTCCCTTTGTGGCTGTGTGTCCGGAACGCGAAAGCGCCCTGCTTGGATGCCGCGATAGAGGCGAAAGCTAAAAATCACGCCTAAGAAAAGAGAAAGGGCACCGAGGGCCATGTGGATCGTGGCGACGTCGGCCGCTTTATTCGACCAAATCGTCCAGGCGCCAAGCAGAACTTGGCAGAAGATCATCAGCAACCAGATGCAGCTCCAAAGGGAGGCGCGGCGGGCCACTAGGTTGCGGAGGCTGCGAATGGCCACGGCTGCCACGGCAAGGAAAATACCAACCGCAACGCCGCGATGGGCCATTTGAATCCAAATCTGGACAGCGCTTGTGGGCACAAGGTCTTCCGCGAGGCGTTTGGTATTGATTGCCTCAAGTGCCTGCGGAGAGGTATTCGGGAGAATTCCTCCATACGCCAAAGGGAAGTCAGGGATTGCCAGGCCCGCATGCTCGTGGCGCATGGTGGCGCCGAGGGCGAGCTGAACAAAAATGAGGACCGTCGAGAGGATGGTCAGTTTTTTCAGAATCGGATCTGGAATGAAGACGTCCCAACCCCCACGCACGAACCTCGGGCTTGTGACAATCGTGATAATACCCAAAAGGCAAAAAAACGATTGGGCCAACATGGCGTGGAAAATACCAATTTCATCCTTAAAAAGTGAGACCCGCAAGCCGCCTAGGAGACCTTGAACGCAAACCGCCACAAAGGCAATGACGCCCAGATTTTTGACCCAACGGCGAGGCTCAACAGCCAGCAGCCAAGCGGCCAGAATCATGGTAAGCAACCCCACGCCCGAAGCGATCAGGCGGTGGGCATGCTCGTAGAAAATCCCGCCCACCCAGCCGGAGATAGGGAAGAGAAACATATTGTAGCCATAGGTGGTGGGCCAATCCGGAACGGACATGCCCACGCCCTTCGAGGTCACGATCCCCCCGCTGCAGAGCAGAAGGAAGGTCGATGCGAGTGTGAACCAAGACCAGGCATGCACCCCGACGCGTCGGAGATCCACGGATGAGTTTTGGCTACCCATGCACCTAGGCGTTAGTGAGACTCAAGCTGGGCGCCATCGGGGGCCTTTTCCGTTTGCATCAAGAAATCCCGCTCGATGCCAGGAACGCTATACTCGTAAGGGCCATGATGAACCACAGGAGTGACTGGGAAGTTGCCATGGCCGGGAGGCGATGCAACTGTCCACTCGAGCGTGTTCGCGTTCCAAGGATTGTTGGAAGCTTTTTTGCCATTCCGGAGACTGGAAATGACATTCCAGAGGAATACAAAAGTGGTGAGTCCTAGGCCCATTGCTCCGATTGTGCAGAGTTGGTTGAGCGGTTGGAGTTGGCGAAGGTGGTCGTAGACGGTTGGATCCGCGATACGGCGCATCATTCCGCCCAATCCGAGATTGTGCATCGGGAAGAATGTGAGGTTGAAGAATACAAAGGTGAGGAAGAAATGCCATTTACCGAGTGTCTCACCGAGCATGCGGCCGAACATTTTCGGGAACCAAAAATAGATCGCTCCAAAGATGGCGAAGATACTGCCTCCGAAGAGCACGTAATGGAAGTGGGCCACGATGAAGTAGGTGTGG
>Ga0209770_10001707_pt1 | contig 11289 bp, 9 predicted proteins | sample LauGreSu1BDMLBDD_2_FD_187572 | JGI IMG/M metagenome (GOLD analysis project Ga0209770, IMG submission 187572) | Freshwater lake microbial communities from Lake Michigan, USA - Su13.BD.MLB.DD (SPAdes) (version 2) | ecosystem: Environmental > Aquatic > Freshwater > Lake | place: Lake Michigan, USA...
CCGTGGACGCTCGCCTACTTCACCGCGCTCGTCGACAAGCAGAACGGCAACTTCGCGCAGGCGATCGACGGCTTCGGCCGGGTGCTCGCGACCGACTTCGCCGGCGCCCGCGAGCGCGGCTTCGACTTCTCGCGCGATGTGCGCGTCCTCAACGAGCTCGCGGAGACCGCCCTCGAGGCGAAGCGCCCCGCCGAGGCGCGGACCGCGCTCGAGCGCTCCCTCGCCGTCGATCCCGAGCAGGCGCAGGCATGGTGGCTCATGAACCGCGCGTGCGAAGCGCTCGGCGACGCACCCGGCGCGGAGGCCGCGCGCGCGAAGCACGCGGTCTACAAGCCCGACGAGAACGCCCGCGATACGGCCGTGCGCCGCGCCCGGCAGCAGTATCCGTGGGCCGACGCCGCGGCTGAGGCCACGGTCCTCTACTCGCTCCACCGCGCCGACGCCCTTCGCGGCGACCTGCGGGCGGGCACCCGCGTCGAAGTTCCCGGTTTGCGTCCGAAGCCGGCCGCGAAGTGACTCCCGCAGCCCCGCGCGTGCGAAGATGGCCGCATGCCCGCGCCCAGCATCTCGACCCTCGCCGAACTCCGCGCCTCCGGCTGGCGCTCCCGGACCGTCAAGGAAGAGCTCCGCGCGAACTTCACCCGGGCGCTCGCGTCGTCTCCGGGCGGCGGCGAGCTCTTCCCGGGAATCGTCGGCTACGACGACACGGTCCTCCCTGAGATCGCCAACGCGATCCTCGCTGGACACGACATGCTCTTCCTCGGCGAGAAGGGGCAGGGGAAGAGCCGCATCATGCGGATTCTCCCGCGCTTCCTCGACGAGTGGATCCCGTACCTCGACATCCCGTACCTCGATATCCCGGGCTGCCCGGTCCACGAGGATCCCGAGCGGCCGATCACGCGCGCCGGGCGCGAGGCGCTCTCCGGTCGCAGTCCCGATGAGGTGCGCATCGCGTGGTGGCACCGCGACGGGCGCTACGGCGAGCGTCTCGCGCCCGGTACGAAGTTCGCCGATGTGATCGGCGAGATCGACCCCGCGCGGCTCATCGCCGGCGCGAGCATGGCCGCCGAGGACGCGCTGCACTTCGGCCTGATCCCCCGGCACCACCGCGGCATCTTCGCGATGAACGAGCTTCCCGACCTCGACGAGCTCGTGCAGGTCGGGCTCTTCAACATCCTCGAGGAGCGTGATGTCCAGATCCGCGGCTACCCCGTGCGGTTCGACCTCGACATCCTCGTCCTCTTCAGCGCGAACCCCAGCACCTACAACCGCTCGGGCAAGGTCATCCCGCAGCTCAAGGACCGCATCGGCTCGACCATCCAGACGCATTACCCGCGCGAGCGGGAGACCGGCATCGCCATCACGCGGCGCGAGGCCGGCATCGACCTCGGCGGCGAGTTCCCCGTGCTCGTGCCGCCCTTCATGGAGGCGCTCGTCGAGGAGATCTCCCGCGCCGCGCGCGCGTCGCGCTTCGTCGACCAGGCCAGCGGCGTGAGCGCCCGCTTCGCGATCGCCAACTACCGCACGATGGTCGCGAATGCGCGCCGCCGCGGCATCGCCCACGGAGAGCGTCCCGCCGTGCCGCGGGTGAGCGATCTCGCGCACCTCAAGGCGAGCGCGCTCGGCAAGCTCGAGCTCGACCTCATGGGCTCGCACCAGATGACCGAGGCGCAGGCCATCGACGCGATCGTCGCCGAGGCGATTGCGTCGGTCTTCGGCGAGTATGTCGACGCCCACGGGCTCGGAGAGATCGCGGAGGTCTTCGCCAAGGGCACGCGCGTCGAGGTCGGCGACATGCTGCCGAGCGCCCACTACGAGCGCGCGCTCAGGTCCGTTCCCGAGGCGTGGACGAAGGCCTTTGAGGTCAATCCCTCGGAGAACGCCGCGGTCCGCGCGAGCTGCGTCGAGTTCGTCCTCGCCGGACTCTGGGCGACCGAGCGCATCTCGCGCAGCGAGAAGCACGGCCGCGTCTCCTTCGAGGTGAAGTGAGATGGCCGACGCGCCGCGCCAGGACCTCGGCGGCCTCGTGCACGCCTACCTCGGGTACGACCCGGTCGAGTTTCCGCCGCCGTCAAGCCCACGCTCCGGCGACGCGGCCGAGGCGATGCTCGACCACATGCTCGCCTACGGCTCGCGGCGGCGCTTCACCGACCGCGAGCTCGCCGATGCGGTCCGGCTCGATCCGTCGCAGATCAAGGGCCTCGGACCGAGCCTCGAGGCGATCCGCGCGATCCTCGAGGAGCGGAAGCGCCGAATCCTCGAGCGTTACGAGACCGCCGGAGCCGAGGCGCTCGCCGACGAGGCCTTCGAATCCGCCCGCAGCCGCGTCGAGGTCCCCGATGCGCTCGCTCCACGGCTCAAGCCGGCGCTCGACCTCGGGCAGCTCGCCGACCTCGAGCGCATCCACCGGCGCATCCCCGACGCCACGCCGCTCGCGCGCGAGCTCATGCGCGCGATCGCGCGCCTGCGCGACCGCTACGCCATCGAGCAGCTCCGGTCGAAGTACGCCTTCACCGGGCGCGAGCCGATGGAGGTCGCCAAGGCGCTCGAGGTGAAGGCCGAGCTCGAGGAGATCGACCGCCTGCTCAAGCAGCTCGACGAGGCGCTCAAGAACGCGAAGCCCGCGCTCATCGACATGCAGTCGCTCTCCGACTTCGTCGGCGAGGAGGAGATGGCCGGGCTCGCCGCGCTCCAGCGCCGGGTCAACGAGCTCCTCCGCAAGATGGCGGAGGAGGCCGGGCTCGAGCGCTCCGCCGAGGGCTACCGCGCCTCGCCGCGCGCGCTGCGGACCTACCAGAAGCGCCTGCTTGCCACGATCTTCGCCGAGCTCGCGGATGCGCGCCGCGGCCGGCACGACGGGGTCGTCGCGAGGGAGGGCTCTGTCGAGCTGCCGTCGACGCGCCCCTACGAGTTCGGCGACTCGCCCGCAGGACTCGATGTGCCCCAGTCGATCCTCAACGCCGTCGCGCGGACAGGCAGGGCCCGCCCGGCCGCAGAGGACCTCGTCGTCCACCGCACGCGCCGCGCGCCGAAGTGCGCGACCGCGCTCATCCTCGACATGTCGGGATCGATGCGGTACGGCGGCCAGTACATCGCCTGCAAGAAGATGGCGCTTGCGCTCGACGGGCTCATCCGCAGCGAGTATCCGGGCGACTTCCTGCAGGCGATCGAGATGTACACGCTCGCGAAGCTGCGCCGCTCGGGCGAGATCGTCGAGATGCTGCCGAAGATGGTCTCGATCAACGATCCCGTCGTCCGGCTGCGCGCGGACATGTCCGACCCTTCGATCACCGAGCTCGAGCTCCCGCTGCACTTCACCAACATCCAGCGCGCGCTCGAGCTCGCTCGCCAGGTGCTCTCGGCCCAGGACACGCCCAACCGGCAGGTCTTCCTCCTCACCGACGGCCTCCCGACCGCGCACTTCGAGGGCAGCGACCTCCTCATGCTCTATCCGCCCGATCCGCGCACCGAGGAGGCCACGATGCGCGAGGCGCGCCGGTGCCGGCAGGAGGGCATCGTCCTCAACATCTTCCTCTTGCCGAGCTGGTCGCAGACCGAGGAGGATGTCCGGTTCGCGCACCGCATGGCGGAGTCGACCGGCGGGCGCGTCCTCTTCGTCGGCGGCGAGGAGCTCGACCGCTTCGTCGTCTGGGACTATGTCCGCATGCGCCGGACGATTCTGTAGACTCACGCCGTGCCCGACGCACCCGAGCGTGACCTTCCGACCCCCGAGGCCGACCGGCTCGTCGCGCGCGGCTTCTGGCGATCGCTCGCGGTGATCGCCCTTATCGCCGCCGCGATTGTCGGGTTCAAGCTGCTTCGCGCGCCGCAGCCGAAGCCCGCTGGGTCCGGCGATCCCGTCGCGCCGCCCGCGGCGTCGCCTGCGCAGTCGGTGCGCGCCGAGGGCGTCCCGTTCCGCGATGTGACGGCGGCGGCCGGCGTCGACTTCACGCATGAATCGGGTGCGCGTGGCGCGAAGCTCTTGCCCGAGTGCCTTGGCGGCGGCGTCGCGATCGTCGACCTCGACCGCGATGGACGGCCCGACCTCGTGTTCACGCAGGGCCAGCCGCTCGAGCCGGCGCCGGGCGACGCAAGCGCGGGGCGAGGCGGGGTGCGCATCTACATGAACCGAAGCGACGCGGCCGCCGGGCTCCGCTTCGAGCGGCTTCCGGGCGACGAGTCGCTCGCCGCAGGCTCCTACGCGTTCGGCGTCGCCGCGGGCGACCTCGACGGCGACGGCAGGCCCGATCTCTTCGTCTCGTGCCTCGGACAGGACCGGCTGTTCCTCAACCGCGCCGCCGCCGACGGGACCACGCCGCGCTTCGCGGAGGAGCCCGTGCCGGAAGAGTCGCGGTGGGGCACCTCGGTCGGCATGCTCGACGCCGACGCCGACGGCGATCTCGATGTCGCCGTCGCGAACTATGTCGTGTGGTCGCCCGACATCGACCGCGCCGTGAACTTCACGCTCGACGGAATCGGGCGCGCCTACGGTCCGCCCACGGGCTTCGAGGGCACCACGATCGCGCTCCTCGTGAACGACCGCGGCCGACTGCGCGATGCGACCGCCGCGTCCGGCGTCTCGGTGCGCAATCCCGTCACGGGCGTGCCGTTCGCGAAGGCGCTCGGCCTCGCCTTCGTCGATGCCGACCGCGACGGCCGCACCGACATCCTGGTCGCGAACGACAAGACGCCGAAGTTCCTCCTCCGGAACGAGGGCCCCGCGCCAGACGGGACGCCGCGCTTCCGCGACATCGCCGTCGACACCGGCTTCGCCTACGACCGGGACGGCAACGCGACCGGCGCGATGGGGATCGACTTCGCCTGGCTGCGCGGCGGGCGCGAGCTCGCCGTCGCCGTCGGCAACTTCGCGAACGAGCAGAGCTCGCTCTACCTCGACGCGCGGAGGACGGGTGCGCCGGCCTTCTCCGACGACGCCGCGGGCGAAGGCGTCGGGGCTCCGACGAGGCGATCGCTCACCTTCGGCACGCTCTTCTGCGATGTCGACCTCGATGGCGACGAGGACCTCCTGCAGGCCAACGGCCACCTCGAGCCCGAGATCGCCCGCATCCAGCCGAGCCAGTCGTACGCCCAGCGGGCCCAGCTCCTCGTCAACCGCGGCGGCGACGCGCGCCCGCTCTTCGTGGAGGCACCCGCCGAGTCGACCGGCGACCTTGCCACGCCCGCCGTCGGCCGCGCGCTCGCCGCGAGCGACCTCGACGGCGACGGCGATCCGGACCTCGTGCTCGTGGACCTCGCGGGCCGCGCGCGCATCCTTCGGAACGACCAGGCGACCGGTCACCACTGGATCGCGGTCGACGGGCCCTTCGGCACCGAGGTCGAGGTCACGACCGCGTCGCCGGACGGCACGCTCGTGCAGCGCCGCGCGATCACGCCGACCCGCGGATACCTGTCGCAGTGCGAGGCGCTCGCACGCTTCGGGCTCGGCGCCGAGGCGACCGTCAGCTCCCTTCGCGCGCGTTTCCCCGACGGATCGACGCGCGAATGGACAGCCATCGCCGCCGACCGGCGCTTCTCCCTCGAGACATCGAAGTGATCTGCGGACGCGCGGTCAGAGCTTGCGGGTCTTCTCGAACTTCGCCTTGTCCATCTTGTCCTGCTCCTCCTGCGTGCGGGTCTTCTTCCCGCCCTTGTCGCCGGCCGGCATGTTCTGCTGGGCGAGGAACAGGATCCGGTCGCAGGACTTGCACTGGATGACCGACTCGGAGTTCGACGCGAGCCGCGCGTAGGTCTCGAACGGCACCTCGATGTTGCATTCGCCGCAGGCGAACTCGCGGTGACGGAGGTCGACAATGGTCACCTCCGCCATGGTCTGTCCCTCGGTCAGGTCCGCGACCCGGTCGAAGATCCGGCGGTCGCGCTCGGGAATCAGGTCCGCCGCACGCGCACGCTCGGCCTCGAGCTCGGCGAGCCGCTCGCCGACATCGCCGACGCACTCGTCGAGCTTCGCCTTCGCGATCTCGCGGATCTTCTGGCGCTCGACGATCGTCGCAGCGTGCACCTCGAGGCGCTTCTTCGTCTCCTCGACGCGCTGCATCTCCTCGACGGCGCGCTTGACGATGTCGTCCTTCTGCCCTTCGAGCACCTTCATCTCGTTCAGGATCGCCTTGTACTGCTTGTCGTTGGTCGAGGTATTCAGCTCCGCGCGCAGCTTCGCGACGCGCTCGGTGGCGGCCGACTGCTCGACCTCGAGCGCGTGCACCGACGCCTGGAGCTGGCGGGTCTGGATCTCGAGCTCGCCCTTCTGCTTCTCGAGCAGGGCGAGCTGCTTCTCCTGGGCGGCGAGATAGGTCTTGGCCGAGTCAACCCGGGTGCTGAGGGCGCGGACCTGGCTGTCGACTCGGTGAAGGGTCAGGAGATTGTCGAGGAGCGGCATAGGGGGTCGGTATCCTAGCAGGAACCGCCCGTCCTACGCGTGCGGTGCCATGCGCAGCAGCCAGTAGAAGAGCGGCCCGGTGAAGAGCGGGCTGTCGAGCACATCGAGGACGCCGCCCATCCCGGGCAGGATCCGCCCGGAGTCCTTGAGCCCGGCATCGCGCTTGAAGGCGCTCTCGGCGAGGTCGCCCGCCTGTCCGATCACCGCGGCGAGCGCTCCGGCAATCGCGCCGACCCACCACGGGTACCGGTCCGCCTCGAGCGGCAGCGACGCGGAGAAGTGCGCGAGGACGCCGCCGACGGTCGCTGCGAACACGACGCCGCCGGCGAGGCCCTCCCAGGTCTTCTTCGGTGAGAGCCACGGGATCATCTTGTTCCGGCCGATCGTCATGCCGGTGAAGTAGGCCCCGATGTCGGAGGACTTCGTCGTCAGGATCGCCGCGACGAGGAGCCAGGGCGTGTGCTCGAGCCGGATGAGCGCCCAGAATCCGGGCAGCACGCCGCCGTACACGCCGACGAGGAGCGCGCCGCCGACGAGAAGCAGCGAGCCCTTCGGGTCGCGGTCGCGCGACATGCGCAGGAGCGCCACGAGGAGGATCAGCGCAAGTGCGGTCGCCACGATGCCGGCGACGCCGACCTTCGTGGGGGCGAGCGTGCTTCCGGCGGTTCCGAACAGCCCGAGGAGCGCGGCGAGGACGCAGACGCCCGCGCTCGCCGGCGCGTCGACTGCGCGGAGGAACGCCGTCACCTCGCGCGCGATCAGCACCGACAGCACCACGAGCAGGCCGAAGAGGACGAGCCCGGGAGGCACGCCCCGCGCCGCGGCCTCCGCGTCGAGCGACGCGTCGAGCCACACCACGCCGAGGATGAACGCGATGAGCAGGGGGCCGGTGATGAGTCGCTGCCAGAGCATGCGTGGGTCGGTCAGTAGGTGGGAACGGACGGGTCGATGTCGCGCGACCAGAGATCGATGCCGCCGGCGAGGCTCGTCACATTGGTGAATCCAGCGGCTCGCAGCATGAAGGTCGCCGTCAGGCTGCGCCGGCCGTGATGGCAGTTCACGACGATGCGGCGCGCGAGGTCGTCGTCGAGGTCCGCCTTCAGCTCGTCGATCCGGCGCTCGAGCTCCTGAAGCGGAAGCAGCCGCGCCCCGTCGATCCGGCAGATGTCCCACTCCGGCTGGGTCCGCACATCGAGGACCACGAGGTCCGCCTGCGCCGAACGGAGCGCCGACAGCTCGCGTGGCGTCGTCTCGTCCTCGCGGCGAAACGGGTAGCCAGCGGGAAGCCCGCGCGCGTCGAGTCCGGCTGCGCTCACGCGAGCCATCCGTTGCGCCGCAGCGCCGCGACCGCGCGCTTCGAGCCGGGACCGGCGCCGAGCACCTTCTCGAGCTCGCTTCCCGCCATGCGGCCGCGCTTCGCCAGGACCGCCATCGCGCGCTGGAAGAGCTTCTGGTCCTCCGCCGCGCCGGCGACCTTCGCAGCAGTCGAATCGCTCCACGCACCGCCGACGCGCACTCCGACGCTCTGCGCCGCCGCCGCCGAGACGCGCAGCGAGGCGCCATCCGAGAGCAGCACCGTCCAGCGCGCGCCGTCTGCCGAGGGCGTCACCTTCGCGATGCGCGTCGCGCGCGCGCTCGGCTTCTTCGCGGGGGCCTTCTTCCCCGACGCGGGGGCCTTCGTCTTCTTCGCGGGCGTCTTCTTCTTCAGGGTCGTGCGCGTTGCAGCCATCGTGTGCTCCGGGTGTTGCGTTCCGAATCCATCCAGACATGGCTACTCGAGCGCATCGAGGAATCCCTCGATCTCGCTCGCGGCCTTTCGATCTCCCACCGCGCGCGCGCGAGCGAGCCCGGCGCGCAGCGCCTCACGGGCCTGCTCGATCCGACCGGCCGCCTCGAGCGCCTTCGCCTTGTGGAAGAAGGCGTAGCACTCCTTGGGATCGACCGCGATCGCGCGGTCGTAATGCTCGGCCGCCTCGTCGGTCCGGCCGAGCTTCTGAAGCTCCTGCGCGACGCCGTACAGCAGGAACCCATCCTCGGGTTCCGAGGCGAGCAGGGCCCGGAGCTTGATCAGTCGGTCGGAATCGCTCGGCATCGTCGTCTCCGGCGCAGCCCTCGGGCGCGTCGGGACGGATACTCTACCGTTCATGGCGTACTTTGCTCGGCGGACGCTTTCTCTGCTTCTCGCGCTGATCCCGGCGCTTGGAATGCTCGCGTCGTCGTCCTGTACGAACGCTCCGGCCGGAACGCCGGTCGTCCGCGAGGAGGACGCCGACCTGCCTCCGGTGAAGCGCTCGATGCGGGTCGTGAGTTCCTTCGGAGGCGCGCACCGGGAGCTCCTCGTCGCCGGAGCCTTCTGGTACCAGACCTTCGCCAATCGACTGCTCATCCTCGACGCGCCCACGGGCACGGTCATCGCGGATGTCGAGCTCGCTCCGCGCGGCACCACTGGCCCGGCGTGCAGCCTGGTGCTCAAGGGCACGAGTCTCCTCGTCGTGCTCGAGGGCGACGCGGTCGTCGAGCTCGATGTCGAGCGCGCCCGGTCCCCGCGCTTCGTGGCGCGCTGGGGTGCACCCGAGCTCGGGCTTGCACCGAGGCAGGTGTCGCTCGCCGACGGCGTCGTCTATGTCTCGGGCGACCGCGGCGTCGTGCGCCTCGACGAGGCGCCCCGCGAGGGCACGACCGTGAACGACGAGGGCGAGCCGATGCCGCCGGTCCCGCCCGCGCGCATGCTCGACGGCCTTGTCGTCGGCGATGTCGTCGCGGCAGAGGGCGGCCCGGTCGCGTGCGTCGGCCGGCGCATCCTGCGCCTCAGCGACGGGTCGTATGTCGGCGCCGCGTCGCGGCTGATTCCGCTCGCCGACGAGTTCGGCGGGGGATACGGCTTCGCCCTGCAGGCGAGCGAGGGCGCCGAGGTCGGGCTCATGACGACCGCGTTCCGCGAGCGTTCGCGCAGCGCCGTGCCCGGCGTCGTGCGCGCGATCCGCATCGTGGACGGCCGGTTCGTCGCGATCAGCGACACCGAGGCCACCACCTGGAAGCTCGAGCCGGGCGCCGGCGCCGGCACGATCTCCGACGGCGACGGGATCCAGCTCGGCACGATGCTCCCCATCGCGGTCCGCGGCGCGCGCGATGCCGCGATGGTCCGCCGCAACCGCTTCGCGGTCGCGGGCAGCTTCGGCCGCGCGCTCTACCGCTACCTGCCCGAAGGCGACAAGCCGGGCGACTCCTTCTACTGGACCGAGCGGCAGCCGGGGCGGCTCGATGTCGCGCTGAGCGACCGGCGGCGCATCCTCGCGGTCGGCGCCGAGGGTGCGTGGATGTATCTGATCGGCGACAAGGCCGAGCTCGTCAGCCGCGAGATTGCGTCGCCCGACCGGCAGAGCCCCACCGCAGAGGTCGCCTGGGGCTCCGCCACCTGCGACGAGCGTCGGCAGGATGTCCAGGTTCGCGTCGGGGAGTCGATCGTGCTCCACCGGCCCACGCGCGGCGGGCTCGTCTCGACGCTCGCGGCCGCGGACGGCCGCATCTGGGTCGGCCACGACGACGGCATCGATGTCCTCGGCCTCGATCCCGTGACCGGCGCGCTCGTCGTCGAGGACCGGATCGTGCTGGCGGGACCGATGGTCGCGATCTACCCGAACCGAGTCGGCGGCGGCGTCAACTATGTCGCACGCCTCGACGGGTTTGGCGTGGTCCGTGCGATCCCTGTCGACGACCCGCCGATCCAGACACCCGGCACGATCATGGGATATCCCGCGCCCGCGAAGCCGCCGGCGCATGAGAACTAGGCGATTGCGGAGCAAGCGATGAGCGAAGGAACACTGCGTGCGCAGGTGCTTGTGGTCGACGACGAGGCGGATCACGCGGAGGCGATGGCCGAGGCGCTTCGCAAGCCCGGCCATGTCTGCACGATCGTCCACTCGCTCGCGGCGGCGAAGGACGAGCTCCTGCACGGCCACTTCGATGTCGTCGTCACCGACCTCGTGATGGAGACCGAGACGGCCGGCCTCGAGGTCCTCCGGCTCGCGCGCGCCGAGCAGCCGCACGCGGAGACCATCATGGTCACCGCCCACGGCGACATCCCGACCGCGAAGAAGGCGCTGCAGGGTGGCGCCTACGACTTCATCGAGAAGCCGGTCGACCTCGTGGTGCTCCGGAACATCGTTCATCGCGCGGCCGAGACGGTCATGCTGCGCAGCCAGAACCAGGCGCTCAAGGGCCAGGTCGACGCGGCCTTCGGCTTCGAGGGCATCATCGGCGAGAGCCCCGCGATGCGGCAGGTCATCACGATGGTCAAGCAGCTCGCGCCGAGCACGCTGCCTGTCCTCGTCACGGGCGAGTCGGGCACCGGCAAGGAGCTCGTCGCCCACGCGATCCACAAGCTCTCGAAGCGCGCGTCGCGCCGCTATGTGACCTTCAACGCCGCGGGCCAGGCCGAGAGCCTGCTCGAGGACCAGCTGTTCGGCCATGTGCGCGGCGCGTTCACCGGCGCCGACAAGGACCGCGAGGGCGTCTTCGAGTACGCCGACAAGGGCACCGTCTTCCTCGACGAGATCGGCGACATGCCGGTCAACATGCAGCCGAAGCTGCTGCGCGTGCTCGAGACCGGCGACGTCGTGCGCCTCGGCTCCAACGAGAACCGCAAGGTCGACGTGCGCGTCGTGAGCGCGACCAACCGCGACCTCAAGAAGGCCGCCGCGGAAGGGCAGTTCCGCGAGGACCTCTACTTCCGCCTCAAGGGCGCCGAGATCCACATCCCGCCGCTGCGCGAGCGCCGCGAGGACATCCCGCTCCTCGTGAACCACGCGATCGGCAAGTATTCGGCCGAGCTCGGCCGCACGCGCCCGACGATCACGCAGCCCGCGCTCATGCGCCTCGTGGCCTACGACTGGCCC
>Ga0209770_10001708_pt1 | contig 11287 bp, 10 predicted proteins | sample LauGreSu1BDMLBDD_2_FD_187572 | JGI IMG/M metagenome (GOLD analysis project Ga0209770, IMG submission 187572) | Freshwater lake microbial communities from Lake Michigan, USA - Su13.BD.MLB.DD (SPAdes) (version 2) | ecosystem: Environmental > Aquatic > Freshwater > Lake | place: Lake Michigan, USA...
GCGCCGAGCCTCGCGCCGATACCGGTGCTCGGCCCGTGGACCGCGCCGATGGTGGGCCAGGCGGTCGTGATGGACCTGTTCCGCGACGCGAGGATCCTCGCGCAGGTGACCGGCGCGAGGCGTCCATTGCTCAAGCTGCTGCCGCCGCTCGTGCTTTCCGACGAGGACGCGGACTACGTGGTTCGATCGGTGCCCCGTGCGATCGCTGGCCTCGGCGGCGGCAGCACGCTTCGTGCCGTGGGTCGGGCTGCGATCGGATTGTCCAGGGCTGCGATCCGCCGCTGAGCGCGCCGTTCAGCTCAGCGCATCGCGCTGCTTCTGGTAGTCCGCCAACCGGTCCTCCAGCTCCTTCACGCGCTTCTCCTTGTCGGCGCGCGATGCCTCGAGGGTCATCTTGCCGCTCCTGAACTGCGGATTTGACTCCGGATTGATGCGGCGCGCGATCTTGAGCTGGAGTTCCGCGTTGCGGATCAGTCTGGTCAGGCAAGCGATCTTGGTGGCCTTGTCCGTCGCCCCGTCGAGCTCTTGCTTGTCCTTTGCGGCCTGAACCTCGTAGTCGGCCATCTTGTTCGTGATTCGCCCGTAGTCGCTTGTGGCGCATCCGGTCACCGCAGGGAGGACGAGCAGGCAGGCGATCAGGAGGTGCGTGGCGATTCGCATGGTTTGGATCCTCTTCCTTGCTGGGTCGATGGGATGGGGGCACTCGAACCGCCCGTTGTTGCGGAATCTACACGTCGACCTGACTCGCATCTATCATCGTTGTGCCGCCAATCTGCGACTCAGCTGGGGTGTTCTCCTTGCAGTATCCCAAGTTTCCACGCCGATCGACCGCTCTTGAGAGCATGGACGACGGGGCTGCGCCCGACGGGCTCATCCGCGCGGAGTATCGCTACCTGTCGCGTCTCAACAGGGTGAGCAGGACGGCCGAGCTGGCGCTCGAGGAGATCCGCCGGCGCGTGCCCCGCGCATCGGCCGAGTCGATCCGGATCATCGATTTCGGGAGCGGCGGCGGCGACGTCCCGCGCAGGATGACGGAGCTCGCCGCCGACTTCGGGCTGCGCGCGACAGTCTTCGCGTCCGACCGGAGCGATGTCGCTCTGCATCACCACCGGGCTGTCGGCGAAGGCACGGAGTTCGTCGCGGCCGACGTCCGTGAGGCCGCGGAATCGGTTCCATCGCGCTCGATGGACGTCGCCCACGCGTCGCTCGTACTCCACCATCTCTCCGACGAGGACGTGGTCCGTGCGCTCCGCTCGATGGCCGCGGTGAGCCGGGAGCTGGTGCTGTGGAACGACCTGATCCGTGATCGGCTCGGCGAGATCGGCGCATTCCTCGCAAGTGCCCTCAGTCGGCGAGAGATCCGCAGCGACGCCGTGACCAGCGTCCGTCGCGGCTTCTCGATCGGCGAGGCGATCGCCGCCGCGGAGGCCGCGGGCCTCGTGGACATCGAGGCGCGCCGAATCCGCGCGGGACGCTTCCTGCTCTCGGGCAGGCCCGGCCCGGCCCCATCGTCGCGTCCGACGGTGCGGGCGACCTCCCTTTGCGTCACCTACGGAAGCCACCGTGTCCTCGATCGGCTGGGTTTCTCCGCGCATTCGGGCGAGGTGGTGGTCGTCCGCGGCCCGAACGGCTGCGGGAAATCGACGCTGCTGGCCTGCCTCGCTCGCGCGCTTCGTCCCGCCGGCGGAAAGGTGTGGGTCGACCCGGGCCTCGGCATCGTCGGGTTCCATCCGCAGGAAGGCGGGCTCCTGCTCGAACTCGATGCTCGATCGAACCTCGACTTCTTCGCCGGCCAGTGCGGGCTCCGCGGCGAGCGAAAGGCTCGGTCCGTCCAGACCGAGATGGCCCGCTGGGGACTGGCCGGCATCGCCGAGAAGCCGGTTTCGCAGCTCTCCGGCGGGTTGCGACGCCGGGCCGCGCTCGCGTCGTGCTTCGCGCACGAACCGAGGTTCATCGTCCTCGACGAGCCGGACGCGGGCCTCGATGCCGCGGGAAGGGCACTGCTGTCGGCGAGGATCCGGCGGACTGTCGAGGCGGGCGGCACCGCAGTCATGTCGTCGCACTCCGAGTCCTGGATCGAAGAGGAATTCCCGATTTCCCGGATCGTCAGGATGTAACCATGGCGGCGATCGCTCGACTGGTCTCCCGTGCCGCCGTCGACGGGCTGTACTACGGCCTGATGACGCGCTTTCCATCGGCCGCGCCGGCTCTCTCGCGCTCTGTCGCCGCGGGACTCTCGGCGTTTGCGCCGGCGATGGTGCGAACCCTCGAGGAGAACGCACGGCTTGCGCTCGGCCCGGACGCCTCCGATGAATCCGTACGCCGATGCGCGAGGACTGTGCTGCTGAGGATGCAGGAGTCGATTCGCGGCACGCTTCTCTCGGGCGACCGGACGGTTGCGGAGCTCGCAGATGCTGTCCGGTCGTTCAGCGGGCAGGACGGATACCACCGCGTGCGCGACAGCGGCCGCGGATTGCTGGTGGCGAGCATCCACATGGGTGCGTTCGAGCCGTGCCTCGCGCTCCTTCGGCGCTACGAGGAGCGCATCAATGTCCTGTTCCATGCGGATCCGATGCCGAGGTTTGAGGCGGCGCGCAGCGCCCTTCGATCTTCAATCGGCGTGGTGGAGCACCGCATGAACGACGGACTCGATGCGTGGGTCTCGCTCCGCGATGCGCTCGGACGCGGTGAAGTCGTCGTCATGCACGCCGACCGGTCGCTGGGTGGGCTCGGCGGCAGCAGGATGCCGTTCCTCGGCGCCGAGGACGCGGTGCTGCCGACCGGCCCCGTCCGTCTCGCCCTCGCGTGCGGCGCCGCCATCGTGCCGACCTTTTGCTTCGAGTCGCGGCACGGCCTGTGCGTTCGCATGGACGAGCCGATCGACTTTCCGCAGCAGGTCCTCCGGGGATCGGAAGTCGCCGAGCACCCCGCGCAGCGCATGCTGGTGCGGTCCATGGAACGGGCGATCCGGGACAACCCCGACCAGTGGCTCGCGTTCTGGCGAGTGAGGGGGGGCGGACGTTGATTCGACTGCTCCGCGTGCTGCTCATGGCCTTCGCTCGGGACCGCGTTGCGCTCATGCTGACGCTCGCGGCACCGCTGGCCTTTTTCGCGCTCGTGGGGTCCTTCTACCGACACCTCGAGAGCGATCGCGGCGTCCTGGTCCGCGTCGCGCTCGTCGACGCTTCCGGTACCGACGACGGCAAGCGACTCGCGACCGCGCTGCGGTCCAGCACCAGGCCGCCACTCTCCATCGTCGATGGATCGACCTCCGACGCGGATGGTAGGGGAGAGGTTGCGTTGATCCGCATTGGAAGCGGATTCGCGCGCGAAGGCGGCTCGATCGACGTCGAGAGCCAGGTTCCGTTCCCGGGCGGCAAGGAGATGCTCCGGCAGTTGGTCGATCGGGCGTGGTCGGCGGAGTTCGGATCGACCGCGGCGCATCAAGTGCGGGTGACCGAGCGCCCGGGACTGCTCGTCCGCGATGCCGCCTCTGGAGTGAGCGTCGTCTTCATGATGTTCGCCGTCTCGTCGCTCGTCGCGCGGGGGCTCTCCGACGACGTCGCCGGATTCGGCCTTCGGCTGCGCGCGCTCGGAGTCGGCGACCTCGCGGTTGCGTCGGCGCGATGCGCCGCGATGGCCGCGATCGGTCTCGCCCAGGTCGCCGCGACGTTCGCGCTCGCCGCCGCCGCCTTCGGCGTGGTGCCCGAGCGTCCCCTCGCGTTGCTCGCGATCTCGGCAGCGGGTGCCTTCGCGGTCGCGGCCTTCTACTCGCTCGCTGCCGCGATTTGCGGCCGCCGTGCGCGGTTCGTGGCCGTCGCGCCCGTCCTGACGCTCGCGCTCGCCGGTCTCTCGGGGGCGTTGATCCCGAGACTCGTCCTTCCGGAGGCGGTTGCCCGGGTCGGCGCGGCGCTGTTCCCGTCTTGGATCATCGACGCAAGCCGGCTCGCCGTGGAGGGCCAGTTCGACCTGCATCGTTTCGTCGGCTTGCTCGCGGTTGGCGTCCTCTCCATCCTCGCCACCGCGATCCTGATGCGCCGAGGTCTGCCTGCATGAGCACGGGAGTAGTCATCGTCGCCATGGCTGCGCAGAGCGCGCTCGGACGCTCGCTGCGCACAATGGTCGATGCCCTTCAGGAGGACGCGTGCGGCATCCGTGAGCCGAAGTCCCTCGAGCAGCGGCCGACGCAGCCGAAGGGCGTTGGTGAGGTACCGCTCGCGGTCGGATCACCGACAGACCGCTTCCGCGCGGAACGGCTTCTTCGCGGCACCGCGAGGCAGCTGCTCGGCGAGGTAGCGACGGGATTGCTCTCGCCCGATCCCCGGCGCAACACGGCCGTGATCGGAACGACCGTCGGCGGAATGAGGCACTGCGGTGCGGCACTTCGGCTGCAGGTGTCCGGCGTCGAAGGAGGAGGGCTCGACGCGCTTGCGGCGGTCCCTGCGTCGACGGTGCTGCAGCGGGCGCTCCGATCGCTTCCCTTGGGGGGCGGCGCGATCACCGTCTCGTGCGCATGCGCATCCGCCCTGTCGGCGATGGCGCACGGCACGGCTCTCCTTCGATCGCATGAAGCGGATGCCGTGATCGCCGGCGGATACGACCCGGTATCGGAGTTCGTCTACGGCGGGTTCTCCGCGCTGCAGCTCGTGGCCCAGGGACCGCTCCAGCCGTTCGCGAAAGAGCGCGAGGGCATGAAGCTCGGCGAAGGCTGCGTGCTCTTCGTCCTGCGGCGAGCGGAGGACGCGCTCGCGTTCGGTCTTCCGGTGATTGCCGAGATCGAGGTATTCGGCGAGAGCAGCGACGCCCATCACCTGACGCAGCCGCATCCCGAGGGACTCGGGGCGGCGGCCGCGCTGGAGTCTGCTGCGCTCCATGGACGGCCCGACGTGCTGTTGGCGCATGCCACTGGAACGCCGGGCAACGACGGCGCCGAATACCGCGCCTACGTCGCGGCCCTCGGCGAGGATCTTCGGAACACGAAGGTCGTGGCGATGAAGGGCAGGCTCGGGCATCCGCTCGGTGCCGCCGGTGCGCTGGAGCTTGCGATCGGGCTGGAGTGCGCCCGTCGGCGTCAGATTCCCTCCGGCGCGGGGCCGGAGCCCGATCACGCCGAGTTCCCTGGCCTCGTGCTCGTTCGTGGCACGCCGCAGGCGGGGAATCCAGCGAGGATCACCGCGCTTGCCGCTGGGTTCGGCGGCGCGAATGTCGCGGTCTCCGTCCTTCCCGCGGCGTCGACTCCCGGTGACCTCGGATCGCCGGCATGCTCGTCCGTGCGCATCGCGGGCTGGGGCGCCGTGTCGCCGGGGGGACGGGGTGCGGACGGTCTTCGTCGAACGTTGGAAGGGGCGCCCGCCGGCGTTCCCGAATCGGTGCTCTCCGCGCTGGTCGACCGGGCCAGGTTCCGGCGGGTTGCCCTCCTTCCCAAGCTCGTCATCGCGGCGATCTCCGACCTCTGCGAGTCAGGGGCGATCTCGCGCGAGGAACTCCGACGCACTCCGGTTCTCTGCGCGACATGGCACGGGGCATGCGACTTCACGGAGCGCTACTACCGAGACCTCGTGGCGTCGGGAGTCGACCTGGCCAATCCGCTGCTGTTCGCCGAGTCGGTTCCGAACATCGCGAGCGGTCATGCGTCGATCGGCTTCGGAATCACCGCACCGTGTGCCTCGGTGATCGGATCGAGGAATTCCGGGCTCGAGGCGCTGGCGCTTGCCCGTGCGCGAGTCGCCTCGCGGTCGTGGGAGCGTGCTGTCGTCGTCGCGGCAGAGGAACCGCATCCACTCGTCGATGCAGTGCTCTCCCGAGTCTCCGGCGCCGAGATCAGCGCTCGCTCCGCTGCGATCGCAATGCTCGTGGAGGAGGTTCGTGGCCACGACATCCGGTTGGATTTCTCCGTCGGCCCCCGGTCCGTCGAGACCGAATTCCTCTGCTCGGGTTCGCCCATCGATCGAACGGCCTTTTGTGGCCATCGCGGCTGTTTCGGCACGGCGGTGCCGGAGTTCGGCTCCGCCACTGCCCCGGCCGTCGCGATGCTCGCTTGCACTGACTCCGGTGGTAGATTCCGGAGTGTCGCAAGCGCCGAGCCGGGCGGGCACGATTGGCTGCTCCGATTCTCCTGCGCCGACACCGAAGGTGAGCCGATTTCGTGACTCCGCTCAGGCCGCAACTAGAGATGTCGTCGACGGCGCCGGGCTTGTCCCGGTGCTGGGCGGCTACGGGGCACGCGGCCGAGGACCTGCCGCGCTGGTTTGCCCGGAGCGGCTTCTCGTTCTCGTCCGCCGCGGTCGACGTTCGCGGCGTCGCCGGCCCCGACCTCCAGTCCGCCGCACGGGCGGCGTTCGGGCAGGCCCTCGAGTCGGTTCGTGGCGATGTTGCGCGCGTGTGGGCGTTCCTTCCGCGGATCACGGAACCGGATGCTGACGGCCTCGACCGCTACATGTGGATGAATCGCGGTCGCAGCGCCGCGTACGCCGGCTTCGGATTGACCGCCATCCCCGCGGGAACCTGCACCGGGCACGCCGGGGCGCTCCTCGTCGTCCATGTGCTTGGCTGCTCGGAGCCGTTCCGGCCGGTGGAGAACCCGCGACAGCGACCGGCGTGGAACTACTCCGAACGCTTCGGGCCCTCGCCACCGCCGTTCACCAGGGGCGTCGTGATTGGCGATCGCTTCCTGACCTCGGGCACGGCCTCGGTGACGGGCGAGGAGACGGCGCACGTCGGGAAGCCGCACGAGCAGTGGGATGAAACCATGCGGAACCTCGACGCGCTCTCGAATGCAGCCGGATGCATCGGCGAGTGGCGATCGCTCCGCATCTACGTGCGTGACGCCGAGCACGTCGCCCTGTTCGCCTCGCTCGGCGCGGCAAGCTTCGCGCACGCGCTCGATTCGGTGCTGGTCGCGCCGATGTGCAGGCCGGATCTGCTCGTCGAGGTTGAGGGGGTGCGTGATGTCTGAGTGCCGGCATTGCGACTGCTTGGTGATCGGTGCGGGTCCGGCCGGGAGCGCCGCCGCCATCGAGATGGCGCGGGCCGGCCTGGACGTGCTCGTGGTGGACCGCGGCGAGTTCCCGCGCTTTCGCATCGGCGAGAGCTTTCTCCCCCGCACCAAGCGGGCATTTCGCCGTCTCGGTGTCCTCGATCGGTGTCTCGCACTGCCGCACGCGAGAAAGGTCGGCGTTGAGATCACCATGGGTGACCTTCGCTACGGCGCTCGGCGGTTCTTCTTCTCCGACACCATCGGAAACGGGGAGAAGGACGCGTTCAACATGGCGCGGGTCCACCTCGACGCGATGCTCATGCAGGTCGCGCGGGAGTCCGGCGCCGAGGTTCGGACGTCCTGCGCGCTCCGTCGGATCGTTCGGCTCGGCGACGAGGGTGTCGAGGTCGACACCGACTCCGGACCGGTGAGGGCGAAGTGGATGATCGACGCCAGCGGGCAGGGGACCGCGCTCGGCAAGGAGATGGGGACGCGCAGGTACCACTCGTTTCTCCGCAACGTCGCCTACTTCGAGCACTTCGAGCACGTGGAGCGCCCCTCGGGCGAGGCGCACGGCTGCTTCGGGCTGACCATCGTCGACGAGGGTTGGTTCTGGCTCATCCCGCTCGACGACACCCGCACGAGCGTCGGGTTCGTCGCCCGGGAAGCGTTGCACCGCTCGATCGACGTTCCGCCCGACCAGCGGTTCCGGTGGGCCGTCGAGCGGACGCCCCTGCTCGCCGAGCGGATGCGGAACGCCCGCGGACCTGCGAAGAATCGGGTGATCTCCGACTTTACGTATCGATGTGACCCGTTCGCGGGACCGGGCTTCTTCCTGGTGGGCGACGCGGCGGCGTTCCTTGATCCGGTGTGGTCAACGGGCCTCACGATGGGGTTGCTTGCTGCGGAGCAGGCGGCCGCCGGGGTGATCCGGCTCTCGCGCGGCGCTTCGCCGCGTGCCGAGCGCGACCGGTACCAGGCCTGGGCGACGCGGGTCGTCGGGCGTGCGTTCAGGCTGGTCGAGGGGTTCTACGACCCGTCCTTCCGGGATCTCCTGTTTGCCCCGAGGCGTCCGAGGGAGCTTGTCCGGGGATTCGTCACGCTGCTCGCCGGAGAGTTCGACGAGGTGCAGCCGGCGACCGCGGTGCGGAGCTTGGCGCTCGCGTCGCTCTGCCGCGTTCAGGGGAAGCTGCCCTTCGCGCCTCGAATCCGTCCCTACCGCCTGCTGGGCAACGGAGGTGTTCCTCGGCGGCCGGTCGCCGGTCGAAGCGCGGGTGCGATTGAGCGATGAGGGCGGTCATCGAGGCCATCCTCGATGACGAACGCGAGCGCCCCGAACTCCGGCGCATCGTGGATTCGGACGGACGGGTGTGGACCGGCCGACAGCTCGGCGGTGGCGTCCGATCGGTCGCCGGACATCTCGGTTCGCGGGTCTCTGCAGGTTCGCGCGTCGCCGTCCAGACGAGGTCGGCAGGTCGATTCTGGGCCGCGTGCGCGGGTGCATGCGCCGCGGGTTGTGATGCGATCCTCGTCCCGGCGGATGCTCCGCGCGCGGTGATCGATCGCGTGACATCCAAGCTATCGCCAGCCGCCTGGCTCAACGACGAGCTCCTCGCCTCGCTCCCGGAGAGCGATCCGCTTTCGAGTAACGACACCGGAGGCGTCATCCTGCTCTCCTCCGGCACGACGGGTCGCTCGCGATTCGTGAGGCGGAGCCCGGCGGCCATCGACGCCGTGGCCTCGGGGCTCGTCGATGAAGGCCTCTGTGTCCGCGGACATCGTTCGCTTGCGTGCGTCCCGCTCCACCACGCGTACGGGTTCGAACACGCCTTCCTCGGACCGGCGCTCGGCGGAGTCGAACTCGTGCACATGGGCGCCTTCGATCCGCTGCGGGCGCTCGAGCTGCTTCGGGACGGGCTCGACCTCCTGGCGACGGTGCCGCCGGCGCTGCGGGCGCTCCTTGACTGCGGATGGGAATCGTCGCGTGCCTGCACGGTTGTAGTGGCGGGCACGCCCTTGCCGCCGGCGCTGCGACGCGTATTCGCGGCCACCGACGGCAGGTGCCAGCTGGTGGATCTCTACGGGGCGACCGAGCTCGGGACGATCTGGCTCGACCGCGGAAACGGAGGCGAACCCGTCGCTGGAGTCGAGGTGCGCGTCGACCCGAACGGAACCGGCGAGCTGCTCGTCCGCTCCGCGACCCGAGCGGATGGATATCTGGATTCGGGCCACTCGGTGACGCAGGCCGAAAAGTTCCCCGGCGGCTGGTTCCGCACCGGCGATCTCGGAGCAAGCGCCGGAGATGGCAAGTTCCGGCTCACCGGGCGCAAGAAGCTCGTGTTTGACGTCGCCGGCCTCAAGGTGAACCCCTTCGACGTGGAGGCGGCTATCGACGAGCATCCCGCCGTCACCGCGTCGATCGTGGCGCCGATCGTCGATGCAGCCGGAGTCGGTCGCGTCCATGCCTCCGTCGAGCTCCGGAGCGAGTCACCGGGCGCGATCGCCGGGATCGACGCGGCGGGCCTGCGCAGCTTCCTGCGCGATCGCCTTCCGGCGCACGCGATCCCGCGCCAGATCGAGTTCGTTGAGCGGCTTCCGAGGACGGCGAGCGGAAAGTTGATCCGCGGCTCGGATTCCGCGGTCGGAGCGCAGGGTGCTTCGTCGCCGGTGTGCCGCCGGCGTGAGGGGCTCGAGAGCGTGGAGGTGAGGCGCCGATGGACGAAGAAGCTGTTCGATGAGTCGGCGGAGGGCTACGACTGGTCGAGCGCGGCGGGTCTGCTTTGGACCGACGGTTGGTACCGCCGGCGCCAGCTCCGGGCCGCGGGGCTGGCTGTCGGCCAGTCCATCCTGGACGTCGGCGGAGGAACCGGTCGAACTGCGTCGATCGCTGCTTCGATCGTCGGCCCCTCCGGGCGCGTGAGCATCGTCGATCCGAGCACCGGAATGGCAGCAGTCGCCCGACGGAAGGGGATTGCCGAAGTTCACATTGGCATCGCTGAATCGCTTCCGGTCCCCGATGCGTCATTCGACATGGTGGTCATGGCCTACATGCTCCGGCATGTCGAGGACCTGAACCAGGGATTCCGGGAAGCGATGCGTGTGCTGCGGCCGCACGGAAGGATCTGCGTCCTGGAAATCACGAAGCCAGAGGGTCGATTGCAACGATCGCTGTTCCGATGGGTTGCGGCAGGGATCCTGCCGGTGCTCTCGGTTGTCGGTAGCCGCAAGGGCGCTGTCTATCCCATGATGAGCTATTGGGCAGAAACCATGGAGGACGCGGCGGCACCGCGGGTGGTGACGGATGCCCTCTCGTCCGCCGGATTCGCGGGCGTCCGACACCGTCTCGAGCTCGGAGTTTTCAGTGCCTACCGCGGTATGAAGCCGGGTCGTCCCTAGGCCGTGACCGCGATCGCGAGCTGCCCGCGGGCGATGGGCCGTCCCTCGACGGAGGCGACGACGTCGAACTGGTGGAGGTCGCCGCGCGAACCGGCGACGCGGGCCTCAAGCTCGAGCGTCACGGGCGGACGCGCGGGCGCGGAGAACTTCAGATCGATTCGCGCCAGCGACCCGCTGCGCCCACGGGCGCGGTGCGGCGAATCATCGTCGGGGATTGCGAGGCCAGCGGTCTGAGCGAGCGCCTCGCCGATGAGAACCCCAGGCACGATCGGATGCGCGGGGAAATGGCCGCGGAAGAACTCCTCGCGTCCGGTCAATTCCCACACGGCCCTCGCGGCGCCGGACGACATGGACAGGATTCGCGTAACAAAGAGGAACGGCGGACGATGAGGAAGCAGCTGCAGCAGCTCGGGGTCGGCGTCGCTCATCGTCAGGAACCCGATGAAGCGCTTTGGAGCTCGAGATAGACGAATTCGATGAAGCCGCCGATGTTGGGCATGCTCTTTGCGCCGAGCTTTCCCTTGGGGATCTTGTGCCCAAACCGCTTCTCGATCGCCGTGATCAGCATCAGAACGTCGAGCGAGTCGAGCATCAGGCCGTCGCCGACCATCGCGAGATCGTCGGGGAGGTCCATCCCGGCGAACTTGAGGTCTGTTTCGAGGATCTCGCGGACAGCGGTCCCCACGGTGTCTTTGGTCGGGGTCACGCGCGGAGTTTAGCTTCGCAGTTGGCGTAACTTTGGCTCGGCCCGGCCGGTACCTACGCTTCCTCGTGGTGCGACCGAAACCCCCCACCCCCACCCGCTCGCGCATCATGGCCGCCATCCACGGCCACGACACCGCGCCCGAGCGGCTCGTGCGGTCGGCGCTGCACCGGCACGGGCTGCGCTTTCGGCTGCACGTGCGCGACCTGCCG
>Ga0209770_10001709_pt1 | contig 11283 bp, 5 predicted proteins | sample LauGreSu1BDMLBDD_2_FD_187572 | JGI IMG/M metagenome (GOLD analysis project Ga0209770, IMG submission 187572) | Freshwater lake microbial communities from Lake Michigan, USA - Su13.BD.MLB.DD (SPAdes) (version 2) | ecosystem: Environmental > Aquatic > Freshwater > Lake | place: Lake Michigan, USA...
CAAGGGGTTCGCAGCCGTTCTTCGGGCAGGATCTCGGTGCCGTAAAATGTACTCTTTCATCATACCTGACTGGGAAACTCCCGGCCGAATAATGGAACTCGCCGCCACCAGTTCAAGGTAGGTCGCCACTTTCAATTTCACCATCAGCATGCGCATGGCCGGAGATTCCACGTAAAAACACCCCAAAGCTTTGGCGTGCAATAGCATCTCCCTGATTTTCGGATCTTCCTTAAAATGCTGCATGTTATGGATATCTTCCAAATGCGCTGTTGGCTGATTGTAAGCAATAATATCCATGGCTTCTCGGATTTTACCTAAGCCTCGCTGGCTCAAAATATCGAACTTGTACAAGCCCACATCTTCTGCTTCGAGCATCGAAAATTGGGTAGTAGCAAAGCCTTTGGGTGGCATAAAGGTGGCCGAAAACCACGAAAGAGCTTGCTCGCTAATGACAATTCCTCCCGAGTGCACGCTCAAGTGCGACGGCATGTCCTGCAAATAAGCCGCATAGCGCAATACCAAAGCCGACATGCTATCCGCCTGCTGCAACGAAACGCTGCGGTTGCTCAGCTTATCAATTTCCGTCTTGGGCAAGCCGAACACCTTACCGAGTTCGCGTACCGTAGCTTTGTACTGAAAGGTATTGTAGGTGCACAACCATGCTGCATTGGGGTATTTTTCAAAAATATACCGCACAATTTCATCGCGGTCCTTCCACGAAAAATCAATGTCGAAATCGGGTGGATTTTTTCGGTACAAGTTAATAAACCGTTCAAAATACAGGTCCAATTCCAAGGGATCAACGTCGGTAATTCGAAGCAAATACGCCACAATGCTGTTGGCACCGCTTCCACGTCCCACGTAAAAAAATCCTCGGGAACGGGCATACGACGTAAAATCCCAGGCAATCAAGAAATACGAGAGGTAATCCTTTTGCGCAATCAGCTCAACTTCTTTCTCAATCCGTTCGACAATCTCATCGTTCAACTGCGGGTAGCGGTAAGCAACCCCTTCAGCGCACAACTTACGCAGCAGTTGTTCGTCCATGGCTTTCGACCCGGTGTAAGAAGCCGGATTTTGCGGCACGGCCTCATCGCCAAAAGCAAAAGAAACTTCGCAATCTTCCATGCAATGCTTTGCGCGCTCCCAAAAATCCACAAATTCGCCACACGCTTGAACCAAAGCTTCTTGGGGCAACAACATCTCGGTTCCTTGAGCATGCCACTCCGCAGGCAGTTTCGACAAGAGCACGTTGTGATGGATTGCGCGCAGCAGCCGATGGGAATTAAAATCGCGTTTTGTTTGAAACATCATGGGGGTCAGCAGGACCGTTTTTTCACGGGGACATTTCCTCGCGTAGCGCAGTTCCCATTGCGGTAAGCGCGCCAAATCCAGCTGAAAGAACTCGTGTTCGAACAAAGGGCGGGGCAAGACCGCATCGACGGGGTAAAACACCCAGCAATTGGAGAAATGCGGTAAAATCATGGGAAAAGCTCGTTCTTCATGGAGAAAGGGCGTAAGGAAGCGGTTCATTTCGTGAACACCTCGGTTGTTGCGCGCCATCAAAGTGGCCACGGTTTGCATGCCGTTGCGCAATTCCACCCCCACAACTGCCCGAATTCCCTGACGCTGTGCCTCTCGGACAAAGGCCAGTGCCGAACCGGTATGGTTGATATCAGCTAAAAAAAGGAAGGGATATCCGGCATCCTTTCCCCATTGTACAAGGATTTCAGGCGCATAAACACCGTACTTCAAGCTGAAATATGAATGGATTTTCATGAAAAAAAGCCTTAAATTCTTCGGTTAGCGAGTAAGGGAGGCGCATCTCCATCGAAAGGATTCCAACGCCCGATGGTCCGTGCTTCCATGCCCAAAGCGCGAATGACTGCTCGATCGCCGTAACGGATTCGGATACGGTCCATCGCCTGGTAAAGGCGGGCGTAATCCACCTGATCGTCGAACAAACTCAGCTGATGGCATCCGGTCACCAGATCGCTGTAGCGCACCCCAATCAAGCGTACGAGCAAGCGACGGTTGTAGATTCGATCAAACAGTTCGGCCACCAAAGGCATCAATTGGTGGTCTGCGGACGTGTAGGAAATTTTCCGCTGAAGGGTTTGGGTTTGAAAATCGGAAAAACGAATTTTCACGGTGACACAGCCGGTAAGTTTACCGCCCCGGCGCAACTGATAGGCCAGGTTTTCAGCCATTGCACTGATGATGGCCTTCAGTTTTCGCACATCGATGGTGTCGTGGTCAAAGGTGCGTTCGGTAGAAATGGATTTGCGTTCGGTATGCTGAACCACCGGAGAAGGATCGATTCCTTGGGCTTTTTTCCAGATGCTCACCCCGTTTTCTCCGAGCGCGTGTTCCATCATTTGTACGGGTAGTTCCTGAAGGGTTTGAATCTTTCGAATCCCTAAATTGCAAAGAGTCTGATAGGTTTTAGTACCCACCATCGGGATTTTAGCGACGGACAAAGGCGCTAAAAAGACCCTTTCTTCTCCGTGCGAAACCATCCGTTGGTTGTTGGGTTTTGCTTCACCGGTAGCGACCTTGGACACGGTTTTATTCTGCGAAAGACCAAAAGAAATAGGAAGCCCTGTTTCGCGAATGATTTTTTGCCGCAATTCGGTAGCGTATTTTAAGGTGCCAAAAAAACGGTCCATTCCGGTAAAATCCAGGTAAAATTCGTCGACCGACATCTTCTCATAGAGCGGAGAAGCTTCGCGAATAATCTCCGTTACTGCGCGGGAATATCGGCTGTAAGTTGCTGAATTTCCTTTAATCACAATAGCTTCCGGACATCGTTCCTTTGCCATTTTCATCGGCATGGCGGAGTGAATCCCAAAGCGCCTTGCCTCGTAACTGCAGGATGCCACGACCCCACGATCGCTCGTTCCACCAATCAAGATCGGTTTACCGTTGAGACGGCTGTCCAACAGCCGCTCGCAGGAGACAAAGAACGTATCGAGGTCCATATGGACAATGTTGCGTAACATAGATAGAACGAATGATAAAAAATTGTAGCTTTGGAATAGCACAAATATATTAAATTTTAATCAAAATAAACTTTTAATTTTTAAACAAACATGAATTACATCCTCCTCATACTTGCCTCGGGGATTTTTTTATGGCAATGCTCAAACGAGCAACAGGAAAGCAAAAAACCCCAAAATGCCCCCGAACAACCGGCTCCAAAAAACGACAGCATTGTGCTTGATGAAAACGGATTTAAAGGATATTATAAAGGTCCAGAATTTAATGAACAAGGCGATATCGCCCATCAGTTTTCCAACAAAGCAGCCCAACTTATTGGTGCATTTATGAAAAGTTCTTATGCTAAAAAAGTGTATTTAAAAGCGGATTTTTCCCGCACCAAAATTCAAACCTTGGGGCTAGATAATGAGGGAGAGGTTCAATACAGCATCGAAATGCCTTTTGAGCGCGTCAGTGCCTGCGAAGCCTATACCGGCATTGAACATTGCGGAAGTTGGAGCGGTCAAAAAAACACCATCTTGAGCAAGCGATTTCGTGAATTAAAGAGCAGTTTAACCACGATAAGCGTTGGAAAAATGGATTACCGATATTTCGAAACTCCGGAAGAATTTAAGGAATACTGGATACAGTTCAAGCACCAAAAACACCAAGCGGCTTGCGATTAAAGCTGGGACCTAAAAAAACTTTGAAACTTAAAGAAACTAAGAACCTAAATTTTCAATAATCATCGCAGAAGCACCGCCTCCGCCGTTACAGATTCCTGCCCCGCCTAATTTCGCATTGCGCTGCTTTAATACATGAATCAAGGTAACAATGATCCTCGATCCGGAATTACCCAATGGATGACCAAGCGCAACAGCGCCACCGTTTACGTCTACTTTAGAGGGGTCCAAACCAAGGATTCGAGTGTTTGCAATACCCACAACGGAGAACGCTTGATTCAACTCCCAAAAGTCAACCTCTTTTGCTGTCAATCCTGCTTTTTCAAGTGCTTTAGGCACCGCTAAAGAAGGAGCTGTCGTGAACCATTCCGGAGATTGGGCAGCATCGGCATAGGAAACAATTTTAGCCAAAGGTTTTAAACCGTATTTTTCAACGGCCTCCGCAGAGGCTAATACCAATGCCGAAGCACCATCGTTGAGCGTAGAAGCATTTGCAGCGGTGATAGTTCCTTCTTTATCAAAAGCAGGTTTTAAACCAGGGATTTTATCTAAAAAAACATTGGTGTACTCTTCATCCTTGCTTACAAGTACGGGATCGCCTTTGCGCTGTGGAACCGGCACAGCCACAACCTCCTCGTTAAATCTTCCCTCGTCCCATGCGGCGGCGGCTCTACGGTAGGATTCCACCGCAAATGCATCTTGCTCCTCACGGGTAATGTTATATTCTTTTGCGCACAGCTCGGCGCAATTTCCCATAGGAACATTGGAATAAACATCCAACAATCCGTCTTTGGTGATTCCGTCCAATAACGTGATGTTACCGAATTTGGTACCGTTTCTTCCACTGACATAATGGGGAGTTTGCGACATGTTTTCCATACCTCCAACGACTACCAAATGATTATCGCCCGCGAGAATTGATTGAGCTCCTAGCATGATGGCTTTCATACCGGAAGCGCACACTTTGTTGACAGTAGTACAAGGAACATGATGACCAAGGCCTGCTCCTAAGGCTGCTTGTCGGGCTGGAGCTTGACCCACACCGGCCTGAAGAACATTTCCCATGAACACTTCGTCTACCGCTGAAACCTCGATGGAAGCGCGTTCCACAGCGGCACGTATCGCGATGGAACCCAACTGCGTAGCGGGAATATTGGAAAAAGCTCCCATAAAGGAACCCATTGGAGTCCGGACAGCGGAAACAACGTACACTTCTTTCATGCTCATTTTTTTTTCAGGCGAAGTTACTTAATTAATCCACATATGGACGCGAAATAAGGCCAAATATTAGCAAAAATTACTACTTTCGCAGCGTGGCAATCGAATCTTCCTATTCCTTTTATTGGCTACTTTTAATCCCAATAATTTCGGGGCTTTTGGGCTGGTATTTTTATCGAAAAAACCCTTGGCTTTCAAGCCAGCATCGATGGCTACGCATTATCCTGCCGGTGCTTAGAGCTCTCGGAATTTCCTTGCTGCTGGTAATTTTACTGGGCATTACCTTTTTATACGACAAAAAAACCGAAGAACGTCCCGTGCTCATTACGGTTATTGACCATTCTTCGTCGGTGGTTCGTTTTAAAGACAGCCTAACAATTAAAAAGGACCTTGAAGCGTTAATTAACGAGGTTAAGTCTCGCTATGCCGACCAATATGAATTGGCGTTCTACACTGTGGGGGATAAGATACAGGAGGGTACGCCACGAAACTTTACGGCAGAAAAATCTAACCACGAAGTGGCCTTCAAGCATATTGCGGAGCAGTATTTAAACCGAAACGTTGGTGCGGTAATCTTCGCGAGCGACGGCAACTACAATACAGGTGAAAGTCCAAGCTTGGCAGCAGAACAATTAAACCTTACCCCTATCTTTAGTCTTGGAATAGGCGACACAACGCCCAAACGAGACCAAGCCATCACGAACTTATTCTACAACGATGTGGTTTTCTTGGACGACCAATTCCCGATTGAGGTGGATATTGAATCGTTTAAAATTCAACAGCAAACGGTGAAAGTTAGCTTAAGTTCAGGCAACAATGTTTTACAAACGAAAGAAATCCGTTACGGCAATGAAGCCAATGCCTTTCGACAAATCAAGTTTGACGTTGTTGCCAAAAAAGTTGGATTTCAACCATACACAGTTACTGTGCAATACTTGAACGGAGAATATTCTCAAAAAAACAATCAAAAAACTTGTTATATCGAGGTTGTTGATTCAAGGAGCACCGTTTGCTTGGTTTCAAATACGCCTCACCCTGATATTGCGGCAATGCGTTCCGTGGTCGAAACCAATAAAAATTATACCTGCCTATATCACAAACCTGCGGAAATGTTGCAGAAGCAACTTAAGCCGGAACTGATGATTTGGTTCAATCCAGGTGGTGCAGGCGACAAAGAATTGCTTGCCTATGTAAAAAAGCACAACATTCCTGTCTTTTACCTAATTCCGTCGAATTTTGAAAGATCTTTGATGACCGATTTTGCACTTTTTACCTTAAGCAATGTGCGCAATCAATCCGACGAACTCCAAGCAAGCTTAAACCCGGGATTTACCGCTTTTACCCTCAGCGAGGCAACAAGGTCTGAAATCGAACGATATCCGCCGTTAACCGCAAAATTCGGACGTTTAAACCCCTCCGGTTCCTACGAAAATTTGCTCATGCAAAAAATTGGTTCCACGGTAAAAGATGAGGCGCTTTTATTCTTGAATAAGTCCAGTAAAGAATACCAATACGGGGTAGTTTTCGGGGAAGGACTTTGGAGATGGCGTTTGTCTGACTATATGAAAAACCGCAACCACGAGCACTTTAATGAATTGTTCAACAAACTGTTCACCTACTTATTGATTAAGCGACAAAATGAAGGTCTGAGCGTTCAATTCGACAAGCGTTTTAATAAATATGATCGAATCACCGTCAATGCGAATTTCTACAATGCTAGCTTAGAAGCCATCACCACGCCTGAAATTGCCATGGAGATTATCAATGAACAAGGAAAAAAATATTCGTATCAATTCAACCGTCTCAACGAAGGCTATGCCCTCGACCTAGGGATACTTCCTCCGGGGCGTTATTCGTGGACAGCTTCCACCACCTACAAAGAGAAAAAATTTGCCAAAAAAGGTACTTTTCTCATCGAAGACATCGCGCTGGAAAACAGTGCCAATTCGCCAAACCACGGGATATTAAAAGAACTTGCCGCGAACTCTAAAGGTGCATTTTACCCATTGAACCGGTATCAAAAAATGCTGGACGATATCTCCAAACGCGCTGACATTACCATTCTCGAACGAATATCAACTGATTTTTGGAACTTGATTGATGTTTGGATACTTATTATCATCATTACCGCTGTTTTTGTTGCTGAGTGGTTTTTAAAGAGGTATTACGGGGCGTATTGAAAAGGATATTAGGATAATAGGACTGAAGGATATTTGGACTTTAAGATGTTAGGACTTCAAGAGATTAGGATTTAAAGTCATTAGGACTTAATGAAATTTGGACATTATTTTTAAGCTATGAAAAGATTTGCCGTTATTTTATGTGTGGTGGTGTTGGCCAACATGGTTGAGGCCCAGAAAACACGCTCTATCGCATTCTACAACGTTGAGAACCTGTTCGACACGTTAGATGGACCCAACGACGATGCAGAGTTTTTACCATCCGCAAAAAATGAATGGAACAACGCTAAATATCAAGAAAAACTGTCCCATATTCGCGAAGTATTATTGGCTATGGGAAAACCGTTAATTTGCGGGTTTTCGGAAGTGGAAAATGCGGGGGTAGTTCGCGCAATAATTGCCCAGCAGAAAGATTTCAAAAATTACGGTTTAGTGCATTTCGAAAGCCCCGATGCACGAGGAATCGACGTTGCGATGATTTACGACAGCAGCCAACTTAGATTATTGGGCTCCAACAATATTCGTTTTATCCTTCCAGGTGAAACGAAAGCCACCACCCGAGATATTCTTTGGGCTCAATTTCAATTCAAAAAACAGGTGTTTTACGTCATGGTGAACCATTGGCCCAGCCGAAGAGGAGGAACTGATGAAAGCGATGTAAAGCGTGTTGCAGCGGCTAAAATCGCCTGTCAATTCATTGATTCCGTGCAGAAATCCAACGGTCTTCCGATCGTGTTATTGGGTGACTTAAACGATTACCCCGATAATACGGGTCCGAAATTATTGGATGAACGATTAGATCCAATGATTACGACAGCAAGTGGCCCCACCAAAGGGACCCATTATTACAACAACGAATGGGGAATATTGGACCACATTTATGTTAGCCCCAACTTCATTGGGACGAAAAAAGGAGTCCTTAAAAATTCTGGAACGATCCATAATTTTCCGTTTCTCATGGAAGAATATAAAGGAGTAATACAACCGAAAAGGACCTACGGAGGTACAAAATACATAGGCGGGTATTCAGACCACTTACCGGTTTCAATTCAGGTTAAACTATAATGAGCTGATTTTGAGCAAACCATTTCCTTTTATTATCGTACGAGGTTTATTAACTTTGTTTTAACTAGAAAATAACCCTTGTCGAAAACGCGCTTATTCTTACTTCTGGCCTTTGCGAATCTTCTTTTGATGAATGTTGCTATTGGTCAAATTGTTGCTCCTTTCAGCGTGCGTTATCAAACCAATGCCAAAGGAGGAATTAAAATTGCCTCAAACGTAGTGCTTAGCTGTCAATCCGGATCTGCCAATTGCGCAACAGCGCAAAGCCAGGTACCACCCAACGGCACTTTTTCAAACGGTTCTTTTTCCATGGCCTATGTTGATGTCGATAATGACGCAGGAACCTTCATGTCGAGCAGCGACAGCCTCGCCTTACCCAATTGTTCAGAAGTTCTCTGGGCGGGATTATATTGGAGTGCAAGAATCGCAGCCAATACCCCTAATTATGCCAACCGAAGCCAGGTAAGAATGAAATTAAATAACGGTGCTTATCAGGTTCTTACTGCAGACCAAACGCTTGACGTGCCTACGATCAATGGACAATCATGGTCCCATCCGAGTTATTATTGTTTTAAGGACATCACCTCTATTTTGACCTCATCAGGAACCAATTCGCGATTCACGGTTGCCAATGTCACTGCTGAAACGGGTTCGAACCGATGGGGAGGATGGTCGGTGATCATTGTCTATAAAAACGTACTTCAATCCATGCGAAACCTTACCGTTTTTGATGGGTTCGCCAATATTTCAACGGGCAATTCCTTGAACATACCCATCAGTGGGTTTACAACCCCTCCTTCGGGACCTGTTACGTTTGAACTAGGGGTCATTGGACTCGATGGTGATCGAGACGCAACCGGTGATCAGTTGCAATTCAACGGCGCAGGAAATTTTGTCAACATTTCCGATGCCTTGCACAACACTACTAACTTCTTCAACAGCACTATTTCCGATAATGCTGTTTTAACACCGTTCAGAAATCCAAGTTACAACAACACTTTAGGTTACGATGCTGGAATTTTTTATCCGAACAATACAGCCCTCAATTATATTGGCAACAATGCAACATCGGCTACAATCCGTGTTACCACGAGCTCTGAGAACATTTTAGCTCGAGCCTTTACATCAGCGATTGACATATACGAACCCGACCTACGTGCCTCAGTATATGTGCAGGACTTAAATGGTGGACAGGTGTTACCTGGCGACATCTTGGAATACACCATGATTGGTAAGAACATCGGAAGCGACGTCTCCAACAACACCTTCATGGTAGATACCTTAGACGTTCGAACCACCTATGTTCCTGGTTCAATTACTTACGTCAACGGTCCTTTCATTGGTGGAAAAACCGATGTTAGCGGGGATGATCAGGCCGAATACGATGCAGCGGGACATTTCATTAAGGCCAGGGTAAAAACCGGAGCTAATGCTGCATTGGGAGGTACCATGAACAATTCCCCTAACGGGGCAGATTCCGCCGTGGTTCGTTTTCGAGTGCAAGTGGTCAATGACTGTTTATTACTCTCCTGCGACAGTACCTTAACCAACAAAGCCTACATCTTCGGTACAGGAAACATTTCGAATAATCCATTTACCAATAATGGGCTTTCGGATGTGTACGATGCCAACGGTTGCCCCACCAATGTAAATAATTTATTGGTTATAAATTCCAATTGTCAAGCCCCAGTAGTGACGCACACAGACCCCCTGTGTTTGGGAGATTCCCTCCAGTTTTTTGTTCCTTTCAGTCCAAATGCTAATTATTCTTGGTCGGGACCGAATTCCTTTACCTCCAATTCGCCCGCTCCTGTAATTTATCCTGTAGCGGCCAATAATGCCGGCGTTTATCAATTGAACATCTCGTTCAACGGCAGTTCGTGTACTTTTTTCAACTTACTCGACACCGTGGTTGTTTATCCCAATCCAACCATCAACTTGGTAAACCTTGACAATGTTTCTTGTTTCAATTACGGCGACGGTTCCATTAGCGTGCTTGGGAGCAGTACACCAACGTATTCTTATTTATGGAACAATGCCTCCACCAATTCGACCATCAACAACCTCATTCCTGGGCAGTATACCGTTACGGTAACTGACGGAAATACCTGTGAATCAACGGCTTCTTACCAAATCACGCAGCCTACCTTACTGATTGCCAATGCTACAGTCACTTCCAATTACAACGGTCAACAAATCAGCTGTTTTAACGCCTCCGATGGTACGGCATCCGTTGTTGCCTCGGGCGGAACGGCTCCCTACAGTTACCTTTGGTCCAATGGGCAAACTTCCGCTAATGCCACGGGACTTGACATCGGCTTCTGTTCCGTCATTGTAACTGATGCCAACGGTTGTCAGGCTTTTGATACCGTATTTCTAACCGAACCTACTCCTATCGTACTCGCAACAACCCACACCGATGTTACCTGTTTTGGAGGGTTCAATGGGAGCATAAGCCTGAGCGCCACGGGAGGAACTTTCCCTTACAACTTTACCTGGTCGAACAACACCAACAACCAAAATGCCATCAACTTACCAGCCGGTATTTTTACCGTTACGGTTAACGACATCAACGGATGTACCCAAGTTATCAGTGATACCGTTCTTCAACCAGCGCAACCCATTACACCGACTGAAACGCATATTGACGTTGGTTGCTTTGGCGATGCCACCGGATCCATCGACCTTTCCGTGACAGGTGGAACCCCGGGATACACCTATTCTTGGAACATTGGAGCTACGACCCAAGACATTGGCAACTTACCTTTTGGGGTCTACACCGTTTTCATTACCGATGCGAATAATTGCATAGGTCAATTCTCTGTCGTAGTAAACCAACCCGCTGCTCCTCTTTCCAACTCGGCAGTGATTACTCCTGTTGCCTGCTTTAACGGTAGTAACGGTGCGATCAACATGGGCGTTTCAGGAGGAACTCCTCCCTACTCATACGTATGGAGCAATGGCGCCACTACGGGTATTATTTCGGGCTTACCCACGGGAAATTACAGCGTAAATGTTGTGGATGCCAACGGATGTCCCTTGAGCGGAAGTTATTTTGTTGGACAACCCCTGTCACCGCTTTCAGTTTCTGTGACCCATACGGATATTTTCTGCTTTGGCGCGGCAACCGGCAGCATCGACCTTACACCTACCGGTGG
>Ga0209770_10001710_pt1 | contig 11282 bp, 10 predicted proteins | sample LauGreSu1BDMLBDD_2_FD_187572 | JGI IMG/M metagenome (GOLD analysis project Ga0209770, IMG submission 187572) | Freshwater lake microbial communities from Lake Michigan, USA - Su13.BD.MLB.DD (SPAdes) (version 2) | ecosystem: Environmental > Aquatic > Freshwater > Lake | place: Lake Michigan, USA...
CCCTCATCTCACTTTTCATTTTGGTCATCGGCTTTTGTATGTCAGAACTTGCTTCTGCATATCCAACATCAGGTGGTATTTACTGGTGGTCATCAAAGCTAGGTGGAGCTAAAGCTGGTTTCTACACTGGTTGGCTCAATCTGATTGGTCTAGTTTCTGTAACAGCATCTGTGGGTTACGGTGTAACAGGATTCCTTAACAACCTCATTGGCTTGTACTCACCTTCATATGCAACAAGCTTTATGGGTGGGGATTACATCAAGCAGCAGTTCATGCTCTTCCTCATTGTTATTGCTTTTGCAACCTTGGTAAACGTTTACAGTGGTCCACTACTAGCTATGTTTAACAACATCTCTGTCTGGTGGCACGTATTCGGCGCTGCGCTCATTGTTGGAATTCTGGTATTTGGCACTGATAAGCATCAATCACTTAACTGGATGTTTACTACACAGGTAAACAACTCAGGCTTTGGTGACAACGCTTACTGGTACTTTGTGCTTCCACTGGGATTCTTACTTACTCAGTACACAATTACTGGTTTTGATGCCTCTGCTCACTTGTCAGAGGAAACACACAGTGCTCACTTAGCAGCTGCAAAGGGTATCTGGAAGTCAATCGCTTACTCAGCAATTGGTGGATATATCCTTTTGATGTCTTTCCTTTATGTTGCAACTAACACTGATTACATCAACTCATTTGATCCAGCTGTAAACCCTTACGGTGGCGGTTCAATCATTGCGTTGCTATACAGCGCACTTGGTGGAGGCGCATCATTTAAGATCATTATGCTCATCACTACAGTCGGTCAAATCTTCTGTGTTACAGCGTGCTTAACCTCTTGCTCACGCATGATGTTCGCATTCTCACGCGATGGTGCCGTACCTGGAGGAAATCTCTGGAAGAAAGTAAACAAGCACCATGTTCCTGCAAATGCAGTACTTGCATCTGCAATAGGCGGAATTGTTTTGACTCTTCCAGCGTTGTGGAAATCACCTACAGGAGCACCAACTGCGTTCTATGCAGTTGTATCTGTTTGTGTGATTTCTCTTTACTTAGCGTTCTTAATTCCAATTTACCTACGCCTAAAGGCTGGTGATAAGTTCAAAGTTGGTGAATGGAACCTCGGATCTAAGTACAAGTGGATGGGTACGATTGCAGTTGCCGAAATCGCGGTTATTTCGGTTTACTTTATTCTTCCATTCTCACCAGCTGGTATTCCAGGAAATGAAGGCTTTACCTGGACAGCAGTGAACTACGCACCGATTGTTACTGGCGGAGCGTTAATCATTCTCTGGATCTGGTGGAACCTGTCTGCGAAGAAGTGGTACACAGGACCAAGAACTAACCTATAAAAGAGTAATAACTCTCATAAATCCCCCCGCACACAAAGTGCGGGGGGATTTTTTTACCCTAGATTTTAATGGCGTAAATCGTTAGGCTATTGGGCATGACATCAATGACGATTGCTGATTTAACAGCCAAGATCAAAAGCGGTGAAGTAGATACTGTCGTAGTAGCAATGACCGATATGCAGGGCCGCTTAACAGGTAAGCGCATCCATGGAAGCTTCTTCCTTGATGAGGTGCTCAAGCATGGCACTGAAGGTTGTAATTACCTTCTAGCTGTCGATGTCGACATGAATACCGTTGATGGATATGAGATGTCTTCATGGGAGCGCGGCTATAGCGATTTCGCATTGGTTCCAGATATGGACACATTGCGCATGATTGATTGGCAAGAAGGTGCAGCACTTGTGTTAGCTGATGTGCAGTGGCTAGATCACACAGATGTTGTCGCCTCTCCCCGCCAGATCTTGCGCAAGCAAGTTAAAGCTCTCAAAGATGCTGGCATGGAAGCTATGTGTGGAACTGAGCTTGAGTTCGTCGTGTACAAAGACACTTATGAGGAAGCTTGGAACAAGGGCTACAAGAATCTGATACCAGTCAACCAATACAACGTCGACTACTCAATCTTAGGTGGATCACGCATTGAGCCTCTTTTGCGCAGAATCCGTTTGTCTATGGCTAAAGCTGGAATGACTGTTGAGTCCGTTAAGGGCGAATGTAACTTTGGACAGCACGAAATTGCTTTCAAATACTCCGATGCTCTATCAAATTGCGATAACCACGTCATTTACAAGAACGGCGCTAAAGAAATTGCATCACAAGATGGCTATGCACTTACATTTATGGCTAAGCCAAATGAAAAAGAAGGTAACTCCTCACACATTCACCTTTCATTCCGCGGACTAGATGGCTCCATGGTGATGGCTGATGATTCAGATAAAGAGCAGGGTCTTAGCGATCTAGGTCGCCAGTTCATCGCTGGACAGATTGCCCATATGCGCGAGATGTCTTTGCTCTTTGCTCCAAACATCAACTCTTATAAGCGCTATGTCCCAGGCTCATTTGCTCCAACAGCTATCCGCTGGGGTCGCGATAACCGCACATGCGCTCTTCGTTTAGTTGGAAAGGGTGCAAGCCTTCGCCTTGAAAACCGGGTTGCTGGTGGAGATGTGAATCCATACCTAGCTGTTTCAGGAATTATTGCTGCAGGCCTTGATGGAATTAAAAACAAGATGGTTTTAGAACCAGCTTTCACAGGAAATGCATATGCATCAGACTCACAACGTGTTCCTTCATCAATGAATGAATCACTTGCGCTGTGGGAGGGCTCTGCTTGGGTTAAGGAAACCTTTGGCGCTGAAGTTCAGGCACACTATGCAAATATGGCCAAGATTGAAATTGCAGCTTATGGCAAAGCAATCACCGATTGGGAATTAGTCCGCAACTTCGAAAGGTTCTAAACAACCGTGTCCACTTCATACGATGTAATCAACCCTGCCACTGAACAAATCGTTAAGAATGTCCCGCACTTAGATTTGGAACAAACTGATGCGATCATTGCAAAGGCAGCTAAAGCTTTTGAAACTTGGAAAAACGTCACCCCTGGTGAGCGAGCTCGCTTACTTCGTGCCTTCTCCCAAGTTGTAACAGATCACCGAGAAGAGTTGGCGCAGTTAGAAATCACTAACGCTGGCCACACACGAGGCAATGCACTCTGGGAAGCAGACAACGTTGCCAATACGCTGATGTATTACTCAGCAGCACCAGAGCGCTTATTCGGTAAGCAAATTCCAGTTCCAGGCGGAATAGATATAACTTTCAAAGAGCCTTTGGGTGTTGTTGGAATCATTGTGCCTTGGAACTTTCCTATGCCAATTGCTGGTTGGGGCTTTGCACCAGCACTAGCTGCAGGAAATACTGTCGTTCTAAAGCCCGCCGAATACACACCACTCACTGCTATTCGCCTTGGCGAACTTGCATTGCTCGCCGGAATTCCTGAAGGTGTTCTCAACATATTGCCTGGCAAGGGAAGCGTTGTTGGTAATCGCTTTGTCACACATCCCCTAGTTCGAAAAGTTGGCTTCACAGGTTCAACTGAAGTCGGTAAGCAAATCATGGCTGGATGCGCCGATCAGGTGAAGCGCGTGACTCTTGAGCTTGGTGGCAAGAGTGCCAACATCATCTTTGCTGATGCAGATATTGAAAAAGCTGCAGCTGGAGCACCAGGCGCAGTCTTTGATAACGCTGGCCAAGATTGCTGTGCTCGTTCACGAATCCTTGTGCAAAAGTCGGCATTCGATAAGTTCATGGAGCACTTCGAAGTCGCGGTTAAGAAGTTCCGTTGCGAAGATCCAAATCTTGCTACTGCTGAAATGGGACCACTGATTTCAAAGAAGCAGTTTGATGTTGTTGAGTCTTATCTTGATGAGAAAATCGCTTTCCAAGGTTCAGCACCATCAGGGCCTGGATATTGGATGCCGCCAACTGTCTTGCTTCCTAAGAATGCTCAAGCTAAGTCTTGGCGAGAAGAGATCTTCGGTCCAGTTGTTTCAATCCTAACTTTTGAAGATGAAGCAGAAGGCATCAAGATGGCTAACGACAGCGAATATGGATTGTCTGGTTCTATCTGGACACGCGATGTTGGAAAAGCTCTTCGCGTTTCTCGCGCTATTGAATCAGGCGCACTATCTGTGAATTCAAATTCTTCAGTGCGTTTTTGGACACCATTTGGTGGCTTCAAGCAATCAGGTCTTGGACGCGGTTTAGGTCCAGATGCAGTTGATTCTTACACAGAGTTAAAGAACGTATTTATCTCTAACGATTAATCAGATTGTGCGAATTGGCGCGGTTGCGATGCGATCAAGAAATTGATCAACTAAATCGTAACCGCGCTGATTGCTTTGCGCTTCGAGTTTTCTAGTCTCTGCGCGCAGCTGATCCACAACCACTCCCTCAGACTCAACTTCGGCGCATCCACCATCCATAGCCAGCCACATATCCAAAACTTCTGAATCAATTTCTGGGTGGAACTGCAGACCTAATGTGCGACCAAAGTGATATGCCTGCGGACATAGTTCAGTTCGGGCAATCTCTGTTGCCCCAGGTGGAACGGTGAATCGATCCCAGTGGTATTGAAACCAAGGGCCTTTAGGAATCAAGCTCTCATCATCGCTATCTACTTCATACCAACCAAGTTCTGCATGGGGTGAACGAGAAACAGTTCCACCTAACACGCGGGACATGAGCTGTCCCCCAAAGCAAATACCTAACACTGGGATTCCAGCGTTATGCACTTCGCGCATTTTTGCTACTTGCGGAATTAACCAGTTACCAATTGCGCCATCATCGTAAGCTGCATATGGGGCACCCATAACAACTACTACATCAAATGAAAGTAGATCTGGCCACACTGGTGTGACATTGGGAGCCTTTGCATGTTCTTCATCAACGATAATAAAACGAGAAATTTCATAGCCGCGCTTTTCAAACTGCTTCCAGATAGGACCGCCAGCAGAGACGTGGTCATGCTCAATGAAGAGGACGCGTTTAGACATGCGGGCAATACTACTTAATGATTCGCAGTGGTTCTTGTCCACGTGCAATTAAACGCTCAAAATGAAGTTCACGCTTTTCATTAAAGCGGTTGGATTCTGCTGTGGCCTTGGCCAAGAATGCTGAAAGCTCATCGCGGGCCGCTAAGCCATCTCCACTCAGGTCCGTGCGATCAAAGACATTCCATGCACGAAGGACCGGAGCAACTACTTCTTCGAGGTGCTGCTGCATGTCATAAATTCCAGCTAACGCAATCTGCACAGCTTTTCGACCAAAGCCTGGCATGTTCGCACCTGGCATATCAAAATTGGTTACCACATCAGCAATTGCTCGCATGGAAGCATTTGGCTCCATATCAAGGGCTGCGCCTAATGTGTTGCGATAGAAAAGCATGTGTAAATTTTCATCCAAAGAAACACGTTGCATCATTGATTCTGCAATTGGGTCATCTGAAATCTTGCCAGTATTACGGTGTGAGATTCGTGTGGCTAATTCTTGGAAAGAAACGTAAGCAATGGTGTGCAACATGTCATTTTCATAAGGAGTCTGATATCCCAATGACATGTGTGCCATACGCAGATCTTCAAGTTCATATGGGTCAACACCACGCGTTGCCATTAAATAATCTCGGATAACAATGCTGTGACGCGCCTCCTCTGCCGTCCAACGTTCGATCCACGTTCCCCATGCACCATCACGGCCCATAGAGAGCGCAATTTCGGTGTGGTAGCTCGGCAAGTTATCTTCGGTTAGCAAATTAAGAATTAAGGAGTCTTGTGCAACAGGAGTGAGGCGTGAATCTTTTGCTTCCCATGCATCACCGTTGAGAGGTCCAGCAAAATCGCGGCCTTCAGACCATGGTACATACTCATGGGGATACCAATTTTTTTGAACTTTTAAATGCCGATCGAGTTCGACAGCAACGACAGGTTCTAGGTCTCGAATAAGTCGAGCTTGAATCGCCTTGCTGTCATAAGTCATAGGCGCAACGCTACGGTAGTACGTGGGTTACTGCCCAGTTAGAAATTCTCTTTCGCACGCTCAATTGCTTGTGCCGCGCGCCACTTTGCGATTTCTCCGTGATTTCCACTCAACAAAATCTCTGGAACCGGGATATCACGCCAATTCTGAGGCTTTGTGAAGTTGGGATATTCAAGATATCCCTCTTGATTATGTGATTCTTCAGCAAGTGACTCTGGATTTCCAAGGACACCTGGAATTAATCGAGTGATTGCTTCAATCATCACAAGGGATGCAACTTCTCCCCCGCCTAAAACATAATCACCAATTGATACTTCATGCACACGATGATTCTTAGAAAGATAATGCTGGCGCACTCGATCATCAATGCCTTCATATCGACCACAAGCAAAAACTAGGTGTGATGCCTTGGAAAACTTCGCTGCCATTGGCTGATCAAAGCGTTTGCCTGCAGGAGTTAAAATGATTAAATCTGTTTGCGCACTCATCAATGGATCAAGGGCTTGTCCCCACACCTCAGGCATCATGACCATTCCAGCGCCTCCACCGTAAGGTGTGTCATCAACCTGGTTATGAACATTTGTAGCAAAGCTGCGCAGATCGTGAATTCCAAAATCAACGATTCCGCTCTCCTGTGCTTTACCTAAAAGTGAAAGTTTAAGCGGTGCGAAATACTCAGGAAAGATCGTTACAGCATCAATTCTCATTAAACTTCCCCTGACATGTCAGGTGGAATGACTACAACTCTACGCGCTGCAATATCAACAACCGGAACTAGCTGATGAACAAAAGGAATCAGAACCTCGCCAGCTTCTGTCTTAATCGCTAACAAATCCTGTCCTGGAAGATTAACAACATCAGTTACTTCACCCAATACTTGACCAGATTCAAGTTCAGCCGAACACCCAACGAGCTGGAGCACGTGATAATCATCTTCATCAATACCTGGCTCATTGATATCTACATCGCAATAAATCAAAGTGTTGCGTAGCTTTTCAATTCCATTGCGATCAGTGATGCCGTTGAAACCCAGCAATAAAATGCCGTTATGGACACGGCCAGAGGTAATTGTCAGCTCACCGTGGGCATCTGTCTGAACTTTGTTACCAATGGCAAAACGACGATCAGGTTCATCAGTTCGAACCTCAATCGTCGCTTCTCCAAGAATTCCGTGGGCGCGACCGATGCGCCCCACGAGTAAACGCATTGCTATCGTGCTTCGTCGGTCTCGATGAGATCGACGCGAACAGTACGTCCTGCAATTGCACTTACGACCGTGCGAAGCGCCTTTGCAGTGCGACCATTACGACCAATAACTTTGCCAATATCTTCAGGGTTCACACGAACCTCAAGAGTTGTTCCACGACGATGATTCTTTTCTGCAACAACTACATCATCGGGATTATCGACGATTCCCTTTACTAAATGCTCTAGGGCTTCATCCATCATTGTTATTCGGCAGCCGCTTCTTCAGTTGGAGTTTCAACAACAGCTTCTGCAGCAGTTTCAACTACTGCCTCTGCTGGTGTTTCAACAACTTCCTCAACTACAGCTTCAGCAACTGGTGCTGCAACTACTGCTTCTTCAACAACTGGGTTTGCCTTTGCAGCTAACTTCTCTTGTGCTTTCTTCTTAAGAGTAGTTGCGCCTTCCTTAGGTTCATCCATTGCTTGCTTCATAGCTGCTTCGTAAGCAACATGCTTGCCGACCTTTGGAGCTGCAACACGAAGTGTGCCTTCAGTTCCAGGAAGACCCTTAAATTTTTGCCAATCGCCAGTGACCTTCAGAAGAGCCTCTACAGCCTCTGATGGTTGTGCACCAACACCGAGCCAGTACTGAGCACGCTCAGAGTTGATCTCAATAAGTGATGGTTCTTGTCCTGGAACATAACGGCCAATTTCTTCAATTGAAAGACCGTTACGTGCCTTGCGTGAGTCTGTAACAACTACGCGGAAAAATGGTGTGCGGATTTTACCCATGCGCATTAAACGAATTTTTGTAGCCAAGTGAGGTTGTGCTCCTGTTTATGTGTGTCATAAAAATCAATCGCAGCGGGGTGCGCAATCAATTACATACAACTATCGGTCGTGGATGTTGAACGGGGGTAGAGGGCCCCATCAACAGGTGCCCAATTCTGCCATCTAAGGGTGGCAAAGGTGAAATCGAGCTTTACTGCCCCTCTTCCAGGGCTCGTTTGGCTGGATTACCTGATTTGGACTTCTTCTTGGGTGGAGCGCTCTTAATTGTGGCCTTAGGCATTGCAGGAAGACCCATACCGGCCATGCCCTGTGGCATTCCGCCATTTCGCACCTGCTTCATCATCTTTTGCGCAGCAGAGAAGCGATCAACCAAGTTGTTCACATCAGAGACCTTGCGACCAGAACCCAGTGCAATTCGAGCGCGACGTGAGCCGTTGAGAACTTTAGGATCGCGTCGCTCCGTTGGAGTCATTGATTGCACAATTGCTTTAGTTCGAACTATTTCACCTTCATCAAAGTTTTCAATCTGTTTCTTCATCGCCCCAGCACCTGGCAACATGCCTAATAACTTAGACATTGATCCCATCTTGGACATGGCCTGTAACTGCTCCAAGAAATCTTCTAAAGTGAAATCTTCACCGCTGGCAAACTTAGCCTCCAGCTTTGCAGATGCATCACCATCAAAAGCCTTTTTAGCTTGCTCAGCAAGAGTTGCAACATCGCCCATACCGAGAATACGAGAGGCCATACGATCTGGATAGAAAATATCGAAATCACTGAGCTTTTCGCCAGTGGATGCAAACATAATCGGACGCTTGGTGATGGAAGCAATTGAAAGGGCCGCACCACCACGTGCATCGCCATCTAACTTTGTTAGAACTACTCCATCAAAGCCAACACCATCTAAAAATGCTTGTGACGTTCTCACCGCATCTTGACCGATCATTGCATCAACTACAAAGAGAATCTCATCTGGATTAACGGCATCTCGAATATCTGATGCCTGTTTCATTAACTCTTCATCAATACCCAAACGACCTGCAGTATCGACAATAACCATGTTGTATTGCTTTGATTTAGCAAACTCAATGCCACTCTTTGCAACCTTTACTGGATCGCCAACACCATTGCCAGGTTCTGGTGCAAAAACTGGAACACCAATGCTTTCACCAACAACTTGGAGTTGGGTAACCGCATTAGGACGTTGTAAATCAGAGGCAACGAGAAGTGGTGTGTTTCCTTGATCGGCATAGAACTTGGCAAGCTTTCCGGCCAAAGTAGTTTTACCGGCGCCTTGCAAACCAGCCAACATAATCACTGTTGGAGGATTCTTTGCAAAACGGACTCTGCGAGCTTCTCCCCCAAGAATTTCAATAAGAGAGGCGTTAACAATTTCAAATATTGCCTGGCCCTGATTAGTTCCAGATTGCATAGTTGGAAGAGCGGCTAAAGATTTCTCACGTACCTGCTCCACAAAGCTTTCCACGACAGAAAGTGCGACATCAGATTCCAGCAATGCCTGGCGAATCTCAGCACAGGTTGCATCGATATCAGCGCTACTTATCTTGCCGCGAGAGCGCAGCGATGAAAAGGCGCTACTAAATCTGGAGGTGAGTGACTCAAACATAAGGTGCTAAGACTACTTGAGCAGTTGCACTAAAGGCGAGCCAACTATGTTGGCTCGCCTTTAGTTTAAATCTCACCAATAAGTAGCTCAGATTGCCTCTGGCCCACGTTCTCCAGTGCGCACACGTACTACTTGATCAACTGGTGTAGTCCATATCTTTCCATCACCAATAGTTCCTGTTGATGCTGCCTTAACAATGACATCGACAACTGCGGCTGCTTCTGCATCATCTGCTAGCACTTCAAGTCGAACCTTTGGAATGAGGTCCACTGTGTATTCAGCACCTCTATAAACCTCAGTATGTCCTTTTTGACGACCAAAGCCACTAGCTTCTGAGACCGTCATTCCTGCAACACCATGTGCCTGTAGAGCATTTTTTACATCTTCTAACTTAGATGGCTTCAAGATTGCTGTAATCAACTTCATTAGAACAAACCTCCTCGTGAAGAACTAGACATCTCATAAGCGGTCTCGGCATGTTCAGACAAGTCAACACCTTCCACTTCAGAATCTCTAGAGACTCGGAATCCTATTGTCTTTTCGATAATGAATCCAAGGACCAATGTCACTAGGAATGAATACAGGGCAACTAAGCCAACACCTAAAGCTTGTTTGGTAAGTAGCGCAGTACCACCACCATAGAACAGGCCATCCACGCCTACGCTATTCACAACACTGGTGCCGAATAAGCCGACTGCCAATGATCCCCAGATTCCACCAACGAGGTGAACTCCAACGACATCGAGTGAATCATCAAGCCCGAACTTGTACTTCAAGCCAACAGCAAGTGCGCAGAAAACACCGGCAAATAATCCGATAACTACTGCTGCCCATGGTGCAACGAAAGCACATGCAGGAGTAATTGCAACGAGTCCAGCAACTGCTCCAGAAGCTGCGCCAAGGGATGTGGCATGTCCATTGCGAATCTTTTCAATTAACAACCAGCCAACAAGGCCTCCGGCCGTTGCAACTTGAGTATTAAGGAGGGCAAGACCTGCAATTCCATTAGCTGCAAGAGCTGACCCGGCGTTGAACCCAAACCAACCAAACCAAAGCAAACCTGAACCAAGAAGAACTAGTGGCAATGAGTGTGGCCGCATTGACTCTTTGCGCCAACCAATGCGCTTCCCAAGAATAATTGCTAGTGCTAAAGCTGCAGCACCTGCATTGACATGAACTGCAGTGCCACCAGCAAAGTCTTGAACACCTTGACTTGCAAGGAAGCCAGCACCAGTAACTGTGTCACCAACTTTGTTACCGAATGCAAATACCCAGTGTGCAACCGGGAAGTAAACGATTGTTGACCAAATGGCAACGAATACTGCCCAAGCAGTGAACTTTGTGCGATCTGCAATTGCGCCAGAGATAAGAGCTGGAGTAATGATTGCAAACATCAATTGAAATGCCGCAAAGACCAAAACTGGAATGGGATAAATCCCACCATTGTTAGTTAAATCATTCACCATTCCACCTAGGCCAGAGAGTGAAAAATTTCCATACCAAGGTGAATCGGCTTTGTAGCCAAAAGCTAATTCGAAACCGTAAATAACCCAGAGCGTGCTAACTATGCCGATAGTTATAAACGACATCATCATCATATTTAGTGCGCTTTTAGTACGAACCATTCCGCCATAGAAAAAGGCAAGTCCAGGTGTCATAAGAAGAACGAGAGCGGTACTTGCTAACATCCAGGCTGTATCACCTGAGTTCAACGCAATATCTGTCATATTTTCATCTGCCTTCAAGATTGTTTTTGAATTTTCTCGCCTTTGAGATGGCCATACCTTCTCTGGACCC
>Ga0209770_10001716_pt1 | contig 11258 bp, 9 predicted proteins | sample LauGreSu1BDMLBDD_2_FD_187572 | JGI IMG/M metagenome (GOLD analysis project Ga0209770, IMG submission 187572) | Freshwater lake microbial communities from Lake Michigan, USA - Su13.BD.MLB.DD (SPAdes) (version 2) | ecosystem: Environmental > Aquatic > Freshwater > Lake | place: Lake Michigan, USA...
CGTGGGCGACGAGATCCTCGTGTCGTTCGAGGGCAGCCAGGGCCGCGAGTCGGTCGACGGCATCCTCTCGGCGCGCAAGGGCTACGGCCTGCGCTACACCGACGAGGCGCAGGAGGGCGCGCCGCCGATGGTCGTGCTCGGCACGGCGATCGGCGCGCTGCGCGGCCTGCTCGTCGACTACCTGTGGATCAAGATCGGCATCCAGAAGGAGAAGGGGCTCCTCTACGAGGTGATGTCGGATGCGAACCTGATCACCTCGCTGCAGCCGCGCTTTCCCGACGTGTGGGCCTTCCACGGCCACAACATGGCCTACAACATCTCGGTCATGACCAACACGCCCGAGGAGCGGTGGGCGTGGGTCAACGCAGGCATCGCGCTCGTCCGCGACAAGGGCATCCGCTACAACCCGAACAGCCTGCTCCTCTGCAAGGAGCTCGCGCACTACTTCTCGCACAAGGTCGACGGCACCACCGACGACGCGCACCTCATCTACAAGCGGCAGCTGGCGATGGAGTGGCAGTTCATCCTCGGCGTGCCGCCGCCCGACTACGAGCAGCGCAAGGCCTGGATCAAGGCGATCGCCGACGCGCCCGACTCGCTCGAGGGCCTCTACGCCAAGGTGCCCGGCTCGCGCGAGTTCATCGCCGACCTGGAGCAGCGGCTCGCGGCGCTGCCGCCGCGCTTCGCCTTCGCGCCCGACAAGCGCTTCATGATGTCCCTCGGCCAGTGGATCGCGCTGCGCGAGTCGGCGTACGCGCAGCTCCTCGGCCTGCGCGCGGTGAGCGACGACACGGCCACGCTCTTCGGCGTCCTCGACGCGACCTTCGGCGATCCCGCCAAGCTCCCCATCGCGGTCAAGGTCGTCACCTTCCTCCGCAAACGCGTGCTGATCGACTCGTACAACATGGACCCGGTGCTCATGGCCAAGTACACCGAGGAGACGGGTCCCCTCGACTGGCGCCACCCCGCGGCGCACGCGCTCTACTGGGCGCACCGAGGCCGCGAGTTCGGCGAGCACCGCATCACCGACGACAACGACATCTACAAGGTGCTCAACAACGACCGCACCGAGATCCAGGCCATGCAGTCGCTGGCGCGCTCCGGCCTCGTGCGCTACGACCCGTTCAGCCGCGACAACGTCACGCGCCTCAACGACCCGCGCTGGATCAAGGTGATCGACCGCTACTTCGAGATGCTCTACGCCAAGCACTACGACGTGCGCGGCGCAGGCGGCGACACCTTCACCAACTTCCACGAGAACTTCATGAAGCAGGCCGTGCGCGAGCTCTATCGCGCGGGCGACCTCGCGGGCGCGCAGGAGATCCTCGACAAGCTCGACCGCCTGTACGGCCGCGGAGCGTTCAGCGAGAACATGCTCTACGCGCAGCCGCTCGACCAGTTCGTCAAGGAAGTCACCTACGGCGAGTACGACATGCAGCCCGAGGTCGCGCGCAGCGACGTGTACGCGGCGCTCGAGCGCGGGTTCCGCGAGGGCCTGTTGCTCGACAACGAGCAGGTCATGAAGGAGGCGCTCGACTTCGCGCGCGACCTGACGCGCTACTTCCGCGAGTCGCGCTACAACGACTTCGTGAACCGCTTCGGCGAGGGACGCATGAAGGACCTGCTCGGCGAGCTCGACCAGTCGGTGCCCGCCGTCTTCTCGCGCATCCTGATCGACACCTCGCAGCCGCTGCTCGACCGCCTCATCATCTTCCGCAAGGCGCCCGACGACATCCGCGCGCTCGTCTACGACGACGTGAAGCCGCTCCTCGAGCAGGAGTTCCAGCGCAGCCAGCTGGCGTCGTCGGCTCGCCTCGACTTCAAGAACATGGCGCCCGAGCCCGCCGGCATCGAGGAGGTGCGCCGTGCCCGCGCCGAGGCGGCCAAGCGGCGCGCCGAGCAGGAGTCGAGCCGCTCCGACGCCGAGCGCAAGTAGCGGCCCGTCGCGTCGCGCAGCGGTCGATGCCGCGCGGTAGAGTGCGCCCATGCGCATTCCTCCCGCGATCATCGCCATCGGACGCAACTACGCAGATCACGCCGCCGAGATGGGCACCAAGACCGACGAGCGGCCCATGGTGTTCATGAAGAACCCCGCGAGCGTCTGCCGCAACCACGACTTGATCGTCATCCCGCGCGTCTGCCGCGAGGGCGGACCGCAGGTCGACTACGAAGGCGAGCTCGCCTTCGAGATCGGGCGCGACTGCCGCGATGTCGCCGACTGCGAGGCGATGAGCGTGATCTCGGGCTACCGCGTGGCCAACGACGTGAGCGCGCGCTGGTGGCAGAAGACCGGCTCCGGCGGCCAGTTCTGCCGCGGCAAGAGCTTCGACACCTTCTGCCCCATGACGGACCTCGTGCCCGCGGGCGCCGTGGGCGATCCGCAGGACCTCGAGATCGAGACGATCCTGAACGGGCAGACGGTGCAGAAGGCCAACACGCGCCTGATGGTGTTTCCCATCCGCCAGCTGGTGACCGAGCTCTCGCGCGGCATGACGCTGCTTGCGGGCACGATCGTGCTCACGGGCACGCCCGCCGGCGTGGGCGCCGGCCGCACGCCTCCGCTCTATCTGAAGGACGGCGACACGATCGAAGTGAAGATCGCCAAGGTCGGGCACCTGGTGAACAAGGTGCGCGAGGAGTAGGGGCGGGGTGTGGTGTGGTGGCGGGAGCGTGGTGGGGTCCGGTTTTCTCACAGAGAGCGCGGAGAGCGCAGAGGGGTGAGAGGGCGGTGGGGCAGTGTGTTGTGCTTGAGACTCGGTTGATCTCCCCGCGCTGATCTCCCCATCTGGATCTCTTCGTGTTCTCTGCGCTCTTTGCGAGATCAAACAGCCCCCGCCAACGATCCACGCGCGTCTTCCACGAACACCGCATCGCCTCACCGCGCAGGCGGCACCGGATCGTGCCCGCATCCGCCCCATGGCTGGCAGCGCAGGAGCCGCCGGATCGTCAGCCGCGAGCCGCGCCACGCGCCGTGGGCGCGCAGGGCATCGATCGCGTAGAACGAGCAGCTGGGCGTGAACCGGCAGTGCCCGCCGAGGATCGGGCCGAGCACGACCTGATAGCCGCGCACGCCGAGGATCAGCAGTCGGGCTGCTGGGCCCGGGCGTCGGTCGGTCGGCTGGTCTGGCGCTGGTGGCGTTTGGTCCATGTCGAGTGCAGGTGCCGCACGGCGGCCGCGAGCGCGGAACGATACTCGCCGAGCGAGAGTGGCTCGTGCGGGCGAACCACGATCACGAAGTCATACGGTGCGGGCGCGTCGTTCGGGAGCGCCTGCTGGTCGAGCCGGAATGCCTCGCGCAGCAGGCGCTTGATCCGATTGCGTGCGGCGGCGCTGCCGACCTTGCGGCCGACCGAGAGTCCGAGGCGGTGCAGCGTGCCGCCATTCGGGCGCGCGTGGACGGCGATCTGAGGGCCGTCGAGCCTTGCCCGTCCCTCGAGCACGAGCTTGAAGCTGCCGCGCCCGCTCAATCGCTGCGTGCGGCGGAAGGTGAGGCGCGGTGCATCGCTCACGACTCGCGCTCCATGCGTCGCCGCCACGACCGCATCAGGCGGCCGCGGGTCAGCACGCCCACGATCTCCTCGGGCTTGCCTTTGCCAGGGCTCCCTGTCACGGGCAGCGGACCGCGCTCGAGGAGGTCGAGCGCCTGATCGAGCGGCATGTCGCGGTCGATCACGCGCACGTTGCTGCGCGCGATGTCGCGGACCTGAAGCAGGGGCAGCGCCTCGCGGTTGACGAGCGCGATGCGCAGGTCGCGCGCGCCCACCATGCCCTCGAGGCGGCCCGACTCGTCGAGCACCACGAAGTCCTCGTTGCCGTCGGCAAGCGACACCAGCGACGACGCGGGCGCCGAGCCGCGGACCGTCACCGCTTCCTTGAGCGTGACATCGCTCACGCGCAGGCGCCGCAGCGCCGAGAGGTCGGTGGCGGATCCAAGCCGCACGCCGAGTGCGGCGAGCTCCGCGGTGTACACGCTGTGCCGTTCGAGCAGCCGCGCGACGATCGTCCCGAGCGCCGCCACGAGGATCACGGGCAGGAGGATCGTCGGCTCGCGCGAGAGCTCGTACACGAGCATGGCGCCCGCGAGCGGCGCATGGGTGGTGCCAGCGACCACGCCTGCCATGCCGGCGAGCGCGAGCTTGGTCGGGCCGATGTCGGCGACCATCGGCAGGAACTCGCCCATGCTTCCAAACGCACCGCCTACGAGGGCGCCCACCAGCAGCGAAGGCGCGAACAGGCCACCGATGCCGCCCGAGCCGAGCGTGAGGCCCGTGGCCACGCACTTGACGACCGCAAGCCCGAGCAGCAGCGCGCCCACGATGAGCGCCGTCTCATGGTGGTAGAACTTGGGATCGAGCACCGTGTGCGCGAGTGGATAGCCGTTGCCGTAGAAGGGCGGCAGCGGCCCCTGACCGAAGTCGAGCCACTTGGCGCCGAAGGTCACATGCAGGATGCCGAGCGTCGCGAGGATCGCGGCGCCTGCCGCAGGCGAAAGCCAGCGCGGGATCGGGAAACGGCTGAACGCCGTCTCGCAGGCCTGCAGCGTGCGCACGAAGAACACGCTCGCCACGCCGCACGCCACGCCGAGCAGCGCGAACGCAGGTGCCGTTCCGATCGTGAGCCCCGTGCTGCCGCCCGATGCCACATGCTCGGCGCTGATGCCAAAGAGCGGCTCCTGCGATCCGATGAGGGTCTGCACCGTGGCCGCGGCGAACACCGCGGAGATGACGATGGGCGTGAAGGTGCGCAGCGAGAAGTCGCGCAGCAGCACCTCGAGCACGAAGAAGATGCCCGTGATGGGCGCGTTGAACACCGCGGCGATGCCCGCCGCCGCGCCGCAGCCGACGAGTGTGGTCGCTGTCTGCGGATCGAAGCGCAGCGCCCGCGCGATGACGGAGCCCAGGGTGGCGCCGATGGTCACGATGGGACCCTCGGGTCCCGCCGACCCGCCGCTGGCGATGATGGCGCTCGAGCCAAGCCACGTGCGCGCCGCGAGCGCCCCGGGAAGCTGGGCGCGCCGCCGATGGATCGCGTAGAGCACGCTCGACACCCCGTGCGCCCGGATCTTGACCGGAAACGCCGCCTGGATGGCGCCGCAGACCAGGGCACCCAGGACGGGCACCACCGCGATCGCCAGCGCCGCGCGCGTGGGGTGCTCCCGCAACCACGACACGGCGGCATGCTCCATCCACTGGATGGGTCGGATAAATGCGAGCGCGATGACCGCGAGCGTGACGCCGGTGAGCGCGGCCCAGAGCAGGAGGCGCCGCTCCCGCGTGATGCCGATCCGGTTCAGGCGGCGGGCGACCGAGCGGGTCAGGCGGACGAAAGGGGTCAGTTCGCGTTCCCGTGCGGACCGATGGTGAGGCGCCGCCGCGGTGGGCGGCGGCAAGGGGTCCTGCGGCGGGGGGTGTCTGGGGTCGTCGGCCATGATCGGCGCCCGCGAGGGGTGGTCGGCTCTTCGGCAAAGCGGCCGCGAACGCGCCACTTCCCTCGGGCGGGTCGCGCTATACTAAACCCCTTCGCCCGCGATCTTGCCCCGAGTCTGGTGTGGTGGCGACGTGGAGCGGTCCGCAGACAGTATTCACCCGAGTGACCCCATGATCGAAGCACTGAAGAGCGATGCCATCGTCGAAAAGCTTGGCGGCCGTTTCAAGCTGACCGCACTCATCCAGCGCCGCCTGGGCGAGATCATCGACGGTGCCCGTCCGCTGGTCGATCGCAATGGCCGCTCCGACCTGGAGCTTGTCATCGAGGAGATCATGCAGGACAAGATCACCCTCGAGATGGATCCCGCCCACATCGAGAAGATGCGCGGCCCCGGCGGCAAGAAGCGCTAAGCAGCGCCCGCATCTCGATCGCGTCGTGCCGCGGCGTCCCATTGGAGTTCCCGCTTCCCATTGAGGTTCCCATGGGTTTCCCCGTGGATCTCCCTGTGGATCTCCCTGTGGACCGTTTGGCAAACCAACGCATTGGAGTCGCATGTACCACGGTGATCCAGCCAACCTCGCGTCCCTGAAGGGAAAGCGGGTTGCTGTCGGTGTGTGCGCCGGGATCGCGTCGTACAAGGTCTGCGGGGTGGTGAGCACGCTCGCACAGGCGGGCGCCGAAGTGACGGTCGCGATGACCGCCGACGCCCAGCGATTCGTGACGCCGCTCGTCTTCCAGTCGCTCGCGGGGCGCCCGGTGCTCTCGTCGGTGTGGGACTCCGCTGCGCCCGCCGATCCACAGCACATCCGCGCGGCATCGGCGCTCGACCTCTACCTGATCGCGCCGTGCACGATGGACATGCTGGCCAAGCTCGCCACGGGCCGCTGCGACGACACTGTGTCGCTGCTGGCCGCGTCGGTCGACCGGGCGCGCACGCCGGTGGTGATCGCGCCGAGCATGAACGAGGCGATGTGGCGGCAGCCCGCCACGCAGCGCAACCTCGCCACGCTGCGGAGCGACGGCTTTGCCGTGATCGAACCCGGGGTCGGCTGGCAGGCCTGCCGGGCGGTTGGGCCAGGGCGACTCCCCGAGCCTGACGAACTCGTGGACGCGATCGTCGAGCTCATGCGGTAGGTCCTCGGTTGCTGCGCCCGATAGATCGGCGCGGCGCGGCACCCATCTGTCCGAACGCCCACATTGCGTCCGAGTCGGAACCGACCCCCTTGGGTTCCGCGAAAGCGGTGGTACGGTTGTCGGCGGGGTGTGTGGCCAGTCGGCGGCCTGGGGCGGTGTCTCACCGTCGGGTCCTTGTTCAACGCGCCACTGTGCATCGCTTCAGGAGCCACCATGACGACTCGTGCTCTTGCCTCCGCCTCCGGATTCCGACTCTCCGCAGCGCTCTTCGCGTTGGGTTTCGCCTGCACGTCCTCGGCGCTGGCGCTCGATCGTCGCAGCCATGAGGAGGCGATGGCCGCGAAGGACACGCCCTGGCTGCTTGCGGTGCCCGACTTCAAGCCGGCCGACGGCGGCGTGGCGGGCGGCGACTGCCCGCAGGTGACCTCGACCTACACCAACGCGTCGTTCGAAGGAGGCCAGTACATCGTGCAAGCCGGCTTCGCCGAGGGCGAGATCGCCGCCACGTCGTACACGCTCAGCCCGAGCGACTTCCCGCTTCGGATCAACCTGATCGAGATGATCTTTGCCACGAGCAACGCGGCGGTGGCCACGACCACCAAGTGGAGCGTGATCGTGTGGCAGGGCACGCCTGCAACGGGAACGATCGTCTACTCGTACTCGTCGGATGGCGTCGTGCTGCCGCACCTGCAGATGTCGCCGGGCACGAACGGCACCAACGTGCAGTTCGGCATCGATCCCGCGGATCCCGAGCAGATGGTGGTGCTGGACGATGGCTCGCGCACCTTCAGCGTCGGCTTCCGGATCGACGACCACAACAACCAGACCGCCGATCCGTGCCTCGTCGCACCGCCGCCCTCGTCGAACGCGTTCCCGACCACCGACGTCGGTGGCCTCGCGTCGCCGACCACGAACTGGCTCTACCTGATCAACTGCGGTCCGCTCGGATGTCCGGCGGGCTGGAAGAACTTCGCGCAGCTGCCCACGATCTGCCGCCCGAGCGGCGACTGGGTCATGCGCGTCACGTGGACCGCGCAGCAGTGCGAGATCCCGGGCGCGTGCTGCCTGCCGAACGGCACCTGCCAGGTGCTCACGAACAGCGCGTGCGTGGCCCAAGGCGGAACGTTCACGACGGAAGGCAGCCAGTGCACGGGAAGCACCTGCGCGCAGAACATCTGCCCATGCTGCTTCGTGGCCACGGGCGGTTGCCTCACCCTCTCGCCTGCGGCATGCCAGCAGGCCGGCGGCATCGCGGGTCCCACCGGGCAGTCGTGCACGGGCTACGTGTGCTTCCCCACGGGGGCGTGCTGCCTGCCGAACGGCACCTGCGTTGGACCCGTGAGTCCAGCGGCGTGTGCGGCGCAGGGCGGGGTGTTCCAGGGCAACGCCACGACCTGCACGCCGGGACTCTGTCCTGAGCCCTTCGGGGCGGCGTGCTTCCCCAACGGATTCTGCATCCAGCTGACCGCAGCACAGGCGGCGGCGGCGGGCGCTGTGTGGAAGGGCCCGGGCACCACGTGTGCGGACGCCGACGGCGACGGCACGGCGGATGTGTGCGAGGCCGCGAACCCCGCGGACCTGAACGGCGACGGCGTGGTCGGGGCGGCGGACCTGACGATCCTGCTCAGTGCGTGGGGTTCGGCTGGCGGGCCAGCGGACCTGAACCGCGACGGCATCGTGGGCTCGGCGGACATCACCGTGCTGCTGTCGAGCTGGGGTTGATCCCATAAGTCCAATTCTTGAAACTGTTTGCGACGGGGCGTTGCCGAGATCGCCGTCGGTGGCACCTTGAACGCGGCCGCCCCGACGGCCACGCGGTCTCGTCCCCGCCCATGAAGTCCCTCGTGACCATGACCTTGGCTGCTGGCGTTGCGCTTTTTGGCGTCGATGGTGCCATGGCCGGCGACGCGTGCGGCATCGACAGCGCGCGAAGCTGCTTCATGATCCGCAGCACGCCGGGCTGCTCCGACGCAGGGTGCTGCACCGCCGTGTGCAGCTTCGATTCGTTCTGCTGCGACGTCGAGTGGGATTCGATCTGCCGGCACAACGCCGTGCAGCTGTGCAGTCCGCCCGCACCGGCCAACGATCGCGTGGCGGGCGCCGAGCCGATCCGCGCGGGACTGTTCGAGGTCTGCACCATCGGAGCCACCGATGGCGCCGACAACGTGCTGCCGAAGGGTTGCGGCGGCATGTTCGGCAACCAGATCCGGCGCGACGTGTGGTACCGCGTCACCGCGACGCACGACGGGATCGCGCGGCTCACCAGTTGCCCGTCGGCCGCTGCGGACGTCTTCAGCGAGTTTGATCCGATCGTGATCGTGTGCAGCGAGGCGGGCGAGCGGATCGCCTGCAACGACGAGCGGCCCGATTGCGGCATCTACGCGGAGCTCGAGTGGGAGACGCGCGCCGGTCGCTCCTATCTCGTCCAGATCGGCGGCCATGATGCGTTCGTGGGCTTCGGGCGCTACCTGCTCGAGCAAGAAGGCGTGGTGCCGCCGCCGGCGTGCCCGGCCGACCTCAGCCGTGACGGCATGGTCGGCGCGCAGGACATCACGATCCTGCTGTCGTCCTGGGGCATGCCAGGTGGCGATGTGACGGGCGACGGCATGACCAACGCGCAGGACATCACTGCGATGCTGAGCGCGTGGGGCGCGTGCCCGTGAGCGGCGCCTGAGCGCGTTCGTCGAAGTGCTTCGCAGCCGTTCGTCACCGCGGCCGTTCGCTACGCCGCCGCGACACCCATTGCGCCCACGCAAGCAGCGATCGCTGCAACAATGCCCGCATGAAGCCGATCCTCTTTGCCGTGGCTGCCGGTGTCTGCTGGGGTGTGGGCGAGGTGTGCACGCGCAGCGCGCTGCACGCGGGCAAGGTCGGGCCGATCGGCGCGATCACGGTGCGGTCGCTGGTGGCGATCCCGCTGCTGCTGGCCGTGTACTGGATGATGACCCGCGGGGCGGCGGGGCTGCGGGTCGAGCCGTCGGTGGTCCATGCCGACGGACCGACGTGGAGCAAGCTCGTGCTTGGTTCGGGGATCGTCGCGGGCGGGCTGGCGATGGTGTGCTTCTACACGGCGCTGTCGCTCGGCGAAGTGTCGGTGGTCAAGCCGATCGCGTTCTCGATCGCACCTGCGGTCGGCGTGCTGCTCGGCTGGCTGGTGCTCGGGGAGACGATGGACGCGCGCAAGGCGCTCGCGGTCGGCCTGATCGTGGCGGGAGTGATCGTCCTGACGACGGGCGGCCGGGGCACCGCGCCTGCGGAACCCGCAAGGACTGCGCCATCGGAATCGAGATAACCACGCCGGGGCGTCCGCGGTCGTAAATCGGTGGACAAGCGGTGGGATTTGGGCGATACTCCCGACCCCGCTCAGCCCGCCAGGGCCTGTGCACACGGAGAGGTGTCCGAGCGGTTGAAGGAGCTAGTCTCGAAAACTAGTAGTGGGTTCATCCTACTCGTGGGTTCGAATCCCACCCTCTCCGCTTCACGACAAACGCGTGGTCGCCTTCGGCGAGCACGCGTTTGTCGTTTGCGGAGAGGGTGGCGTCGTGGCGCTGCGCGCCACGACGCGGATCCGCGGTGCCGCCTGACGGCGGCGACCGCGTCTCCGGATTCGGATCGAACGCGCGTTGCGCGTTCGATTTCGAATCTTTCCGCGTGGGGATGGAGGTTGAGGGGACGCGCCGTCGGGGAGTTGTAGACCCGCGATGCCACTCGGCGGCGGCCACCGCGTCTCCGGATTCGGATCGAACGCGCGAATCACGACGCGCTTACGGCACTTCGACGGCGGTCGTCGACTTGATCCAGCCGCGGGTGGGGGGGGCGAGCTCGACCTCGATCCAGCCGGGGCGGGACTCGACGATGCGGCACTCGGTGCCGATCGGAAGCGGTTCCGCGACCACTTGCTCGAAGCCGTCGCCGTTGCCCTTGCGGATCACGGTGGGTTCGGTCACGACGGCGAGGTTCGCGTTGGCACGGCGCGCGATGTCCGCTGCGACGGTCGCGGCGACGATGGCGCCGAGGATGGCGCACGCGATGCCCGTGCCACGCGCGCGGTTCTGCAACGCGACAACGAGGGACCACGCGAATCCCAGGGTGATCAGGAGCCGTGTCTGCTCGTCGAGCCAGGACCAGAGCCCGCACGCCTGCTCGAGCGTTGTCGGCGCCGGTACTCCGAGCGGGCGCAGGACCTTGCTGCGTGCCTCCGCGAGGTTGGTCGCGATGCGGTCATCGCTTGGCGCACGCAGCTGCGCGGCGCGGTACGACGCAATCGCCTCGCCGAGGTCGCCGGCCTGGAGCAGTGCGTTCGCGCGGTTGAAGTGCAGTCCGGCCGAATCGACGTTCGCGTCCGCGAGGATCGCAGCGCTCTCGCGGAACTTTCCGCGCGCCGCGTCATCGTCCGTGTCCAGGAGCTCCATGCCCTCCACGTAGCGCGCCTCGGCCTGTGCGAGCTGCGTGGGATCACCACTCTGTCCGCGCTCGAGCGCGATGACGAGCATCAGCCCGACGAGCAGGACGGTGTTGAGGATACCCAGCAGCTTCATGCGGCGCTCCCCGACGGAGTGAAACGGATGTCCTTGGTACCCGTCTCGATCATGCGGGCAACCTGCACTGCCTGCTCGCGCGTGATCTCGCCGCCGACGTAGCGCGCGCGCTCGCACTCGCGCAGGAAGCGGTCCGTCTGCTCGATCGTTCCGGCGTC
>Ga0209770_10001717_pt1 | contig 11254 bp, 30 predicted proteins | sample LauGreSu1BDMLBDD_2_FD_187572 | JGI IMG/M metagenome (GOLD analysis project Ga0209770, IMG submission 187572) | Freshwater lake microbial communities from Lake Michigan, USA - Su13.BD.MLB.DD (SPAdes) (version 2) | ecosystem: Environmental > Aquatic > Freshwater > Lake | place: Lake Michigan, USA...
GAGGACGCTCCTGCCGAGGAAGCCCCAGCCGACGATAAGCCCAAGCGTAAGTCCACCAAGAAAGCCGACGCTGAAGTCCCCTCAGAAGAAGTCTGAGAAGCCTCACGGATGACCCACGGGTCATATGCTCGCCTTTGGCAGTAACCCTTTGTCACGCAGTTGGTTATCCACTTGAGTCTCTAACCAGCCGAGAACATCGCTGTCAAGTTCGCTCATCTCGTCCCAAGCGTCGTAGTTCCCGTCACTTGTGCCAGACTCTATCTCCTTATCTATCCTCGCATAAGCCTCACGGAACTGCTCAGGCACTTTGTTAGCGTCTAGTTCGCAACCAGCCTCAGCGACCATCTCGCCGTTACTGAACGCCATCACACAAGAGAACGAGCGACCTTCCTCATCAGACGAAACGACGAACAAGAGTGTCGGGAACTGCCTACTCACTTCACGGATAAGTCCGTCAGCAGGCGACCACGCAGTCTCGTAGTACGCATAGATACCGCCACTCCCATCAGAGTGGTCAATGATTTCCCATTCCTCAATGCGAGGTGACCACTTCGTACTCCAGTTGTTGATACACCAGTCATACCAAGTAGTGTGACCGTACTCCGCTTTGTTTGCTTCGTACTTCTTGAGAAGTTCTTGGTATTCAGGGTCGGTGCTGTCTGTATTAAACATCACGGCACGAATAGCCAACGCTTCAGGGACAGGGAACAGGACAGTCAAGTCGTAGTCCACTTGCTCAACGCCCATCGTTGTCTCAGCGAGTGACGGGTCGTGTTTACGAGTAATCGCTTCAGTGAGTTTGATTAGTGACTCACGGTCGCCCGTAACATTCATTCGGTTGTAGCACCAGTTCGGCATAGTAGTCCCCTTTAGTAATAGTGGTTATACCTTCAGTAAACAGCCTAAGTCTTGTAATGACAACCTGACTAGATGGATTTATCGGGGGCAGGTCTCCCCACCCCCGACGCAATCACTTCTTGACGGTGACCTTCTTGGCGGTCGCCTTCTTGACGACTGCCTTCTTGTTCGCCTTCTTGTTCGCCTTTTCTGCGACACGGGTCTTGGTTGCTTCCGCCCCAAGAATCATCATGTAGACGGTATGAGTGTTCCCATCGCTATTCGCACGAACGGCAATCTTGAGATTGTCCATCTTGCTTGCCACCGTGTAGTAGTAGGAGATGTGATTGGCACTGCGAGTGTAGACAGCCCACTTGTCGGGAGTCTCGCTCAGTCTGTTGATAAATGCCTGTACTGTTCCGCCACTGCGTCCACGCTTAGATGGGGCAGGGTTTTCAAATACGATGCGCTTCATTTGGTTGTTTCCTTTGTTTCTGTGGCACTTGTGCCGTTGTGTATTTTGTTTAGCAGTTGCTGAATGAGGTCGGCATTGCCTAGCCCATTCGTACGAGATGCTTCAATCGCTCGTTGAGCAATCTGTTCTCGGATTGTTATTGCTGGTGTTGTTGCGACTTCCGTAGGTACTGGCTCGCTCTTGAGTTCTACCTTGCGGTATTCCACCCAACGAGAGCCTTCGCCACAAATCGGCTCAACGCAGAGGTCTAGTCGTCCATAGGACTGGCGAGCGTCAATTACCTTGACGGTAATAGTCATGCCTGTCACTCCGAGACTTCCTTCCAACCCTTTGTATGCGTCAAAATCAACAGCACCATTTGCCTTGCGGACAATGGTCGTTGTCGTCATGTTTCCCTTTCGTTTACTTGATAGTTGATAATAAGAACAGATAGGCGTAATCACAACCTGAGTGACTAACGACACTCATAGTGCTAAGTCAGACCACTCTTCATAAGTGCGACCAAGCGTACGAGAGAGTTCGCCATCCTCGTAGAAATCAAAGATGACTCCCTCGTTAGTAAACACGACGACGCACACATTCTGCTGAGGGTCATTCTTGTCTACGGGTAACTGTACAATGACTTCCTTACGAGAGTCTGTCGCACAATCAAAGTCCATACGAGCAACGCCAGTGAAGTCGTGGAAGTCACTCATCGTCACTCTCCTCGCTTTCTTCTAGGCGAGTGTATTCATCGTCTTTCATTTCATAAAGAGCGAAAGCATCCTCGCCCGTCAGAGAGACAAGAGCGTCCACGCATACTCCAACGACCTTGACATTCTCGGTATCTTCCCAAACAGGGTTCACATCAACCCGAATGGGGAAGTCAATGAACGAGTTTTCCATATCCTCGTAGGTGTACTCGTCAGTGACTTGAGTCTCAATGGATACAACGAGTTCGTATGTTTGTGTAACAGTGATGGTTCTCATCGTGCGAATGTCACCCCAATAGTGAACAGTTCTTCAGCAGTCTGAATGAACCATTCGTGGTCGTTGTCGGTGAGTTCTTTCGTGACATACGAAACCTTGGCACACGGATAGTCCGTGATGGAGTGAGAGGAGATGATGACCCAGCCTCGCTCGTCTGACCACTTCTCAATGTTGGCGTACGACTGATTGTCATAGGCATTGCGACGGATGTTCGCTCGTAGCCGATGAACTTGCTTGTTGCTGTACTCACGGATTTGTTGCCAATACCACGAATGGTCAGCGTTCCGTACGGATAGGTCTATTTCACGCACTACAGAGTCTCCTTGATGTTCTCGCCGTATTCGGCTTTGCCGTGCTTCGCTTCGTTGTAACACTCGGTGTGGTAGTTGCCGTAGTGGAACTTGCCATCATCGTCCTGAAACTCCACACGGGTTTCGCAGTCAAGATAGATAGCGGTAGCACACTCGTCGCACTCAAACCCAGCGCACTCAGCACACGCATACCCGTCTTTATATTCGCCCGTTTCCTCGTCCTCACGGTCAGCAGGAATACGGTTCACAAACTTACCGATGAGCGTTCCGTCTTCACGGACAGAGCCAAACGCAGTGAAGTCGCCACAGTAGATACAGGGGTCAAAGATGTTGGTGGTCATGATTGGTTCACTCGCCATTGGGCTTGCGACATACAACCAAGGTCAAAATAGTCCTCTAGTCCCTCTGCCGTTCCACAGTCTGAACAGATGTAGGTCTTATTGTCGGTGCGTGACAACGCTCCGATGTACTGACCCCGCTGTAAGTCGTTGGGGATACCCCCGAAACAACGAGGGCAAGTGTGTTGGTCAAGTGTGATGGTCATAGTTTCAGTGAACTCCCTATTGTTAGTAATAACAACCTGTCGGAAAGATTTATTGGAGAACTTTCCATCCGTCGTAATGTCCATGAGCAAGAAGGTCATTCCATTCTTGTTCGGACTCACAGTAATAAAAAATGTCCTCGTCCCACACAGACCACGCATCGTATTCGGGGTGGTCGGGGTCAGCCAAGATGTCGGTCACCCGTGAAGCGTTGTCGTCCACGATGATGTGGACACTGCTTACAATGTTGGACAAACCATCATCCCAAGCAATCTCAACCTCAATACCATTGAGCATGAAGTCTGATGGGGTTACGAACTTGATAAGTTCCATTACTTCTTCTCCTTAGACCAAGCGAAACCTTGTCGCATACCGTCCATTACCGTCGTGTTGTATTCGCTCCACAGTCCGTCGTCGTTCAGAATGTAACCAGCGACCTCGTTCAGTTCGTCATCAGTGGCTACTTCGGCAGTCCAAGTCAGATACGCAATAACATCATCGTCAGTGGCGTAACCGTTGCTCAACTGTTCCTCTGCTTCGCTACGGAGAGCCGACGGAGAGAACGCAACCGTATTGCGATAGGTCAAGTCCGTCAGATTCAGTGGCTTACCAATGCGTTCAGCAATCTCAACGACAGCCGTGTCATCAAAGTAATCGTCACCCGACATACGGGCTTCGTCGTGGTCATCAAACTTATCGGTATCAACGATGACACATTCGTCAGCGTCAATAATCGTGCCTGTGCCGATATGAACAATGAGTTTCGTCATTTCGCTTTCTCCTCTGCCATCATTGCCAAGAAGTCCAAGTCAGGGTCAAGTTCTCTGTCCTGAGCCTCAAACTCGTAATCGTGCGTCTTGATTGCGCCCTCAATAACTATGTCACGGGCTTGCGCTATTGCGTCCATCTCGTTCTCTGCTTCCACATTCACGGACGCAAAAATGCCTACACGGTAATACTTCATTCGGTTTCTCCTAAGTCGTCGTCGTTTACGATTTCTATATCCAAGAACTCGCAACAGTTAGCGAGTCCGTCACCGTCAAGGGCGTGAAGTTCTTGCGAGCCGAGTTTTAGTGCCTCGTCCTCGCTCTCAGCCTCAATCTCAAGGTGAACGATGTACTCAATGTGGTAAGTAGTCATAGTTACAGTGAACTCCCTAGGTCTTGTAATAACAACCTGTCGTAAGGATTTATTTAGCAGTAATAGATATCCGTAATGCTTGTCAGTGCGAGCGTCATATCTGTCCACGCATTACCGACAGTGCTATTGGTGAGTTTGATTGCCCTATTCTCAACGGCAACGACTTCACCATCAAAGATGTAGCCCTCTTTGGTCGTGATGACAACGGTCTGATTGACCAGTGCTTTGAGTACGGGCGACTCGTGCCATGACGAGCCTTCGTCGTGGAATGTGATAGCGAATGGGGCTTTGTTGCTCATGCCAATGCCTTTCTGATACGACTCGCCAATGCGTCCGCTTGTGAGCCACGACCGTTGAAGTCGTTATTGGAGTCAATCCCTAACTGACCGCAAAGCCAATAGAGGAAGGAGAGGTTATACACGCCCTTGAGTTTCTCCATCGGCTTACCGTCCTTGCCAAAGATGGTGGACTTATGGCTAGTGGTATCCGACTTGTAGGTATGGATGAGTTTCGCTTTACGCAGTTCGTCCTCAGAGAAGTGAGGGGCGTAAAACGAGGGATTGAAGATGGTGTGTCCGTCCCCAATGATTTTCCCGTCAGCGATAGCGTCTTTGGTTCGTTCTAGAAGTGTGGTGGTCATAGTTATATTCAACTCCCTATTAGTAGTAGTAACAACCTGTTATTCAGATTTGTTGAGAAAGTTCTCAAGGTCAAGGACACACTGCCCGTGAGCGTACCCATTGGCGTAGCGAGTCGGACGAGTACCGTCACCCTTGCCCGTCATTGGTTCGCCACACTCGTTACAAGAGTGGTCGTAGTAGAAATAGGCGGGCGGTAATAGAGTGCCAATCTCCACCCAATCGTTCATGTCAGTAGTCCACTCGCCGTGGCTCACACCAACGGCAGGGGATTTATACATTCGGTACGAGGCAACACGAATGGTGTCATCATCGTCCCTTTGCCAAATGTTGATATCGCACTGTTCGTTGTACGCTTCCCACCAATCGCCACCAAACTCGCCTTCGGGCATTGTGTCTAGTTTTTCTTGCGCCCAGCGCAGAATGTCGGCTTTCCAAGTGTCTGTTGTTGTAGTCATAACTTCCTATCGGTTAGGTGATTACGGTGTTTGTGTCTTTTGTTATTCGCTTTGTTATTCGTATTTACATTGAACTGCCTATTAGTAGCAATCACAACATTGCCAAGTGATTTATCCAAAGACGCAGACAGAGTCCCGCATTTCCCTGCCATCACAACGCCGAACCACCCAATTTGCAATCGTTGCAGATTAGCAATCCGTGCGAACAAACACCCAGCAATGACGCAGAACGGGGCTATCGCCAGCAGTTACCGCTTATCCACAGACCTGTGAATAACTTTCTGCCCAAGTACCGTAATCGTCACTCCGATACTTGGACAAATCCGCCGAACAGGTTGTGATTACTCAACTAAGGCTGTTCAATGATATTACGACCACGAAAGGACTCCATCATGGGTATGGATGTATACGGCAAGAACCAAGAGAGCGAGAAGGGTGCTTACTTCCGCAACAATGTTTGGTGGTGGCGACCACTATGGAACTACTGTGAGGAACTTCACGGCGACATTACCCACAAGGTTGAGAGTGGATACTCCAACGATGGTGACGGTCTTGACGCAGAGAACGCACTCGCTCTCGGTCAGCGACTACTCAACGACCTCGCTACGGGCGTAACCGCCAAGTACGAAACCGAATACCGTGAACGCCTCGCCTCACTCCCCACTTCGGAATGCCAATACTGTGAAGGTACGGGTATCCGTTCGGATACTGTCGGCATTGAGAACGGTATGCCCGAAAAGGAACTACCTGAAGCGGACGCAATCATTCTTGGACGCACGCACGGCTGGTGTAACGCCTGTGGTGGACACGGCAAGGTGCAACACTTCGCAACGAACTATCCATTCGCTGTGGACAATGTGCGTGAGTTCGCAGAGTTCCTTATTGAGTGTGACGGATTTCAGATTTGCTGATGACCTACAACCACGCTTTCACTATCGGGTTCGCTGTCGGCAACTCGCAGTACGACGACTGGGCTGAATGTCTCGCTAACGAGAAAGAACTCGTCATATCGGCTCTAGAAGCCCGCATCGCTGAATTGGTGTCGGGTGATACCGAATATCCTGAAGCGATTGACGGTTTTGATTCTTACGAGGAATAAATCTCACTAGAGGTTGTCATTACTACTATTAGGGAGTTTACTGAATATATGACCACTAACAATAAATACAAGGTGATGAAGCGTTCACGGGGAAGTGCGTGGAATGAGGATATGCGAACGAGAGTTCATATGTTCCAATACAACAACTCCTGTCTCCCTGAGATGTTTCGTGGACATTCGCCATTTATGGTGAACACGCTACTCAACTTGGGTTGGTTTCCAAATGACGCTCTCGCTCTGCTCAAGTACGCAGACGCTACGGGTGACCACCCTGATTGGTCTGAGTCTGATTGGGACGAACTCCTGTACCACTTTCAGCAGATTGAGCCTCTTGCTATTGACTTGGAGAACAAATGACTTTGGGATACAAGGTATGCGCCGAAATGACCTACCCATCGGGTCTGAAAATCAACGAATGGAATTACTACACGGTCAATGACGAGGCACTCATGCCCCCTGATTGGGCAACAATGTCCGACGACGACAAAGCGGAGTACCTCAATGAGAACACTAACTGTCATTGGGTCAAGGGCTGGCTTGACGGTGACGAGTTTGAGGTTGCCGACGCTGAGGCTGGCTTACAGGATTACAAAGTCGTCGTATTGGAGCAATGGTGATGGACGAACTCAACGCTCGCCACATCGTGCTGTATTACGACGCAGATATGAAAGACGCAGACGGTCTTGGCTGGTGTGTAGAACTCCAGCCTTCCTCTACGACTAATCGGTTTGCGACTTTTGCTGACGCACAGATGTTCATTACAGACAACTCTTGGTGGTTCTTACCATCACTCACGGAAGGCAAATAGATGAGCGACTTACCCGAACGCATAAATGTCATGCGAGTAGTTACTTACGATGTTGCTGGCATTGTTCAGCAACTCCAAGACGAGCGTAACTCCGAAATCATCTACGACAAAGACGGTTCTCATCGTCTATCAGCGGACGAACCATACACGATTGAGCAAATCATTGACCGTGTTGAGTCCTATGTAGAGGACGACTTCGCTGGTATGCGATTGAGTGAACTCATCTTCCAAGACGAGGACGGGAACGACCTATGAACCACACGGGTAACGCACCGAAACACCTGCTTGCTCTTATCGGTAAGCGAGTCCAACTCCAATACACGAACGACCCGTACACGGGACTCCGTCAGGGCGACGAGGGAGTTATTAACTTCGTAGACGACACAGGAACTATCTCCGTAAAGTGGGATAGTGGTTCATCGCTGGGGCTGAACGCAGAGTTTGGCGACCGCTGGGTTGTGCTGTGATGAAGCAACTCCTTCACCGCCTCTTGCACAAAGCAGAACAGTTCCGTTATTTAAGTGGATACATCATCCATTCGGAGTTTCGGCGTTTCCCTAAAGATGGGGTGCTAACGAAACTCTGTGTATGGGATGGGGAACAATGGCATCAAGCACCAGTAACGATGTGGGACAAGCGTGATGGAGTTCCATACCTTGAGATTTGGATGGACAATATGTTCGGTCGTGATGCTTTCCGCCACCGTGACTCGTAGAAGCATATGTACGGGTGCGCCCGCAGGTAACGCACGGGTGACCGTGTGCATCTACTCGTAGTAGATAATCCTGTGGATAACTTTCAACCCAAACAGCGTAATAGTCAGACCGATACATGAATGGGTTACCGAACACCCACATAACCGAAGTAAACATTTCTTCATAAAGTTTACTGTAAAGGTTGTGAACTACTCAGATAGGGAGTTTACTGAACTTATGGAAACTACTACACCCACAACATCAGATGCTGAAAAAGCAACCATCCAATATCTCCGTGCTTTGGACATGAAAGACACTGTTGAAAGAGCATTGGAGACTGCGAAGTCCCTCATGCTTGAAGCATACGCTTCCGCAGGAATTGACGAGTGCGTCACTGAGGGCAAGCGAGTTGTTGCCGTAGAAGCAGTGCGTCGCAACTTTGACGCTAAAACACTCCGCACTCTCGTCAGCGAAGACACTTTCACTATGGTCACCAAGACCAGCGTGGAAAGCAAAGCCTTTGACAAGGCAATGGAAAAGGGGATTATCGCTCCCGAAGTGGAACAGGCTGTCGTGAAGCCAACTTTCTACACGGCAATCCGTGTTAGCGACAATGCCGTATCAACCGCTGAGGAATTGGCGGTCTGATATGGAAAACCTTGAATACAACGAACTCGTCGTCCTTGACCAGCCACCACCTCGCATGGTGGGTGGTGGGACTGGCGGTCGCTATACCTATCGCATTGGCGTGGTTCAGAAAATGATTCTTGAAGTAGTCAAGCACCCAAACAAGTGGGTACTGGGACGGACGGACTCTCGCAATCGCACCAGCGTCGCACCAGCATTGTCAAAATACAAGCAACTGCGCTGGCAGTCACGCAAGAACGACAGAGGCTTGTTTGACATTTGGATTTCGTACACTCCTAATCCTGATGGAAGCATGGATGTTCTGCTTGATGCAGACATTCAGGCTTGGAAAACCCGTGAGGCAGAAGGTCGTGGACGACCTGATATTGCTGACCAATAAGGGACAGCGACTCCGAGACATACTCTTGGCGAGGCGCATTTGCGACTGCAAGCCGACTCCTGAGTATGCCGAGTATCTGTCCTTCATGGACAAGGTGACCGCAGAAGTCGCCAGCCCCGAGCAGAGGTTCTTGCTATGGGTTCGTTACGAGTTTCGTGGCGATGAATATACTGTTTGCGAAGTTTGTGAAGCCATCAACGAGTGGGACACAACACTGCTAGTCTCGCAATTAGATAAATCTGAGACAGAGGTTGTCTCCTAAGAGAATAGGTTGTTCACTGTAATTATGAAAAGAATTATCCCAATCATTATCGGCACACTCGCACTCGTAGGTTGCGGAAGCAAGACCGTGTATGTCACTAGTACGGAAGCACCTGACACAACAGTCAAGGTTGTCAAGACGACTGACGCACCAATTGCGACACCAGCACCCGAACCCGTTTACACAGACGAAGACGAGTTCATCTACGACATCAACACGAGTTATGACAACACAATCTACTTGGAAGACCAAGACATGATTGACGCAGGTCGCGCAACTTGTGATGCTCTGCGTAGTGGCAGTTCGGCTTACGAAACGATTAGCGCAATTGCTTCATCAGCAGGCGGTGACCCCGACATTGAGCAACTTCTGACTTCAGTAGTTGCCTCGGCTATCATCAACTTCTGTCCTGACCAGCAGTACAAGTTTGATAACTAATGAAACGCTCACTACCGCTGGCATTTCTTCTCCTCGTTGGTTGCTCGTCGGGGGTGACTGACGGGGAGAGTACCCTCGCTCCACTCCCCACAACGGGCGTTCCTGCCTTTGATACAATCCCGACTACGGATAGACCGTTCACAGAGGAGCAAGCATCCTTCTTGGATGATGTGTACTACCTGTACGGGGCTACGCCACCGATGTCTGACGACGAAGTTGTTCAGATAGGCGAGTTGTGGTGTCAGTTGATGACTGATGGTATGACTGCCGATGATGTGATTAGTCGTATCAACGAAGGTTCATCAGACAATGATGACGCAAAACTTCACTACTCCATCGTTCAGGCTGGTGGAGAGAACCTGTGTAAAGACCAGTTCGCTAAGGCTGAGTCAATCGCCCTGCGTCCTCTAATTCCCTAGTTCTTTCCGCCACCGTCAGTTGTTGCGTATGTGAATGCGGGACTCCGAACACCTGTTCGCTCCGATAGTTGTCCACACCCTGTGGATAACAATCAACACAAACACCGTAATAGTCAGACCGATACCTGAACATATCCACCGCTACCTATTCAATAAATAATCTCAAATAAATCTATGTTGAGGTTGTCATTGTAATAGTTAGCCTGTTCACTGAAGGTATGAGCATTATGACCACCACAGAAATCACCATCAGCAAAACCGACACGGGCTACTTCATTGACAGCGAGAAGTCGTCATTCGTGGCTGGTATTCATCTCCACGCTATGCCCGACACCGACAAGATGTTGGTCGTCGTGGCTATGAAAGACGGTTCGGTCTACGCCTATACGGGCGAGAACCTGACCTACCCGAACATCTTGGCGAGCCTGTTCTCGTCTGAGAACCTGTCCATCGGCAAGTGGGTCAATGCTTTCATCAAGAAAGATAACAACTGCCTAAAGGTCGTGGGTGCTGACAGCGCACTCCGTAGCAAAGTCCGTGACCGCTTCGTAGCGGTCTGAGAATAAGGGGAATAGAAATGGGACTAGACCAATACCTGCACGCAGAGCGTTTCGCTAGCAACGGCAATTGGACGAACGATGAGGACAAGAAACTGTTTGCCTCAATCATGGAAATCGCCAATGTAAACGAGTTCGTGGACGGTGACTTCCCGACTGCCTCTATCAGAGTCAAGGTTGCGTACTGGCGCAAGCAGAACGCTATTCATAACTGGTTCGTTCAGAACTGTCAGAACGGCGAGGACGAATGCCAGACGGTGTTCGTCGGGCGTGAGAAGTTGGAAGAACTGCGGGACACCTGTCGTGAGGTTCTTGCCGATATCACGCTCGCTGACGAACTGTTGCCGACTTCTAACGGTTTCTTCTTCGGCTCAACGGACTACGGCGAGTGGTACATAGAGGGCTTGACCTATACCGCCGACACCATTGACAAGTTGCTCACCATGCCCAACGAATGGGACTTTGAGTATTCATCGTCGTGGTGACCCTGAATAACAATTCACCCAAATACCGTAACAAGCGAACCGATAGGTACTTATGACCACTACCGAAATCACCGAATATGACCACACCACTGCC
>Ga0209770_10001722_pt1 | contig 11234 bp, 11 predicted proteins | sample LauGreSu1BDMLBDD_2_FD_187572 | JGI IMG/M metagenome (GOLD analysis project Ga0209770, IMG submission 187572) | Freshwater lake microbial communities from Lake Michigan, USA - Su13.BD.MLB.DD (SPAdes) (version 2) | ecosystem: Environmental > Aquatic > Freshwater > Lake | place: Lake Michigan, USA...
GACGACGTGGCGAGAAATGAGTCGTGAGACTTTCGTGCGGACTCATTTTGTCGCCCACGTCGTCATCGCACCGCGGCGCGCAGCGCCGCCAGCGAACCGGCACGCACAACGGCAAGCGGGTAGGAAGCGGTGACTTAATCTGTGCCTAATCGATGGCTGTCCTCGATCAGTGGCTGATGCGATGCGGATGGCTGTAGATGTTGAAGGTGCCGCCACGCACGAAGCCGCAAAGCGTAATCCCGGCTTCGGTGGCCAAATCAACGGCCAGGCTTGACGGCGCCGACACGGCGGCGATCACCGGCACGCCGGCAAGCAGCGCCTTCTGCACCAGCTCGAACGACGTCCGGCCCGAGACCAGCAGCAGGCGATCGTCGAGCGGGTGCTGGCCGGCCAGCAGCGTGCGGCCGACGATCTTGTCGACCGCGTTGTGACGGCCGACGTCTTCGGCGGCCAGTTGCAGCGCGCCGTCGCGGCCGAACAGCCCGGCGGCATGGAGGCCGCCCGTCGACTCGAACACCTCCTGGCTCGCCCGCAGGCGATCCGGCAGTGAGGCGATGACGGCGGCCGGCACGGTCCACCGCCCCGCCACCGCCGCCACGCGTGCCTGCAGCGACTCGATGGTCCGACGTCCGCACAGCCCGCACGACGCGGTCATCATCACCTGCCGCCGATCGCCCAGCCGCAGGTCGAGCCGGGCGACGGCGTCGCCGAGCACGGTCACGTTGATGGTGTTGTCGCGCCCCTCGTCTGCGGCGCCGGCGCAGTACTCGATGGCGCCAATCTCGTCGGCCGTGCGAACCACATCCTCGGCCAGCAGGAAGCCGGCCGCCAGGTCGCGATCCGCGCCCGGGGTGCGCATGATGACGGCAAACGGCGCGCCGTTGACGCGCACCTCCATCGGCTCCTCGACCGCCACCCGGTCGGGCACCGGCTGGACGGCGCCGGGGCGATGGATGCTAACGTCCCGGATCCCGGGCTGCTTGGGCTGCACGCCTGCTCAGTGTACTGTCCTTGCGCCGCTCGACGATCAACGACGCCACGATCGAGCCACCCACCAGGGTGCCGATGATGGCCAGCGACCAGCCGATTGGAAAGTGGCCGCCCCACGCCTGGTTGAGCCAGATCATCTTCAGGCCGATGAACATCAGCACCCCAGCCAGGCCGAACCGCAGCAGCGTGAACTTGGCCACCGCGCCGGCCAGCACGAAGTACAGCGACCGCAGGCCGAGGATGGCGAAGACGTTCGACGTGAACACTATCAGGGGTTCCCGGGTCAGCGCGAAAATGGCCGGCACCGAATCGATCGCAAAGACGATGTCGCTCATCTCGATGGCCATCAGCGCCAGGAACAGCGGCGTGGCATGCCACTGGCCGTTAATCCGCGTGAAGAAGCTGTGGCCGTCGAACCGATCGCTGACCGGCATCACCTTGTGCGTGAGCCGCACCAGCGGGTTGGTGGACGGATCCATCTGCTCCGAGGTGTGGCCCAGCATCTTGATGCCGGTGTAAATCAGCACCCCCCCGAACAGGACGATTACCCAGTGATAGCTGAGCAGCACCGCGCCGAGCGCGATGAAGATGGCGCGGAAGATCAGCGCGCCAAGGATGCCATAGAACAGCACTCGATGCTGGTACGCCGAGGGCACGCGGAAAAACGTGAAGATCACGACGAACACGAACATGTTGTCGACCGACAACGTGTACTCGACGACATAGCCCGCGAGGAACTCGAGGGCGACCCGCCAGGCGGCCTGGGCGGCATCGAAACCAGGGGTCGCCAGCAGCCGCGCGTCCTGCGAAAACGCGGACAGCGCGTAGTAATAGAGGAGGACGTTGAACACCATCGCCATCGAGATCCAGATGGCGCTGAACTTGGCCGCCTCGCGGATCGTAATCTCGTGATCCTTGCGGTGGAACACCCCCAGGTCGATCGCCAGCAGGACGAGCACGAAGGCGGTAAAGGCGGCGTAGAACCACCAGTATTCGGCGAGCGGGAACAACATCCCTTGGAGCGTACGCGCGGCCCGAGGTCGATAATAACTAGGTATTTTCGTCAGCGACCGACGTCCAGAGCGATGGGTTGGCGGCACCTCACCAGCGCCAGCGGCGGCCGGGTGCCGGCCGGCACTCGCTCGAATCCATCCCAATCAGTTAGGATCGCCGTATGGCCAGCACGTACTCATTCGACGTGACGTCGAACATCGAAATGCCTGAAGTGGAAAACGCCGTCAACCAGGCCCGCAAGGAAATTGCCCAGCGCTTCGACTTCAAGGGGTCGAGCGCCGCCATCGACCTCGACGCCAAGGCCAACACCCTGACCCTCACCGCCGAGGACAACTTCAAGCTCGAGTCGGTGTGGGACGTCCTGCAGACCCGGCTGATCAAGCGCAACGTGCCCGTGAAGAACCTCAAGCGCGAGGACATCCAGCCGGCGGCCGGCAGCACCGTGAAACAGGTGATCACGCTGCAGCAAGGCATCCCGAGCGACGCCGCCAAGGAGATCGTCAAGCACCTCAAGGACCTGAAGCGCAAGGTCCAGGCGCAGATCCAGGCCGACCAGGTGCGCGTCACCTCCTCGTCGAAAGACGAGCTGCAGGACGCCATGCAGGCACTGCGCGCCAAGGACTTCGGAGTGTCCCTCCAGTTTGGCAACTACCGCTAGCCGGGCTGGTCGCGGCCACGTGCCGCTCGAGCGGGCGGTCTCGAAGTTGGGCCTGGCCTCGCGCACCGAGGCCCGCGCGCTGATCGCCGCCGGCCGCGTGACCGTCGACGGCGTCCGCATCACGCTCGCCACCGTGCCGGTCGTGCCCGAACGGGTGAAGATTGCCATCGACGGCGCACCCGCCCGCCCGCCGCGCGCTCTCACCATCGTCTTGCACAAGCCCCGCGGCGTGGTGACGACGCGGTCGGATCCGGAAGGCCGCAAGACCGTGTTCGATCTGCTCGGGGACGTCCCCGTGCCGGTCATGCCGGTGGGCCGGCTCGACCTGGCAACCAGCGGGCTGCTGATCCTCACCAACGACACGCGATTCGCGGACTGGCTGACCGATCCCCGTTCGGGAGTTCCGCGCGTCTACCTGGTGACGGTGAAGGGCCGCGTGGACGAGGCCGCGATCGACCGATTGCGGCGCGGCCTCCGCGTCGAGGGCGAGCGCCTGACCGCAGCGGCCGCCGCCATCCGCAAGACCTCGGCGCGCGAAAGCCACCTGGTGCTGACGTTGACCGAAGGACGCAATCGCGAGGTCCGACGCATGTTGGCCGCGGTGGGCCATCCGGTGACCCGGCTCAGGCGGGTGGAGTACGGCGGCCTCGCGCTCGGGGCGCTGGCGCCTGGCGCCTGGCGCGAGGTGACGGCCGCCGAGTTGCAGCGGGCGTTCCCTGGGCGGCCTCAGCCCAGGAAGCGCGAGCCCAGCCCGAAATAGAAGAGCAGGGTGGCCACGTCGGCCGCCGCCAGCACCACGGGGCCGGCCGCGATGCGAGGGTCGGCCTTGGCTACGCGCAGAATGGCGGGGAACGCCACGCCGAGCAGGCACGCCACGATCATCGACAAGGTAATGGCCCCGAAGATGACCGCCGCCACCGCCGCCTCGCCGCGCCACACGACCGCCACCCCGGCGACGACTGCGCCGCATCCGACCCCCAGCATCACGGCGGTGCGAAACTCTTTCCACAGCGCCGCGAGCAGCCGCCTGGGCACGAACGGACCGTCGGTGAAGCTCTGCAGCGTCAGGCTCAACGCCTGCATGCTGACGCTCTCAGCCAGCGCCAGCACCACGGGAATGAATAGTGCCAGCACGACCACCTCCTGCAAGAGGTGCTCGAATCGGCTGGCGATGAACGCCGCCATCAGGCCGCCGGCAATGTTGCACGACAGCCAGGGAAAGCGATCCTTGAAGGCATCGAGCGTCGAGCGCTGGGCCGTGCCGTGGACGCCGATCAGCTGGAAGATGTCGTCATAGGTCCGCCGCGCCAGGTCGATCACCTCGTCGGTGAACAGGCTCACGTCGACGACGCCCAGCAGGTTGCCCTTCGCGTTGACCACCGGGAACGCCAGCAGGCGGCGCGTGGCGAAATATTCGCTGGCAATCAGCACCGTCGCCCAGTCGGGAATGGCGACCACGTTGTCGATCATCACCTCGCTCACGAGCTGCTCTGGTTCGGCCATCAACAGGCGGCGGGCCGGCACCACGCCAACCAGGATCCGCTCGGCATCGACGACGTAGAAGTAATGGATGGACGCCGCGGCAGCGGTGGCGCGAATGGTCCGTAAGGCCTCGGTGATGGTCTGCCCCGGGGCCAAAACGACCTGCGGCGGTTGGGCCAGCGGCAGGATAAGCTCGTGCAACTGGGCGGCCGAAAGCTGAGCGGCAGGCATGCCCTAGGATATTCGGGTTTTTTTGGCCAAAATGCCTGCTTTTGTGAAATATGTTGAGTCTGGCCTGCCAGCCCGATAAATAATCGAAGACTGACCATGACTTACAAGACTCATCTGAAAGGCGCGACCCTGGCCGCCATCTGTGCCGTTACCTTGGCCGCCTGCGAAGGCGGCATGCCGGCGCCGACGACGCCAAGCGCGGTGGTCGGTTCGGGTGGCGCGGCCTCGAACCCCGATGGCACCACCCTCAAGGCCACGACGCCGGTCGGCCTGGCGCCCACGAACAACGCCACGGGCGTGAGCCTGACCCCGACCTTGTCGGCCCAGGCCGGCGTCGGGAAGTACGGCCCCGCCGCCCTCCCGCACCGCTTCCAGATCAGCACCGCCGAATCGTTCGACCCGATCGTGCAATCGGGGCTGGGGACGTTTGACGCGCAGGGCATTGTCCGCTTCGCCGTGCCGACGGCCCTGAACACCGGCACCAAGTACTACTGGCGCGTGCGGCCCGAGATCAACGACCAGTCGGGAACGTGGTCGGCGACGGTTGCCTTCACCACGACCGGCACCGTCGTGCCGCCGCCCACGGTCGACGTCCCCGGCCAGAAGCGCGCGAACAACCCGCCGGCCGGCCAGATCCTGTCGTTGCCCGACATGCGTGGCGAACTGGCGAAGTTCAGCAACGCCAGCGATTCCTGCCCGCAGGGACTCAAGTACGTTCTCAACCCGTGGCTCAATCGCGTAATCGACCACTTCCGCACGTTCGACACGCGCTGGGGCTACAACGCCAAGCCGACCCGCACGGCCGCCGACAACAACGGCGTCGCGGTCGTGGCCGCGGGCGACGAGGCTGCCTACAACCCGACGGCGCTTGCAGACGAGGGCAATACCAGCCCACTGCTGGTGGACCTGCTCGTGCAGCACTGCGGCTCGGCCGCCACCATCGGGTGGCGCGTGTTCACCGGCGAGGAAGCCGGACGCTGGACCGGCGCCGGGCGGTTCTAGCCGCTCTACCGCGGCCACTGACTACCAAAAGGGCAGGTCTTCGGACCTGCCCTTTTTATTGCCCGCGTTATCTGCGGCCCTAGACGAAGAAGTCCGGCATCAAGTCCTCTTCGCGAACACCGGCGCCGCGATAGCGCGACAAGTCGGTGACGCCGGCCGCGCGCACGGCGTCCTCGTCGATCCAGAAACGGCCGGTGGACGAGCGGCTGGGTTGCGTGAGGATCCAGTGCGCGGCCTCGGCCATGATGGCGGTTGACCGCGTGATGCCGCGCGCCGCCTGCCCGGCGATTAGCCGGATGGCTTCGGTATCGATCGCGGTCTTCGGCCACAGCGCGTTCACGGCAATGCCCTGGGCGCGGAACTCCTCGGCCATCCCCAGCACGCACAGCGACATGCCGTACTTGGCCATGGTGTAGGCGACGTAGGGCGCAAACCACTTCGGCTGCAGCGTCGAGTGCAGCGGCGGCGCGAGGTTCAGGATGTGCGGATTGTCCGACTTGAGCAGATGCGGTATCGCCTGCTGCGAACACAGGAACGTGCCGCGCGTGTTGACCTGGTGCATCAGGTCGAAGCGCTTGATGGGCGTATCGAGCGTGCCGGTGAGGCTGATGGCCGAGGCGTTGTTGACCAGGATGTCGATGCCGCCGAAGCGCGCCACCGCCGCGGCGATGGCCGCCGCCACCTGGGCGTCATCGCGAATGTCGACGGCCACGGCGAGCGCCTGGCCGCCGGCCTGCTCGACCGCCGCCGCCGCGGTGTGAATGGTGCCCGGCAGCTTGGGATGGGGCTTGGCCGTCTTGGCGGCAATCACGACGTTGGCGCCGTCGGCCGCGGCGCGCAGGGCGATGGCGTGGCCGATGCCGCGCGAGGCGCCGGTGATGAAGACGGTGCGGTTCTTGAGTGACATGGCCCGCTCATTCTACAAGCCGACGCGTGATCGGCGGCCCGTCCCGGGCCAGCCACCTTCGGTATACTCTCGCGTCATGAGCGCACGAAACGTCATCGCTAACCTGCGTGAGCTGGCCGCGCTCACCTCGACACCCGACGGCGCGCAGCGACTCGCCTGGGGCCCGGTGTGGCGGGAGGCCCGGCACTGGTTCAACGGCAAGCTCGCCACGCTCGGCATCACGCCGGAGGTGGACGCCGCCGGCAACAGCTGGGCCACGCTGCGCGGCGCGACCGACCGCACCGTCATCATCGGCAGCCACCTCGACTCGGTGCCGAACGGCGGCTGGCTGGATGGCGCGCTGGGCGTGATGGCCGGGTTCGAAGCGCTGCGAATGTTCAAGGACCAGCGGCCGCCGGTCACGATCAAGGTGGTCGATTGGGCCGACGAGGAGGGCGCGCGCTTCGGGCGCAGCCTGCTCGGCTCATCGGCCGCGGCCGGGGCCCTGAACCCCGGCGAGGTCGAGCACCTGGCCGACAAGACCGGCACGCGCCTGGTGGACGCGCTGCGCGAGCACGGCGTCGAGCTGGCGCGCATGCCCGAGTCGCGGGCCTTCCTCAAGGCGATCGACGCGAAGGCGTACCTCGAGTTGCACATCGAGCAGGGCCCCGTGCTGGAGGCGCTGAACAAGCCTACCGGCGTGGTGCTGGGCACGTTCGGCGTCGAGCGTCACATGCTGCGGTTCACCGGCCAGGCGGCGCATTCGGGGTCGACGCCCATTCCCATGCGGCGCGATGCGTTCCTGGCCGCGGCCGAAAGCGCGCTGGCGTTCCGCGACATTGCCAACCGGCACACCACGCCCGACGCCCGGGTGGTCTGCACGGTCGGCACGGTCAAGGTCGAACCCGGGATTGTCACCGCGGTGCCAGGATCGTGCGAGATCTCACTCGACCAACGCGCGCTCGACGCCGGCGTGCTGGCGCAGATGCTGGCCGACGCCCGCGAGGCGGCCAGCCGGGCGGCACGCGGCAACAACGTGACCGTGGAGTGGCGGCCACTGTGGACGATCGAGCCGAGACCGTTCGATCCGCGCCTGATCGAGCTGTGTGCCGAGGCGGTGCACGAAGTGACGGGTGACGCGCCACGCCTGCCCTCAGGCCCGTTACACGATGCCGCCGAGATGGTTCCGCACATGCCGGTCGTCATGATGTTCGCGTATTCGGCGAACGGCCTGTCGCACTGCAAGGAAGAGGACACGCCCGAGCCGCACCTCGAGAAGACGATCACGGCGTTCCTGCGCCTGGTGGAGAAAGTCGTTCACTCCTAAAAGCCAAACGCCCGGCTCCTTGGCAGGAACCGGGCGTGGCCCAGAAACGGTGGCGGCAAACCCTCAGGGCTGCCTATTCGACGTAGCTGTAACCGCAGTTCTCGCACACCCACATGCGGCCCTGCTTGTACATGTTGTAGGCGCACTGCGGGCAGACGCGGTATTCACGGCCCTCGGCGTCAACCAGCTTCTTGTCGTCCTTCTTGTCGCCCTCGGCAAACGGATCCTTCGGCTCTTCCTTCTTCTTCTCGCCTTCCGGCTTCTGCGGCTCCTGCGCGAACGCGGGAAGCACGGACACGCCGATGGCGGCGGCAAACATCGCCGAACCGCGGAGGAAAGAGCGACGATCGAGGCCCGAACCGTTCAAATTGTCGAACATGCGCAGTGGTCTCCCTGAAAGCTCTGCCGTCTCAACAGCCGGGCTAAAGCCGGTCTGCTCAATAGTATAACGCGGCTGCAAAAAAACCGGGCGGGGACATTGCGGTTCACCAACAACCCCCACCCGGTGCTTCCCCTCTGTCGTTGTAGGCAGAGGATACGATTTTCCTTTCGCGCCCGTTGTAATCATTTGTCTTGAGCCTGACAATTGCGGCCTGGGCCGGGCCGAGCGACTATTCCAGCATCACCGGCATGGTGCGTTCCTCGTCCACGCTCATCAACTCGGGATGCCGGTGGAAGAGCCGCACGCAGGCATTCCACCGCAACAGCGCGTCGTCGTTATCGGGCGGCTTCACGGCCTCGGCGCGCTCGAACGCCCGCATGGCCTCGCGCAGCCAGTCGCCGGCGGGCAGGCTGCGGCCCGGGCCACCCTTGCCCAGCAGGGCGTGCGCCCGCCGCTCGGCGACCAGGCCGGCGTAATAGGCGCGCTCGTACTCGGACGGGAGCTTGGCCACCAGGTCCTGCGCCCGCCGCACGGGCGGGCCGTCCTGGTGGCGGAACGAATCGGTGAGCGCGAGAATCAGCGTCCGGAGCGCATCCGCGTTCGCCGGGTCGGCGTGCAGGACGTCTTCACAGATGCTTTGCGCTTCTTCCGGCTCGTTCAGGAGCCGGTAACGCTCGGCTTTGGCCAGCGCCGACGGAATAGCCGAGGTCGAGAGCCGCTTGAGGTCAAACATGGCAGCCTCCGGGGTTTAGCCGGTGATCATTCGCAACAAGCGGGTCACCGGATCGTAGAAGCGGTCGACCACCCGCTCCTTCAACGGGATGATCGCATTATCGGTGATGTGGATGTGCTCCGGGCACACCTTGGTGCAGCACTTGGTGATGTTGCAGTAGCCGAGGTTGTTCTTGTCCTTCAAGTCCTGGAGCCGGTCGTCGCTGTCGAGCGGGTGCATTTCCAGGGCGGCCGAATAGACGAAGAAGCGCGGGCCGATGAACTCCTCGTGCTTGTCGTGGTCGCGCAGCACGTGACAGACGTCCTGGCACAAGAAGCACTCGATGCATTTGCGGAACTCCTGCACCCGGTCGACGTCGCGCTGGGCCATGCGCCAGGTGCCGTCGGCCGCATCGGGAGTGCGGGGCTTGAACTTCCGCAGCCCCTTCTTGACGCGGAAGTTCCACGACACGTCGGTGACGAGGTCCTTGATCAGCGGGAACGTGCGCATGGGCTCGACCGTCACCGGCGTGGTGAGGTCGAGCGTGTTGAGGCGGCTCATGCACATCAGCCGCGGCTTGCCATTGATTTCGGCCGAGCAGGAGCCGCACTTGCCGGCCTTGCAGTTCCAGCGGCACGCCAGGTCGGGGGCCTGTTCGGCCTGCACCTTGTGGACGGCGTCGAGCACGACCATGCCGTCGGAAATCTCGGTGGTGTAGTCGATGAACTTCCCGGCGCCGCCGCCGGGTTCGCTGCGCCAAATCCGAAAGGTCGCCTGGCTCACTGCTGTTGCTCCTCGATGACTTGCTTGAGCTCGGCCGGGAGGTCCTTCAGCGGAACGCGCGACACTGTCATCGAGCCGTCCGGCTGCCGTTTGGTTGAGATATTGAAGGTGCCGAACGCGGCGACCTTGTCGGGATAGTCCTCACGGAAGTGGCCGCCGCGGCTTTCTTTCCGCTCGATCGCCGAGCGGGCGATGGCCTCGGAACAATCCAGGAGGTTCCGCAGGTCGATGCAGGTATGCCAGCCGGAGTTGTATTCACGGTGTCCCTCGATGCCGGCGCGCGCGGCGCGGGCGTTGAAGCCGGCCAGCTTCTGCACGGCCTCCTGCATTTCGGCCTCGTTGCGGACAATGCCCACCAGCGCCTGCATGGTTTCCTGCAGGTCCTGCTGCACCTTGTAGGGGTTCTCGCCGGCGCTGCCCCGGTCGAATGGCTCGAGCGAGGCCTTGAGCGCGCGCGCCACCGCGGCGTCATCCACCCTGGGCTGGGCGCTCTGGCGCGCCAATTGCGCGGCGTACTCGCCGGCCCGCTTGCCGAACACGATCAGGTCCGACAGCGAGTTGCCGCCAAGGCGATTGGCGCCGTTGATGCCGGCCGCGCATTCCCCGGCCGCGAACAGGCCTGGAATGGTCGATTCCTGCGACTCGGCATCCACCTTGATCCCGCCCATGATGTAGTGCGTCGTCGGCCCCACTTCCATGGGCGTGGTGGTGATGTCGAGGTCCGCCAGTTCCTTGAACTGGTGATACATGCTCGGCAGCTTGCGCTTGATGTGAGCCGGCGCGTCCGAGAGCTTTTCCTTGATCCAGGCGATGTCGAGAAAGACGCCGCCGTGCGGTGAGCCGCGCCCGGCCTTGACCTCGCGATTGATGCACCGCGCGACGTGGTCGCGCGTCAGCAGTTCGGGCGGACGCCGGGCCGTCTTGTCCTGCAGCACGTAGCGCCAGCCCTCCTCGGGATCGGCGGCCGTCTGCGGCTTGTAGTTGTCGGGAATGTCGTCGAACATGAAGCGCCGGCCTTCGCTGTTGCGCAGCACGCCGCCTTCACCCCGCACGCCCTCGGTCACCAGGATGCCGCGCACGCTCGGCGGCCACACCATGCCGGTGGGATGGAACTGGATGAACTCCATGTCGATCAGTTCCGCGCCGGCGCGGTACGCCAGGGCATGACCGTCGCCGGTGCCTTCCCAGCTGTTGCTCGTGATCTTGTAGGCCCGGCCCGCGCCGCCGGTGGCCATGACAATGGCCTTGGCGGAAAACACGTGGAAGCGGCCGCGCTCCCGGTCATACGCGAGGACGCCGGCCGCCCGGCCGGCGTCGAGGACGAGCTCGATCACCGTGTGCTCCATGTGCACGGTGACGCCCAGGTAGGTGGTGTGATCCTGCAGCGTGCGGATCAACTCCAGGCCGGTGCGATCGCCGACGTGCGCGAGCCGCGGGTAGCGGTGACCGCCGAAGTTGCGCTGGTTGATGCGGCCGTCGGGCGTGCGGTCGAACACGGCGCCCCACGCCTCGAGCTCGCGGACGCGATCCGGCGCTTCCTTGGCATGAATCTCGGCCATCCGCCAGTTGTTCACATACTGCCCGCCGCGCATGGTGTCGGCGAAGTGCACCTTCCAGCTGTCGCGGTCGTCGTTGTGCGCCATGGCCGCGGCCATGCCGCCCTCGGCCATCACGGTGTGGGCCTTGCCGAGCAGCGACTTGCAGATCAAGCCGACCGACACGCCCGAGTTGGCAGCCTCGATCGCGGCGCGCAGGCCCGCGCCGCCC
>Ga0209770_10001723_pt1 | contig 11230 bp, 23 predicted proteins | sample LauGreSu1BDMLBDD_2_FD_187572 | JGI IMG/M metagenome (GOLD analysis project Ga0209770, IMG submission 187572) | Freshwater lake microbial communities from Lake Michigan, USA - Su13.BD.MLB.DD (SPAdes) (version 2) | ecosystem: Environmental > Aquatic > Freshwater > Lake | place: Lake Michigan, USA...
TGTGATAAAAATCACAAAATCTCGGGCGTGTCGGAAAATTCCAGGGGTTGTGGATAACCCCCGTAACCCTGTGGATAACCCCGCTCTTTTGCGGGCGCATCAACTTTTGTCAAGTCGACACGCCGTTGCTTATTCGAAATCCTTAAAAATTTCTTCAAGCTTTAGAATTTGCTCATCTGTTAAATGATCAATTTCAATTGCTTTTTCAAATCCAAAAAAATCTGTCATTCGCTCATCAACCTTTCTAAATCGTCTGCATTGTCTCTCATGTAATTATCTTGAAAATCTAAAAGTGCCTCATTGTAAGCAATTGGGTCACAATCTTTTAGAATTTGGGAGGGATAAAAAACAGCGTTACCCATTTCATAGACGGGATAACAATCATCAAGCATTTCATCAAATAATTGTTTAATTGCAAAAGTAATTTCGAAATCTAGCATTATGCGTTTTCCTTATCTTTTAGTATTCCTAGAATAATCTCTAATTGTTTAGTAGAAAGAAGTGCTTGAGCACAACCCCACTTAAAGGCTAAATCCATTTCGCCATAGTGTTTTTTAGCAAGGTCGGTTATTTCTTGCGTTACCTCAAAATTAGTTTTCATTTAGTTAAACTCCAATCTGTCCAAAATGGTAAGCGGTCATAGTCATCATAGATGTAAAATCTATCTATGTTCATTTCGCAAGTTTCGCAAAATGTGTATTGGAAATCTCCGACATTAGAAATGGACTCCATGTGTGGAGTATGTGTATGTGTATTTGTTAGTGTAGTCATTTTGACCACCTTTCTTTTTCGTTATGGTAGTATTTTACCACGGGGGTCTGACATTTCTCTACTTACTAGCCAGTAATTCCATAATGTGAGACGCTCAGCGCATGTGATACTTATCACATAAATTCTGGGGTTTTCCACAGATGCCCGTAACCCTGTGGATAACTCCCGCAAGTACTTGCGGGCCAGCTTGACATTGTCAAGCCGACACGCCGTTAGTCTAGTGTGAGTTAGCCCACTCTCTATAATCGGCTACTATCTCGCGCCACATCATGCGCCCCATGTATAGGGCGGGGAGGGCAAGGGATAATTGTACTAGTGTAGTAAGTAGTCTATTCATTAAGCATTAACCTTATCTCTTAGTATTGTTATGGCGCTATCTATTTGGTTATACGCATTAGCGCATGAATAGCAATAGGTTTCGGTTATGATCCCACCTAATAGCATGGCATCTATTCCGCTATAAACTAAATCGGTATTGTTACAATTAATTACTTTACATTCTTTCATTATGCTGTCACCTTTATGTCCATTACATTAGCGGTAAACTTTTTACCCTTGCCTAATTCGCTATTGTTTAGCGATTGTATTAAGTGGTCAATAGCATTTACATCATGAGCAATGTTATCGATTGAGATTAGTTTAGAGCCTTGCCAAATTGAGTATTTGATAGTCATTATTAGTTCTCCCATGTTAGTGCGAATAGTTTTGCTAGTTCTTCATCATCTTCATCATTAAAGTCATCTAGTGGAGGTTGTTCCTCATCTACCTCATCAAGGTATGCGTATGCGTCTGCGACATCTGATTGGATAGTATCCCATTTAGATACGCTATTAGTTTCGTATGAGTATGCGTATGACATTATTTATTCATCTCCTTAGCGATAGCCTCTGACTTAGTTAGTGCCTCTAGGGCGATTGCGAGGGAGGCAAGGCGTTGAGCCTCTACCATTTGCTTGTATTCATCTAGTGTCATTTATTCTGACCTTTCGTTGTTGTTATGTTGTAAGTGTAGCATGGGGGTCTGACAAATTGGGGACGTTGGGGAGGTGTGTCGGTGTGACCTTACTCACACTCTCCGCAAGGGCATTGAGGAAACTCTCGCTCTTGCTTGATACGATTAGCGAGAGCCATTACCTTGTTATAGGTATCGGCACTAGCACCACGGAAAGAGACTACCTCGCCATTGGCGACCATCTCTGCACCTAAGTAGATACGCTGTTCTAGTGTCATGTGACCATAGCGTGAGTGTTTAATTGTATTCTTATCTAGTGTAGTCATTTGAGACCACCTTTCTTTCGTTTGTTTTTCTTTATACCTTAAGCATAACATGGGGGTCTGACAAATTGCAACTTATAAATGCGTACAATTCGGACATTGTGAGGCACATCACAAAATAATCGTGTGAGATAGGTCACAAATGACCATTCATTATGGGCGCACTATCCGAAATGTCCGTTTTGCCCAAATCATGTATCATGCATGTAAAAAATATATTAACATTTTCTTAAATCCTAAAAAGCAGTTGACTAGAATATAGGGCGGTGTATAATAAGAACATGGAACCATATGTATCTATAGTTAAAAAACAGCTTGCCCAAATATTAGAAAAAGAACCCAATGCGGTACTAATTGAAAAGAACATTGTTGTGTTAAAAAACTGGCTATCAGATGATCTATGCGATAGGCTTGTAAACCATGTAGAATCTTTTGGAGAAGATATTTGGTGGGAAAAAAACAAGCGAGAGTGGTGGCATGGAAAGTTCTTCTTTGTAGAAGATCCAGAGTTGGACGCAGAGCTAAAACATATGCGTATAAGGCTACAGGAGCTCTTTAGACAGGAGTTATGGGTAGAAAGCATGAACTCTGTCCACAGAATGACAGAAGGCCAGTCTATGTTTGAACATGCTGACAATTTGGCGGAATCCCTTGGGTTAGATAACAAATGCGTATTTGGAGTAACTCACTATATAAACAATTTTGAGGGTGGCGAGATATATTATCCTTACTTGCCTTTTGAGTATAAACCAGAAAAAGGAGATCTACTTTTACATCCAGGCTGGGAAGATTATCTTCATGGAACTAGACCAGTTACTGGGAATACTACAAGATACATAGTAGCAGGATTTGCATCACTTCCTGAAGCGGAAGAATTAAGAAAAAGGGATCAGCTATATGAAGGCTTAGATTCAATCAAAATGTCTAGTGCTGTAACTGGAATATTTGGAGAAGATAATTTGCCTGAAGGATTTTACACAATTCCACATGAGTATTTAGAAAAGAATATTGATACAATAGATTAATGTTATATATACTTGGAGATTGCCATGTTGAAAACATGCATGATCTAAATATAAAAACTGATAACATTCATCTAATTGGAATAAGTGGTCTTTGGTCAAGTTCATTGGATTTTCAATCAATGTCAAAGATCCCATTTGTAAATACAAAAGAATATATAATTCCAGTTGACCAGAATATAATATTATTTCTTGGGCATGCTGATATTAGAAACACAAAGCCAATATATGAAGATATAGAAGTAAAAGTCGACAAATATGTAGAGATAGCAACAAGATCTTTAAGGCCTTATTTCCAAAATGTTTATTTTGCAGAACCTTGGCCAATATGGTCTGATTGTCATCCAGATAAGATATTGGCTGAAGAGTATTTTAAAAAAGCTTTAGGCGTATCAGTAAAAAAATATAATAGCAGAATAGTTATAACTCAAAAAGAAATGTATGAGCACATAGGCAAAAATGGTGTCTTAAGTTCTGAAAATGTTATAGAAAAAAATGGTAAAGGACTAACTTGGCCAGATAAGTATCTTGAAAAAGTTTTAAATTTAATTATAGAAAAGTCATTGACTTTGTAAAATAACAAATGCTACACTTAGTTTGCTTTGTGGGGGCTTACCCTGAAACTCAATATGTACCAGATAACATCTGAGAATATCGTTTTAGGACTGCTTCTCTATCTTTCCAAAAAGAAAAAATTTGGGGGGTAGGGGGGCTTTCCTAAAATCTAATATCCCCAGATAAACAATTACAAAACATAAAGAAAATACATAAGAAAAGGCGGGATAGAAAGATGAAGACTCTTATTGCAGTAGCCATAGTAACTGTAATAACTTTCATCCTTGGTATCATATACCAGATAATAGGCTAATATAAGGGCCTATAGCTTAATCTGGTTAAAGCAATTGTCTTATATGCAATCGACTTTGGGTTCAAATCCCAATAGGCCTACAAAGGAGTAGAATATGAATAATGTTAGAGTGCCAGATGAATGGCCAAGAAAGAAGAAGATCAAGTTCATTGCTTTGTGCTTTATAGCTATAGCTATCTTTTTATTGTTTAATATATAGACCTGGAGTATAATACTAATATGATAGCTTATGATGTTCCTATTTCGACCCTCCTTTTTATTATGTGGGCAGGTGTTATAGTAGAGCATAAAATAGGGTCTGAGGAACAACGTCTAGCTCATATGGAGTATTTGAGAAGTTTATACGAAGATGAAAATGATGGTCTCTAATTTTCGGCTCACTTTTCGCCGCACTTTTTTTCACTAATAATGGAGTTTAATATGTTACCTAATGCTTATTTTTTAACGTATCCTAGATCTGGTAAAAATTGGCTATCATGGTATTTAGACTTAAATACTGATTTGGATATAGATTTTGGACACTATGTAAAAGTAGATAAAGATACCCCAGAGGAATTCTTTAAGTCTAGGATGTATGAAATTCAGGTTGCCGCCGAAAAAGACTACTCTAAAGTTTTTTCTATAGCCAGAGACCCAGTAGAGTGTTTAGCGTCAATGAATGTGATGGAAGACTTTTCTCAGATAGAGTTTAGAAGCAATCAATTTTTAGATCATTATTCTGAAATGCTAAAAAACAATGTTACCTTTTTTGACTTTAAGGATGTTATTGGTAGTACAGAAAAGGTTGCTACATTCTTATGCAATAAATTAGGCGGATCGTTTTTATTAACTAATGATGATTTTGAGAGCTATTCTACTTGGCATGTTGAAACTCAAGACAAAAGAAAGACTGTCACATCAAAAAAAGATTCTAGATATCAAGACCACCTAGATTACATTAAGAGCCTTCCTTTGAAAAACCACTACAATCTATATGCTCAGGCTTTAGAGAAAAGTGTGAGACTGTGAGCATAAATATATTCGATAATTATTTAAACCAAGACGAGTTTAATAAAATAAAAAATATTTTTATAGATAACGAAAAGTTTCCTTGGCACTACACCCCTGGAATTGCCTATCCCAATGAAGTCAAAAAAACAGATAGGTTTCAGTTCTTTAATTTAATGTACAGAAACGATGTTGGAGTAAAGTCCGAATACTATGATCATCTGATGCCGTTATTAAATAAAATTAATGCAAAAGAAATACTAAGAGTAAAAGCAAATCTTGGAACCAGGACTACCACTCACATTGAGGGCGGCATGCACACTGACAGCAAAATGAAACATACTACGGCAATTTTTTATTTAAACACAAATAATGGGTACACTATGTTTGAGGACGGACAAAAAGTTGATAGCATAGAGAATAGGCTCGTCACATTTGATTCCACAATAATGCATAGTGGATTCTCTCAGACAAACACTAATATTCGTGTTGTGCTAAACTTAAACTACACTAAAAATGATTATTCCGAAAAGGGGGTTTTCCATGGATAAGGTTTATTTAGACGATAATATATTTTATATAGAAGATTTTATATCTAAAAAGGATATAGATAAATTGCATAGTGCAATAAAATCAGATTCGCATATAGAAGACTACGGACACATATCACACACTTCTTTAATTATAGAAGAAAGTAATATTACCAGTATTTGGGATGGATATTTATCAAAGCTTGATGATTTTTTTAACAATGAAACAGAAACTTTAATCAGGCCCTATACAGATTTTGTGTCACTCATTAAATATAGAAATTTTGATTTTTCTTCAAATGATGTTCCAGTAGAGTTTGCAAACTCTAGCTATATAATGCCTCCGCACTCAGATGATATTCCTTACGATTTGTCGGAAAAAGATTTAAGCGAAAGAAAATTTTTTGTATCGAAGGGTATCGTTATATTTATTAACGATGACTTTGAAGGCGGAGAAGTTGTATATGTAAATAAAGATATATCCATTAAGCCTAAAGCTGGAACACTAGTTTGCCACCCTGGAACAAAAGAATATTCTCATGCCGTAAATAAATTTTATAATGGAGACAGAATTATAGCATCAATGTTTGTGCACAAAACTCTGTAAAATTTTATTTAAATAAAAACCCCAATCAGAGGCGGATCCGATTGGGGTTTAGCACTTACGTGCATACGTAAGGAGTATTATCTCAACTTACGTAATTTTATTTTTTTCTTCTTATATTAAAAAATCTAATAAAAAGATTTTCTATTCTACACTCAAAACATTTACACGGTGACAAAACTTGTTGATCCATTCTAAAGTATGGAGTGGTCATTACTTTGCCAAAATGTTTAGGTGACATAAACTAATTATATCACTTATTTTATTTATTGTTGAGCTAGTATGTCATTTTCATCTAGCTTATTGTAGATTTCTGACATGTAATAAATCATTGCTGGATTTGCTTCTTTGGTTTTTTCTTCTATTTCTTCTTCAGACATTCCAGACATTAGTGCCATTTTTGTATTTATGCTTTCATAAACTGCAACCATAAGCTCTACTACAGATTCTTTATCCTTATTCATTCTTTTCATCTTCCGCTCTAAATGCTGGGGAAGGTCCCAGCAAAAAACCATCTTCATGATATTTTACCATTTTTTCAATCTCATTGCTATCCCCTGTATTTTTAGCTATTAGACATAATACGTCATACATTCTATGAAGCATTATATAGTTGACCATAGGCAAGTTGTCTTCTAAATTATTACTCGGCTTGTCCATTTTTCACTTTCATGTCTTCAAGCAATTCGTCAATAGTTGTTAAACCTCTAGATTTAGCTTCTTCAGCATATTCTTTAACTACAATAAGAGCTTTTTCTGCAAGAAGCAAGCCAGGCATATGCATGCATGGAATATTTCTAGCAACCTTAGCTCTTAAAGCTTCATCAAATTCGTTATTTAGCGGCATTCTTTACACCCTCCAGCATTTTTGAATAAACAGCACTTCCAATATAATTTTTATATTGGCAAGAAAGACAGTACACAAAGATTTCTTCTTTTTCGTCTTGGTTGGAAAAGAGAAGACCTTGGTCTAATGGACAAACCATCTCTGACACAAGGCCTTCCCTTGACAGAGCTAAATATTCAGACACTATTTGTATCTTGATATTAACTCCTTACTCCTTTTTAGATGGAAACTTGTCTAACCACTCTTTTGTTCGAGGAGTTAAACCTTTCCATGACGACCAATCTTGACCGCCATTGGTCATATAATACGTTATCTCTGCGTTGATTGCTGGATCGAATAACGAGTAGTTACTATCCAGTTTGAATTTTTCTTTACGATCATCACCTAGGTTTCCCAACATGTTGATCTGAAAAATTCCATAGGAACTGTCTCCAGTTTTCCTGTTGCCGTTATAAGCCATTGGGCGTCCATTAGACTCCTTTTTAGCTACAGCCCACGCCATTTTAAGGGCGCTACCCTCAAAGCCTACAGCCTTGAGAAGTTCAACCAATTCTTTGTCTGTTAAAGACTCTGATGGTTTCCACACAGTATTGCTGAATTGCTCCAGCTTTTCCTTGTTAAGTTGTGCTTCGGTTTTTACTTCTGGTTTTACAACCAGTGCAGATGCTGGTTGCATTATTTCTGGTTGACCAGTAAATAAAAACATTACAGCTACTGCTATTGCAACATAGTGATGTAAGACATCGCTAAGTTTTTCTTTTATATTCTCCATAGGCATTTCCTCCAATAGAGATAACGAACTATAAGAATACCATTACTTATTGTTATATGTCAACCTAAAAATAGCAATTTGTATATTGTAGTTAACTAATAAAGAGATAGTTTTTCTTATTTTCTATTAAACGCTTCCCTTCTATAAAGAACTTTGGTAGAATAAGACTCTTACTAAAAATTATGTGCCGTTGGGCGGAAAAGAGACAAAATGACAAAAATTCAAAACTTTAAACAATCCTCAGATTACTTTGATGAGAAGCCAATGGTGTTACTTGAGCCAAATGCAGATAGCGCTTTAATAGAAAACCCATACGAAAATTTTATAGCTATTTCAAGATATGCTAGATGGATACCCGATCTAAATAGAAGAGAAACTTGGAAAGAAACCGTAGACAGATATTTTTCTTTTATGCTAAACAACCTAAAAGAAAATTTTGATTATACTCCAGACGAGATACTTGTTTCAAATCTTAAAGATGCTGTATACAAGAGAAATGTAATGCCTTCTATGAGAGCTGTTATGACTTCTGGTCCCGCCCTAGAAAGAGATAACGTTGCTGGATACAATTGTTCGTATTTGCCAGTTGATCACCCAAGAGCATTTGACGAAACTATGTATATATTGATGTGTGGCTCTGGAGTTGGTTTCTCAGTAGAATATAAGTACATTAATAAGCTTCCTTCAATCCCTCAAACTTTGGAAAAAGTTTCTGATGTTATTGTTGTAGAAGATTCCAAAACAGGCTGGGCAACAGCCTACAAGATGCTTTTAAAAAGCCTATGGGATGGAAAGATTCCATCCTTTGATGTTACAAAAGTTAGACCAGCTGGTGCAAGGCTTAAAACCATGGGCGGAAGATCATCTGGTCCTCAGCCCCTTGTAAACTTATTTGATTTTACTATTGCAAAGTTTAAAAATGCAGCAGGAAGACAGCTCAAGCCGATTGAAGCTCATGACATAATGTGCAAGATAGGTGAGGTTGTTGTTGTTGGAGGAGTTCGCAGATCAGCTATGATTTCTCTATCAAACATTAATGATATAGAGATGGCACAAGCAAAATCTGGAAATTGGTGGGAAAATAATCCTCAACGTGCTCTTTCAAATAATTCAGTGGCATATTCTAGAAAACCAGATATGGAGCAGTTTATATCTGAGTGGAAGTCTTTGTATGATTCAAAGTCTGGAGAAAGAGGAATCTACAATGTTGCTGCAGCACAAAAGCAAGCTGCATTAAGCGGAAGAGATCCAGAAATCCACTATGGCACTAACCCATGCTCAGAAATCATATTGAGACCTAATCAGTTCTGTAATTTGTCAGAAGTTGTTATTCGTGAAGATGATAATGAAGAGTCAGTTTCTTTAAAAGTTGAGCTTGCTTCAGTTCTTGGAACATGGCAATCAACATTGACAAACTTTAAGTACATTAGAGAGGTTTGGAAAAAGAATACAGAAGAAGAAAGACTTCTTGGTGTATCTCTAACTGGACAGTTTGGAAATTCTTATTTTTCTGGTAAATATCAGGCACACAAGCCAGAAGGCTACACATGCAGATATAGCTGTGAAGGAAATTGCAAAAATAAAGATCATGTTAAAGAAGATGATCACCTACGTCTTGAGCATGCCCTACAAAGACTTAAGGTCAGAGCCAAAGAAGCAAATGTTAAGGAAGCGTCAAATATAGGAATTAACCCATCAGCTTCAGTTACATGTGTAAAGCCTTCTGGAACAGTTTCTCAACTTACTGGAGTTTCTTCTGGCATGCACCCTTGGCATTCTGAGTATTACATTAGAACTGTTCGTGGGTCCAAGGGAGATCCTATTTCAATTTTTCTTAAAGAGATTGGAATTCCAGTAGAAGACGATGTAATGAAGCCTAATGAAACTTATGTTTTTTCTTTCCCAGTAAAAGCACCAAATGGAGCAACATTAAGAAAAGATCTCACTGCCATAGAGCACCTAGAGCTTTGGATGATTTATCAAAAGGCTTGGTGTGACCATAAGCCATCTATTACAGTTTCTGTTAAAGATGATGAATGGATGGAGGTTGGTGCTTGGGTTTACAAAAACTTTGATGATCTTTCTGGAATCTCTTTCCTTCCATATTCTGATCATTCTTACAAGCAAGCTCCATATCAAGAAGTTGGTAAAGAAGAGTATGACGAGCTAGTGTCAAAAATGCCTAAAAGCATTAGATGGGAAGATTTATCTTTTTATGAAACAGAAGATGGTACTTCTATAAATGCTACACTTGCCTGTAGTTCTGATGGCAATTGTGAATTGGTAGATATTAGCGCATAGTGGTACAATTATATAATTGGGCTTAGGCTCAAAATTCCTGGGCATACCGCCTAGAAATAAGGAGGATCAAAAATGGCAAAAGCTAAAGAAGATCTTAATGGAGATGGAAAGGTTACAATGCAAGAAAAGATTCTAGCAGCACTAGCAAGTTATGGACGTCATTTTCTAGGAGCAGCAATTGCTCTATATATGACTGGCAACACCAGCCCAAGAGACCTACTACTGGGCGGATTTGCTGCCACAGCACCCGTAATTTTGAAAGCACTTAACCCTAATGAGCCGTCATTTGGGTTCACTAATAAGTAAACAAAAATAGTCAATTAGAAATACTCCTGTGCTAAAATTAGTACAGGAGTATTCCTATTTAGGAGACTATGGCAAATGGCAGGACAAAAGAATTTCGAAGTAGATCAAAATGCAACATTCAGTTTTGTAGTAGAATATAAAGACGAAAATGAGAATGCTATTGATCTAACTGGCGCATCTGCAAAAATGCAAGTGCGTGATGTAAAAGGTGGAACCAAGTTAGCAGTAACTTTAACATCTCCAAGTGGCGGCATTGTAATAAATGGCTCCCTTGGTAAATTAACTGTAACCCTTACACCAACACAAACAAACAAACTCTTTTATCCAAAGTCAGTATATGACATAATGGTCATAGATTCTAATGCGAATAAAATAAAACTCCTTGAAGGGTTTATTACCCTAAATAGATCGGTAACCATATAATGGCAGAGTCCGTAATTGTTAAAGAACAAATAAACAAAGTCATAATTTCTTCACCTGGGCCACAAGGCCCAAGAGGAAGAACTATTCTAAATGGATCTGGAGATCCTGCAGCAAATTTAGGACTCACTGGAGATTTTTATTTTGACACGGTGTCTGCCGCTTTTCACGGGCCAAAAGTTTCTGACGTAACATGGTCAGGATCAAATAAAATATTTTTAACAAACAATACACTAGCTTATTCTTGGGAGCTTGCTCAGGTTACTGGACCAACCCTAGGTGTGTATTCTGTTGTTATTAGTCACGGCCTCGGATATCAACCAAACGTTACAGTTAAATCAAGCGCAGGTGATATTTTGGAAACTGGAATAGATTACAATAGTACTAACCAAATTACACTGACAATGGCTCAACCATTTTCAGGGACAGCATACCTGTCATAAGGAGATAGCAAATGGCAAGAAAATTTTTAGTTAGCGTTGATCTCAACAAGAATGAGTTGCTCAATGCTAGAATCCAAAACTTAGG
>Ga0209770_10001724_pt1 | contig 11229 bp, 10 predicted proteins | sample LauGreSu1BDMLBDD_2_FD_187572 | JGI IMG/M metagenome (GOLD analysis project Ga0209770, IMG submission 187572) | Freshwater lake microbial communities from Lake Michigan, USA - Su13.BD.MLB.DD (SPAdes) (version 2) | ecosystem: Environmental > Aquatic > Freshwater > Lake | place: Lake Michigan, USA...
TGCCCCGCGGCCCGATCGATGGATCATCGAGCGATCGCCGCAACGACGGAGACAGCCCACCATGACCGACGGTGCCCCTTGCCAGATCGCCGAGCCCACGCTCAACGTGGTGCTGTTCCAGCCCCAGATCCCGAACAACACGGGCAACATCGGCCGAACCTGCATGACCACGCGGTGCCGGCTCCACATCATCCATCCGATCTCCTTCTCGATGGATGAGAAGGCAAGGCGCCGGGCGGGACTCGACTACTGGCATCTGGTCGATTGCCGCGAGCATGCATCATGGGAAGCTTTCCTGGAGCTGGAGCAACCGCAGCGACTCTGGCTCTACACCACGCGCGCCACACGCGTGCACTGGGATGCCGACCTGCGTCGGGGCGACTACCTGCTGTTTGGTCAGGAGAACGGCGGCGTCCCCGAGTGGCTGCACGATTGGGTCGCGGCCACGCACGGCCCGCAGGCCCGGCTCACGCTGCCCATGATCGATGACCCGAAGGCCCGAAGCCTGAATCTGGCGACCGCAGCCGCGTGCGCGATCTTCGAGGGCGTAAGGCAGATGCATGCCCGCGGCGCGCCGCCCTACCCGCTGGCTCCGGCCTGACCCCCGGCGGATCGCGGCCTCGCCGGTTCGGCGCATCGATTCATGAGGCCCAGACGTATACTCCTGCCGGATGAGCGTGACGAGGCATCGGCCCGTCGCCGTCCTTGCCATTGGCATGGGTCGTCGCCGGACGGCTGGTCCGCAACGATCCCCGAGGAACCCATGACGAAGCACCACACCGCACGCGCCTTCTCCCTGACCGAGCTCCTGGTCGCCATCGGCATCATCGTGATCCTGATCGGCCTGCTCCTGCCGGCGCTCGGCAAGGTGTCCGCCCGCGCCAAAGTCGCGCAGACCCAGAGCCTGATGAACGAGTTCTCCAAGGCCTGCGACGCGTTCTATCAGGAGTGGAACTACTACCCGGGCATCGTGCCCGAGAGCGTGCTCGCTGCAACCACCAACCCTGCCATCACCGGCACGCAGAACGCACTGCTGCACTTGATGGGCGGCGCCGTGCGTGACGACGATCCGGCGTACGACACGGCGAGCGGCAACGTGCTCACCTTCAGCGACGGCACGCGCACGGTCCGCATCAAGGTGAATCCCGCACAGATCGGACGGGGCACGCGCGTGGAGGGCAAGGACCGTCCCTCGTACTTCACGCCCAAGGACAGCGACCTCGGCGAACTCGAGAACCCAACGGACTCGCTCGTCAACTACGCCGGCATTCCCCACCTGAAGGATGCATGGGGCAAGCCGATCGTGTACCTGCGCGCCCTGCGCGGCACCGGCCCGCTCATGGGGACCGGATCGAATGGCGCCACGATGCTGCAGGCCAAGCCGCAGTTCGTGCGTCTGACCGGTGACTCGTACTTCCGCGCCGAACCGCAGACCACGACCAACGACCCTGCCAAGTACAGCGTGCTCAACAACACGAGCAACGGCACGCAGCTGCTTGCCGCGCTCATGCGCCACCCAGGCTTCGGTACGTTCACCAACGCCACCACGGATCCCCTCAACGGCACCGCGAAGGGCAAGTACTACTTGTTCTCCCCGGGGCCGGACGGCATCTTCTTCAGCACGACCGATGGCCCCGCGCTCACGACGTTCACGGCCACCCAGTACACCGTGCCCAACCTCGTGACCGAGTATGACGACGTCGTCGTGACCGGCGGCGGCTGATCGGACCAAGCCGCGGTTCTGCTGAGTTCCCAAGCACGATCGCAGCCTCGACCGCACGACAACCCATCAACGACAGCGGCGCAGCCCGATCGGGCTGCGCCGCGTTGCGTCATGCGTGATGCGATCGATTACTGGGGGAAGTCGACCGGCTTGTCGGCCGGCGGAGCGGCCGGCTTGTCACCGGGCTCGCCCGCGGGCGGCTTGCCGCCGCCGGGGCGCTTGCCACCGGGACCGCCCGGACCACCCGGACCGCCCTGGCCGCGGCCCTTGCCAGCGCCACCCTTTTCGGCGGCTTCCTTCTTCATGGCTTCCATCTTGGTCTTGACGGTCGTCTGCTGATCAGCCGTGAGCACGCCCATGACGGTCGCCTGGAACTCCTCGGGCTTGGGCGCATTCTCACGCAGCTTGGCCATCTCTTCCTTCAGCGCTTCCATCGCCTTCGGGTCGGCCTCGCCGCCCTGACGGGCTTCCGTCATCTTCTTCATGAGCTCCTCCATCTTGGGCTGGAACTCCTTCGCCTTGGCATCGAACGCAGCACGCGCGGCGTCGATCTTCTGCTTCTGGTCAGGCGTGTAGGTGCCTTCGACGGTCTTCAGCGCATCGTTGAACATGCGGTACTGGACCATCGGGCCCTGCGCGCCACCGGCGCGACGCCCCATGCCTTCGCGACCGCCGGGGCGGCCGCCCTTCTGACCGTCCTTCGCACCGTCCTTCGCGCCATCTTGCGCCGGCGCATCACCCTTGGGTGGAGCATCCTGGGCCATGGCGGGCAGGCTGACGAGGGCCGCGGCAAGAAGGGTCGCCGCAACGGGAAGGTGTCGATTCAGGAACATGCTGTGCTCGCTTTCCGGGGCGTGGCCCCTGTGTCGGAGGGAGATTGCCGAAGCATCGGCTCCGGGGACAGCCAATCATGAAAGCCCTACCATTTGCCCCCCAAGCACGCGCCATGACCACCCTCACCCCCGATCTCGTCACGCAGGCCCTCCGCACCGTCAACGACCCTGAGCTGCACAAGGACCTCGTCACCCTCGAGATGGTCAAGGGCATCACCGTCGACGGCAATGCCGTGACCGTGGGCATCGAACTCACCACCCCGGCCTGCCCGATGAAGGACCGCATCCGCAACGACGTGACGGCGGCGATCGCCGCGAAGGCCGCCTCGATCGGTGCCTCGACCCCCGTCGTCACGGTGGACTTCACCGCCGATGTGCGGCGACCGAACCAGAAGATCCGTGAGGGCGGAAATCCCCTGCCGATGGTGAAGCAGGTGATCGCCGTGGGCGCCGGCAAAGGCGGCGTCGGCAAGAGCACGATCAGCGTGAACCTTGCCGTGGCGCTCGCGCGCATGGGCGCGAAGGTCGGCCTGCTGGACGGCGACATTTACGGCCCGAGCCTGCCCACGCTGCTGGGCCTCGATGAACTCGGTGCCACCGCGCGCGGCAACATCCTCATGCCCTTCGAGGTCCACGGCATCAAGGCCATGACCATCGGCAAGCTCGTCGATCCCGAGAAGGCGCTCGTCTGGCGCGGCCCGATGGCGCATGGTGCCTTCAAGCAGCTCGCCACGCAGACCGATTGGGGCGCGCTCGACTACCTCATCATCGATCTGCCGCCGGGCACCGGCGATGTGCCGCTCACGCTCGCCCAGCTCCTGCCGGTCACTGGGGCCGTCGTCGTCTGCACGCCGCAGCGTGTGGCGCAGGACGATGCGCGTCGCGCCGTGCGCATGTTCGAGGGCCTTGGCATCGATGTCCTGGGCGTCGTCGAAAACATGAGCTACTTCGTCGGTGACGACGGCAAGGAATACGACCTCTTCGGTCGCGGAGGCGCCGAGATGATGGCGCAGCAGATGGGCCTGCCCTTCCTTGGCAGCATGCCGATCCACATGGCCCTGCGCAAGAACTCCGATGCGGGCACGCCGCTGGCCAACTGGGATGTCCCGGCCATGGGCCGCCAGCTCGACGCCATGGCGCAGGCGCTTGCAGGCCAGATCAGCGTGGCCAGCCTTCGCGGACAGTTCGTGCAGCCCACGATCAGCGTGCGCTGATCAGCAGTGCGACCGACCAACCGGCGCACCGCACTCCACCGGCAAGCCGCGCCCCGCCCACGGCCAGTAGCCGCCGCGAAGATTGCTCACCCGATAGCCGCGTCGCTTGAGGTACGCGCAGGCGCGTGCGCTGCGGCCGCCGCTGCGGCAATAGGCGATCAGCTCGCGATCCTTGGGCAGGTCGGCAAGGCGGTGCGGCAGCTGGCTGAATGGGGCATAGACGGCATCGGGCAGGTGGCCTGACTCGAACTCGCCGCAGAGCCGCACATCGATGAACGCGGCACCGTTCGTCCAGCGCCGATGCGCCTCGGTCGCGCCGATCTCCTCGATACCGTCGGCATCGAAGGCGTCCTCCGGAATCGCATCGAACTCTGCCGGTGTGGTCCAGCCGGCAAACTCGTCGATGCCGACGCGGAAGAGGATGCGCACTGCCTTTTCGAGTTCACGCTCCTCGCAGACCAGGAGCACTGCATCCCCCAGTTCGAGGTAGCTGCCCGCAGCGTTGGCAAAGTGGCGGTCGAGCGGCGCACTGATCGAACCGGGAAGGAAGCCCTCGCAGAAGCGGCTCCACGCGCGGCAGTCGATCACCACGTTCGCCGGTTCGGCGGCGGCGTGCATGAACCCCTGTGCATCGAGCCTGTCCGGCAACCGCAGTTCGCCGCTCGCGCCCTCGAGGTTGCGACGCTTCACGCGCACGAAGTAGGCCGGCGGATCGGGAAGTCCGCGAAGCACCTTGTCCATGAACGCGCCATCGTCACCGGCGGCACGAAGGCTGCCGTTGATCTGACGCTCGATCCGCAGGCTCGACTGCGGCAGCGCGCAGATCGATCGTCCACAAAGGCTGCCTGCCGTGTGGCCGGGCAGGATGCGGACCTCGTCCGGCATGTCGGCGAGCCGACGGAGGGCCTGTTGGAGTTCGCGCGCGTTGCGCTCGAGTTCCTCCCGGTCACCCGAGCGTGCACCGAGGTCGGGGCGCCCCACCTCGCCCGCAAAGAGGAAGTCGCCCGTGAGGATCGCACGTACGGTCCCCTCCGCATCGACCAGCTCGAACGAGAGGCTCTCGCGCGTGTGACCGGGCGTGTGCAGCACCCGCACACGGACGCTGCCCACAAGGATCTCGTCGCCATCGCCCAAGCCCGTGGTCTGCCCCGTGCAGCCGGCGACCCACGCAGGCGCACTGCCCTCGCGGCTCAGGTAGCCGTGCACCCCGTGGCGCTCCACGAGTTCCCGCAGGCCGCTCACGAAGTCGGCGTGCACGTGCGTGTCCGCGGCTGCGACGATCCGGAGCCCCGCCTGCTCCGCCGCCTTCAATGCGCGATCCACGTCACGGGCGCAGTCGAACACGATGGCCTCTCGCGATGCCGGGCAGCCCACGAGGTAGGCCGCCTGCGACAGCGAGTCATCATGGATGCGTCGAAGCAGCATCGTGCGGATCGTACGGTCGCTCGAAGGTCAGGCGAACTCGCGCTTGAGCTGCGCCAGCCCGGCGAGCAGCGCCGCGATGTGTGCCGGCCCGTGTGCGGCTGAGACCTGCACGCGAAGCCGAGCGTGGCCTTCCGGCACCACCGGATAGCCGAAGCCGATCACGAAGACGCCCAGTTCGAGCAGGCGACGGCTCATCGCGATGGCCTTGGCGGTGTCGTGCACGATGATCGGGCAGATCGCGGTTGGGCTCTTCAGCACTTCGAAACCCACCTCAGCGATGCCATGCCTCACCGCGGCAACGTTCTGGCGCAGCCGCTCGACGCGCTCGGGCTCCTGCATCAGGACCTCGATCGCCTTGTCGGCACTGCAGGCAACGGTGGACGGGAGCGCGTTGGAGAAGAGCGTCGGGCGACCGCGCTGCACCAGCAGATCCGTCGCCGCACGGCTGCCGCAGATGTAGCCGCCGGCACCACCACCGAGCGCCTTGCCCAGCGTGCCGGTGAAGTAGTCCACCTTCGACGCCGCCATGCCCCAGTGCTCGTGCGTCCCGCGACCGGTGCGACCCATCACGCCCGTGCCGTGGCTGTCATCGACGACGAGCTTGGCCCCGAACTCGTCGCAGAGCGCGCGGATCCCCGGCAGATCCCCGAGGTCGCCCTCCATGCTGAAGACGCCGTCGGTCACGACCCAGGCCGTGCCGGTGACCTCGGGGTTGGCGCGTGCCGCTTCGAGCTTGGCCCGAAGCGACGACAGGTCACCGTGGCGGTAGACGGTCTTGTGCAGCCCCTTCTTGATCACGGCTGCCAGTCGGATGCCATCGATGATGCTGGCGTGGTTGAGCTCGTCACTGATGATGATGTCACCAGGCTCGCACAGCGTGGGGAAGATCGCCTCGTTGGCGTTCCAGCAGCTGGTGAAGGTGTACGAACTCTCGACGCCGTAGAACTCGGCGATGCGTCGCTCCAGCTGCTCATGGCACTCGAAGGTCCCGCAGATGAAGCGCACGCTGGCCGTGCCGGCGCCGTACCGGCGCAGCCCCTCGATCCCGGCCTCGACCACCCGCGGGTCGTTCGCAAGCCCGAGGTAGTTGTTGCTGCAGAAGCACGCGACCTCGCCGAATCCGCGCAGGCGCACGGTGGCGTCCATCGGCCCCTCGATCGTCTGCAGGACCTTGAGCTGGCCGCTCTCGCGCAGGCCCTTCAGGATCGTTTCGGTGCGGGATTCAAAGGCGTTCACGGCCAAGGTCGTCATGGCCGGAGTCTAGCGGCGGCGTGCACCACGGCCCGCGCGGCCGCAGGAGCACTGCCGGTCACGCGGCGCAACGAGGGCTCAGCCGTACCGCGCGCGCACGGCCGGCACGAGGTAGTCGCGGAAGGCCTCATCGAAGCCATGCACCGGCGACCAACCCCAGTCACGACGGGCGGCGGAGTCGTCCAGGTCCATCGGCCAGCTGTCGACGATGCGCTGGCGCGCCTCGACGGGTGCGTACGCGATCTCGGCACGCGGGAAGAACTCTCGCACCTTCGCCTCGATCTGCGCAGCCGTGGGCGCGAACGCAGTGACGTTGTAGACCTGCCTCGAGAGGCGCGAACGCGGCGCCTGAGCCAGGTGCACGAGGGCACGCACGGCATCGGGCATCGTCATGAAGGAGATCTGGGCGTCAGGGCGCACGAAGCACGAGTAGGACTTGCCCTGTGCGGCGGCATGGAGCATCTCGGGGCCGTAGTCACTCGTGCCGCCCATGGGCACCGTGTCGGCCGAGATGATGCCCGGGAAGCGGATGGAGCGGAAGTCGACCCGCGCCGTGCCGCGGTCCGAATCGAGCAGCCGGTAGTGGCGCATGTAGTAGCGGCCCATCTCCTCGACGGCGCGCTTGTTCAATCCGTACATCGTGATCGGGTCGCCGCACTCGTCCTCGCTCACCACGCCCGCGGCGACCTTTGCCGCGAGCGACTCGACGCCATAGGCGGCGATCGTGCTGGGGAACATGAAGGGCACGTCGTGCCCGCGACGGCGGGCCGATTCGGCCGCCAGCTTGAGCAACGTGCAGCTGCCCATCACATTGACCGAAAGGGCCAGCTCGGGGTTCCTTTCGCCGCTGGACGACAGCAACGCGGCAAGGTGCCAGACCTCGCCGATGTCATGCTTGGACGCGAGCGCCTGCACGAACTCGGCGTCGGCCACGCTCCCGCAGTACGAGTGGGTCGATGCCGCCGCGGCCTCGCCGTGCAGTTCGCGAAGGTCGATCGAGACGATCTCGCGCTGGCCGCCCCACTGCCCGTGCAGGTGCTTGAGCAGCGCGTGGCCCATCTCGCCGCCGGCGCCGGTGACGAGGATCGCACCGGTCGTGGCGGTGCTGCGCGTGGTGGACTTCGGTTCGGTCATGGTGCTCGTCATTGGATCCCCCGAGTGTAGGACAAGGTGCCTCAGGCTCCGCAGCCCAATCGCGCCAGAAGTTCCCTGGTGGCCTTGATGCCATCGGGTTCCGACAGCCTGCCGCCCTCGTACTCGATGCCGACCCAGCCTGAGTATCCGGCTGCGCGGACCAGGCCGAGCATGCGCGGATAGTCGATCTTCGTCTCGTTGCCCTGCGCATCGAAGTCGTAGCTCTTGGCGCTCACGGCCTTGGCGAAGGGCATCAGGTCCTCGACGCCTTTGTACCGGTCGTACTCATAGAAGTTGCCGAAGTCCGGCAGGGTCCCGCAGTTGTCCATGGCGACCGACTTCATCACCCCCGCGAGCCAATCGCCGTGGCTCGACAGGCCACCGTGGTTCTCGACGATCACGTTCAGGCCCAACGGCTTGGCAGCCTCGGCAAGCCGACGCAGGCCGTCGGCGCTCAAGCGAGCCTGCTCCGCCCGGTCGCCATCGCTCTGCGCGTTCACGCGGATCGAGTGGCAGCCAAGGTGCCTGGCAAGATCGAGCCACTTGCGATGGTTGTCGACGGCCTTGGCGCGCTTGGCTTCGTCAGGATCGCCCAGCGCACCCTCGCCATCGCACATGATGAGCACGCTCGTCACGCCAGCATCGCTGCAGCGGCGGCGAAGGTCCTCGGCGAATCCATCCTTGCCGACCAGGTCCTTGTAGAAGCTGTTGACGTACTCGACGCCACGGATGCCGTAGTCACGTGCGGCGACGGCAGGAAAATCAAGCGGCTTCACGGCGCCCGCGAACAGCGACTTGTGCAGGCTCCACTGGGCGAGCGAGATCCGCAGCGGCTTCGCATCGCCAGCAGCGGGCTTGGACGCAGGCGCAGGATCCTGCATCGCACCCAACGCCGCGCTGCCGAGGGCCGCCATCATCATGCCCGCGCCAAGCACGGCCCGGCGTCCGGACCGCTGTGATGTCCGGGATTCATCGATGTATGCATGGTCCATGGTCGGATCCTTCACTGCTCGCTCACTCCCACTCGATCGTGGCCGGCGGCTTGCTGCTGATGTCGTACACCACGCGATTCACGCCGCGCACCTCGTTGATGATGCGGTTGCTGATGCGACCGAGCACGTCGTACGGGAGGTGGGCCCAGTCGGCGGTCATGAAGTCCTCGGTCGTGACCGCACGCAGCGCCACCACGTTGTCGTACGTGCGGCCATCGCCCATCACGCCCACGCTGCGCACCGGCAGCAGCACGGCGAAGACCTGGCTCGTCCGGTCATACAGGTCAGCAGCGCGGATCTCCTCCAGCAGGATCGCATCGCACGCTCGCAGCACGTCGAGCTTGGCCGGCGTGACCTCCCCGAGCACACGGACCGCCAGGCCCGGACCCGGGAAAGGATGACGCCACACCATGTCGCGCGGCAGGCCGAGCACCTCGCCAAGCCGCCGCACCTCGTCCTTGAACAGCATGCGCAGCGGCTCGACGAGCTCGAAGCCCAGCTGCTCGGGGAGCCCGCCGACGTTGTGGTGCAGCTTGATGTTGGCCGCGGTGCCGGCATGCCCGTGGCCCGACTCGATCACATCGGGGTAGAGCGTGCCCTGCGCGAGGAACCGCACGTCGCCGTCGACGCCAGCGGCGGCCTGCTTGAACACGTCGATGAATCGATGGCCGATGCGTCGGCGCTTCTCCTGAGGCTCATCGATGCCCGCAAGATCACCGAGGAATTCGCGGCTTGCATCGACCACGCGCAGGTCGACGTCGAAGTGGCTGCGGAAGGTCTGGTCGACCAGTTCGCGCTCACCACGCCGGAGCAGTCCGTTGTCGACGAAGATGCAGGTGACCTGCGTGCCGATCGCCTTTGCGAGCAGCGCCGCGACCACGCTGCTGTCGACGCCGCCCGAGAGCCCGCAGATCACGCGCGACGAACCCACCACCGAGCGGATGCGCTCGCACTCGGCGTCCATGAAGTCAGCCATGGTCCACGAGCCAGTGCAACCGCACTCGCCGTACAGGAAGTTGCGCAGGAGATCGCGCCCCTGCGGCGTGTGCGTGACCTCGGGATGGAACTGCACGCCCCAGAAGCGCTTGCCGGCATGGCGCACGGCGGCGTTGGGGCACGTCGAGGTGCTGGCCAGCACCTCGAACGATGACCCGAGCCCGGTCACCTGGTCGCCGTGGCTCATCCAGACCGTGGTGCGCGAGGGCATGCCCTTCATCAAGTCGGCGCCGTCGCCAACATCGATCTCGGCTCGGCCGAACTCGCGATGGCTCGCCGAAACCACGGTGCCGCCCAGCATCTGGCAGCCCAGTTGCATGCCGTAGCAGATGCCCAGCACCGGGACCCCCAGATCGAACAGCCCTGGATCGCAGCGTGGCGCCCCCTCCTCATTCACGCTCGCGGGACCGCCCGAGAGGATGATCCCCTTCGGCGAGTGGGAGCGAAGCTCCTTGAGCGAGGCATCAGGACGGACGAGCACGCTGTACGCACCTGCCTCGCGCACCCGACGCGCGATCAGCTGCGCGAACTGGCTGCCGAAGTCCAGGATCAGGATCGTGTCGGTCGTGAGTGCCGAAGGCTTGAGCGTGGCCGTCATGGTTGGGGTGATCCGGCCCCGGCCAATGGATGGTCCGGGAAGCGGACGAGTCTACCCCTGCCGGTCGCCAGCTGACCACGTCTCGCGGAAGCTCAGCGCCGCCAGGACAAGGCCGGCCTTGAGCCCCGTCACCGAGCAGAGCTGGTCTGGATCCAGCCTAGACCCAGCGCCGGACTCCGCCGCCTGGATCCGCGCCACGGCTTCGGTCAACTCTGGGCGAAGGCTGGTGGGTGGAGGACCCCGCCGACAGGCCGCCAGCAGCCCGGGGGCACCACCGAGCGCCTGAACGACCTCGCTCGAACTGGTCACGAGCGTGGCCCAGCCCTCGCGGATCATGCGGTGACAGCCCGCGGCCCCCGGAGAATCGACCCGGCCAGGAACCGCCAGCACCTCACGCTGGCGCCCATCGGCTGCGAGCCGGGCCGTGATCATGGCCCCGCTGCTCAGACCAGCCTCGACGATCACCACGCCCACGCACAATCCCGCCAGGATCCGGTTGCGCCGGGGGAAGTGATGAGCGAACGGTTCGGCATCGCACGGCAACTCTGTCATCACGCACCCGCCGGCCTCGACGATGGCATCAAGTAGCCCCGTGTGTTCGGGTGGGTACGGCACGCCAAGACCCGAACCGACCACTGCGACCGTTGCGCCCCCGACCCGAAGCGCACCCCGATGGGCTGCCGCGTCAATGCCCCGCGCGGCCCCGCTCACGACCGTGAGCCCCGATTGCGCGAGATCGGCCCCGAAGCGCCCAGCCACGTCCAGTCCGTACGCGCTGGCCCGCCGACTGCCGACGATCGCCACGCACGGTGCGCCCACCGCTGCCGCTGAGCCACGGACCCAAAGCGCCCGCGGCGGATCATCGACCTGCCGGAGCGCCGGAGGCCACTCAGGGTCAGTTGGAAGCAGCACAGTCCCACCCACTTGGTGAAGGCGTTCGAGCTCGCGATCAGCACCGCCCACCCAATCGGGAGGCAGCACGTGCGCAAGGCAGTCAGTGGTCAGGTCGCGGAGGTCGCTGGGCACGCCGCCACGGTAGTGGCGCCGTCAGCGGGCTCCGCCG